>ERZ1106929.529-NODE-529-length-42537-cov-44.418883_pt1 | contig 42537 bp, 50 predicted proteins | sample MGYA00403662_ERZ1106929 | MGnify/ENA primary metagenome ERZ1106929 (study PRJEB35170, sample SAMEA104062442) | human gut metagenome | biome: human gut; feature: human-associated habitat; material: faeces | place: Denmark | collected 2013-02-20 ... | reverse complement strand
TATAAACTCTTGGTCTTTCTTTTTTCGGGACTATTCTTTTTTCACAGCCCCTTTTTTGTCATTTTATGTAAAAAACTACTTGTATTTTGCTTGATTTATACTATAATTAGTATGATACGATAATAGGGAATACTAGATAAGGAGGCACAAAATTGCTGAGTACAGATGCTTTCAATTATGTGAATGTTCTGGATAAAGCTGCCGATGCGAGCTGGAGCAGGGAGAACATTCTGACTAACAATATTGCAAATGTAAACACTCCGGGATATAAGAGAAAAGACTTAAATTTTGAAAATACATTAAAAACAGAACTGGGCCGCTGCAAGCATGAGTCCCTGGATTCGAAAATGAAAGACGTGGATCTTTCCAGACTGAATCCATCGGTTTATGTGGACAGTTCCAATTACTCCTATCGGCTGGATGGAAGTAATGTAGATATTGATACAGAAGAAGTGGAGCTGGCATCCGAACAGATCCGCTATCAGGGAATCACAGCCGGAATTAACGGACAGTTTGACCGTATGCGTTCCGTGATTAAGTAAGGGGGAAAGATAAATGGCTTTATTTCAGGCGTTTAATATCAGCGCGTCAGGCATGACCGCAGAACGGTTCCGTACCGATATCATTGCGGAGAACATTGCAAATGTAAATACAACATCAACAGAGAGCGGCGGTCCGTACCGACGCAAAATTGTAAATTTTGCAGAACGGAAAGTTACCCCGTTTTCCCAATATTATGCAACTGCATCGCAGAATCCGGCAATCGGAAACGGTGTAAAAGTAACTTCCGTAAAGGAAGATACGGAAACAGATTTCGTGAAAGAATATGATCCTTCCAATCCGGATGCGGATGCGGACGGATATGTATCCTATCCAAATGTAAACACGGTCACGGAAATGACCAATCTGATCGATTCTACCCGTGCATATGAGGCAAATGCGACTGCGTTTGATGCCACAAAGAGTATGGCAACCACGGGACTTTCCATAGGAAAACAATAATAAAAAGTAAGTTATACGAGAGAGGACAAAAGCATGGATATCACACAATTGTCTGGAGTTTCTTCTGACTATCTGAATACATTCGCAAAAAAAGAGGCACTTGTTCCGGGAGACGATGACAGTTTCAGCGCGGTGCTTTCAACAGCGATGAAATCAGTAGATGAAACCAATGACCTGCAAAATACTGCGGAGTCGGAAGAAGTACGGTTCGCACTTGGGGAAGCCGAAAATCCACATGATCTGCTGATTGCAGAGACGAAAGCAAATGTAGCATTGCAGTATACGGTTGCAGTGCGGGATAAACTGATTGACGGATACAAAGAGATTATGCAGATGTCAATCTAGTAAGTGAGGAACGAAAACATGCCAGAACAGTTACAGAAAATCCTTGACCGTGTGGTTGAGTGGTGGAAAAAATTTTCCAATAAACAAAGAATGCTGCTGATCAGCCTTACCGCAGTGGTGATCCTTGCGCTGGTGATACTGGGAGTTGTTGTATCAAGACCGAGTTATACAACACTGATTGACTGCCAGAACGCAAAAGAAGCCAGTCAGGTAAAAGATCTGTTAGACGGCGAAGGTGATATTGATTATAAGGTAACGGATACCACACATTTTGAAGTAAACAAAAAAGATGAGAACAAGGCAAACTGGCTTTTGGGATCCAATAATATTGATACAACGGGATTTGACCTGTCAGATCCGAACATCAAGGATTATATCGACGGAAGTTTTTCTACCACGGAGGCAGATAAACAGAAACTTGCCAAAAGCTATATGGAAGATAAACTGGAGAATGTGCTTGCTGCGAATGACCTGATTGATTCCGCAAAAGTTACACTGGATATTCCGGATGATGACGGTACACTGATCTCACGGATGCAGGAAAGTTCTGCCAGCGTTTCGCTTGCCCTGAATGGTTCTATGGATTCGGATCAGGCGTATTCGGTGGCGCGCCTTGTGGCAACCGCCCTTGGAAATGATTCGACAGACAAGATTACCATTCTGGATCAGAAGACATCCAAAATCTTGTTTTCGGGAGCAGACCAGGATGATGATGCCACGGTTGTTTCCGACAGTCTGGACATCAAAGACCGCATTAAGAATTCCGTGGTCAATGGTATCAAGGATGTAATGGTCAAGTCCGGTATGTATTCGGACGTGCAGGTTGCGCCGAACCTTGATATTGATATGTCCAAGGTGGAAAAGGCGGTTCACAATTATTCACACAATGATGGACAGGATCAGGGAGAACTGACAGAAAGCTCTGAGTATAATTCAGAGGCAAAAGGTGGACAGGCTGCAACTCCGGGAACGGATTCCAATGATGATACGCCAACCTATGTGACACCGGATGGCGAGATTACAGAATCTTCCGTGTCGGATGTGGATAAAAAATATTCGCCGAATGAGGAAATTATAAAAACTATTTCAAACGGTGGAGCGATCAACTATGATAACAGTTCCATTGCCGTGACTGCCACACGCTGGGTTGTTTATGATGAGGACGAATTGAAAGATTCCGGGCAGCTGAAAGGGACAACGTTTGAAAAGTTTAAGAGCGCACACAGTGATCCGGTACAGGTGGATGCAACGCAGGATGAAATTGACCTTATCGCAAAAGCTACCGGAATTCAGTCTAGTGCAATTAAACTGGTCTGTTATGAAAGACCGCAGTTTGTGGAATCCCAGAAGAAGGGATTCGGACTCACCGACATTTTACAGATTCTGCTTGCGGTGCTGATTTTTGCGTTGCTGGGGTATGTTGTATTCCGCAGTACCAGAAAACAGAAAGTGGAAGAACCGGAGCCGGAACTGTCTGTCGATGCCCTGCTGGCGGCTACTTCAGATAACGACGATGAAAATCTGGAAGATATCGGGTATTCGGAAAAATCAGAAACCCGGAAACTTATTGAAAAATTTGTGGATGAAAATCCGGATGCGGCAGCACTTCTGCTTCGCAACTGGTTAAATGATGATTGGGAGTAATTTATGAACAACGACTCATATACTGGAGTACAGAAAGCAGCGATTCTTTTGATTACGCTGGGACCGGAAAAGGCGGCAACCATTTTCAAACATTTAAAGGAAGATGAGATTGAAGAATTAACGCTGGAAATAGCGAATACAAGAAGCGTATCGCCACAGACCAAGGAGGAAGTGCTGGAAGAGTTTTATCAGGTATGCCTCGCACAGCAGTATATTGCGGAAGGCGGTATCGGATACGCAAAAGAACTTCTGGAAAAAGCACTCGGAAACGACAAGGCACAGGGAGTTATTGCAAAACTTACAGCATCTCTTCAGGTTCGTCCGTTCGAATTTATCCGAAAGACAGATCCGGCACAGCTGCTGAACTTTATACAGGATGAACATCCGCAGACGATTGCGATGATCCTTTCGTATCTGGCTCCGGCACAGGCGTCCCAGGTACTGGGAGCTCTGCCACCGGAAAAACAGGCTGATGTTGCAAAACGTATTGCAACTATGGATCGTACTTCTCCGGATGTGATCAAGGAGGTAGAACGCGTACTGGAGCGGAAACTTGCATCTCTTGTAAATCAGGATTACACCATCGTCGGTGGTATTGATGCAATTGTTGGCATTTTGAACAGTGTCGACCGTGGAACAGAGAAACATATTATGGAATCCCTGGAAATCGAAGAGCCGGAGCTTGCAGACGAGATCCGCAAAAAGATGTTCGTGTTCGAGGATATTCTTCTGCTCGACGACCGTGCAATTCAGCGTGTGCTGCGTGATGTGGAAAATGCAGATCTGGAGCTTGCGCTTAAGAATACAACGGAAGAAGTACAGAATGTGATCTACAAGAACCTGTCAAAACGTCTGGCGGCAATGATCAAGGAGGATATGGACTTTATGGGTCCTGTTCGTATGAAGGATGTTGAGGAGGCACAGCAGAAGATTGTTGCTGTGATCCGTAAGCTCGAAGATGCCGGAGAGATTGTAATTTCACGTGGCGGAGGTGACGATATCGTTGTCTAATTTACTGAAACAATGTTATGTCGTCAGTTCGGGAACTGGTACAAGAATTATCAATTCCAATGACGGGGTACGCCAGAAATTAAAAGAACTGCAACAGGAACAGGCTCCGGAACAGGTAGATGTATCAGCAGAGGACGGACAGGAGAATGCACCGGCTGGTTTCTCACAGGGGATTCAGGCAAAAACCGTGCAGATTGATGTGGAAGCCCTGCGCAGGGAAGCACTTGAAAAGGCAGCTGTGGAGGCAGATGAGATTACTTCCACGGCAAAAGAAGATGCAGAACGTATCCGTGGGGAAGCGGAAGAAAAAGCCCGTACCCTGTATGAAGAACAAAAGAAACTCGGATACGAAGAGGGGGCCAGATGCCGGGAAGAAGAATTAAACAGGGAACATGAGAAGGCGATGGAGTCTCTTCATGCACAGAAAAAACAACTGGAAGAACAGTATCATGAAAAAATGTCGGTGATGGAAAAAGACATTGTGGACGCTGTGATTCAGGTATTTGATAAAGTGTTTAAGATTCAGTTTGAAGAGAAACGTGAACTTTTACTTCAGCTGGTAAATGGAGCATTACTTGACATTGACCCGGGAGATAAAATACGGATTCACACGAACCGGAGCGATGAGGAAATCCTCAAAGAACATCTTGCACAGATGCAGGATATTGTAGGAAAAGATGTTGCCATTGAATTTGTAAAGGATAATAAATTATCGGATGGACAGTGCAAAATAGAAACACCGTATGGAGTGGTTGACTGTGGGGTAGACACACAGTTGTCTGCACTGCTGAAGGATATACGTTCACTGGTATAAACGGGAGACGAATTTGGTTAAAGAAGCGGAAAAGTATTTACAGCTGATGGACCGCCAGTATTATAAGAGTTATGGAAAAGTAGTCAAGGTAGTAGGTCTTACCATTGAATCTGTCGGACCAAAGGCACGTATGGGAGATTTGTGTAAAATTTACCCGAACGAGAAGGAAGAGGAATATGTTATCGCGGAAGTGGTCGGTTTTCAGGATTCCAGACTGATCCTGATGCCGGTTGACAGCGTGGAAGGGGTTGGAACCGGATGCATTGTGGAAAATACCGGACATCCCCTGTCGGTTTTGGTTGGAGAAGAACTGCTTGGGCATACGCTGGATGGAATCGGACGCATGACGGATGGAACGGAAGAAATTCACGGTTCGTATTATCCGCTGGAAAATACGCCACCGGATCCGATGGATCGCCGGATTATCAGCGAGGTACTGCCGCTTGGTGTAAAAGCGGTGGACGGACTGATTACGGTTGGAAAAGGACAGCGTATCGGTGTGTTTGCCGGTTCCGGTGTCGGGAAAAGTACCCTGCTTGGCATGTTTGCAAGAAATACGAAGGCAGACATCAATGTAATCGCACTGATCGGCGAGCGCGGCAGGGAGGTCCGGGAATTTATTGAACGTGACCTTGGTCCGGAGGGAATGGCACGGTCCGTTGTCGTGGTCGCAACGTCAGATAAACCGGCACTGATCCGTAATAAGTGTGCAAAGACAGCAACGGCTGTGGCGGAATATTTCCGTGATCAGGGAAAAGATGTACTGCTTATGATGGATTCCATGACACGATTTTCCCAGGCACAAAGAGAAATCGGACTTGCATCCGGGGAACCACCGGTTACCAGAGGGTATCCGCCGAGTGTGTACGCACAGATGCCAAAACTTCTGGAACGTGCCGGTACAAATGAAAAAGGATCGATCACCGGACTATATACGGTTCTGGTAGATGGAGATGATTTTAATGAGCCAATCACGGATACGGCGCGGGGCATTCTGGATGGACATATTGTTCTCGACCGTAAGCTGGGACATAAAAACCATTATCCGGCAATTGATATTTTACAGAGTATTTCCCGTGTTATGAATTCCATCGTAACAAAGGAACATAAGGCACTTGCCGGAAAATTAAAACAGGTGCTTGCCACATACAGTGAAGCAGAGGATCTGATTAATATCGGAGCCTACAAAAACGGATCGAATCCGGATATCGATTATGCAATCCGAAAGAATAAAGAAGTAAATGAATTTCTGTGTCAGGATACGGAAGAAAAGTTTGCTTTTGATGAAGAAGTGGAACTCTTAAAAAAGGTGTTTGACGACTGATCAATGGACAGAGGTTTTAAATGGCAAAATTTGTTTATCGTATGCAGAACATACTGAACATTAAACAGAAACTGGAGACACAGGCGAAAATGACATACAGCCTGGCAAACCAGAAATATCTGGAGCAGCAGAAGATTCTGCAGGAATATATGGTGCGCAGAGTCGGATATGAGCAGCACTGGAAGAAACTGATGCAGGGAAATTTAAATCTGCAGGAAGTCGAACATGCGCGGGCAGATGTAAATGCCATGAAAACGATTGTCAGACGACAGATGGTAGAAGTCCACAAGGCGGAAAAAGAACTGGAAGATGCCAGAAACCGCTTAAAAACCGTGATGCAGGAACGAAAGGTTCAAGAAAAATTGAGGGAAAAGGCATTTGAAGAATTTAAGCAGGAACTTGCAGAAGCAGAAACGAAAGAAATCGATGAACTTGTAAGTTATACCTATAACAAGGGTGAACAGGGAGAATGATATGGCAGACGAAAGAAACCTTGTCGACGAGGAAGACACGGTAAAGGAAAACAGCGCACAAAATCGAAGAGAAAAGAAAAAACGGGAAAAGAAAGAAAAAAAAGAAAAAAAGAATGCCAAAGGAAACGCATCGAAACCGGAAGAAGATGAGGATGAAAAGGGAGGCGGCAGGCTGATTCTTGTCCTGACAACCATTTTAATCATTGCGATATGGATGGGAATTATAGGAATTCTGATTAAAACCGATGTCGGAGGATTTGGATCAACGGTGTTATATCCGCTTTTGAAAGATGTCCCTTATGTTAATAAAATCCTCCCACAGCCGGAAGAAACGGTGGAGCAGACCGAGGACACAGAGTATCAGTATGGGTCTTTAAGCGAGGCCATCAGCCGGATTAAAGAACTGGAAAAAGAACTCGATGAAGCCAGCAGTACAAATAAAAATGACAAAAAAAAGATCAAGGATCTGAAAGCACAGATCAAGGATCTTTCAAAATACAAAGAGGATGAGGCTGCCTTTGAAAAGGAGAAGGAAAAATACTACGAGGAGGTTGTTTTTTCCGATCAGGCACCCGATATACAGCAGTATAAGACATATTATGAGAGCATTGATCCAGAAAATGCCGAAGTCTTATACAAACAAGTGGTTGAACAGATTACCTACGATAGTCAGGTTGAAGATTACGCAAAGACATATTCCAACATGAAGCCTCAGGAGGCGGCCAGCATCTTTGATACGATGACGGACAATCTGGGGCTTGTGGCTGACATTCTCATGAATATGGGAACGCAGCAGAGGGCGGATATTCTTGGCAAGATGGATGCAACGACTGCGGCGAAGCTGACAGAGATCATGGAACCTAGCAAGAAAAAGTAGGAAATCTGTAAATAACAGAAAGGAGGAACGTGTTTGACAAGTGCAAATGTATTTAATTTGAATTCTGTAAAGCAGGGTCAGGTATTAAATGCAAATGCTGCAAAAGGCAGATCAAAAGCTGAAAATCCGGATGCGGCAGGCGTGTTTGCTTCACTGATGGGCAGTAACTACTCTACAAATTTTAATATGCCGTCCGTGGATACAAAAATAAACAACAATGTATTACAGCAGACAAATGCAGCAGATAATTACGACCGGTATCAGTATCAGGATAATACCATCCGTCAGGCAGCCGGAGATGTTGTCACAGACGTGATTGGCAATTCGACAGATACTCTGGATCAGTTCCAGGGCGATGTTGTCAGGACGGTGGCCGAACAATTGGGTGTTTCGGAAGATTCTGTAAAAGATATGATGGAGTCGCTGGGACTTACAGCTTTTGATCTCCTGAATCCGGAAAATCTTGCACAGCTTGCAATGCAGCTGACAGGAGAAACTTCTCCAATGGATTTACTGATGAATGACCAGTTTCAGGGGCTGATGCAGCAAATGGATCAGCTGGGAGGGCAGCTTGCAAATGAACTAAATCTTCAGCCGGCACAGATGGAGAAACTGATTGCGCAGATGGATATTCTGCAGACACCGGAAACTCTGACCGATGAAGAAATGCAGGTATTGACCGATGTGGCAGGACAGCAGACAACAGCCGATACTGTTTCGGCAGATGTGATGCCGGAGCTTGCACAGACCGATGAGGTACAGCCGATGGATAAACAGGCGGATGTATTTCAGAAAGAACCAAAATCGGATGAAGTACGCACACAGCAGCCACAGACAAAGGAGACAAAGCAGACAGCAGAACAACAGACAATGGAACAGCAGACGGATGCCGGAGATGCAGATGTAGATTCGCAGACAGGAGATCAGGTGAAGTCGGCGCAGCCGGAAAAAATGACGGCAGACCGGAACAACTCTGATGTGGCAAAGACACAGAATGTCGTGCAGATGCAGGATACCGCCGGGGTACAGACGATGGTGCATGCGGCGGATGTAACATCCGAGACATCGTATATTTCCGTGGATACCATGGATTTGCTGGAACAGGTGGCAGAACAGATCCGTGTGAATGTTTCGGAAGGAACTTCATCGATGGAGATGCAGCTGAATCCGGAAAATCTCGGGAAAGTGTATGTAAATATTTCTTCGAAAGAAGGCATGATCCATGCACAGCTGGCAGCTTCTAATGAAGCAGTCCGCGCAGCCCTTGAAACGCAGGTGGCAGATCTGCGGCAGAATTTAAACCAGGCAGGTGTCAAAGTTGACGCCATAGAAGTAACCGTTGCTTCCCATGAATTCGAAAAGAATCTGGAACAGAATCAGGAAAATGAAAAGCAGCAGGGAGAACGGCAGCAGGAGCAGTCCGGGGGCAGAAGAAGAAATTTAAATCTTTCCTCACTGGATGGATTGTCAGGACTGATGACAGAAGAAGAAACTCTTGCGGCACAAATGATGCGGGAGAATGGAAACTCCATGGATGTAACCGCATAGAAAGGAGAAAAAATGGCAGATACGACAACTTCCGCACTGAATTGGGCGAGTGTGGAAAACGGAAAAGTAAAAACGACAACATCGAAAAAAAGCGATGAGTCCAACAACGGAACCATGGGATATGATCAGTTCCTTACATTACTTTGTGCGGAAATGCAGTACCAGGACCCACTCGAACCTACCAGCAATACCGAATATGTGGCACAGCTTGCAACGTTCTCACAGTTAGAGGCAATGCTTGGCATGCAGGATACACAGAAAAATGAGATGGCAAACAATCTGGTTGGAAAGTATGTAATCTTAAAAGTTTCGGACGAAACAACCGGAAAAACTTCTTATGTGGACGGTAAAGTAGATTACGTCATGTATCAGGAAGATGGATCACAGATGCTCAGTGTCAACAATAAGCTGTATTCCATCGATACGCTTGATACGGTGGCCGACAGTGATTACTATGAAGCGATTGGTTATGCCAAGACCATTTCAAACATGCTGGCACAGCTTCCGGATATTGAAAATATTACGACCAAGTATTCCGGTGCGATAGAACAGATCCGTAAGGTATACGATGGCATGACGGATTATCAGAAGAGCTTTGTAAGTGAGTCTGATCTTGCAAAACTGAAGAAGTATGAGCAGAAGATCAAAGATCTGGGGGGAGATACCTCAGACGATACAAAGACGGATGATACCAAAACAGATACAGATACGAAAACCGATGATACCAAGACCGATACGGATACCAAGACCGATGACACAAAAACGGATGACTCGAAGACAGAGAATGGTTCCGATCAGAAGAGTGACGAGACAACAGGTGCATAGGAAAGGGGAGAAAAGAGATGAACCCGATCAGCAAACAGTTTTCGTCGATCGAACAGGTAACCGGTCAGTATTTAAAACAGAAAAACGTAACCAGTCCGTCAAAGACGTCGGATGTTTCATTCGAAGATGTCTTACGGCAACAGCAACAGTTAAAGTTTTCAAAGCATGCCTCGCAGCGGTTAGAAAGCAGAAATATCAGCTTATCCGAGGAACAGAATGCCAGACTCGAAGACGGAGTGGAACAGGCACATGCCAAGGGGATTAAGGATTCCCTTGTTCTGGTAGATTCGCTTGCTTTTATTGTGAATGTGCCAAGCAAAACCGTTGTTACCGCAATGGATCAGACGGAAACACAATCAAATACTTTTACAAATATAGATGGCGCAGTTATTATGTAACCGGACCTTATGGAGGTTACAGGAATCCCGACTGACAGAAGGATTTCAAAACCATATTGCCATCTAAGGAGGTCAATGTACTATGATGAGATCATTATTCTCTGCTGTGTCAGGTCTTAAGACACACCAGACGAGAATGGATGTAATTGGTAACAATATTGCCAATGTAAATACCGAAGCGTTCAAAGCTTCCAGCGTAAGATTCAGTGAACTGATGTACCAGACAATGTCCACCGCATCCGGTGCGGATGCGTCAACCGGTACGGGTGGTGTCAATGCCAAGCAGGTTGGTCTTGGTGTAAGCACGGCATCTACCATGATCAATATTACCGGGGCAGGTTCTTCCGAGACAACCGGATACCCGTTTGATTTAAAACTCAGCGACAGCCAGACCACAAACTTCTTTATTGTCAGCGATGGAACAAATACCATGTTTACCCGTGCAGGTTCGTTCTATGTAGATGGAAACGGCTACCTGTGTATGAGTTCTACCGGATATACGGTACAGGGATGGCAGGTAGACAAAACGACAGGTGAGATCCACAAAGATACGGTTTCTCCCCTGCAGGTGATGTCACCGTCCAACACGACATCCGCTCCGGAGGCAACGACAGAGGCTCATGTGCATGGAATTCTGGATAAGGAAGATACCGATGTCACCGGAAAAGACGGCTATGTTATGACTCTTGGATTTTATGATGATCTGGGATATTCCTATACGGCTAAGTTTGCGGTATCGACACCGAAGACAACTCAGGGATTAGGCACTGGAAATAATTATTTTATCAGTTTAACGGATATTATTGATTCGAAGGGAAATTCTATTGTCACAAAAGACGAAAATGGAAATGCAATAAAAGACGAAGCTGGTAAGCGTAAGATGCTTGATTCGATCTGGGGAGATGACGGGAAACAGGATGATACGAATGGACCGAAGGGCTATTATATGAAATATGATTCCAATAAGGGTACATTTGTAAGTATTGGCGATGGTTCGAATACAACAGCTGGTACGAAGGCTGTAACGGCGAAATCCTTAAAACTTTCTGCCCTGGGAACACAGTATACAACAAATAATGCAGACGGAACGACACAAAAATCCAATTTTAAGGACATCAATGTAGATTTTTCCACTTCCACCAATGTAGGCCATGGCGGAAAGTCAACACTGAAAGTAGAAAAAGGAACTTCTGTTGGAAAAGAAACCGGTAAGAAGAATGGTGCAATGATCGGACTTGCTGTAGACCAGAGCGGTAAGATTTATGCAAGCTATGACAATGGTAACACCGAACTTCTCGGACAGATCGCAGTGGCACAGTTTGCCAATGCTTCCGGTCTTGAAAAAATTGGTGATAACTGCTATCAGACAACCTTAAACTCCGGCGAGTTTGACGGTGTGGGTGTAGCTGTGGATGCGGATGGAAGCAAGATCAATTCCGGACAGCTGGAAATGTCAAACGTTGACCTTTCCGGACAGTTTACCGATATGATCATTACGCAGCGTGGATTTCAGGCAAATTCGCGTGTTATCACAGTTTCCGACACATTACTGGAAGAATTAATCAACTTAAAGAGATAGTTTGAAAAAATAGTTGGGAAATGGTTTTTTGACTGTTTCCCAACATTTTTTTGTGATTTTATACCCTTTTTAACAAAAAGGAAGTAGACAAGAGAGAGAAAGTTTAGTAAAATCATATAAAAGGGTATTTTGATGGATTTTGTCGGAAGATCCATCGGAATTCCTAATTTTAGAAAATGGAAGGTGTAGTTCATGGATATAGCATCACTGCTTTCAATTATCGGCGGAATTGCCATGGTTATCTTTGGCGTCCTCAGTAGTAACAGTTTTGACATCACTGCGATGCAGATGTACATTGATCCGGCATCTGTTGTCATTACGTTTGGTGGATCTATCTGTAGTACGATTGGGTGTTTCAAGCTTGCAGATGGAATCAACGGATTCAAGTCAATTTCACTCCCGTTCAAGGATAAAACATATGATCCGTCACAGACCATCCGGACAATTATTGACATGTCAAATGTCGGAAGAAAAGAAGGTCTGCTTGCACTTGAAGAAGCTGCAAACGGAATTGAAGACGAATTCCTGAAAAAAGGAATCATGCTTGTAGTAGATGGCACCGATCCGGAGCTGGTTCGTGGGATTCTGGAAACGGATATGGTGTGTCTGGAAACCCGTCACAAGGATGTGATTAAGTTTTGGGAAAAATGGGGCGAGATGGGTCCTGCCTGGGGTATGATTGGTACCCTGCTCGGACTGATCGCCATGTTAAATAAACTTTCCGATCCGTCTGCGATCGGACCACAGATGTCTGTAGCACTGGTTACGACACTGTACGGTTCCCTGATTGCAAACTGGTTATGTGCCCCGATTGCCGGAAAACTTTCCGTAAACAATGATATGGAAGTGGTAAACCGTCAGATCACCATTGAAGGTTTGCTGTCCATTCAGGCAGGAGAAAATCCACGCGTTATTGAGGAAAAATTAAAGTCATTCCTTTCACCGTCTGTAAGAGAGGGTGTTCTTGAAAACGGCGGAGGAGGTGAAGAGTAGTGGCAAAAAAGAAACAGGAAGATCCGCCAAAAGGAGCGCCGGCATGGATGAATACTTTCTCGGATCTGATGAATCTTTTGCTCTGCTTCTTCGTACTTTTGTTTTCCATGTCGACAGTAGATACTGACAAGTTAGAGGCGGTTGTTGCATCACTGCAGAACGCCATCAGCATTCTTCCGACCGGAGGCACAAGCATTGGAGAGGGAGAGATGATTTCTGCCGGTGTCCGCCAGCTGGAATTTCTGGATTCTTACTACAATGAGATGGCAAATTCCAAAGCAGAGAATACCGATGAGCAGACAGATGGCAAACTGTCTGCACAGGAACAGTACGAGCAGCAGCAACTTGCGGAATCTGAAAAGATGGCAGATGAAATCCAACAGGAACTTGATAATTCACAGCTGTCCGGAAAGGTGGATGTGGATTTCAATGCAGAGTATGTAAAACTGAATCTGAATGGTTCCATTTTGTTTGCATCCGGTAAGGCTGATCTCGTTAAACAGGCAGTCCCGATTGTAAACAAGCTTGGAAAGATTCTTGAAAAATATAACAAGAATGTGATAGAGATAGAAGGACATACCGATAATGTTCCGATCCGCTATTCTGCAAAATATGAAAATAACGAGGTTCTTTCGGTGTACCGTGCACTTGCTGTCACGGATCAGCTCAGAAAAAATAAAAACTTAAATCCCAAGTACATTAAGTTTGCGGGAAGAGGAGATTACATACCGGTTGCTGACAACAGTACCGCAGAGGGACGTGCGCAGAACCGGCGCGTAGAAATAAAAATTTATAACTCATTCAATTCAAATGTGAAAGAAAATAACTAAGAGGAGTAAGCAATGAAGAAGAATTTAATTTCAGTCGTAATTCTGGCACTTGTGTTTGCAAATTTTGTTTTGACAGCACTTTTGATGTTTTCGGTATTACCGGAGACAAAAAAAGCAAATACGCTGATCGAAAAAGTGTGTTCCGCAATTGATCTGGATTTAAACAGTGGTGCGGCTACCGGAACCAGCAATATTTCCATTGATGATCAGGAAATTTATAAAGTCAGCGAAGGGGAAGACCTGACAACAAACCTTGCAGAAGGAAAAGACGGAAAGACTCATTATGCAGTACTGAATGTATCACTTGTTCTGAACAAGAAGAGCGACAATTACAAGAAATACACACAGGATTTCCTGACAAATCAGGATGATACAATCAAAAATGATATTATCAAAGTGGTAAGTGGATATACATTTGAGCAGTTTAACCAGAATTCAGATGCAATTAAGGACACGATCCTTGAAGATATGCAGAATTTATTCGGCAAAGATTATGTGATCGGAGTAAACTTCTCCAAACTGACAGCACAATAGGATTTTTACAGGTGGTGAAAGACTGATGGGTGACGTATTATCCCAAAATGAGATAGACAACTTGCTGGCGGCACTTAGTACCGGTGAGCTGGATGTGGATGAAATAAAAGACAATAATGAAAAAAAGGTAAAAGAGTACGATTTTGCCCGTCCTTCCAAATTTTCCAAGGAACATCTGCGTACCATGGAAATGATATTTGAACATTATGGCAGACTTTTATCTACGAACCTGCCCGTATATTTACGGAAAAATGTTCAGGTAGAGGTGGTGAATTCAGAAGCGGTTACGTATTCTGAATTTTCCAATGCACTGTCAAATCCGGTTCTTTTGGGAATTGTGAATTTTGCACCCCTCAAGGGAAATATTATTTTGGAAATGGCATCGAATCTGGGGTATGCGATTGTTGACCGTATGCTCGGTGGCAGAGGAGATCCTATGGACAAAGTCCGTGAGTTCTCGGAAATCGAACTTTTGATTATCGAACGGATTATGATTGTGTGCGTCAACCTTTTGCGGGAACCATGGGAAAACGTGGCGGATATTCATCCCCGGTTAGAGAGAATTGAAACCAATTCCCAGTATGCACAGATTATTTCTCCGAGTGAAATGATTGCGATTGTGACAATTAACCTTAAGATCGGGGAAGTGGAAGGCCTGATGAATGTCTGCCTTCCGTATCTGACCCTTGAGGATGTCATTGATAAGCTGAATACGAAGTACTGGTATTCAAATCTGCAGAATCAGGACAATACCGATTACACGGAATCCATTGAGACCCTGATTCGGCGCGCACAGATACCGGTCAAAGCTGTTCTTGGAAACAGTATGATATCGGTAAATGATTTTGCCATGCTGCAGCCGGGAGATATTATCCGGCTGGATCGCAAGGTGGAGGACGAATTGGATATTTATGTTGGAAATATTCGGAAATTTACTGCACTTCCCGGATCATCGGGGGATAAATATGCAGTCAGGGTCACTTCGGTGATCAGAGAGGAGCAATAAACTATGGATGGAGTATTATCGCAGGAAGAAATTAACGCACTGCTGAATGAACCTGGAGCAGAAGCGAGTGATTCTGCGGAAAATGAACTGTCTGATGCACAAAAAGACGCGATCGGAGAGATTGCCAATATAAGTATGGGAACTGCGGCGACAACGTTGTTTTCGCTCGTTAACCATAAGGTGGAAATTTCAACTCCGGTTGTTTCTTACGGCACATGGGATGACATTGTACAGGAGTATGAAAAACCCTGTGTGTTTATCCGGATTGCATATACCGTAGGACTGGATGGAAGCAATATTCTTGTCCTGAGGGAACATGATGTAAAAGTCATCACGGATCTGATGATGGGAGGAGATGGAACCAATACAGATGGCGAACTTGGCGAATTGCATTTGTCCGCAATCAGTGAAGCTATGAACCAGATGATGGGTTCTGCGGCAACTTCCCTTTCTTCCATGTTAAACCGCAAGATTGATATCAGCCCGCCAAATGCAACGGTGATTAATCTGCAGGAAGACATCGATGAAGCGGAGATTGATTCCTTCCTTACCGGAAAGTTTGTTAAGATCTCTTTCCATATGGAAATCGGGGATCTGGTTGACAGTACAATTATGCAGCTGTATCCGATTTCATTTGCAAAGGATATGTGTGATGGAGTGGCAAAAACGATGGAAATGGACAGTCAGAGTGTGACGGCCGATTCCTCAGCAGCAAATTCCGGCAATCCGGCAGGGGCACAGCCAGCAGCTGCATCTGCCGCAGCACAGCAGTCACAGCAGATGGCTTCACAGAATACAGCACAAATGGGGCAGCCGATGGGGCAGCCGATGGGACAGACGATGATGGGAAATACTATGATGAATCAGAACATGGGACAGCCGGTTAATGTTCAGCCGGCACAATTTAGCGCATTTGCGGGTGGAAACCTTGGAAATTACCAGCCGGAAAATATTGATCTGATTATGGATGTTCCGCTTCAGGTGACAGTTGAGCTTGGAAGGACAACAAAATCCATTTCAGATATTCTGGATCTGGGACCGGGAAAAATTATTGAGTTGAATAAACTGGCAGGCGAGCCGATTGATGTGCTTGTCAATGGAAAATATGTCGCAAAGGGCGAAGTTGTCGTCATTGAAGAAAGTTTCGGTGTTCGAATCACGGAAATTGTCAATGCTTCAAGAACAGGCGGAAAGTAGAAACAGACATGACAAATGTGTTACTGACAGGTTCTCTGGAAAGCTTTATACAACTTTTGGGTGCACTGTTTATTTTTGCTGTTGTTCTGGCTGCTACATATCTTACCACCAGATGGATGGGAGGTATGCAGCGTGGACGCCAGAATAATAAGAATCTGCATGTGATAGAGACAATCAGTGTCGGCAATAACAAGATGATCAGTATTGTGGAAGTCGGCAGTGTCTATCTGGTTGTTTCTGTTGGAAAAGAGGAAGTACATCTTCTGGCACAGCTTAAGAGGGATCAATTAAAAGATTTCTCTTTTGAGCTGGAACAGAGTGGGAAAAAGCAGGATTCTTTTGCGGAAATTCTCAACCAGTTAAAAGACAAGTTACCAAAGAAGCAAGGATAAAGATGAGCAAAGGGAAAAAGATATACTGCATTGCAAGTTTTGCGTTTGCGTGTGCGGTTTTAATACTTACAATTACATTATGCATGATGCATCCGGGACGTGTCTATGCAAGTTCCATGGACCCGGACAGTATTACAAAGATTACACAGAAAGATACACAGGGAGCAGATCATAATACAGACAATGCCAATGGATTGTCAATTACATATAACAATGATTCCGGATCGGTTTCCACACCGATCAAGATGCTTCTGGTGTTGACAATTCTATCACTTGCACCATCGATTCTGATTATGATGACTTCGTTTACACGAATTATCATTGTACTTCATTTCCTTAGGACTGCGATCGGAACGCAGACGACACCACCCAATCAGGTTTTGATCGGTCTGGCATTGTTTCTGACATTTTTTATCATGTGGCCAACGTTCCAGCAGATCAACAAAGAGGCAATTCAGCCGCTCGATAAGGGAGAAATCACACAGTCGGAATTTTTTGAAAAAGCAGAAGGGCCGATTCGTGAATTTATGATCAAAGATGCAAAGATCCAGATAAGGGATGTGAATCTTTTTGCGGAGATTTCCGGAGAAACGTATAAAGATACAAAGGAATTGTCGGATGTTCCGTTTACCACACTGGTTCCGGCATTCATTCTGAGCGAGCTTCGGAAAGCATTCATTATGGGATTTTTAATTTATATTCCGTTTATTGTAATTGATATGGTGGTGTCATCCGTGCTGATGTCCATGGGTATGATGATGCTTCCTCCGACAACCATTTCGTTGCCGTTTAAGATTTTGTTGTTTGTTCTGGCGGATGGATGGGATCTTGTCATAAAATCCCTCGTCCAGACATTTTATTAGGAGGATACCGTATGATTTCACAGGGTGCAGTTCTTGATATTGCAAGAGATGCAATTTATACCATTCTGATCACGTCGGCACCGCTGCTTCTGGTTTCTCTGGTGGTTGGTCTGATTATCAGTATTTTTCAGACGGTTACATCCATTCAGGAGCAGACACTTACGTTTGTTCCAAAGATTATTGCGGTATTTGCTGCAATGATCCTTTGCGGCTCTTGGATGTTAAATAACATGACCGAACTGGTGGAGCGTCTGTGGTCGAATTTCAGTACCTATCTGAGTATGTGATTTGATAAAAAGATATGGTTAATTATGTATTTACACTTGAAAATTTTGAATATTTTCTGCTGATTCTGGTAAGAGTTACCTGTTTTGTGTATGTGGCCCCGTTATTGGGGCAGCAGGGAATTCCCAATCAGATTAAAATCGGATTTTCATTTTTTGTCTCATTGCTTTTATACAATGTAGTAGATCGGCCGGAGCTGACATACGCAAGTGTTGTCGGGTATGCGGTAGTTGTGATCAAAGAGGGAATTACGGGACTGCTGATTGGGTATGCGGCAAGCATCTGTAATTCCATTGTTTTGTTTGCAGGAAATATTATAGATATGGATATTGGTCTGTCCATGTCTACCGAATTTAATCAGGACATGGGAACAGAAACCACACTGACAGGAAATCTGTATTATTATCTGGTTCTGCTTCTTTTGATTACATCTGATTTTTATACCTATCTGGTACGTGCGGTTACGGATTCTTTTTCCGTAATTCCGATTGCCCACCAGAAATTTGCATGGGATCATCTGTTATCTGCAATCACACGCTATATGGGAGATTCATTCATCATAGGGTTTCGGATTTTTCTTCCGTTTTTTGCCTGTATTATGGTTTTGAACTGTGTACTTGGAATTATGGCACGTGTGGCACCGCAGATGAATATGTTTTCGATCGGTATGCAGTTGAAGATTCTGGTTGGATTTGTTGTTTTGTATCTGATCGTGTTCCTGTTGCCGAATGTGGCAAATTATATTTTTGATGAAATAAAGACGATGGTGAAGCTTGTTGCAGAAGGTTTGTATTGACGAAAAAAATCAGAATCGAATATTGCATTATAATCTGCAATGGTTTGCAAAAGACGGCGAAGGCGGCGAGAAGACAGAACCTGCAACCGCCAAGAAATTAAAAGATGCCAGAGATGAAGGTAAGGTTGCAAAAAGCCGCGAACTGAATTCGGCATTTGATCTGATTGTTTTGTTTCTCTGCCTGAAAATTTTTGTTTCCTTTGTGGGAGGAAAATTCATAGATATTTTTTCTTACATCTATGAAAATATGCCGGATTTTGTTAAAATAAATGAGGGCGGATTGTCGGTACAGGCTGTGGCAGGCCTGATTGCCTCCGTTACTTTAAAAAGCCTGCTCATTATGCTTCCGTTTATGGCGTTTGGATTTGTTGTTACGCTTCTGGTCAGCATTGTGCAGGTAGGATGGAAAGTTTCCACAAAACCAATGAAACCGGAACTTTCCAAGCTGAATCCATTGAACGGATTCAAACGTATCTTTTCGAAAGATTCGCTCTTTGAACTGGTAAAATCCATTTTAAAGATTGTGATTATCATATATATCGCGTATACTTCCATAAAAGATAATGCAAATGATCTGTTTGCGTTGTATGATCTGGGACTGAATCAGGCGGTTGCGCTTGTGGGGACTCTGATTATCAATACGGGAATAAAAATCAGTATTGTTTATCTTGTGATTGGTCTGGCTGACTTTATCTATCAGAAACATAAGTTTAATGAAGATATGAAGATGACCAAGCAGGAAGTAAAAGATGAATACAAAAATACAGAGGGAGATCCGCAGATCAAAGGACGGCAGCGCCGTAAAATGCAGGAGGTATCCCAGAAGCGAATGATGCAGGATGTTCCCAAGGCGGATGTAGTCATCACGAACCCGACGCATTTTGCCGTAGCATTGAAATACGAGGCAAAAGTCAGTTCTGCCCCGGTTGTCCTTGCAAAAGGAGAAGATTACCTTGCGCAAAAGATTAAGGAAGTGGCGAGGGAGAATAAAATTGAAATTGTTGAAAATAAGCCTCTGGCACGTATGCTCTATCACAATGTTGATGTGGGAGCAGAAATTCCGCCGGAGCTTTACCAGGCTGTGGCAGAAGTTCTTGCTGCCGTATACAAGGCCAAAAATATACAGTAGTGCAGTTATACAACAAACAGGTGCGAAAGGAGGTTGTGCAGGATGCTGAAGAAAGCGGATATTGGTGTAGGTTTATATCTTTTGGCGGCAGTAGTTTTCTTCATTGTTCCAATTCCATCCGTATTGCTGGATGTGATGCTTGCATTTAACATTTCCATCGCCTTAATTATTGTATTTAATGTATTGTTTGTTCGGGAAGTACTGGATATGTCTTTCTTCCCGACATTACTTTTGTTTACGACTATTTTTCGAATTTCTCTGAACGTATCTTCCACCCGTCTGATTCTTCTGACGGGAGATCCTGGTAACGTTGTTAAGACATTCGGTTCGTTCGTCGGTGGAGGAAATATGGTGGTCGGTTCCATTGTATTTATTGTCCTCGTATTGATTCAGTTTATTGTTATCAATAAAGGTTCGGAACGTGTATCCGAAGTAACCGCCAGATTTACACTCGATGCCATGCCTGGTAAACAGATGGCGATTGATGCGGACTTAAATACCGGTGCGATCACCGATGCGGAGGCAAAGGAACGACGGGAAAAGATTCAGAGAGAATCTAGTTTCTTCGGCGCGATGGATGGTGCCACAAAGTATGTAAAGGGAGATGCTACGGCAGGTCTGGTCATCACCTTTATTAACCTGATCGGCGGAACCATTATGGGAGTTATGAATCAGGGACTTGGATTTGCAGATGCCATCCAGCAGTATGGTCTGCTGACAATCGGTGATGGTCTGGTGTCCCAGATTCCGTCTCTTCTGATTTCTCTTGCAACCGGTATACTTGTTACCAAGGGATCAAACGAGGCAGACTTTTCCGGAATTCTGGTTAAGCAGCTTTTTGGAATTCCGAGGGTACTTTATATTGTAGGTTCCGTGCTGGTTTTCCTCGGAATTTTTACTCCGTTAAATCCGGTTTTATTTATTGCACTTGGTCTGGTGTTTATCATCGCCGGCAAAAATATCAGCAAGAATATCGGCGAAGAAAATATTGAGGAAGAAGTACAGCAGGCGGAGACGGAGGCGGAAGAGATCCGGAAACCGGAGAATGTGGTTTCCCTGCTTCAGGTCGATCCGATCGAACTCGAATTCGGATATGGTATTATTCCGCTGGCAGATGTAAACCAGGGTGGAGATCTTCTGGATCGTGTGGTAATGATCCGGCGGCAGATTGCACTGGAACTTGGTACGGTTGTTCCGATTATCCGCCTGAGGGATAATATCCAGTTAAATCCGAATCAGTACATTATCAAGATCAAAGGCGTGCAGGTAACGGAAGGAGAAATTCTTTTTGATCATTATATGGCGATGAATCCGGGGTATGTGGAGGAAGAAATTACAGGTATTCCTACATTTGAACCGTCTTTCCATCTTCCGGCCATCTGGATTACGGAAGCGCAGAGAGAACGTGCAGAGAGTCTTGGATACACCGTAGTTGATGCACCGTCTATCATTGCGACGCATTTGACAGAAGTAATCCGAAGCCACATCGCAGAGCTTCTGACCAGACAGGATGTACAGAACCTGGTCAACAACTTAAAAGAATCCAATCCGGTTCTTGTGGACGAGCTCACGCCGAAACTTCTTGGCCTTGGAGAGATTCAGAAAGTACTGCAGAATCTTTTGCGGGAAGGCATTTCGATCAGGGATCTTTTGTCTATTTTTGAATCGCTGGCAGATCATGCACAGACATCCAGAGATACGGATGTGCTGACGGAATATGTAAGGCAGAGTCTGAAGCGTGCAATTTCGAGCAAATATTTCCCGTCGAACGAAACGACCAGTGTCATTACGCTCGATCCGAAAGTGGAACAGGAGATCATGTCTTCGGTCAAGCAGACAGAGCAGGGTGCATATCTGACGATGGACCCGGAGAAAACAAAAGCAATTATGGATTCCGTGCGGACAGAAACCGAGAAACTCGAAAGCCTTGGAAAGAATCCGATCATTATTACATCGCCAATTGTGCGTATGTATTTTAAAAAACTCACAGAAGATTATTTCAAAGATCTGATTGTTGTCTCTTACAATGAAGTAGAATCTGATGTGGAGCTGCAATCGGTAGGGATGGTGACAGCATAAATGACAATTAATAAATTTCAGGGAAAAACACAGGAAGAAGCCATTGCAAAGGCAAAAGAAGAATTTGGAGAACGCGCGGTCATTATGAACATCCGTGAGGTAAAACCGAAGGGGCTGTTTCGTGCGTTTAAGAATTCAACATTTGAAGTGACTGCGGCAATGGAGGAAAAAGAACATTTTTCCAATGCCATGCAGGCAGCACAGATGACACAGAGTATGGCAAAAGAAGGAAAACTGCACGACATGATCAATCTTGCGGCGGATGAACCGATTACCATTCCGAAACTGCAGGAACAGGAAGGTAACGCACAAGCGACCAGACAGGAGCCAGCACGTATGCCACAATCACAGAATCTGGTACAGGAAAATGAAGAGAAAAAATTAGAAGAAAGACTTGAGGTTTTATCTGACCGTCTGGAAAAATCTCTTGGCGGGAAAAATCCGAAGGAGCCGGAGACACCAAAGGGTCCGTCTTCGGAGGAACTCAATTTTGTCCGGATTCTCTACAGCACGCTGTTGAAAAACGAGGTGAGTGAACAGTATGTCAATCAGATCCTTGGCGAAATTGAAAAATTTATCCGCCCGGGACACAGTGTGGATACGATTCTTTCCAATGTTTACCAGAAACTGATTCTGCGTTTCGGTCAGCCGAAATCACTGGATTTAAGCGGAGCAAAACCGCATGTTGTATTTTTTATCGGGCCTACCGGCGTCGGAAAAACAACAACAATCGCCAAAATTGCTTCCAAATATAAAGTGGATTATGAAAAAAAAGTAGCGTTTATTACTGCAGATACCTATCGGATTGCAGCAACAGAACAGCTTCAGGTGTATGCAAATATTCTTGACGCACCTATGTCTATCGTGTATTCTAAAGAGGAACTGAATGAAGCAATTGAAAAATATGCGGAATACGATCTTGTTTTTGTTGATACTGCTGGATTTTCCCATAAAAATGAGGAACAGAAAGAAGATATCAGAAACCTGATTCAGGGAGTCAGCCCTGAATATACAAGTGAAGTATATTTGGTTCTCAGCGCTACAACGAAATACAGAGATTTGCTTGATATTGTAGATACCTATCGCACAATATCAGAGTTTAAACTGATTTTTACAAAACTGGATGAGACATCAACGTATGGAAATTTGCTCAATATTAAGCTGTATTCAGATGCGGAACTGTCTTATACGACAAATGGACAGAATGTACCAGATGATATTGAATTATTCGATACACAAAAGATCGTGAAACAATTATTAGGGGGCAATTCGTGATGGATCAGGCAGAACAATTGCGAAATGTAATAAAACTGCACAATCAGAATAATCAGAATAATGCACGCGTAGTGACAATTACCAGCGGAAAAGGCGGAGTCGGAAAGTCGAATCTTGCGGTAAATCTTGCTGTATGTCTCAGAAAAGCAGGCAAGCGGGTAATTATTTTTGATGCTGATTTTGGTCTTGCAAACGTTGAGGTAATGTTTGGCGCAATTCCACAGTACAATTTGTCTGATTTTATATACCGTGGAAAGTCAATTCGTGAAATAATCACACCGGGACCGATGGATATCGGCTTTATATCCGGCGGATCCGGGATTATAGGATTGAACAATCTTACAAAAGAACAGATTTTATATATCGTAAATTCGATTGACACATTGAATGAACTGGCAGATTTTATCCTGATTGATACGGGTGCAGGAATCTCGGATCAGGTTCTGGAATTTGTTATGGCAAGTCCTGAGGTATTACTGGTATCCACACCGGAACCAAGTTCCCTGACGGATGCGTATTCGCTTTTAAAAGCATTGTACTGCAATCCCGATTTTGTGGAGGAAGAGACAACCATCCACATAGTAACCAACCGGGTAAATTCCCGGGACGAGGGACAGGCAATTTATGAGAAAGTGAATTCCGTAGTGTCTAAGTTTTTACATGGAAGTCTGAATTATCTGGGGATGATTCCACAGGATGCTGCTTTGGAACGGGCAGTAAGACAGCAAAAGACAGTTACCATGAGTGATCCGAATGCAAAATCCGCAAAGGCAATTTCCTGCCTTACAGATCATCTGTTAAACGGCACCCAGCAGAAGACACCGGTACGGTGGGGAATAGCACAGATGTTTTCCAGTTTTTTATCAAACCGAAAATAGGGAGATGAATAATTATGAAACTTTCAGATGTGATTACTCCGGGAGACAAAATTGATATTAAAATGCTGCATGAAGCGAACCAGGAAGATAATGGAGGAGAGATCGCGAAAATCTATCAAAGTGCGGTCAGCGACATTTTTTCGGATCAGGAATTGGAAATTTCTATGCCGACAAGTGGTGGAAGAATGGTGTTATTTCAACTGGAGAGGGAGTGCAGCATTGTTTTTTATACAAAAGGCGGTATGTATAACTGCACAGCAGTTGTGAAGAAACGTTATCGCAAAGAAAATCTGTATCTGCTTAGAATTGTGATTACTTCCGGATTACAGAAATTTCAGCGCCGGGAATTTTTCCGGATTCCTTATACGACACCGTTAAAATATTACGAAATATCGGAACAGACGGCACAGATGCAGACAACGGAAGAATTGTTTGCGGAAATTCAAAAGCCGGAATATATTGATCAGGTACGTGAGGGAACGATTCAGAATATCAGTGGCGGTGGAATCCGCTTTGTCTCCGGACAATGGATAAAACAGAACCAAAATATTCTTCTGGTGATCAGACTGACAAATGAATATTCGGATGAAACTTTTTATCTTCCGGGACAGGTGATTGCAACAGAAAAACATCCAGCGATAGAGGTAATGTACATTCACCGGGTAAAATTTCTGTTCCGGGATCTCCGGGACCGGGAAAAAATTGTACGCTTCGTTTTTGAGGAAGAGAGAAGAATTCGCAGGAAAGAAGTTGGGTGACTCATATGAAAAAAAACATTTTGGTAGTTGATGATTCTGCACTCATGAGAAGGGTCATGTGTGATATAATCAATTCAGACAGTAAATTTCAAGCAACAGACTATTGCAGAGATGGTCTTGAGGCATATGAAAAACTGAAGCATACCAGTTATGATGGTGTGGTTCTGGATGTGAATATGCCACGCATGGATGGACTGCAGTTACTCGAAAAGTTACAAAAAGAAGGCATACGTGCAAATGTGGTTATGGTAAGTACACTTACCGACAGCAGGGAAGCAGATGTTACCATTTTAGCCATGGAGCGCGGAGCAATTGATTTTGTGGCGAAACCGACAAACATCATAGAGGCAAAAGGAGAGGCATTCAAAAGACAGCTTCTTGGCATATTGAATGCTGTTCTTGCAACACAAAAAACAGCAGGAGGTATCCGTGTGGCAGCAAAACCGGCAGCAAAGGCACCGATAATGCGGAAAGCGACAGGCGGAAAGAACAAACTGGTTGCACTGGCTTGTTCCACAGGCGGACCGAAAGCGTTACAGAGTGTGATTCCGTTTCTTCCGAAAGAACTGGATGCCCCGGTTGTACTTGTACAGCATATGCCGCCGGGGTTTACCAAATCCATGGCTGACAGACTTGATGATCTGAGCAAAATCAGGGTGAAGGAAGCAGAGCATGGAGAGCGGCTGCAAAAGGGATGTGTTTATATTGCTCCGGGCGGAAAACATTTGAAAGTTGCAAAAACCGCAGACGGAAACAACAGCATTGTACTCGATGATGCAACACCGGCAATCGGAGGACTGAAGCCGTGTGCAAATCTTATGTATGATTCACTGACAGCAAGTAGCTATGATGAAATCGTATGTGTTGTCCTGACAGGAATGGGAGCGGATGGAACCAACGGAATTCTTTCGCTGGGAAGATCAAAACCGATTCGCGTAATTGCACAAAACGAAGAAACCTGTGTGGTATACGGAATGCCGAAGGCAATCTATGAAGCAGGTGTGGTAGATGAAGTTGTACCACTGGATGAAGTTGCACAGACAATCACAAAAAACGTGGGGGTAAAATAACATGGATGTAAGCCAATACCTTGAAATCTTTATCGATGAAAGTGCAGAACATTTACAGACGTTAAGTGACTGCATCATGGAACTGGAAAAAGAACCGGATAACAAGGACGTTATCAATGAAATCTTCCGTGCAGCCCATTCTTTAAAAGGAATGGCCGGTACAATGGGATTTAAGAGAATGCAGCACCTGACACATGATATGGAAAATGTGTTCCAGGAAGTCCGCAGCGAGAAAATCCAGGTAGACAGTCAGATGATTGATCTGCTGTTCAAGTGTCTGGATGCAATTGACGGATATCTTGAAAATATTAAGGCAACCTCTGATGAAGGGGAAGAAGACAATGAAGTCATTATCAAGGAACTGAACAATTTCCTCGCAAAAGCAAACGGAGAGGCTGCTGCCGCAGAGGCAGCACCTGCAGAAACAGAAAAAGAAGCAGCGGCGCCGACAGACAATGGAGACCACAAACTGTATCTTCAGATTGATCTGACGGATCAGGAGCGGGATGCCGTTATGACTGCAAAAGACAGTGGAATGCATATTTACGGCATGACGGTTATGATCCAGAAAGAGTGCCTTTTAAAAGCGGCCAGAGCATTTTTGGTATTCCGCGAAGTGGAGGCTTTTGGAGAGATTCTTGTATATCGTCCGAGCTCTCAGGATATTGAAGATGAAAAGTTTGAACAGGAATTCAGCTTTTATGTCGCATCACCGGAAAGCTTTGACAAGATCCAGAACGCTGCAAAGAATGTTTCCGAGATTGAAGATGCCGTTGGAGAAGAACTGACTGATTTTTCACCACGCGTAACAGAAACTGAGACGGAAGAAAAGAAAGAAGAAAAACCGGCAGAGACGAAACCGGAAGTACAGGCTGAACCAAAGAAAGCGCCGGAAAAGAAAAAGGCTCCGGCAAAGAAAAACGGTGTAGGAAAACCGGCGACAAGCCGTACGGTCCGTGTGGATATTGAAAAGCTGGATGCTCTTATGAACCAGGTATCCGAGCTTATCATTGCAAAGAACAGTCTGGTATCCATCAGCTCAACGGAAGAGGGAGGCTTTACCAATCAGGGATTCCATGAACAGATTGAATATCTGGAGCGAATCACCACAAGCCTTCATGAATCTGTTATGAAAGTCCGGATGGTGCCAATTGAGAGCGTTGTAAATAAATTTCCACGTATGATTCGTGATCTGTCCCGTACATTGAATAAGAAGATGGAACTGGTTATGACCGGTGAAGATACCGAGCTGGATCGTACCGTAGTGGATCAGATCGGTGATCCGTTACAGCATTTGCTTCGTAATTCTGCGGATCATGGTCTGGAAGACACCGAGCTTCGTATCCAGAGAGGAAAGCCGGAAGTCGGAAATATTTTCCTGAATGCATATCAGGAAGGAAATAACGTTATTATCCAGGTGGGTGATGACGGTAACGGAATTGATACCGAAGCGGTAAAAGCAAAGGCAATCGAGCGAAATATTATTACACCGGAACAGGCCGAAGTCATGACACAGAAAGAGATCATAAATCTTTTGTTTATGCCAAGTTTTTCCATGGCAAAGAAGATTACGGATATTTCCGGAAGAGGCGTTGGCCTGGATGTTGTAAAATCTAACATTGAGCAGCTTGGCGGTGATGTGGAAGTTAAGACAAAACTTGGGGAAGGAACAACATTTACCGTTCGTCTTCCTCTGACACTTGCCATTATTCAGGCATTGATGGTTGAAGTCCGCGATGAAAAATATGCCATTGCCCTTGGGTCCATTGCAAATATTGAGAGTGTACCGGTCAGCAGCATCAAGTATGTGGAAGCAAAAGAGGTTATTCATCTGCGTGGAAGCGTTATTCCGCTTGTTCGTCTGGACAAACTTCTGGATATTGAACCAAGAGAAGAAGAACCGGAAAGCCTTACCGTTGTTATTGTAAAGAAAGGCGACAGTCAGGTAGGACTTGTTGTTGACGATCTGATGGGACAGCAGGAGATCGTTATTAAGTCTTTAGGCAAGTATATCAATGGAAATAAGCTGATCAGCGGTGCAACAATCCTCGGTGATGGTGAAGTTGCGTTGATTCTGGATGCAAACACACTGATGTAATGGGGGTGAATGACGATGGCTATTGCAAACAATCAGATTGAAACAAATGAGAATAAAAATAAAGAAAAAGAAGTAAAGCAGTATATCGTAGTTCAGATCGGTTCTGAAAAGTACGGAATTGATATCAGCTATGTCGATAATATTGTGCGTATGCAGAAAATTACCCGTGTGCCAAAGGCACAGGAGTATTTCAAGGGAATCATCAATCTTCGAGGCGAAATTGTGCCGGTTATGAGTATCCGTCTGAAAATGGGACTTGAGGATGATACCTTTACTTCGGCATCCCGGATCATTATTTTAAAGATCGAAGATAAAGGGTCTTTAGGTGTGATTGTAGATGAGGTTTGTGAGGTTGTAAATCTTTCTGAGGATCAGATCGAAAATAACAATATCAATTCAAACCATGTAAAAGATACGTTTATCAATGGTATTGGAACAAGCGGAGATCAGCTGATTTCCCTGTTTGAAATCAATGCGATTGTAGACGAAAAAGATAACACATAAGACAACTGAGTATAGTGAGGCTATGCCTCACTATACATGGTTATTGGAGGAAAAAGATGAACGATTTTACATTGGATAATGTAAATGAAATGTATATTGACGTACTGCGCGAAATTGGAAATATCGGAGCGGGAAATGCAACAACTTCTCTGGCAAGCATGATCAATGAACAGATTGATATGAATGTTCCGAAAGTAGAATTGATGGAAGCTTCTAAGCTGAGTTCCGCAATTTGTCCGGAAGACGAGATTATTGTCGGAATTTTTCTGGAAGTAACACATGATATTACAGGAAGCATGATGTTTTTAATGCGCATGGATTCCGCCCATTATCTTGTGAACAAACTGATGGGAAGAGACCCGGAAAACGATGCACCTTTTGATGAGATGGATTTATCTGCCATGAAGGAAATCGGAAATATTATTACGGCTTCGTATCTGTCTGCACTTTCAAGTATGACAAATCTTACGATTTTACCATCCGTTCCATATATTGCGGTGGATATGGCGGGAGCGATTCTTAGTGTTCCGGCAATTCAGTTTGGACAGTACGGAAATAATGCGCTGCTGATTGAAACAGAATTTGGCGATGAACGTATGATTAATGGATATTTTATCCTGATGCCTGAGGAAGAGTCCTATGCAAAGATTTTATCCTCTCTTGGAATTCAGTTATAGAGGAGATCGTAGAATATGGGAGAAGTGATCAAGGTTGGAATGGCAGACCTGAAAACTGCAAAAGCTCCGAATACACTCACGACACTGGGGTTGGGTTCTTGTATCGGATTAACACTTTATGATCCGGTGACGAAAATCGGTGGATTGGTACATTATATGCTGCCAGACAGCACAAAATTAAAAAATAATACCAATATTGCAAAATTCGGGGATACCGGAATCCGTGAACTTTTAAGACAGATTCTGGCTTTGGGAGCAAATCAGAGAAGACTTGTGGCAAAGATCGCGGGGGGTGCATGCATGTTTGAAACGAGCGGACTTTCGTCTGTGGGAAATGTAGGCGCACGCAATGCGGAAGAAGCAAAAATTATTTTGAAAGAATTAAGGATCCCGCTGATCGCGGAGGATACCGGTTTAAATTACGGACGTACGGTAGAACTGGATTGTGAGACCGGAGATTTCAGAATTAAATCGGTGGGAAAAGAAATTAAAGTAATATAGAGGGACAGAAGATGAAAACCAATGGTGTACCGGCTATTATTATGTTGGCGGCAGGGTTTATTGACTGTGTGATTGCAATTCTTACGCACATGTCACTTTGGAATTTTACAAGACAGCTGTTACTGGTACTTGTCCTGTTTTATGTGATCGGTTGTGTGGTAAAAATGATCATTGACCGAAACTTCAAGGATATGGAAGATGACCAGAACGGGGAAGAAATGGAAGAGTCTAAAGAGGAGCAGGAAGCGGAAGGCTCTGGGGAACAGGAAAATACTGAACAGGCCAAAGATGCACAGGAGCAGTCGCAAGAGCAGCCGGAGGTTCAGGAGGAACAACAAACAAAGTAATTAACCGGGGCGGAATGATGTAGATGAAAACTGCGGATAAAGAAAAACTTTGGGATGCGTATCGTCAGAAGAAAACGCAGGAGACCAGAGAACAGCTGATAATTGAATATGCGCAGCTTGTAAAACTCGTAGCGGGAAGACTCAGCATGTATCTTGGACACAATGTGGAATATGATGATCTGGTCAGTTATGGGATTTTCGGACTGATTGACGCAATTGATAAATTTGATCTGGAAAAAAATGTAAAATTTGAAACATATGCGAGTTTGCGGATTCGTGGTGCTATTTTAGACCAGATTCGTAAAATGGACTGGATTCCAAGAAGTGTCCGGCAGCGACAGCGCAAAATTGATGAAGCGATGAAACAGATCGAGATGAGGACCGGTAAAACAGCTTCGGATGAAGAACTTGCAAAGCAGCTGGGGCTGACGGATGAGGAACTGTGCAGCTGGCAGACACAGCTTAAGGTGACCAATGTTGTGTCTTTGAATGAATTTGAAGAAAACGGTCCGGAGCCAATGATTGATTCGGCGCATCCGGTCCGGTTTTCACAGCCGGAAGAAGTGGTGGAGGAAGAAGAATTAAAAGAAAAACTGGCGGAATCCCTGGAACTTCTGACGGAGAAAGAGCGGCGCGTTATTGAACTTTATTATTATGAAGATATGACCCTAAAAGAAATCAGTAAAATATTGGAAGTGTCAGAATCACGTATTTCCCAGTTACATACCAAAGCATTAAACAAGATGCGTAAAAAAATGGGTGTTTATATGAATATTCTGACGGAGTAGGAGCGGATCTATGGCAATTGCACCAATCAATTATGCTACGATACAGCGTACCGCAGACATCGAGACATTTAAAAACCAGCAGGATACAAAACCGATGGTGGATCAGCAGAATATTCAGGTGCAGGTGGATCACAGGGAGGATGTTCTGCATCATCAGGTCATCCATCCGGAAGAAAATGAGCAGCTGGATAATCACACAGATGCCAGGGAAGAAGGAAAAAACAAATATAAAAAACAGGGATCTGTGAGAAAAAAAACAAACAAGGAAACGAAGCGGACGGGTGGCAATCCGGTTGGCGGCAGTTTTGATATGAAAATCTGAGGGAAAATATATGACGGGTGTGGAAATTACACTGATTCTGGTTGGAATCATTTTTGTTCTCGTAAGCTTTTTTGTTCAGGAAAAACTTACCCCGAAAGATGTACAGGAGATAACCAGATTAAGTGAGAAGGAATTAAAGATTATTGTCGAGCGGGAACTGAAAAATGCAAATGACAAGGTAGAAGATGCAATCGATGCAGTGGTAGAACAGTCCCAGGAGAATGCCAAGCGTCTGATGGAAAAAGAAACGAATGAGAAAATTATGGCAATCAACGAATATTCCAATACGGTGATTGAATCAATGAATAAAACGCATAATGAAATTCTCTTTTTATATAATATGCTCAATGACAAGCATACGGAACTGACTGGGCTTGCATCGCAGCTACAACAGTTTTCGGAGCAGGTAAAACATACACAGGATGAAATGATGACACATCTGACGGGAACGGTAAAAGAGCCTGAACCGGCAAGAACGGAAGTGTCAGAGCCTGTGGAGGAACAGCCGCAGCAGATTTCACCAAAAGCATCTGTGGCAGAGGAAACCGATAACGGAAGCTTCAACGATCAGGTACTTGCACTTCATCAAAACGGAGTGTCTGATGTGGAAATTGCCCGTAAGCTGGGACGGGGGCTTGGAGAAGTGAAGCTGGTGATCGGATTATACAAAGGGGAAGATGTCAGTGAGATTTAAATATTATTTACGTGGCTGCGGACTTGGAATTCTGGTTGCCTCGCTGGTATTTATTGTATCGTTACATGCACACGGCGGAGCAATGTCGGATGAAAAAGCTATGCAGAGAGCTTCGGAACTTGGAATGATCATGCCGGATGACACACAGACGCAGGAAGCAGAAACGCAGACAACAGAACTTCCGGTAAAGGAAACGAATCTTCCGGATACACAAAGAACGACACAGGCAGTGACACAGAAGGTTCCGCAGAACGATACACAAAAACAGACGGAGCGTGATACTTCTTCGGAACAGAATGACACACCAAAAGAGTCGGAGAAAAAGGCGGAAGAAAAGAAAAAAACACAGGACTCTCAAAAGAAAGAAGAAGAGAAGAAAAAAGCGCAGGAGACCGAGAAGAAAGAAACAAAAAAGGAAAAAGTCTCCATTACAATAAAAGGCGGAGAAGTGTGCAGGGAGATTGCACAGGATCTGCAGGAGAAAGGACTTGTCAAGGATGCGGAAGATTTCCGCAAATATATGCAGGATCACAATTATGCAAGATATATCCGTGTGGGGACATTTACGCTGGAAAAGGGAATGAACTATAGCGAGATTGCGAAAGTACTGACAAAAAAATAGTATAATAAAGCTTGCATGAAAGCCTTTGGTATGATATAATGCCAAAGGCTTTAAATTTTATTAAACACATGTATGGAAGCTGCCGGTGCCGGATCTACGCTTTTCCGGTGGCAGACTAATAGGAAGTACATGGAAGAAATCAACCAAACGGAGGTAATTAAAATGAGCGTAATTTCTATGAAACAGTTACTTGAGGCAGGTGTTCATTTCGGACATCAGACAAGAAGATGGAACCCTAAAATGGCTCCATATATCTACACAGAGAGAAATGGTATTTACATCATCGACCTGCAGAAATCTGTAGGAATGGTTGACGATGCTTACAAAGCAGTTTCTGATATTGCAGCAGAAGGCGGCACAATCCTTTTCGTAGGAACAAAGAAACAGGCTCAGGATGCAATCAAAACAGAAGCAGAGCGTTGTGGAATGTTCTATGTAAACGAGAGATGGTTAGGTGGAATGCTTACAAACTTCAAGACAATTCAGAGCCGTATCGCACGTCTGAAAGACATTGAGAGAATGGCAGAAGACGGAACATTTGATGTACTTCCTAAAAAAGAAGTAATCGAGCTGAAAAAAGAGTGGGAAAAACTGGAGAAGAACCTTGGTGGAATCAAAGAAATGAAAAAGATTCCAGATGCGATCTTCATCGTAGATCCTAAAAAAGAAAGAATCTGTGTACAGGAAGCACACACTCTGGGAATTCCGCTGATCGGAATCTGTGATACAAACTGTGATCCGGAAGAACTGGATTACGTAATCCCAGGTAACGATGATGCAATCAGAGCAGTAAAATTAATTGTTTCCAAAATGGCTGATGCTGTTATCGAAGCAAATCAGGGAGCAGCAGAAGATGCATATTATGAGGAAGCTGAAGAAGCAGTAGCTGAAGAGACTGTAGAAGCAGAATAATTATGAACGTAAATGCTTCAGCCTGAACATCAGGTTGGAGCATTTTTGGTAAACTATTTCAATTCATGGAGGAAAAAATCATGGCAATCACAGCAAGCATGGTAAAAGAGTTAAGAGAGATGACAGGTGCAGGAATGATGGACTGCAAAAAAGCTCTGAATGAAACAAACGGAGATATGGATGCAGCAATCGAGTTCTTAAGAAAGAACGGACAGGCAAAAGCTGAGAAAAAAGCTGGAAGAATTGCGGCAGAAGGTATCGTAAAAGCTGTTGTTAAAGACGACAAAGTAGCAGCAATTGTAGAAGTAAACTCTGAGACAGACTTCGTAGCTAAGAACGAAGAGTTCCAGGGATTTGTAGATGCAGTTGTAAATCAGGTTGCAGATTCTGATGCAGCAGATATGGATGCATTCATGGCAGAAGCTTGGGCAGCTGATACAACAAAGACTGTAAAAGATGCTCTTATTGAGAAAGTAGCAGTGATCGGAGAAAACCTGAACATCAGAAGATTTGAAAAGATCGTAACAGACGGATGTGTTGTAGATTATATCCACGGCGGCGGACGTATCGGTGTTCTGATCGAAGCAGAGGCAGACGTAGTAAACGATGAAATCAAAAAATGCTTAAAGAACGTAGCTATGCAGGTAGCAGCTATGTCTCCAAAATATACATCTCGTGCAGAAGTTTCTCAGGAATACATGGATCACGAGAAAGAAATCCTTCTTGCAGCAGCTAAGAAAGAGAATCCGGAAAAACCGGAAAACATCATTGAAAAAATGATCATCGGACGTCTGAACAAAGAATTAAAAGAAATCTGTCTGTTAGATCAGGCATATGTTCAGGACAGCGACCTTACAGTTGCTAAATATGTAGAAAAAGTTGCAAAAGAAAACAATGCAAACGTAACTGTTAAGAGATTTGTTCGTTTTGAGACAGGTGAAGGAATCGAAAAGAAACAGGAAGACTTTGCAGCAGAAGTTGCAGCTCAGATGGGCAACTAAGCGAATTTTTCAATTAAATTAAGGTTAAAATTATAGAGGCTTCGAAAGCCTTATAAACACAAGCATTTTCCAGTGGTTATAAGGTTTTCGGGGCCTTTTTCTTATGAAAAAGAAAAAGCGGAAATACCGTCAGGCACCGCTGAAAATCGTCTAAAATCACTTCAAATTGAGTATTACTCAAAGAGTATGTTGAGTAAAATGAGTATTCACAATCTTCGGCGAAGTTTACTCAAATTATCCAGGATTCTTAAAATTACCCAACTTCAAATCAATAATAAATTTATAGGAGGTCATGATTATGACGAATACAGCGTTAGGTGCAAAAAAAGAAAAGGTTACTCACACAATTACTTTTAAAAACAAGGAACACGAAAAATTCTACTTTGAGTATCTGTCTAAGTGCAGATACCAGGATGCATATCACAAGGCATTGGTTTATTGCTTGGGAATTGACAGAGACACGAGAAACAATGTGGACAGAATTTACGATTTTAAAACGGGCCTGGTGAAAACAGAGTGCCTGTGTGAAGGATGGCAGACAAGCGGCAGCGTCAGAATTGTAAGGATGGCGTTTAATCTGTATTGCAATGGGACTCCAAGCGTGGGGGACTACAAGGATGCCGCTGACCAGTTATCTGAGTGTAGAGAATACACGGTGGAAGAGTTGTTTTGCTGCGGATATGCAAGATATTTTTGGGAAGCAGTAAAAATCCGGTATCCGGAATACTGTTTCTATCAGGATTGGGAGGATTTGTATGCTGAAAATTAGGCTTCAAGGAACAACAAATGATATTAAATGGTTCAGAAAAATCCTGGAAAGGGATAAACGAATCAAAGTATTACAGTTTTCCGAGCCTTTTGCCAATAAAGGAACAAAAAAATATTTTCGTGTATATGCAGAAGTAGAAAAGAACAGACAGTAGGAGGATAAAAGTGATGTGTAGAGTAATCGCAGTGGCAAACCAAAAAGGAGGCTGTGGAAAAACGGCCACGAGTATCAATTTAGGCGTTGGTCTGGTAAAGCTGGGCCAGCGGGTGTTAGCAATAGACCTAGATCCCCAGGGGCATTTGACCCTGGGTTTGGGATTCCCTAAAAATCTCCGTGTGACTCTAAAGAACATGATGGAAAATATTATCATGGGGATTGAGTTCGATCCCAGGGAGGCAGTTCTCCACCATGCGGAGGGACTTGACGTGGTTCCTTCCAATAAGCTGCTGACAGGGATGGATATGTCACTAATCTCCGTGGAAGAGAGGGAAATGGTGTTAAAAGAATACCTGGATTTACTGCGGGATGAGTATGATTATATTTTGATTGACTGTATGCCGTCTTTAGGAATGCTCACCATCAATGCCATGACTGCGGCGGACAGTGTTCTGATTCCCATGCAGCCCCAGTTTTATGCGGCAGACGGACTGACAGAGCTTTTAAAGGTCATTAAAGGGATCAAACAGCGGTTTAATCCAGAGCTTGCCATAGAGGGGATTTTGTTTACCATGGATGCCAGCCGGTATAATAACGCAAAGCGGAATAAACAGGCGGTCAGAAGTGCATATGGGGAGCAGATGCACATTTTTGAGAACAGTATCCCACGTTCGGAGGCAATCGCCGAGATTGCTTCTGAGGGTGTCAGTATCTTTGCTTACGATAAACGGGGTAAAGGGGCAGCTAGTTATGGGAAACTGGCGGAGGAGGTGCTGCATCGTGCGTAAACCAATGAAAGAGATTCAGCTCACTTCTTATGATGAATTACTGGGGATTGACGAAACCGTTGATTCCCGGATGGACAAGGTGATAGAAGTACCGCTGACAGATTTATATTCATTCCAGAACCACCCCTTTAAAGTGCTGGATGATGAAAAGATGGAAGAAACAGCAGAGAGTATCCGCAATTATGGTGTTTTAAATCCTGGTCTGGTAAGACCCAGGGTTGAGGGCGGATATGAACTGGTGGCAGGACATCGGAGGAAACGGGGCTGTGAATTAGCAGGGAAAAACACCATGCCGGTCCTGGTGCGCAATTATACGGACGATGAAGCCGTGGTCATTATGGTCGATTCCAACATTCAGAGGGAACATATTCTGCCCAGTGAAAAAGCGTTTGCCTATAAGATGAAAATGGAGGCATTAAAGCATCAGGGTAAAAGCACAGACGGTACGGATACGGCGGAACTGGTGGGAAAAGAGGCAGGAGACAGCGGAAGAAAGGTACAGAGATATATCCGCCTGACTAAACTTTTGCCGGAACTGCTGGAGCTGGTGGATGCTGGAAAAATAAAGATCTTGCCGGCGGTCAGCCTTTCCTATCTGCCGGATGAAGAACAGCTTTGGGTACTAAACTGTATCACAGAAAAAAGTGTAACAGTCAGTGGAACGATGGCAGATGCATTAAAAAAGCACAGTGCGGAAGGAAAACTGACAGAACTGGCGGTGGAGCTGATCCTGCATGAGGATAAAAAAGACATGGAAAAGGTCACGCTGCCAAGAACAAAAATCAACCAGTATTTTCCGAAAGAGTACAGCCGGCAACAGATCGAGCAGGTCATCTTTGAACTGCTGGAAGGCTGGAAGAAACGTCATTAAGAAGGGAAGGAGGTAAAGCAAAATGGCAAAGAAACAACTAGAATTTGATTATTTTCACGACTATGAATCGGAGCAGTTTGCTTTTTACCGTATCCCGAAAGTGCTGTTCACGGATGATTATTTCCGAAATCTGTCCAGTGACGCAAAGGTGCTTTATGGGCTGATGTTAGACCGGATGGCGTTGTCCATCCGGAACCGCTGGGTAGACGATGAAGGGAAAGTGTATATTATCTTCACTGTGGAGCAGGTCATACAGTATATGAACTGCGGCAGGGATAAAGGCATGAAAATAATGGCGGAACTGGACTGCAAAAAGGGGATCGGTTTAATTGAACGGGTAAAGCAGGGCTTTGGAAAGCCGGATCTTATTTATGTAAAGAGCTTTATGATAAAAAGAGAATCGGAGCCGGAAAAAGAAGTCGCAGAACCGCAGGAAAATATACCGGAATCCCAGGGGGATTTTGTGGAAAACATAGAGGTCGGAGATACCGACTTCACGTGGTCGGAAAAACCGACTTCATGGGGGCGGGAAAGCCGACTTCACGTGGTCGGAAAAACCGACTTATCGGAGTCGGAAAAGCCGACTTATCGAGGTCGGGAAAACCGAAGTCCAGAGGTCGGAAAAACCGACCCTAATAATACTGATATTAATAATACTGATTTTAGTGATACCAATCTTATCAATCTATCCGGGGGAGAGCCTCAGGGGAAAACAGATAAGATAGATGGACTGACGGTCATACAGGCATATACAGAGATTGTGAAAAGCAATATCGACTACGAGATTTTGTGCCGGGATTACTGTCCAAGGGATAAAGACTATATCGACGAGATCGTGGAACTGCTTGTGGAAACCATCAGTGTGAAACGGGAGTCTCTGGTGATCAACGGTGCAGAATATCCTTATGAGTTTGTGAAAAGTAAGCTGCTGAAAATTGATTCGGCCCATGTACAGTATGTCCTGGAACGTATGCATGAAACAACCACAAAGATCCACAATGTCAGGGCTTATTTGTTGGTCTGCCTGTTTAACGCCCCGTCTACCATCAACAGCTATTACCGGGCGGAAGTCAACCACGATCTGTATGGAGGTGGCAATCTATGAGGAAAAGGGAATTTTTAACAAAGGCGGTTCTGCCTGTTGGGACGATACTCCTGCTTGCGGTTATCTTCCGGCCTTTCTGCATGGTACAGGGAAAACTGGACTGGCGGCTTCTTATACTTCTCATGGGGATACCATTTGGGGTACATAAAATGTGCTTGTGGCTGGTTCCCAGTGGAATGGGAATCAGCGGAACCGTCGGCATGGTGGCATTTAATCTGCTGATCGGAGGTGTTATTGGAAGTATGGTTATGGTCTGGCATCTTTTAGTGGCGGCATTCACTTTGGCAAGAGGAATCGTGTCAGGAGCCTTGTGGCTGCTGGGCGCACGCTAAGAGAGAAGCAAAAGGAGTGGAGGAGGAGCATGGCAAAAAAGGTATTGGAACATTTTTATCATGAAGGGCTGATGCCCAGGGAAATGTGCTGCCCCAGGCGGCAGGAATATAGGGATGCCTTAGAATTATGTGAAACGGCGGAGAGGGAGTTGAAAGAACACCTCACCCCAGAATTTGCAGGACTTTTGGAAGATTATAAAGCAAATCTGATAAGGATATCCGCTTTAGAAAATGAAACACACTTTGTCCAGGGGATGGCGCTGGGAATCCGGATGACCTCGGAGGCATTTATCCTGGAGGAAGAAAAAACAGAAGAATGATTTTGGGAAGAGCAGCCGAAGAACCGGTTGCTTTTTCTATTTGTTTCCATACGGGAGGGATAAAACAGATGGAACTTTTGATGTTGGGGCTGCTTATTATTATCGGCCTTGTGATGCTGCTCCTTTTATCTGGCAGCTTGCTGGCAGTGAAATATCTGGATGAAGAAATGAACGGTTCCAGACATGGCGGGAACTTCCCGACAACTTGTCGGGAGGCTGGCAGGAGAAAACTCAAACAAAGATTAGGAAAGGATGGAAGATAGAAATGGAATTGGCAGAACAGCTCAGGTATTTTCGGAGCCGGAGTGGATGCACCCAGGAAGAGCTTGCAGAGCGTACCGGAATCCATGCGAACACGCTGCGCAAATATGAGGCAGGGCAGAGAAAACCAAAGATCGGGCAGCTAAAACGGATAGCGGATGGCCTGGGGATCAGTGTGATCGAGTTTCTTGACATAGAGATAGAAAATGAGGCAGATCTGGTTGCGGTGCTGAAAAAGGTAAGCTCATTTTTTAAGTGGGATGCAATGGCCGGAGTGCTTGAGGGAAAGGAGCGGCAATGATCCTGATTTCAATTTTTATATTACAGGTGGTGTGTCTGCTGTTTTTTTATCCCCTTTTGGTAGTGGGCAAGCAGGCAGATGAGGAGATGCGGCTGCTATTTGAACAGAAAATGCAGGCAGAACAGAAAAACGAGGAGGGACCCGGTATGGAATCACAAAGAGATGTACGAAGAATGATCGAGAAAGAAATTGAAAAGGGGAGTGTGCCAGTACGGTTTGCAGGCATGGGATTTACGGATGACACTTACCATCTGGTGGAAAGCCAGGCAAAAATGAATCAGCTTCTGGATTATTTTTTTCGTAACGGAGAGTTTTCAGCCCTGGCGGATAAACAGGTGAAAAGTAATGTGTATATGGATGGAGCAGGGAGAAAGCCAGAGTTCCGTCCGGCAAAATCGGATAGGGACAGAAAGCTCCTGGAAGAGGCTGCAAAGCGGTGGATCAAGAAAAAACATCCAAGGTTTGACGGGGATGTATACGTGGAAAATGTACGCTGTTTTTTAGAATTTCCAGAGGAAGAAAAAGAAAAGCGGAAATGTGTGGTAAGCGGAGAAGAAACGACGGCACTGATCTTCCGGAAAAAGCACTTGATGGGACTGTATCTGCAGTGCCTAATGCACCGGAAAGAGGTCATGCAGGAGGTTCCCCGGTTGGATGGATTTTCTGAAGTATGTAACCGGATTTACCAACTGCAGGATGTGGAGGTATTGTTTCAGTGTCTGTTGTTTGACCAGATGGAATGGGAAGGCGGGAAACTGTATGGCCATTTTAGCACGGTGTATCTGCTGAAAGAATCCTGACTGAGAGCAAAAATAAGGGTGACATCGTATTTGGAAAGAGGTAAAATAAAGTATCAGAAGTTGGAGGAAGTGGAGGTGAATCAAAAGGAACTGGCTGGTTTGGTGCATGATTCCATGTACCAGCAGTGGGAGAAACGTGGATATGCAGCGCCTGTAGATACACTGATGGACTGTAATGTTTTATCTCAAAAAGACTATGAGGACTGGCGGTTTGGAAAGATACCGTATCTGGAGAAATGCTGCACTGCTAATTTGGGGAAACTTTCCTTTATCCTGCATGAAATGCGGGTATATGCAAAGAAGTGTGGTTGGAAACCATCCTTTTGTTACTATAAGCAGTGGGGTGTGAAGAAGAAAAGCGGGCAGGGGCATAAGCAGACAGTACCGCTGCGGTTTAGCAAAACCGGGAAGGAAGAGATTGAAAAATGATATGCGACGCATTTCGTGGATGGAGAAAAGATACAAGAACTGAAAATTTGAATTTGAAAGTGAGGGATATTTATATGTTTAGATGCTCAAAATGCAAAAAATGGTTAAAAGGTATTACAACAGAAACAGATGTGGTTTGTAATGGTATAACATATCACGCAACTAATGTTCCAGCAAAAATATGTCCTGAATGTGGAGAAATAACTATACACGAAATAATACAAGAAAGAATAGTTCAATATGCTACTCAAAGAAATAAAATAAGTATTGATTATGCAGAATGTGAAAATGAAGAGTCTGTTGCTTCTCAATCTATTCTATAAATTCCAGTCTGAATTTATGGAGGAAAAAGCAGTGAGCAGGGAATATGAATTTATAAAAGAATGCGGCAGCTTTTTTGTTGTAACGTTGAATGGTGATTTTCCGGCCTGCAGACCTTTTGGTGCAATTATGGAAGCTGGGGATAAGCTATATATATCAACTCATGACGGAAACGATGCCCATAAGCAATTAAGAGGCAATGGAAATATGCAAATTGTAGCGAAAAAGGAAGGCACAAGAGAATGGCTCCGTATTACTGGAATTGCGAAGGAGTGCCAGGATATTTCTCTGAAACAAAGGTTTATGGATGAATGCCCGGTTTTAGTATCCCATTATAGTTCTGCGGATTCGGAACATTTTTTGATGTTTCAAATTACGATAACTAAGACAGAGTTCAAATAAAAAACAACAATACATACCGTTTAAAGCAGCCGATTGGTTCAAATGTTAAAAACTTGAATCAGTCGGTTTTTTTATTTTTAGAAAGAACTTCCCGACAAGCTGTTGGGAAGTGGGAGGGAACAGCCTATGAAGAAAAGATATGTGTATCATCTGCTGATACCGCCGTAAATATCATCAGCAGACAGAAAGGAGGTTATGCACATTGGAAGAAGAAGTAACCCAAAAAACGATTGCTTTATCTGTGAAAGCAACTAAAGTCACGGCAGATGTTCTGCGCGGAATGCTGCGGAAATATCTGGCGCAGCAGAAGCATACAGGCAGGAACCCGTACAAAAGAGGAAAGCAGACGTACAGCCAGTTAAAAAAGCAGGGTGTAGGGTTAAGCCACATTGATATTACGGACGACAATATCAAATCTTTTGAACGGGTGGCAAAGAAGTACAAGATTGACTTTGCCATGGAAAAGGAGAATGCCAGGAAATCACCGCCCACATATTATGTGTTCTTCAAAGCACCGGATGAGGACACCATGAATCTGGCCTTTAAAAAATATGTTGGAAAGCAGATGAAGAAAAAAGATAAGCCCTCCATTATGGAGAAGTTGAAACATTTCAAAGATGTGGTGGCAAAGGGCATGAACCGGGAGCGCTCCAGAGAACATCAAAAGGATCGGGGGCAGAGCTTATGATGAGAAAAGGAGCAGAGCAGGCAAAAAGAAAAACAGTAAAGAAGAAAGCCCACCCAATGAGGGCATCCCCGGTGAAAAAGGCGGGCTTGCAAAAGACGTTTCTGCCGCCAGACAGTATTCCTGGAAAGATAGCGGCGGACGTAAAGCAGTTCTTCCAGGATAAACTTTCCGCTCTGCAGCGCACAGACAAGAAAAAGCTGCTTCTCCTGAACTTCCCATATGTCTTATTTGCCTATTTTTTCAATAAGATATGCTGGCTATATCGGGTAAGCGTGGGGGAAAGCGCCTGGGACAAGTTTATGGCAACTCTGAATTACTTTGAGCGGGCCTTTGAAAGTCCCCTGCCCAGTTTCCATTACCGGGATTTGTGCTATGGCATTTTGGGAGGGCTTGCAGTCAGGCTGATTGTTTATTACCGGGTAAAAAATGCAAAGAAATACCGGCAGGGTGTGGAGTATGGTTCCGCCAGATGGGGAACAGAAAAAGATATACAGCCTTACGTTGATCCGGTGTTTGAAAACAACATTCTGCTGACAGAAACGGAACGGCTTATGATGTCCGGCAGACCAAAGCAGCCGAAGTATGCAAGGAATAAAAACATTC
>ERZ1106929.519-NODE-519-length-42979-cov-6.577882_pt1 | contig 42979 bp, 38 predicted proteins | sample MGYA00403662_ERZ1106929 | MGnify/ENA primary metagenome ERZ1106929 (study PRJEB35170, sample SAMEA104062442) | human gut metagenome | biome: human gut; feature: human-associated habitat; material: faeces | place: Denmark | collected 2013-02-20 ... | reverse complement strand
GCGCCTCCCGGCCGGGAGGCGCGGGAGCTGTCCAGCCGGAAGAACTGCTCGAAGATACGTCCCAGCTTCTCCGGAGGGATGGTCCGCCCCTCGTTGGAAAAGGCGAGGATGATCTCCCCCTCCTCACGCCGGGCGGAGATGTTCACTGCCGTATCGGGGAAGCTGTAATGAAATGCGTTGCGCAGCAGGTTGTCAAATACCCGGGAGAGCTTGTCCGGGTCGCAATCGTACTCCAACCGATCGGGCAGAGAGAGGGTACAGGTCAGCCTCTTTTCCGTGAATTGGGGCTCAAACTCGCTGGCCACCTGCCGGAGCATCAGGGCCAGGTCCACTGGCTGCTTCTCCAGCTCCAGGTGGGTGAGGTTGAAGCGGGTGATGTCGAAAAACTCGTTGACCAACTCCTCCAGCCGTTCCGCCTTGTCCAGGGCGATGTTGGTGTACCGCGCGCGCAGCTCCAGGGAGATCTGAGGCTCGTCCCGGAGCAGGGTGAGGTAGCCAATGACGCTGGTCAGGGGTGTTTTCAGATCGTGGGCTAGATAGACGATGAGATCATTTTTTCGCTGCTCCGCCTCCCTGGCCGCCCGGGCAGAGCGCAGGGCCTGCTCCCGGGCCAGATTGAGTTGGGCGGCGGTGTCCTCCATCCCGTCGGGCAGGGTAATGGGTTCCTCTGTGGGGGCGGCCAGCCGGGTAGCGGCTTGGCTGAGAGCGTCCAGATGCCGGATGGGCCGGGCCAGGAAAAAATAGCTGATAACCGCCCAGCCGACCAGCACGACGGCAGCGCCCACAAGAACGATATAGTCCCGTACCCAGAGAAGAAACCAGTAAAGGGGATTGTTTGAAAACCAGGTAATGCTGGAGCAGATGAGGAATCCGAAAAAGGCTATGGCGATGACGATGGCCACCCAGGCCAGCAGGGCCAGCAGATAAAGGCCCCACAAGCGCAGAGCTTTTGCCCGTACCTGGGGCTCAGTGGGAGCCTGGCGGGTGAAACGTTTTTTCCAGTCACTCAATGGTATATCCCACCCCCCAGACAGTCTTGATGAACTTGGGTTTCCGGCTCGGCTCGTGCATCTTCTCCCGCAGGCGGGCGATATGAGTCATAACGGTGTTGTTGCCATCCATATACCGCTCACCCCACACCGCCTGGAATAGTTCCTCGCTGGACACCACGGCGCCGCGGTGCTGACACAGGTACCATAGGATGGAAAACTCCAAGGGGGTCAGAGACAGCTCATCCCCGAATAGGATGCACTTGTGGTTGGTCTTGGAGATCTGGAGCCCCCGGAAGTCGTACTCCTGGACCTCCGCCGGGGCGGAGGCGGGCTGGTTGTACCGGGTGGAACGGCGCAGCTGGGTTTTGACCCGGGCCACCAGCTCCAGAGGGTTGAAGGGCTTGGTGATATAGTCGTCCGCCCCCAGGGTCAGGCCCATGATCTTGTCCATGTCCTCCACCCGGGCGGTGAGCATGATGATGGGGAACAGGTGGTGCTGCCGGATCGTCTGGCACAGGGTGAAGCCGTCCATGTCGGGCAGCATCACGTCCAGGATGGCCAGGTCCAGGTCTTCCCGCTCCACGCAGGCCAAGGCGTCGGCGGCGTTATGAAATTTATGGACCGTGAAGCCCTCATTGGACAGATAGACTTCCACCAGGTCAGCAATGGCGGTTTCGTCATCTACGACGAGAATGCTGGCGCTTGCCATGGGAAACTCCCTCCCGTTGTTGAGGTGGCCGGGCGCGGGTCATGCGTCCGGCTCGGGCCGGTCCTGGCGCAGCTCAGGACGAACCAGGCTCTCCGGCTCGTCCCGGCTGAGCAGCAGCCGGTAGTCCAGAGCGTAAAAGGAAAACAGCAGGTGGCAGAACACGTCCGGGTCGCCAAGGTCCAATTGGGTCAGCTCATTGATGCGGGCGATGCGGTAGTTCATGGTGTTGCGGTGAATATACAGCGCTGCGGCGGATTCCCCAATGGAGCGGTTGTGGGTCAGGTACACCCGCAGGGATTCCAGCAGCTCTGTCTCATGGATGTAGTCATAGTCCCGTAGCAGAGCCACCGCCGAGTGACAGAATTGAAATAGGTCCTCCTGGGGGGCGGCCAGCTCCAAGGCGTGGTAGATGGCATAGTTGTCGTAGAAATGAACGGCCTTTTCCGGGTGGAGTCTACGGCCAAGCTCAGCGGCCTGCTGGGCCTGCCGGTTGAAGTCTGAGATGGTGTCCAGCCGCAGCAGGGGGCGGCTTACCCCGGCCACCAGCCCTTCCTGAGACAGAAGCCCCTCCAGAATTTGACAGAAGCCACGATCCATCTGGAGGGATTCCTCCACCGGGCAGAGCATTTTCAGCTGATCCACATAGACGAAGGTTTTATAGAGGGGAAAAGCGGAGGCGAACAGGTCCAGCAGGCGGCGGAACCGGGTGTGATCAGGCTCCAGGTCCCGGTCCCGTCCCTGGATAGACACGATCTGCACCTTGCCCTGGGCCAGCAGGTCCCAGTGAAAGAAGTTAAGACGCGCCTGGATAAATTGCTGATCGGTAAGATGACCTTCCAGCAGATCATAGACAAAGTAGTCCAGCATGTTGTCGGGCAGGCTGGTTCGACCTTGGTCCTTTTGCAGCTCCAGGGCGATGAGGTTGCCTACAAAGTCGAAAAATTCGATGTCACTGTCCTCCGCGGCCCCGCAGTAGAGAGGGGAGTCTAGGTAGCCCAGAATATGGTCGCCCACGGCCAATGCCTTGCGCAGCATGGGAACGGCAGTACTGTCTGACGTGTCCAGCACCGGGCGGCAGGTGTCCAGAGAGCAGCGGTAGGCCTCATTGATCCCCCCGAAGGTGATGACGCCCAGGGGAATACCCCGGGTTTGAACAATCTCCAGCCAGCGGGGGTCATGGATGTCCGGCTCGTCGGTAATGGCGATGACCGAGTAGCTGCCGTTGGACAGAATCATGGGGTTGCCAAAGGTGGGGCGGGCCAGATCCAGCAGAGCCTGGAAGTCCCGCGTCCGCATCAGCTCGTTGAGCAGACGTACCGAGGGAGCTTGTTTTTTGGATATGGGCGGGTCCTCCTTCTTGGATGCGGCGAAGCCGTGGGAACAGGTCATACCCCGGCCAGGGCCCGGTCCACGTCGGAGATCAGGTCGCCGGGATCCTCCAGCCCAACGGAGAGCCGGATGAGGTCGGGGGACACCCCGGCGGCGGCCAACTCGGCGTCGTTCATCTGGCGGTGGGTGGCGCTGGCGGGGTGGAGCACACAGGTTTTGGCGTCGGCCACATGGGTGGCGATGGAGCACAGTTCCAGCCCGGCCATGAATTTCTCCGCGGCGGCCCGGCCGCCTTTTACACCGAAGGACACCACGCCGCTGGCGCCCCGAGGCAGGTACTTTTTGGCCAAATCATGGTATTTGTCCCCGGGCAGACCGGGATAACGCACCCAGGCGACTTTAGGATGGCTCTGGAGGTGCCGGGCCATGGCCAGTCCGTTTTCACAGTGCCGGGCCATGCGCAGGGGCAGAGTCTCCATCCCCATGCCCAGCAGCCAGGCGTTCATGGGGGCGGGGGTGGAGCCGAAATCCCGCATGAGCTGGGCGGTGGCCTTGGTGATATAGGCCCCCTCCAGGCCGAACTTTTTGGTGTAAGTGATGCCGTGATAGCTCTCATCCGGGGTGGTCAGGCCGGGGTACTTGTCGGCATGGGCCTCCCAGTCGAACTTGCCGGAGTCCACGATGGCGCCTCCTACGGCGGCGGCGTGGCCGTCCAGGTATTTGGTGGTGGAGTGGATGACGATGTCCGCCCCCCACTCGAAGGGCCGGCAGCCCCAGGGGGTGGCGAAGGTGTTGTCCACGATGAGGGGCACCCCGTGGGCGTGGGCGGCCTTGGCGAACTTTTCGATGTCCAGTACCGTGAGGGCGGGGTTGGCAATGGTCTCGCCGAACAGGGCCTTCGTGTTGGGGCGGAAAGCCGCGTCTAGCTCCGTCAGGGAGCAGTCCGGGTCCACAAAGGTGAAGTCGATGCCCATGCGTTTCATGGTGACCGCGAACAGGTTATAGGTGCCGCCGTAGATCTCGGAAGAGGCTACCACATGGTCTCCGGCGGAGGCGATGTTGAAGATGGAGAAGAAAGAGGCGGCCTGCCCGGAGGACAGCAGCATGGCCGCCGTGCCTCCTTCCAGGGCGCATAGCCGGGCGGCCACTGCGTCGCTGGTGGGGTTTTGCAGGCGGGTGTAGAAGTAACCTGACGCCTCCAGGTCGAACAGCTTTCCCATGTCCTCGCTGGTCTCATACCGGAAGGTGGTGGACTGGATGATGGGAATGTTTCGGGGCTCCCCGTTTCCGGGGCGGTAGCCGGCATGGAGACATTTGGTATCAAAATTCATGGAAATCGCGTCCTTTCGGAAAATAAAAGTGGCCTAAATTTTATCACACTAAAGTGCCGCGTGTCAATGGCGCCGTCAGTCGTTGCCCACCAGGCCGAAGTCAGGCGCCAGCGGGGCGGACAGCTTGACCGCGCCGTAGCTAGACAGGGGAGCCCCTTCTACCTGGAACAGCACGGAGTCTACTGACTCCAAGTTGCCCAGGGTATTGACGATGGAATAGACCAGCAGGGTTTGGCGGTCTGCCTGAGAGGGCATATCGTCCAGCAGGCTCTGGGAGAAGTCCAGGATGCACACCCCGTCCTCCAGCGTGGCGGAGTACAGCTGGACGCTTTCCGGGATGACCCGGGTCAGGTCGCTGTCCTCCGGCCCACCAAGCAGGGCGCCGGCTACAACGTCCACCAGGGTATCCTGTTCCGTGAGCTGGAACGTACGGCTTTCAAAGCCCAGCCCGCGGCCGCCGGCCCGGGGAAAGTACAGCACTGCGGACACCTCCACCGGGGTTTCCTCCACGCCGGACAGCACTGCCTGGGAAGGGTCCAGCTCCTGGCGGTAACGGTAGCTGATGGTGCGGCCGCTGACGGTGATGCTCACCCGCTCCACCTCCTCCAGTTGGCAGAGGGTAAAGGTGAGACAGTAGTCGGCCAGCGTCAGGCCGATGCCCGTCAGACTGCCGTAGCTCTCCGACAGATCCACCCACAAAAGCCCGTCCTGGTCCAGCTGCCAGCCCAGCAGCCGGGTGCCCGCAGGGAAGGGGGAGCGCAGGCCGCTGTCTGGGGGAGGGCCGTCCAGCAGGGCGTCCAGCAGGTCCTCCACTGTCAGCTCACCGGAATATGGCACCGGGGAGATCGCTTCGTACCGGGAGTGATCCCAGTCGGACAGGTCATTGGCAAACCATAACATATGCTCTGCCTCTCCCTCCGGCGGAGAAGAACAGGCGGCCAGAACCAGGGCCAGCGCCAGCAGGGCAGGCGCGGTCCGCAGCAGATGCCTGCGTGTCATGTGCGCTCCCTCCTTTCCGAATAGGCGGGAAATTCCACGGTAAAGCAGGTGCCGGGGCCGTCCTGCCTGCACCGGACAGAGATGGCGCCCCCGTGGACCTTGACGGTGTCGCTGACGATGGAAAGGCCCAGTCCGGCCCCGCCTGCGGCCCGGGAGCGGGCCTTGTCCACTCGGTAAAAGCGGTCGAAAATGCGGGGCATATCCTCTTCCGAAATGCCCACTCCGGTGTCCGCCACTTCCAGCACCACCTTGCCGTCCCGGTGAAACGCGGACACGGAGACCTGGCCTCCCGGGAGGTTGTATTTGATGGCGTTTTCCACCAAATTGAAGATGATCTGATACAGATCGTCCTCCGTACACAGCAGGGCGCAGGCAGGCTCCAGAGAGCACGTCAGCTCCAGCCCTACCGCGTCGGCCAGGGGGCGGAGCATATGGGCCACCTTCTCCACCACAGCGCCCAGCTCCACCGGCTCCCGCACCAGCTCAGGCTGGCTGTCCAGCCGGGTAAGGGTGAGCAGCTTTTCACTGATGCGGGTCAGCCGCTCCGCCTCCTCCCCGATATCGGCCACGAATTCCTTTACCGTGTCCATGTCCACGTTGTCCGTCTGGAGGATGGAATCCGTGAGCAGGCGGATGGAAGCCAGGGGAGTTTTCAGCTCATGGGAGGCGTCGGACACAAAGCGGCGGCGGGCCTCCTCTGTGGTTTGGAGCCGCCCGGTGAGCTGGTTGAACTCATCAGCCAGCTGAGCCAGCTCATCCTTGCTTTTTAGAGCGACCCGGTGGCTGTACTCGCCCTGGCGCACGGTGCGGATGGCTTTCAAAAGCTGGCTGATGCTGCGGGTGAGGGCCTTGGACAACACCATGGCCAGCAGCAGGGACAGGCAGGCAATCATGATGGAGATGTACCGCAGATTGGACTGGATGGATTGCAGCAGCTCCGCCTGGCCGGTGTCATATTCGTAGAGGTATACTGCCCCCAGGGTGATCCCCCGGTAGACCACAGGCACTGCCGAGCGGGAGCGGAAGGCCCCATCCCGGTACTCCGAGCGGAACACGTCCTCTCCCCGGAGGGCGGCCACCACCTCCCCCAGCAGAGCATGGCTGTATAATCGGTTGTCGATCTCCGAGGTGTCGTACAGGATCAGGCCTGCCCCGTCAGTGACCAGGATGCGGGTGGCGGACAGCTCTTCCAAAAGGGACATGGCCTGCTCCACCCCCTCGGCAGTGAGAGACTCGGATACACCCAAGGCGGTGGCGATGGCCAGAGCCTGGCTTTTGAGGGAGCTCTCCTTGGAGCGGAACACCATATTCTGTGCCATGAGCAGGGGATAGGTGTTCAGCAGCAGCAGCACCAGGGCGATGAGCAGCAGGTAGGTCACGGCGTACTTGAACTGGATACCGCGGAAAAAGGGCACCCGCCCGCTGTCCATCGTCTGGGCGGAATGTTCTGTCTGGGGCTTGTCCATACCGGCTCCCTCCTTTCTGCGCGGCGCGCCTTTAATTGGTCTGGCTGCTGAAATAGTACCCCACGCCCCACTTGGTGAGGATATACTCCGGATTGGCTGGGTCGGGCTCCAGTTTTTCCCTTAGGCGGCGGACGTGGACGTCCACGGTGCGGAATTCCCCGATGTACTCATACCCCCACACCAGGTTCAGGAGGTTCTCCCGGCTGTACACCCGGCCGGGATTGCGCAGAAACAGCTCGATGAGATCAAACTCCTTGGCCGTCAGGTCCACCCTTTGGCCGTTTTTCCAGGCGGCCCGCTGGTCCACGTCGATGGCGATGGCTCCCCGCTCCAGCCGGTTGGCGTTTTTCTCCTTCTGGGCAGTCTGCCCGGCCCGGCGCAGCAAGGCCCGCACCCGGGCCTTGAGCTCCAGAATGTTGAAGGGCTTGGTGATATAGTCGTCCGCCCCGCACTCGAAGCCGATGATCTTGTCCGCGTCCTCCCCCCGGGCGGTGAGCATAATCACCGGAACGTTGGAAAACTCCCGAATCTTCATACAGGCCTGGAGTCCGTCGATCTTGGGCATCATCAGGTCCAGAATGATGAGGTCGAACTGCCCGGTGCGGGCCTGTTCCACCGCCTCTTCACCGTCATAGCCCACCTCCACCTGGTATCCCTCGTTCTCCAGGTTGAATTTGATGCCCTTAACCAGCACCTTTTCGTCATCCACTACCAGTATCTTCGGCATTTGTTTCTCCTCCTGCAATCGCTTGGTCCATAAGCCCCTCCAAAATTCCCTCGCCGATGCCCGGCACCTGGATCAGATCCTCCACATAGGAAAAGGGGCCGTGTTCCTCCCGCCAGTCCAAGATAGCCTGGGCCCGCTTCTCCCCAATACCGGGCAGCTGCATAAGCTCCTCCAGCCCGGCGGTGTTGATGTCGACCGGCCCGGCGGAGGGGGCCGGAGAAGGATTCGCGTCCTCCGGAGCGGAAGGGGAAGGCTCCGCCGACACGGCGGGCAGCAGGGCGGCGGCCTGGGCGGTGAGCTGACGCACGCTGTCCGCGCCCAGCCGCCAGCCTACCATGAGGGCCAGCAGCAGCGCCGTCAGACCGATCACCGCCCACTCGGCTTGAGACAGCTTCCGCCTCATCATACCCACCTCCCGGACCACACCGGCCCATCCCGCGGCGCCTGTCAGGGAAAAGCCGGGATGGGGCTTTTTTTCGAAATTTCTGTTCCGGCGGTTGTGCCGGACAAGAGAATTTGCTATAATATCCTCGCGGAGGGATCCCTAAGGGACCGCTTTCCCACAGGATTTGGAAAGAGAATGTCTGGTTCAGGCGGGGCGCCGCCCGCCTCCAGATCAGTATAACACATCGGATGGGAGTTTCCTATGAAAAAATATCGTTTTTATTCCGGACTGATTGCTTTTTTTCTCCTGGCCTGCCTGTGCGCCCTGCCCGCCGCCGCACTGGAGGACCCGGCCCCCCAGTGCCGGGCGGCCATCGTGGTGGATGGGGACTACGGCGATGTGCTCTATGCGTACAACGCCTATGAAAAGATGTACCCCGCTTCCATCACCAAGATCATGACCTCTCTTCTGGTGCTGGAGGCGGTGGACAGCGGCCAGCTCACCCTGGACCAGCCTATCACCGCCTCCACCACGGCGGCGGTGGTGCCGGAGGGAAGCTCCACCGCCAATCCGCGCATTGAGGCCGGCGAGGTGCTCACGGTGGAGCAGCTGCTCTACTGCGACCTGATTACCTCGGCCAACGAGGCGTGCAATATTCTGGCCGAGACGGTGGGCGGCTCCATCGAGAACTTTGTGGACATGATGAACGCCAAGGCCCGGGAGTTGGGTATGGAGGACACCCACTTCGTCAATCCCCACGGCTTCCACGACGAGGACCACTATACCACCGCCTATGATATCACCATCATGGCTCGTGCTGCCATGGAGCATGAGACCTTCCGCACCATCGTGGCCACCCAGACCTACACTATCCCTGCGACCAACCTGAACGGGGAACGGGTGCTGCACACCACCAATGCCCTGATCGGCAACTGGATCTACAGCGGCTACCTCTACTCCAAGGCCATCGGCATCAAGACCGGATCCACCACCCCCGCCGGGCAGTGCCTGGCCTCCGCCGCGGTGGACGACGACGGGCGTACATACTACTGCGTGGTGCTGGGGGCGGAGACGGTGGATAACGGCGACGGCACCACCACCCGCTATTCCTTCTACGAGTCCCGGCGGCTGTTGGAGTGGGCCTTTGACAACTTCGAGCGGGTGACCCTGTTGGATGAGAACACCGAGGGGGTGCTCCGGGAGGTGTCCGTATCCCTGTCCGACGAGACGGACCATGTGATCGTCCAGCCGGTGGGGTCCATTGAAGCCACCCTGCCCACCGACTATGACCCGGCTCGGGTGGAGTATCAGGTAGAGCTGGCGGACGGCGTGGAGGCCCCGGTGGAGAAGGGAACCAAGCTGGGCACCGTGAGCGTGGTGTACGACGATGTGAACTACGGCACTCTGGACTTGGTGGCAGCTGACAGTGTGGCCCGGTCTGACTTCCAGTACTACGTCAAAACGGTAAAGGACTACCTGGGCATGTGGTGGGTCCGGGCGCTGCTCATCGTGGCGGTCGCGCTCATCCTGTTCCTGGTAGTGTGGCTGGGCGTCATCCGTCCCCGGCGGAAGCGCCGCTACCGTTACAGCAGCCGCTCCGGCGGCCGGCGGTACCAGGGCCGGCGGCGGAGATAACGCACAACAGCTTGAAAGGGTCAAGGCCCCGGGCGGCGGATGCCGCTCGGGGCCTTGCTTTGCCTGCCGGAGCCGGATTTATTCCACGAAGCCCTCAGAGTTCATGTACTTGACCGCCTCGATGGCCGCGATACGGCCGGAGTTGATGGCGTAGGACATGGTGGAGCCGGGGTTGTAGAAGCAGTAGCTGTCGCCGAACACGGTGGCACAGTCGGTGCCGCAGGAGTACAGACCGGGGATCTTGTCTAGCTGGGTGTCCAGCACCTCCATGTTTTCGTTGACCTTGATGCCGCCCAGAGAGCCGTAGCCGGAGGGGAAGTGACGGGCCACATAGTACTTGGGCCCTTCTACCGCCTTGAGGTAGCGGGCGGGCTTGCAGAACTGCCAGTCGTAGCCGCCCGCCATGTCGTTGTATTCGTCCAGGGTCTTTTTCAGGTTCTCCAGGTTGATGCCGGTGGTAGCGCACAGCTCCTCCAGGGAGTCGAACTCCCAGAAGTTGCGCTCCACATTCTCGCTGTAGGACACGTCCTTGTCCTCGCTGGCAAAGACGGAGTTCTCCACATCGGACTGTTCGCCGGCCAGATAGAGCTTCTTCTCATGCTCCCACTTGTCCAGGGTGCGGATGCCGTGGTGGTAGGTGATGTAGTCCAGGCCGTTCTGCTTGTAGTAGTCCAAAATCTCGGAGCCGATGATGGAAAAGCCGCAGTTCTTCTTCTGCTGAAGCAGGCTGTTGCCGGTGTAGGTGGTGTTGTCCATGTAGAACTCATTCATGAACCGCTTGCCGTCCAGGTTGACCATCAGGTTGGGCTGGCGCATGGTCTCGGACAGGGTCTTGAACAGGTCAGTGACGCCGGGGGTGTTGTAAGTGACCTCCATGGTGACAGGGGCCTCCTTACCGCCAGCCCGCCATACCATGTTCATACCGTCACCGTCCAGGCCGGGGATGCGGAAAGTGAACATATCCTCACCCCACTTGAAGCCCAGGCGCTCCTCGATCATCTTTACGTTGTTGCCGATGCCGCCGGTGGCCACAATAACGGCGTTGGCCATACACTCGATGGGGGTGCCGTCCTCCCGCTCGGCCTTGACGCCGATGATCTGGCCCTTGTCACCCTTGATCAGATCCTTGACTGCAGTGTGGAATTGGAAGTCCACCCCCAGCTCCACGCCGTAGTCGGTCATGTTCTTGATGTTGACCGAGGCGCAGCGCTCAGTGGGCTTGTTAGTTCCGGGTACCTTGATGATGTGCTGGGTCTTATGGGAGTTTTTGAAGTATTTGTACACGCCCTGAAACTGTGTGCCCATGCCCATCAGCCAGTCGATGGTGTCGGCGGACATGTTGAACCAGCGGCGGACCAGCTTGGCGTCGGCGCGCCAGTGGGTGTACTCCATGAAGTCCAGGAAGGCCTCGTCCTTGGTCCAGTAGTACATGTCCTCCTTCTGCAGGCGGGACTCCACGGCGAACAGGGCCATGCCCATGTTGGCCGCGCCGCCGGTGGTGCCGGACTTCTCAAAAGCGATGACCTTGCCGCCCCCCCGCTCGTTGAGCAGCTCCTGGGCCTGAACAGCGGCGGACAGGCCGGACATACCGGCGGCAACGACGACAACGTCGGCTTCCATTTTAATGCTCATAGTTTTGCTCTCCTTTAACTCAAATCAATATCGGTTCCGGCTTTAGTCCTGGGAGATCACGCCGGTATGAGTACGATAGCGGCGGATGATGCGCCCATCCTTACGCACTACGGTATTGGGACCCACCACTTCGGTGATCTCCGGGGCGTTGGGGTCGATGGGCCGCTCGGGCTGGCACAGGTGGGGACGGTTCTTCTTCCGCCGGGCCAGGGGCTTGGGGTTCAGGTCGAAGGCGGAGGTATGGCTCAGGGCCACCTGGTCATACCCCTCGGCGGAGCCGGTGGGAATGTTGATCTGGATGCCGGCAGAGGCGGCGCCCGCGCCGCCCTTCTTCATGTTGGCACAGACACCGGCCTTGCAGCGGTGGCGCAGCACATGGGCGGTCCAGTCGTTGTAGTAGGTCTCCAGAGAGGTCCGATACAGCTCCACACACCTGCCGCTGAGCTCACAGTCGGCGGCGATGTACATGGTCTGGCACAGCTCCTGAAGCAGCTCGATGTCCTCCATGGTGCCTTTGTCCAAGGTGATGTCCTTGCCGATGAGGTACAGCTGCTTCAGCCCGTCCCGGCAGAAGGTGCCCTTGCCGCAGGTATTTTTCATGGCGGTTTCAGCCACATTGACAGCCCACTGGACGGGACAGACATCGTCGGCCTTATTTAAGATCTCGTCGATAGAGGGCAGTATCTCCGCAGTTTTCGCGCAATTCATAATCATGATCTGTTCCCTCCTTATCACTTTACATAGGCAGTCCACATCTTGGGCTTGTGGAGCTGGCAGCGCAACGGGCACTTCAGGCAGCGGCCCGCCTCGTACTTGGCCATGGCCTCAGAGAAGGAGTTGTCCACCCGGTTGAAGTTGTCCCGGCGCTCCTCGCAGGAGAGAATGTCCGGCTTGACGCGGCCAAAGTGGGCAAAGCCCTCGATCTTGCCGATGTAGGGGTCGGCAGGAGGCAGGTCGGCCAAATGCTCTTCAATGTTGCCGTCGCCGCCCAAGTAGGCGTCAATGGTTTCGGCGGCGGTGCGGCCGCCGGCGATGGCGTCGATGACGGCCTTGGTGCCGGTGACCACGTCGCCGGCGGTGAATACGCCCTCCAGGCTGGTCTTAACGCCGCTCTTGCCGGTGGCGGGGTCGACGGGATAGCCCAGACGGTTCAGTTCCAGACCGAAGCTGGCAGTCAGGTCGGTTTTCTGGCCGGAGGCGAAGATGACCACGTCGCAGGGCACCACCTCGTCGGTGCCGGGGATGATGTCCACCTCCAGGCCGTTGGGGCCAAACTTAAAGGAGGACACGGCCACCACGTTCAGGCCGGTGACCCGGCCATTTTCCACGTTGAAGCCGGAATTGGTGTAGCCGGAATAGACCTTCACGCCCTCCTCCTGGGCCTGCTCGATCTCCTCATCGTCGGCCAGCATCTTGTCCCGGCTCTCCAGGCAGACCACGCTCACCGAGGCGCCCAGACGGGCGGAGGTGCGGGCCGCGTCGAAGGCCACGTTGCCGCCGCCAAAGACCAGAACCTTGGTGCCTTGGCCGATGTGAGGCTGGAAGTCGTCCAGTTCTCCCAGGGCCACGGCCTTGAGGAACTTCAGGGCGGTGGTGTTCTGCTCGTCCACCATGTTCTTGGTGGGGATGACCTTGCCCTCGCTGGCGCCCACGGCCACCAGAACCGCGTCGTAGTCCTTTTTCAGCTGGGCCACATTGTCGATGTTGGAGTTGTACTGGATCTGGATGCCGGACTCGGACACAATGGTGTCGACCTCTTTCTGCAGGTCCTCCCGGGGCATCCGGTAGGAGGGAATACCCACGGCCAGCATGCCGCCGGCCACCCGGTTGCGCTCGAACACGGTGACGTCATGGCCCTTCTTGCCCAGGTAGTAGGCGGCGGTGAGTCCGCAGGGGCCGCCGCCCACCACGGCCACCTTCTTGCCGGTGGCGGGCAGGTGGTAGGCCTTCTCCTTCCAGCTCTCCTTGGTGTCGTGCTCCACGGCGAAGCGCTTCAGGTCCCGGATGGAGATGGCCTCGTTCAAGCCCTTGCGCTTACAGCCCTTCTCGCAGTAGTGGGTACACACATAGCCTAGGGCATGGGGGAAGGGGACCTTCTCCCGAATGACACCCACGGCCTTGTCATATTCCCCAGCGGCGATCATGCGCAGGTAGTTGGGCACATTGATGTGGGCGGGACACTCCAGCGTGCAGGGGATGAGGGCCTGTTCCCGGGGTACGTCGGTGCGGAAGATGCCCTCCCGGTCCTGGAGCGCGCCAGTGGGGCACACCTCCACGCAGGCACCGCAGAAGCGGCAGTCTGCCTCGGGCAGAGAGAAGTCATTGAGGGTGCCCACATACGTTTCCCCGGTCTCGTCCACCCGGTTGTAGCGCAGCACATTGACGCCTCGAACGTCGGCGCACACCCGGACGCAGCGGCCGCACTGGATGCAGCGGACCATGTCCCGGTCGATGAGGGGGTTGTTGGTGTTGAGATTGACGGTCTCCTTGTGAAACTCCCGCATGCCGGGGTGGTTCACGCTGGAGAGATACTGCTGCAGGGCCTGGAACTCACAGTTGCCGAAAGAACGGCAGCCGGTGCACTGGGGATGGCTGGCCATCATCACCTGCATGGAGGTGCGGCGGATGGCGTCCAGGGTCTCCCCCTTGGTGCGGACCTTCATGCCCTCCTTCACATAGGTCATGCAGGAGCAGACCGGGCCGTCCTGCCCCTCGATGTCCACCACACACAGCTTGCAGCCGCCCTGGGCCTCCAGGTCGGGGTGCGAGCAGATGTGGGGGATGTAGATGTCGGCGGCCAGGGCTGCGTTCAGAACGCTCTGGCCCTCTTCCGCCTCGATTTGGGTCCCATCGACCCACAGTTTCACCTTTCCCACGTTACGATACCTCACATTTTGTAAAATGTACTGTTTTGGACCGGCAAAGAGCCGGTCCCTTCCTCACGAAAACCATAACAATGCAAGACTTGTGCCAACTTTACCGCGTGCTCTGGTATGGAAAATTCAGCGGTTTAAAAAACAATCTAGATCCAATAATGTTCCAACGCGCAAAAATGGTTCAAAACGACACAAAAAACGACACATGGAACAACGCAGACGGAACGAAAGTGGAGCCAGCCTGCAAAGCGGTCGGAACGGCGGAACGCACAGGGACACAGATCTGACACCCAGCTGTCAGACACAAGATCATTATACAGGAAAATGCGAAAAATTCAATGGGAGCTGCCGGTATTTTTGGGCAGGATTCCGGCGGCTGCGCCCTGTGCCCCTTGATTGACAGCCGGAAGTTTGGTATAGTGGAAAAAATAAAATGCAGCAGGAGGACTTTGCCATGCTCAAGGTGGACCACATCAGCGTTATGAATCTGGAAAATGCGATCCGGGGGGCACGAAACCCCCTGAACAGCTGGGCCCGCAGCGACAGCTGTTACAATGAAACGGGGGAGTATGTGCTGGGGGAGAACGACCTGTCCTTGGCCGGACGGCTGTGCCGGGCGGGGAGCGATCACCGGAAATTCATCCGCCAAATCCTGGTGTCCATGGATATCACTGCCCCCCTGTACTGGTGGAAGGAGTTTGACACCTATAAAGTAGGCACCGTGGCCAACTCCACCTCCACCATGCACAAGATCCACGCCAAGCCCTTTGAGTTGGCAGACTTCAGCACGGATCACATGACTGCCGCCACCTTGGCCCAGTTCCGGACCTGGGTGGATTATCTGGAGCAGGTGCGCCTGCGCTATATGGAGAACAAAGATAAGGCGGACTGGTACGACCTCATTCAGCTGCTTCCCACCAGCTATGACCAAAAGCGCACCGTCACCCTCAACTACGAGGTGCTGGCCAATATCTACTTTGCCCGCCGCAGCCACAAGCTGGACGAGTGGCACACCTTCTGCGGCGTCATCGCCGCCCTGCCCTACGCCCAGGAGATCATTCTGGCCTGCGGACAGGAAGAAAAGTGAATCTCATCGTGATCGCGGACCGCCGGTGGGGCATCGGTAAGGACGGCAGACAGCCCTTTTTTCTAAAAGAGGATCTCCGGCGGTTTCGAGAACTGACCCTGGGGGGATGTGTGATCATGGGACGCAGGACGCTGGAAGGGCTGCCTGGAGGGCGGCCCCTATCCGGGCGGCGGAACCTGGTGCTGTCTCGGACGCCAGGGTTTGTTCCCGAGGGGGCGGAGGTCTGCCGTAGTCCGGAGCAGGCTGCGGCGCTGGCCGGGCCGGAGGCCTTCGTCATCGGCGGGGCCGGAGTCTACCGGGCCATGCTGCCCTGGTGTGTCCAAGCCTACGTCACCCGGGTGGAGGAGGCATTTCCCGCCGACTGCTGGATGGTGGACCTGGACCGGGCACCGGAGTGGCGGCTGGCCGAACGGTCCGCTCTCATACAGGAGCAAGGACTGCATTACCGTTTTGCACGGTATGTAAGGGAATGAAACGAGGCCGCCGGGACATCCCGGCGGCCCAAACTGGTTTGACCGGAAAGGACTGTTTCTTGCCTGCAAAATATGGTACAATGGAACCGTCAATCACCAGGGGAAAGAAGGTAGGAGCATGGCTTTGGAGGAACGCACGCCGCTGACCCAGCTTCCGGGTATCGGCCCGGCCAAGGGCCGGGCGCTGGCCAGGCTGGGGCTGGAGCGGCTGGGGGACTTGCTGGAGCACTTTCCTCAGCGGTATGAGGACCGGCGGCGGTGTTGGACCATCCGCCAGGCCCCCCTGGAGCAGCCCTGCTGCGTGTCCGCCTTGGTGGCGGAAAGCCCCCGCCTGGCCCGGATCCGGAAAGGGCTGGAGCTGGTGAAGGTCAGAGCGGTGGACCACACGGGGGTGCTCCATCTGACCTTTTTCAACCAGGCGTATCTGAAAAACGCCCTGTCCCCCGGGGTGACTTATGTGTTTTACGGCCGGGTGGAGGAGCTGGGCCGGGCGCGGACCATGGCCAATCCTGTGTTCGAGCGGGAGGGGGAGGGCAGGTACACCGGCCTCATTATGCCAGTATATCCCCTGACTGCGGGCGTATCCAACCATTTGATGGCCGGCCTTGCCCGGCGGGCGGTGGAGGTGTGCGCGCCGGAGCGGGAGGAAATTTTGCCCGAACCCCTGCGCCTGACCTATGGCCTGTGCCAGGTGGAGTACGCCTATCGCAATATCCATTTTCCCAAAGACTTTGAGGCTCTAGAGCTGGCCCGGCGGCGGCTGGTGTTTGAGGAACTGCTGGTGCTCACCTGCGGCATGGCTCTGCTGAAAGAGCGCCGGGGGCAGGGGGCTGGCCGGGGGCTGGACCGGGGCCGGGTGGAGGACTTTCTGTCCCTGCTCCCCTTTTCGCCCACCGGCGCCCAGCGGCGGGCTATGGAGGATATGGCGGCAGACCTGGCCTCCGGCCGGGCTATGAACCGTCTGGTCCAAGGGGATGTAGGCTCGGGCAAGACGGCGGTGGCCGCCTTCGGGGCCTGGAAGTGCGCCCAAAATGGCTGCCAATGCGCCCTGATGGCGCCTACCGAGCTGCTGGCGGAGCAGCACGCCAGGACGCTGGACGGCCTGCTCTCCCCAGTCGGGGTGCGGGTGGGCCTGCTCACCGGATCAGCGAAGGGGGCGGCAAAAAAGACGCTGCTGACCGCCATAGCGGCGGGAGAGGTGGATGTGGTGGTAGGCACCCATGCCCTGTTTTCCCGGGGAGTGGAGTACGCCGACCTGGCTCTGGTCATCGCCGACGAGCAGCACCGCTTCGGCGTGGCCCAGCGGGCGGCCTTGGCCGCCAAAGGGGCCACGCTGGGGGGGCCTTCAGAAGCGGACGGCCGGGAGGATGCCGTTCAGACCCACACGCTGGTCATGTCCGCCACCCCCATCCCCCGGACTCTGGCTCTCATCATCTATGGGGACTTGGACGTGTCCGTGATGGACGAGCTGCCGCCGGGACGCAGTCCAGTGGCCACCTATGTGGTGGGCGAGGATAAGCGGCAGCGGATGTATGGATTTGTCCGAAGGCAGGTGGAAGCGGGCCGCCAGGTGTACATCGTCTGTCCGGCGGTGGACGAGGGTGAGGCCCTGCCCCAGTGGGGAGAGACTGCCGGCGCGCCCATGGACCGAAAGGCGGTGACTACCTATGCCAGGGAGCTTCGGGAGAGGGTGTTTCCCGACCTGCGGGTGGGCCTGGTTCACGGCAGGCTGAAAGCCCGGGAGAAGGAGGCTGTGATGTCCGCCTTTTCCGCTGGGGAGCTGGACGTGCTGGTATCCACCACCGTCATCGAGGTTGGGGTGGATGTGCCCAACGCCTCTCTCATGGTCGTCGAAAACGCCGAGCGGTTTGGCCTCAGCCAGCTTCACCAGCTCCGGGGCCGGGTGGGCCGGGGAAAGCACCAAAGCTACTGCGTGCTGGTCACCGCCAGCAAAAGCGACACCGCCAGGGAGCGCCTGCGGGCCCTGTGCGCCACCAACGACGGCTTCCAGATTGCCGAGGAGGACCTGCGCCTGCGGGGCCCGGGGGACTTCTTTGGACGGCGGCAGCACGGCCTGCCCCAGCTGAAGGTGGCGGACTTTGCCTCTGACGTAGCCCTGCTCCGCCAGGCTAAGGAGGCCGCTGAGGAACTGGTCGCCGCCGATCCATCGTTGATGCAGCCAGAGCACCGGGCACTGCTGCGCCGGGTGAAAAAGATGTTTCAGGAGGAGCCTGAGATCTTCAATTAGCAAGGGCATGGGCCTTGTCCCTATGATTCCACAAACATGAGGAGGAGCTTATGATGACAAAAAAACAAAAACTTTACACGTTGCGCAATGATCCGAATGTCCACTATAATTGCGCCCAGTCTATGCTCATTCCCTTTGCCGGGGAGATTGGTATCACCGAGGAGCAGGCCAACGCGCTGACGCTGAATTTCGGCGGCGGTATGGGCTGCGGCGCCGCCTGTGGAGCACTGGTGGGCACGCTGGCGGCCATGGGCGGCTTAGGAATGCCCCAGGAAAAGCGGGAGGAACTCATTGCCGAGTTTCAATCCCGTCATCAGTGCCTGAACTGCAGCCAGCTGCTGGAGGGGTTGGAGCGGGGAACTCCGGAGCAGAAAGTGCGCTGTGACGCCATCATTGAGGGCTGCATGGACTGGCTATGCCGGGAGGCTGGCCTGGAGTAAGGGCAGACGATAGCACAACTTGCAGGAGGATACCCATGGAAGAAACCATCATTCAGATTTTGGCCCGGGAGCTGGAGCGTCCGGAGCAGCATGTACGCAACATTATCGCCCTCCTGGACGAGGGCAACACGGTTCCCTTCATCGCCCGTTACCGCAAGGAGCTGCACGGGGGCATGGACGACCAGTTGATCCGGCAGCTGGCCGAATGGCTGCAGTACCTGCGCAATTTGCAGCAGCGCCGGGACGAGGTGAGGCAGTCCATTGAAAATCAGGGAAAACTCACAGACGAACTATCCGCCGCCATTGACGCAGCCGCCACCTTGGCGGAGGTGGAGGACCTATACCGTCCTTACAAACAGAAGCGGCGCACCCGGGCCACCATGGCAAAGGAGAAGGGGCTAGAGCCTCTGGCCCTGCTGCTGTTCGCTCAGGAGCGTGACTGCCCGGAGCCGCTGGCCGAGGCGGCAAAATACATCGACCCGGAGAAGGGGGTGGAGACGGCGGAGGACGCCCTTCGGGGGGCGTCCGACATCGTGGCGGAGCAGATCTCCGATGACGCGGACATCCGCAAGGCCCTCCGGGAGCTGTACTGGAAAAAGGCCAGGCTGGTGTCCGTTGCCGCAGCCAAAGAGCCGGCGGACACGGTCTACCGGCTATACTATGAGTTTTCGTCGCCTATTTTCAAAACCCAGGGGCATCAAATTTTGGCCATCAACCGGGGAGAGCGGGAGGAAATCTTGAAGGTATCCGTAGACATGGACCGGGACGCTGCTCTGGTGGCCATCCGCCGGGCGGTGGTCCGACCGGGCTCTGCGGCGATGGACTTTGTCAAGGCCGCCGCGGAAGACGCCTATGACCGGCTCATCGCTCCTTCCCTGGAGCGGGAGATGCGCGCCGCCCTCACTGACAACGCCGATGAGGGAGCCATCGGCCAGTTTGCCCTGAACCTCAAGCCTCTGCTCATGCAGCCGCCGGTGAAGGGGTTTGTCACGATGGGCCTGGACCCGGGCTACCGTATGGGGTGTAAAGTGGCGGTGGTGGACCCCACCGGAAAGGTGCTGGACACCACTGTGGTCTACCCTACCCACGGGGAGCGGGGAAAGCAGGAGGCCATCGCCAAGCTCTCCGTGCTCGTCAAAAAGCACCATGTGGCCCATATCGCCATCGGCAACGGCACAGCCAGCCGGGAAACGGAGCAGATGGCGGTGGAACTGATCCGGCAGGTGGGGGGCGGAGTGAGCTACATGATGGTCAACGAGGCCGGAGCGTCGGTATACTCTGCCTCCAAGCTGGCCGCCGAGGAGTTTCCCGACTTTGACGTGAACCTGCGCTCGGCGGTATCCATTGCCAGAAGGCTTCAGGACCCTTTGGCGGAGCTGGTGAAGATCGACCCCAAATCCATTGGTGTGGGTCAGTACCAGCATGACATGCCCCAGGCCCGGCTGGGAGAGGCGCTGGACGGTGTCGTGGAGGACTGCGTCAATGCCGTAGGGGTGGACGTGAACACCGCCTCCGCCCCGCTGCTCACCCGGGTGGCGGGCTTAAACGGCACCACGGCGAAAAACATCGTGAGGTACCGGGAGGAGAACGGCCCCTTCACCACCCGGAGGCAGATCCTGAAGGTGCCCAAGCTGGGGCCCAAGGCATTTGAGCAGTGCGCCGGCTTCCTGCGGGTGCCGGAGAGCCAGTCCCCTCTGGACAACACCGCCGTCCACCCGGAGAGCTACGCCGCTGCTGAAAAACTGCTGGCCTTATGCGGCTGTGACATGGACGATGTAAAGGCCGGACGGTTGCCGGACCTAAAGGCTCGGCTGGAGGACTACGGCTTGGAAAAAGCGGCCGAGGCGTGCGGCGTGGGCGTACCCACCCTGCTGGACGTAGCCGGAGAGCTGATGAAGCCTGGCCGGGACCCTCGGGACGAGCTGCCCGCCCCCCTGCTGCGCACCGACGTGATGGAGATGAAGGACCTAAAGCCCGGCATGGAGCTGAAAGGCACGGTGCGCAACGTCATCGATTTCGGCGCCTTTGTGGACATTGGGGTGCACCAGGACGGGCTGGTTCACATCAGCCAGATCTGCAACCGTTTCATCAAGCACCCCTCCGAGGTGCTCAGCGTGGGAGACGTAGTCACCGTATGGGTGAAGGAAGTGGACGAAAAAAAGAAGCGGATCTCCCTGACTATGCGGAAGGACAAGCTGTAACGGGAACCCGATATGAGCGGGACGGCGCGGATGTGCCGTGTAGGCGTTTTGCGCAGCAAAACCTTGGCGCAAGGCGGAATTCAGTTCCGCCGCGCATGTGAAACGGGTAGGCCCCATGCGGCGGGCCGCATGGGGCAGGACAAACTGTGAGACAGGGCAAAGGAGGGATGTGTGATGGATCTGGCGGAGCGAAAGGCGCGCATTTTATATGGCCAGCACCTGACGAACCTGGCAGACCAGAAGTTGGTGTGCCGGGACTTGAATGGCATCCAGGCCCAGTTCCTGTCTGCCGCCCTCCACGCTCTGGATATCCGCACGGCGGGCCCAGTGGAGTCGGACAAGCTGGTGAAGAGCTGGACCATCCGGGGCACGGTCCACCTGTTCGACCCGGCTGATCTGCCGCTGTTTCTCCATGAGGGACGGACCCATTACCTACGGGACATGGACCAAATGACGGCGGATGAGCACATCACCCTGGAGCGAAAGCGGTATTTTGCCGATCTGATTTTGGATGAATTGGCCCGGGGACCTCGTCGCCGGGAGGACTTAAAGGCCGCCTGCTTTGCCGCAAGTATGACCGAGGATGAGAGCCAGAGTGTATTTAACGGTTGGGGCGGCACTCTGCGCTACCTGGCGGAGACGGGGCGGGTCACCCATGTGGTGGGGGAGGACAAGGCCTTCCAGCTGTGCCCGCCCTTTACACCCATGGCGGAGAAAGATGCCCGGCTGGAGCTGGCCCGGCGGTACTTCGCCCACTACGGCCCGGCCACGGTACGGGACGTGGCCTACTTCTTCGGCAAGCCCCAGAGGGAGGTCAAAATGTGGATGGCTCAGCTGCCTCTGGTCCACGCCCGGGTGGAGGGACAGGACTGCTTCTGGCTGGACAACGGACAGAACGACTGGCCGGAGATGCCGGACTGCCTGTTCCTGGCGGGCTTTGACCAGCTGATGCTGGGCTATCTGAAAACGGAGAGTATTTTCCTGGCCAAAGAATACATCCGGGGCATCTTTCATCTGTCGGGCATCGTCATGGCGCCCATCCTGCTCCGGGGCCGGGTGGCGGGGCGGTGGAAGCAGAAGAACGGCAGGCTGACCCTCACCCTCTTCGGCCACTGGACTGCTCGGGACCGAAAGCGGGTAGAGCAGACAGCGGAGAAGCTTTGGACGGTAAAACAAGTGGTCTGGGAAGAAAACTGACCGAAAAATGCAAAAAAACCTTGACTGTAAACCCTCTTGATACCTTACCCTGGCTTTGGGAGGCGATACCATGACCATCAAGGAGCTGGAGGAGCGCACCGGGATGACCCGGGCCAACATCCGTTTTTACGAGAGCGAGGGGCTGCTGTCCCCGGCCCGGCGGGAAAACGGCTACCGGGATTATTCGGAGGAGGACGTCAAGACCCTGGAGAAGATTCACCTGCTCCGGCAGCTCCACCTGGACATCGACACCATCCGCCTGGTGCAGAAGGGGGAGCTGCCCCTGGAACGGGCGCTGTTCACCCTGCTGACCAAGCTGGAGGGGGACAAGACCGCTTTGGATAAGGCGGTGGAGGTGTGCCGGGAGCTGGAGCGGGCTGGGGTGGAGTACGGCACCCTGGAGCCAAAGCCCTGGCTGGAACAGCTGACCCAGCCAGCCAGGCCCCAGGTGACGCCGCCGCCCCAGACCATACACGTTCTGCCGACCATAGAGGAGATGGAAAAGAAGGAACGCCAGGCCGCCAGCCACCCATGGATGCGTCTGCTGGCCCGGGAGGTGGACGTGAGCATATACAGTCTGCTGATCCATGCTGTTCTGGGGCTGGGCTTGCGTGTGGACCTGCTGCACACCGGAAACTTTGCAGACTGGCTGATCTCCCTGGCCTCCCTGGTGCTCATGTTTGTGGCGGAACCCCTGTGGCTCCACTTCTGGGGCTGGACGCCGGGGAAATGGATTTTCGGGCTGAAGCTCCGCAACCGCTTCGGGGAAAAACTCTCCATGTCCCAGGCGTGGAGCCGGGGCTGGGGGATATTCTCCCGGGGCTACGGGTTCAACATCCCCATCTATAACCTGTGGCGGCACTGGAAGAGCTACCGTAGCTGCCGGGACGGAGAGGACTGCGACTGGGATTACGGGGAAGAGCGCCAGTATACCAAGGTGGACAGGAGTCTGTCCTGGCTCATGTGGCTGGGTGCGGAGGCGGTGAGTGTGTTCCTGGCCGTTACGATCCTGCTCCAGACGTTCCTGCCCCCCAACCGGGGAGCGCTGACGGTGGAGGAGTACAGCGAAAATTTCAACTCCTATCTGGACACCCTGGGGGATTTCTCCAGCCAGCTGAACGAGCAGGGGCAATGGGTGGAGCGGGCAGAGCCCGGCGCAGTGGTGATCGACCTGAGCACCATGGAATACGCCGACCTGGAGTTTACCTTGGAGGACGGCTATGTGACGGCGGTCACCCTGTCGGACAGCGCCAAGCAGGACGGGCGGACCGGATGGATTTACATGAGCCAGTCCTATTATCAGGTGGCCACCGCCGCCCTGGCTGGGGCCCAGCGGGAGTTCAACTGCTTCAACTACGACCTGGCCGGCTGGCTGGCGCTTTGGGACGAGCGGTGGGACAGCTTTGAACTGGATTACCGGGGGGTACACATCAGCCAGACGGTGGAGTGCTCCGGCTATACGGGGGTGGGCCAGATCCGGGAGCCGGTGGAAGGCCGGGACCAGGTTTACCGCCGGACGGTGACAATTTCTCTAAATGGAAGTGAGTAAAAATGGTATTGTCCATCGACGAGGTCAACGACATTTTGGATGAGGTATACAACGAGTTCCCCGAGCCATTGTTCGAGGGGCTCAACGGCGGCGTGCTTCTGCTGGAGGACGAGCTGCCCGACCCCGAGGCGGGCCCCGACGTGTATGTCATGGGGGAGTACTGCTGGGACGAGATGGGGCGGTATATCAACATCTACTACGGCTCTTTTGCGGCGCTGCTCTCGGACGATCCCCGGGAGGTCTGGGTGGACGAGCTGCGCACCACCCTGCGCCACGAGCTGACCCACCATGTGGAGGGGCTGGCGGGGGAGCGGAGCCTGGAGTACAAGGACTCCGCCCAGCTGGAGCAGTTCCAGGCGGAAAACCAGGCTGGACAGGAGGACGGGGATGGGGTATAATTCCCCTGGAACTGTTCAAAGGAGGAAGGACCCCATGCACACTATCACCTACCGGCCCCGGGGCGTGTGCTCCCGGAATATGGAGATTGACGTGGAGGGCGATGTGATCCAGTCCGTCCGGGTGGAAGGCGGCTGTTCCGGCAATCTCCAGGGCATTTGTTCCCTGCTCAAGGGGATGACGGTGGAGGAGGCCGTAGCCCGGATGGAGGGCATCCGCTGCGGAGGAAAACCGACATCATGCCCAGACCAGCTGGCCCAGGCTCTCAAGCAGGCCGAATAAAGAAAAACAGGGGTCCAAGGCATAGCCTTGGACCCCTGTTTTGTTGTGTCAGTAGGGCAGGATGACCCGATAGATCATCAAAAAATGGGCGATGGAGCCGAGCAGAATGAACACATGGAAGATCTCGTGGCAGCCGAAGCGGGGGTTGTTCCGCCCAGGCCACTTCAAGGCGTAGAGCACGCCGCCAATGGTGTACAGCACACCCCCCAGCAGCAGCCAGAACAGCCCGGCAAAGCCCACCGCGTTCCACAGGGGCCAGACGGCGATTACCGCCAGCCAGCCCATGGCGATATAGATGCCGGAGGTCAGCGCCCGGGGACAGTTGATCCAGAACAGGCTCATGAACACCCCAGCCACCGTCAGCGCCCAAATCACCCCGAACAGGGACCAGCCCCAGGGGCCCCGCAGGGCGGTAAGGCAGATGGGGGTATAAGTGCCGGCAATAAGGAAATAAATAGAGGTGTGGTCATATTTGCGCAGGTTGATGCGGCCGCGGACCGAGGTGTTGACACAGTGGTACAGGGTAGAGGCAGTATAAAGGCCAATCATGGACGCGCCGTAGATGGCGAAGGACACCAGCTTCCAGGGATCGGCACCCTGTAAGGCTGCCTGCACCAGCAGCAGGACCGTGCCCACCAGAGCCAATACCGCCCCAACGCCATGCGTGATAGCGGACCAGGGGCGCAGACCGTCATAGGGGTCCCGGCCCTTTTCCTGGGGGCGGGGGCGCCTGGAATGGGAGGGGTTCAGCTCAAAGGGGTTGGGGGTCACGGCATATTCCATGGCGGCTCATCCTTTCCAGTGAATTGTTGTATGTAGTATACCACCGGAATCGCATAATATCAAGAGAAAAATGATGAAATATAATTTTTAATATTATTTTAAGAAATCATTCAAATGACAAGCCCTCCCCGGCCAGGCTAGGGAGGGCTTTTTCTTCCTGAGGGAGAGCGGATGCACGTTCCCTTACCTGCGCCAGCGCTTCAGCATGGGGAAGAATCGGAACATCTGCGTCCGGGCCTGCTCCGCCGTCATGCCGGGATTGGCCTGGACCATATGGGGCGTGCAGAAGTCGATCATCTCATCCATGGTCATCTCCCCCACGAACTGCCCCTGTTGATAGCAGTAGGCGCAGTAGTCGGGGCTGGGGGATCCGTCGGTTTCGGTGCCAAACTGGGTTTTGTCAGTCAGGGGCATGCCGCAGGACTGACAGAATTTCATGTCTGTGTATTCCATGGGTGGAACCTCCTTTTCGTTGGATGCGCCCATGGTATCACAGCAAACCTGACAAGGCGTGTCAGGTTCCCAATGGGTTCGGAAAATAATTTGACCAAGCTGAGCCATGCGCCGGCGCAGGGCCGCCGGTTCTACGATCTCCACTCCCGCGCCGAAGCTCAAAAGATACCCGTACAGCCAGGAATCCTCGGGGAACACCGCCCGCACCTCCAGCCGCCCGTCGTCCCGAGCGGAGACACAGTCTCGGTCAAACTCATCGTATACCCGCCAGGCCAGGCCGGGAGAAAAGCGCAGCACGCACTCCACCCGGAACAGGGGCGGAATCTCCCCGGAGTAGCCGATGTCAGGCGGCGTCAGACGGCGATGGAACTGCCGTCCGGTGACGGTAAGCTCCAGAATCCGGCTTAGGCGGAAGGTGCGGTAGTCCTCCCGGTCCAGGTCCAGGGCCTGAAGGTACCACCCCTGGCCTTTGTATACCAGCCGGGCGGGCAGGACCCGCCGGGGCAGGGTGAGCCCCTGAGAGCTGGCATAGCGGAAGGCTACTTCGTGCCGGTCCAGAATGGCCTGGCGCAGACATTGAAACAGGGTGTCGTCCCCCCGGCTGTCTCCCCAGCGGGACAGGTGAACCTGGAGCCAGTCCTCTCGCCCGCCCTGGCGGAACAGGGCGGACAGCTTGGTAAGGGCGGCGCTGTCCCCGGCGGCGGGGAAGGCCCGCAGGGCGGCCAGCAGCTGGCACTGCTCCGCCTCAGTGAAGGCGGCCCGGTCCAGCACGAAGCCGTCCATCAGCGACACGCCGCCCCCCTGGCCCTGGGTGGTGCAGATGGGTACCCCGGCGGCAGACAGGGCGTCCACATCCCGGTAGACGGTGCGCACCGACACCTCCAGCTTGTCCGCCAGTTGCCCGGCGGTGAGCCTGCCGTGCTCCAGAAGCAGATATACCATTTGAAACAGGCGGTTGGCGGACATGGCGGATGGCCCCCTCTCTTATCTATGGCAGTATGATATCATAAAAGAGAAAGGGCTTCAAGGGCGGGTGAAACGCCCTCTTTACTTTATTACACAAAAGTGCTATAATCATCCTGCTTGTAAAGAGGCCGTCCCGCGGTCCAAATCTTTCCACAGGAGGTCATCCCCATGGTATCCCAACGCATGAAGCAGCTGGGCACCGCCCGCTCGGTGATCCGGGAGCTGTTTGAATACGGCAACCAGCGCGCCGCCCAGGTGGGCCGGGAGAATGTGTTCGACTTCTCCATCGGCAACCCCTCCGTCCCCCCACCCCCCCAGGTCAACGAGACGGCTATCCGCCTGCTCCAGACCGAGGACCCCACCGCCCTCCACGGCTACACCAGCGCTCAGGGTGACGCCGCCGCCCGGGCGCTGCTGGCTGCCGACCTCAATAAGAGATTCCAGGCCGGGGTGTCCGCCGACGACCTGTACATCACCGTGGGGGCTGCCGCAGCCTTGTGCTGCGTGTTCCACGGCCTGGCCTGCCCGGGGGATGAGTTCCTCGTCATCGCCCCTTACTTCCCCGAGTACCAGGTGTTCATCGAGGGGACCGGCTGCTCCATGAAGGTGGTCCAGCCTGACCCAAGCACCCTCCAGATCGACCCCGTTGCCCTGGAGGCGGCCATCACCGAACACACCAAAGCGGTGGTGGTCAACTCCCCCAACAACCCCTCCGGCGTGGTGTACACCCAGGATACCCTCCGGGCAGCGGCGGACGTGCTGGAGCGCAAGAGCCGGGCATACGGCCACCCCATCTACCTGGTGGCGGACGAGCCCTACCGGGAGATCGTGTTCGACGGGTATTCCGTGTCTTGGCTGCCCCAGGTGTATAAGGACAGCATCGTGTGCTATTCCTTCTCCAAGTCCCTGTCCCTGCCGGGGGAGCGCATCGGCTATGTGCTGGTTTCTCCCACGGTGCGTGACCACGACGAGGTGTACGCCGCCGTGGCCGGGGCGGGGCGGAGCCTGGGCTATGTCAACGCCCCCAGCCTGTTCCAGCGGGTGGCGGCGGCATGCTGCTCCCTCACCTCCGATCTGTCGGTGTACGAGCGGAACGCCAAGCTGCTGGTATCCTCCCTGCGGGAGATGGGCTACACCTGCGTGGAGCCACAGGGGGCCTTCTATCTGTTCCTCAAGACCTTAGAACCGGACGACGGGGCGTTCAGCCAGCGGGCCAAGGGGTTTGACCTGCTGCTGGTGCCCGGCTCCAGCTTCGGCGCGCCAGGGTGGGTGCGGCTGGCCTTCTGCGTCCAGACGGAGATGATCGAGCGGGCTCTGCCCAAGTTCAAGGAGCTGGCGGAGAGCTATCGGTAAAAAGTATAAGGCCGGCGGGCTTTGCAGCCCGCCGGTCTTGTTTCATATGAGATGCAGTTACCCGGCAAAGTAGACCGCGCTGCTCAAATCGAACTGCTCAAAGAGGGAAAGTATCTCTTCCTCGGACAGATTTTGTCCTGTCATAGCAAGTTCTGTATGCTTTGTGCCGCACTCGCTCCAAAATGCGAAGTCCTTGATTTGATAAGATACCTGGATGCCATCTGTTCTGGTATAGATGCCAACGGTGTCATAGTAGTCATCAAAGGTATACGAGGTTCCAAATTCAATATCGGGCCAATAGCTATAATTGAGTGTAAACCACCCGTCTCCGTCCGTAAACCGATACATACCGAAGAAGGATACCTCAGTCATTTGCTGGTCCGCATCCCGTTTAACTGTCAAATAGAAGGTGTTGGCCACTGGAGAAAAGTTGTCTCCTAATGCCGTGTCATCTATGGAGAAAAGCCCAGCGGCCTCCAGAACAGGCCCTGCACGGTCACCTAGATATTTTTCCATGGTGCTCCCATCTGAATAAGTGAGGCACATGGTTTGCACATCTCCCACCGTGCCCGTCACACAATCGGTCATGCCGCTGTTTGGGTCTGCCGGTGTGTCTTTCGTCCAGCCCTCCCAAGACGATTGGAACTGCTCCACCACGTCTGCCTGGGCCTCGTCCGCTGTTTGGTTGGGCCAATTGTCGCTTGGTGCGGTGAATCTGATGGCGGACTCTTCGCCATCACTTTGTTCCGGAATCATTTCATCATAGCTGTCTACCACTTGTGTGTGGAAATACTGCTGGATAATATCGCTGGCTGCCACCGCTGTCCCCACCAGCGCCAGACACACACAGGCCGCGATGAGGGCCGTGCGTAGGGGCCGGGGCCGCCGTTTGGGCCGCCCCTCCCGGATGCGCTCCAGCAGGCCGGAGGCAAAGCCCTCATCCATGTTTACCTGCTCCATCATATGCTGGTATTTCTTCTCCATCATCACCGTTCAGCTCCTTTTTCAGCATGGCCCTGGCCCGGCTCATCCGGGTCTGGACCGCCGTGCGGGAGATGTGTAGGATCTCGCCGATCTCCCCCTGGTCATAGCCTTCATAGTAATAGAGGTGGACCACCGCCCGGTATTTAGGGGGCAGGGCCTTCACCGCGGCGTACACCGCCCGGTCCTCCTCGTCCCGGAACAGGGCGGCCTCGTCCAGCTCTCCCACGTTGCGGTACCAGAAGGACCGCAGGTGGCTCTTGCAGGCGTTGGCCGTGCAGGTGAGCAGCCAGCTCTTCTCCTTCCCCGGCCTCGGCCCCTGCCTGCCCTCGGCCAGCTTGAGGAACACGCTCTGGCAGACGTCCTCCGCGTCCGCTTGGCTTCCCAGATAGCTGAACGCCAGCCGGAACACGTCGGTCCCGTATGTTTGGAACAGCTCCGCCAGTTCTTCCCGCTCCATCCCGTCACCTCCCTGTGCTTGAAGGGCCTTTCACCCATAAGACGCATGAGACGGGACGATTATCACATGGCGCTGAAGATTTTTCAAGCTGGGTGTGTCACGAGGGAGAAAAAGGTTTGCATCAGGGCGAGAAAACGATATAATAAAGCTGTACAAACAAATCTCCTGCAGGAGAGCCGAATCGAAAAGAGGGAACTGCTATGAACAGATTACAGAATAAGGTGGCCATCGTCACCGGGGCCAATTCGGGCATCGGCCTGCGCACCGCCCAGCTCTTTGCCGAAGAGGGGGCTATTTTGGTGCTGTGCGCCCGGCGGAAGGAGAAGCTGGACGAAGTGGCTGAAGCGCTTCGGGCCCAGGGCAGCCAGGTGCTGTCTATTGCGGCCGACGTCAGCCGGGAGGAGGACTGCGTCCGGGTGGTAGAGGAGGCGGTGAAAGCCTTTGGCCGGGTGGACGTGCTGGTGAACAACGCGGGCATGGCGGACAAGCACCGGCCCATCACCCGCTGCGACGGCGACTGGTGGCACACCGTCATCGACGTGAACCAGAACTCGGTGTACTACATGATGAAAGCGGCACTGAAGTATATGGAGCTGGCGGGGTATGGTTCCATTGTCAATATCGCCTCCATCGGCGCTACCCGTTACAACTCCGGCGTAGCCTATACCGCATCCAAAACGGCTGTGATCGGCATGAGCAAAAATGTGGCCATTCAGTTTGCGGGCAAGGGCATCCGGGTCAACGTGGTGTGCCCTGGACCCACTCCCACCGCCCTCAACACCCCGGAGCAGTTAGCCACTTTTGACCAAGAGTTCGCCGCACAGTGCGGTCGGCATATGGACGGTACGGTTCCTGAGGTGTCGGTGGACGACCAAGCTCATGCCATTTTGTTCTTTGCCAGCGACGAGGCCAAGGGAGTCAACGGGCAGGTACTCACTGTGGATAATGGCATGACCATCTGATAGAAAGGAAATCCTCTGCGGGGAATTTCACAAAACGGAGCTTTTGGATCTCAAAAGCTCCGTTTTGTTTGGTACGAGTCCTGCTTTTTTCTCTTGACAGATATGTTATAATGTCAAGTTGGAGCGACACCGCTTTGAGAGAGGATTTGAAACTATGAGCGAGTACAAAAAACGGTGGGGAGACCGCCGGGACGCCCGCTGGGTACGTGAGGTAGACGGCATGCACGCCATCATGCCCCACCTGATGCCCAAGCGTACTGACGCGGAGGTCTACCTGGCCGCGAGGATGGACGTGACCGAGGCATTGGCCTATCTCCAGAAGAAAAACGAGGGTGAGGAAGAGTATCGGGCCACTCTGTTTCACTGCTTCATCATGGCGGTGGCCAAGACGGTCTATCTGCGCCCTCTGCTCAACCGCTACATATCCGGCCGGCGGGTATACGAGCGAGACAAGATCACCCTGGGCTTTGTGGTGAAGAAACGGTTCGAGGACCACAGCGAGGAGTCCCTGATGGTCACCGAGGCGCTGGAGGACTGGACTCTCACCGAGGTGACGAAAAAGGTGGTGGGCAAGGTCCACACGGTCCGGGGCCAGGACAGCTTTGGGCTGGACAATACCCTGGACCTGCTGAAAAAACTGCCTCGGCCCGTCATGATGCTGGCCATGTGGGGCTTCCGTACCCTGGATTTCTTCGGGAAAATGCCAAAGGCCCTGACGGACGAGGACATCAACTACTCCACCGTGGCCCTGAGCAACCTGGGCTCCATCCGGTGTCCGGCGGTGTACCACCATCTAAACAACTACGGCAATAATTCCATCATGGTGACCATTGGCACCATCCACAAGGAAGAAGTGTTCCAACCGGACGGCTCCCGGGCGGTGCGAGACATCGTGGATGTGGGTGTGACCCTGGACGAGCGCATTGCCGACGGATTCTACTTCGGCCGCTCCTGGAAAATTGTACAGTACCTGCTGTCTAATCCGGAGCTGCTGGACCGGCCGCTAAAGGAGAAGATCGACTATGAATGCTAAGAGAAGTTTTCAGGTAAAGACCCCCTGGCTGGCTTTCCGGGGAGATGTTCCCGCCCAGCTGGACTACCCCGACTGCACCTTGTACGAGGCGGTGGAGCGGTGCGCCCAGAAGTACCCAGACTATCCGGCCTATGTGTTCATGGGACGCAAGACCTCCTACCGCATCATGGTACAGGAGATCAACCTCTGTGCCCGGGCGCTCAAGGCCATCGGCGTGCGCGCCGGCGACCGGGTCACCGTAGCCCTGCCCAACTGCCCCCAGGCGGTGACGGCGTTCTACGCCATCAACCTGGTGGGGGCTGTGGCCAACATGATCCATCCCCTGTCCAGTGAGAAAGAGATCGAGTTCTACCTCAAGGAGTCAGGCTCCCTGTTCGCCATCACTCTGGACCAGTTTTACCATAAGTTTGAGGCCATCCGCCATAACGTCAATCTGGACAACATCATTCTGGCCTCCATCAAGGATGCCCTGTCTCAGCCCATCAAGGCCGGCTACATGCTCACCGAGGGGCGGAAGATGGAGAAGATCCCCAAGGATGCCCCAGTCCTGCGCTGGAACGAGTTTATGCGCCGGGGCCGCACTTATCATTGGAAATATAAGGCGGAGAAACAGGCTGAGGATGTGGCGGTCATCCTCTATTCCGGCGGCACTACCGGCATCACCAAGGGTATCCTGCTGACCAACCTGAACTTCAATGCTCTGGGCGCCCAGGTACTGGCCACCAACCCCATGTTCCGCCCTGGAGACAAGATGCTGGCAGTGATGCCGGTGTTCCACGGTTTCGGCCTGGGAATCTCCATTCATACCATGCTGATGTATGCCGGCTGCTGTATTCTGGTGCCCCGGTTCACCGCAGACAGCTATGCCAAGCTGCTGCTGAAATACCGCTGCAACTTCATCGCTGGGGTGCCTACCTTGTACGAGGCCCTGCTGCGCCTGCCCGCCATGAAGAACGCCGACCTGAGCTGCCTCAAGGGTGTGTTTTCCGGGGGCGACTCCCTGTCGGTGGAGCTGAAGAAGCGCTTTGACAAGTTCCTGATGGACCACGGCGCGGTGGTCCAGGTCCGTGAGGGCTACGGCCTCACGGAATGTGTTACCGCCTCCTGCCTGACTCCCTATCAGACGGCCAAGGAGGGGTCTATCGGCATCCCCTTCCCGGATACTTATTATAAAATCGTCAAGCCAGGCACGCATAAGGAGTTGCCCTATGGCCAGGAAGGGGAGATCTGCCTGTCCGGACCTACGGTGATGAAGGGATACCTCAACCACCCGGAGGAGACGGAGCAGACGCTTCAGGAGCATGAGGACGGCCTGACCTGGGTGCATACCGGCGACCTGGGAGCCATGGACCAGGACGGCTTTGTGTACTTCAAGCAGCGCATTAAGCGCATGATCGTCACCAGCGGATATAATGTCTACCCCTCTCAGCTGGAAAATGTTTTTGACGCCCACGAGCTGGTGCAGATGAGCTGTGTCATCGGGGTACCTGACGCGCTGAAAATTCAGAAGGTGAAGGCCTTTATCATGCTCAAGCCTGGGGTGGTGGCCAGCCAGGAGACGAAGGATGAGCTTATGGCCTACGCCCGCAAACACATTGCCAAATACGCTCTGCCCTATGACATCGAGTTCCGGGCTGAGCTGCCTAAGACCCTAGTGGGCAAGGTGGCTTACCGGGAGCTGGAGGAAGAGGAGCTGGGCAAGCTGGCCGCGGCGGGCGCGGCGAAATAAGCTGGCTCTGGGCTAAAAATGGATTGTACAGGTAAAGCGGCCGCCCACCGGGCGGCCGCTTCCCACAGGAGGAGAAAGCGATGCTGTTTGATACTCATGCCCACTATGACTCCAGACAATTTGACGCGGACCGGGACCAGGTGCTTTCCGGCCTGCCCGGCCAGGGGGTATCCCTGGTGGTAAACCCGGGGTGTGACCTGCCTTCCAGCCGGAAGGCGGTAGAGCTTGCCCGCCAATACCCCTTTGTATACGCCGCCGTGGGGGTCCACCCGGAGGACTGTGCCGACTGGGAGGACGGGCGCCTGCTGGAGCTGCGGACCCTGGCCGCCGAACCCAAGGTGCGGGCCATCGGGGAAATCGGCCTGGACTACTACTGGAAGGAGAACCCGCCTAGGGATCTCCAGCAAAGAGTGTTCCGCCACCAGATGGAGCTGGCCGGGGAGCTGGGCCTGCCCGTTATTGTCCACGACCGGGACGCCCACGGGGACTGCATGGCCATCGTGCGGGAGTACCCCCAGGTCACCGGGGTGTTCCACTGCTTCTCGGGCAGCGCGGAGATGGCAAGAGAACTGATTGGCCTGGGATGGATGATCTCCTTCACCGGGGTGCTCACCTACCGCAACGCCCGCAAGGCGGTGGAGGCGGCCCAGGCCGTCCCCCTAGAGAAGATCATGATTGAGACGGACAGCCCCTACATGGCTCCGGAGCCCTGCCGGGGAAAGCGGTGCGACTCCAGCCTAGTGGTCCACACCTGCCGGCGCTTGGCAGAGATCAAAGGTGTCTCCCTGGAGGAGTGCGCCCGCATCACCCTGGAAAACGGAAGGCGCTTTTTCTCCATTCAAGAGGGGGGAAACGGCACCGCATAGGAATGATTCCACCCAGGCGCCGGGAACAGGACGTTCAAAATCGGACGTGGAAAAGACGACAGAGAGGAGAAACAGAAGATGAGGGCCAGAGAGTATGGAACGGAGCACTCACAGGTCGTTATCCTGCTGCACGGAGGGGGCTTGGGGCCGTGGAACTACCGGGAAGAGGCGGAGCGGCTGAAAGCGTACTACCATGTGGTGCTTCCCATTCTGGACGGACATGCGGGGAGCGACCGCAGTTTTTCCACCATTGAGGAAAACGCCCGCGCCCTGATCGAAGAGATCGACGAGCGGTTCGGCGGACAGGTGCTGTTGATCGGCGGGCTGTCTCTGGGCGGGCAGGTGCTGGTGGAAATGCTTTCCCAGCGGAAGGATATCTGCAAATACGCATTGATCGAAAGCGCTTTGGTCTGGCCCAGGCCGATTACTGCCGCGCTGCTCCGGCCGGCCTTTTCCCTGTGCTATCCCCTGGTGAAGCTGCGCTGGTTTGCAAAGTTGCAAAGCGCCAGCCTGCATATCAACGCCTCCTATTTTGAGGACTACTTCGCGGACAGCGCAGCCATCCGCAAGGAGGACATGATCGCCTTTTTGACAGCAAACTCCCGATACCGGCGGAAGGAGAGCCTGTCCCAATGTCAGGCGAAGGTTCTTGTGGCAGCGGGTGAAAGAGAGCAGCAGGGCATAAAGCAGTCCGCCCGGGACCTGGAGCAGACCATTCCAAACGCGGCCCTGGACATTCTGCCCAGGTATTTCCACGGGGAGTTCAGCCTGGATCATGCGGACCTGTATGTGAAGAAGCTGGTGGATCTGGTACGTGGGCCGGAGGAAGGCGTTGACCAACCGACTGGCTTCCGCGGGGAACTGTGACGGAACCTCTTGACAGCGGGGGAAAAGAATGCTACAATTCATATGTTGTTTTGATGTATGAACTGCTTTGGTCCGCCCCTTTCGTACATGAAAGGCGCGGACTTTCTTTTTCGCTTCAAAACTGCAATCCACTTTCTTAGGAGGAAATCAAAATGACTGGTATTGTGAAATGGTTCAATGCGGAAAAGGGCTATGGCTTCATCACCCCCGACGACGGCAGCGAGGATGTGTTTGTCCACTTCTCCGCCATTGTGGCTGACGGCTACAAGAAGCTCATCGAGGGACAGAAGGTCACTTTCGACACCGAGCCTGATCCCCGGGGCGCCAAGGGTGTGCGCGCTGCCAACGTGGTGGCCCAGACCGAGGAGTAATCCAAACGCCAAAAAGCAGACCGTCCGCAATTTGCGGATGGTCTGCTTTTTTTTGACGAAACTCAGTGGTTACCCGGACAACCCTGGTGATCCTGGGCGCAGTCATGGGTGGCGCAGTCGTGGCCGTGGTCATGCTCATGATGGCTGCACACGGTGTCTGGATCGTAAGACAACTGCCCGGCCAGCAGGGCGGCCACTGCCTGGTCCGCGTCGCCGGATACGCCGGGGTAGAGCTGGATGCCGGCTTGAGCCAGGGCCGTGCGAGCGCCGCCGCCGATGCCCCCGCAGATAAGTGCGTCCACATGATGGGCGGTCAAGAACCCGGCCAGTGCGCCGTGGCCGCTGCCGTTGGTGTCCACCACGCGGCTGGAGGTGACGGAGCCGCCGTCCACCTGATAGAGCTTGAACTGGCCGGTATGCCCAAAGTGCTGGAACACCTGGCCGTTTTCATAGGTAACTGCGAGAATCAAAAGGATACGCCTCCCGTGTGAGATATTTGCCCGCCGCCCTGGGGCGGCGGGCGGTTTATGACTCAACTGTACCCCTTCCGGGAGAAAAAGTCAAGGGAAGGGCAGGGGATCACCCGATGAATTCGTGGAGCAATGAAGCGGCGGGCACTGTGGCCGGGTCGATAGGCTCGAACCGGTCGAAGGAGGCGATCAGCTCCAAAAGCTCGTGACGGCGCTGGTTTTCCTCCGGCACCGCGGCCAGCAGGGGCCTGGCATAGCAGGCCATGACGCTCACCTCGTAGGGCAGGGAGGAATCGAAGAGCATGTGGGCGGTCTGCTTATAGGGGGAGATGTAGAGCTTTTCTCCCCGGCGTACATTGGCCCACATGTCCAGGGTGCCCTTCACGTCGGTGCCCCGGAAATTGTAGTCCCGCACCGCCCGGCGGGTCAGCCGCATCCAGGTGCCCTTGAAGCACACCTTGCCCTCCCCGTCCACCACATCGCTGCGGGCGGAGATATACAGCCGGGTGGCCTCTGGATGCTTCCCGGTGATGGTGGTGTTCAGGGCGTGGATTCCCTCGAAGATGGCCACCTCATCCGGGCCGAGGCGCAGGGGAGTGCCTTTGCTGTCGTTGCGCATGCGCCGGGCGAACTCGAAGTGAGGGACCAGGATTTCCTCTCCCCGGGCCAGTCTGGAGAAGTGATCGTCCAGCAGCGCCAGATCCAGCATCAGGGGAGACTCAAAATCCATCTCCCCGTCGGGAGTCCGGGGAGCGGTGCTGGGATCCGGGGTAAGGAAATAGTCGTCCATGGAGATGGTGTGAGTGTGGATGCCCCGGCGCTCCAGTTCGGCGTTGATCATTCCGGCGGTAGTGGTCTTGCCAGAGCCGGAGGGACCGGACAGCAACACCACCGGGCTTTTGTCCCGGTGGGATTGGATGAGGTCGGCCGCCCGGCACACCTTTTCATGGAACGCGGCGTCCCCTGCGGCCATAAACGCCGCCGGGTCCTGCCGGACGGCCTGGTTGATTTGATCTAAGCAGTATGGCATGGCGTCCTCCTAACGCACAGCCCTGACAGGTATTCAGGGCGCTTGGTACAGGCGGGCCTGAAACTGGGCGGCGGAGAGCTTGCCGGCGGCCAGCTTCTCCCAGCTGTCCAGATACTCTTTGGGGAATTTCGGATTGGCCAGCCGGGTGATCTTTCCGGTGGAGGGCTCCACCAGCTTGGTTACGCCCCCAGCCCCCAGGGACAGGACGGTCTGCAGCTCCTCCATCATGATGATATTATATGCACATTCCGTGCCCGGCTTGCACCAGCCCACATTCTCGAAGGAGCCGGACATATATTTCTGGCGGTACAGGTAATAGGGCTGGTATCCCGCGTCCCGCAGGGCGTGTTCCCCAAGAGCGAGCATGTCTGACACCGTCGCCGGCGTGCAAAGGTCCTCCGGCCGCTCCATGAGCCGTGCGCCTTTTTTCAGGGCCAGGGTATGTACCGTGATGTTGGCCGCTCCCATGGCCAGCACCCGGTCCAGGGTGCGCTGGAAGCCCTCCAAGCTGTCAGTGGGCAGCCCGGCGATCAGGTCCATGTTCACCAGGCCGCCGAAGCGAGCCCTGGCCAGTTCCATGGCCTGCTCGATCTGGACGGCGGTATGGGCCCGGCCCATGGAGCGAAGGACGTGGTCCTCCATGGTCTGGGGATTGACGGAGATGCGGCCGATGCCGTGGGCCCGCAGCACCCCCAGTTTGTCCGCCGTGATGGTGTCCGGCCGGCCCGCCTCCACGGTGAACTCCCAGCACTGTTCCATGGGCAGACAACGCTCCACCGCCGTCAGCACCCGGTTCAGCTGGAGGGCAGTCAGGGTGGTGGGGGTGCCGCCCCCCATATAGGCGGTGGAGATGTGCAATCCGTTCTCCCGCAGCAGCCGCCCGGCCAGCTCGATCTCCCGGCACAGGACGTCCACATAGGGCTCCACCAGGGCCAGGGACCGCTGCACATCGGCGGAGATGAAGGAGCAGTAGGCGCACCGGGTGGGGCAGAAGGGAATGCCGATGTATAGGGACAGCCCCCTGGGCTTCAGCTGCTTCTGAACGGCCAGAGCGGCGTCGGCGCACTCCATGGCCAGCTCCGCCCGGCCCTCGCTCACCCGGTACAGCTGTGTCAGCCGGGCTTTGGCCTCATTTCGGCTGCCTCCGGCGGCCAGGACCCGGGTGGGCAGCTTGACGGGCCGGACCCCGGTGAGGGCGCCCCAGGGCGGTTCTTGGCCTAGGGCGGCCACTCCGGCGTCGTAAAAGGCCAGTCGGAGGATCCGCTGGCGCACCCGGTCGTCTGTCAGGCCGCCGGTAAGCTCCCCCTTGTCCGCCCGGCGCAGGCCGGTATACGCATGGCCTTCCCACCACAGCCGGGCCCGGGCCTCCAGCGCGCCCTCCGTTTCGGCCAGGGAGAGCAGCAGGGCCGGCCCAGTGCCGTCGGGTGGGCCGCCGGGGTATTCCGGATGCTGCCCGGGGAACAAGGTGAGCATCATCTGCTCCACCGCATAGCGGTAGTCGTGCCCAATGAGATACAGGCGCATCAGCTCTCCATTGCCTCCCGCATGTAATAGTTGGTCTGGCGTTCCTGCTCCAGTGTGGTGGGCCCCTCATGGCCGGGGTACACCTTGTAGTCGCCGGGTAGAGCGGCCAGCTTTTTCAGGGAGGCCATCAGCTGGCTGTAGCTGCCTCCCGGAAGGTCGGTGCGGCCCATGGAGCCGCGAAACAGGGTATCCCCGGTGAACAAAACGCCTTCCACATTCAGGGTGACACTACCGGGGGTGTGCCCAGGAGTGTGAAGTACTTCCACTTCCAGGGGGCCAACCTTCACCTTGGCTCCCTGGGTATAGGCCGACAAGTTGCCGAAGGCGGTGACGGTGGGGGTGGTCATACCGAACATGGACTCGCTGACTGCCTCAGGGATGTCAGCAGGGTGGCAGTACACCGGAAGGGAGGGCCACGTCTCCCGAAGGCCGGGAATGCCCAGAATGTGGTCAAAGTGGCTGTGGGTGAGCAGGATGGCCACAGGAGTGAGGCCCAGTCCCTGGATGAGCCGAGCCACCTGCTGGCCGTCGTCGCCAGGGTCCACCACGGCGCAGTCCTTCGAGCTATCATTCCAGAAAATATAACAGTTCGTACCGATCATGCCCAACTGGATGGACTTGACTTGCATCACGATCACCTCGAGAAAAATTAGTGCCACTATCATACCCTGTTTTGGGGAAAAAGTAAAGGGCACCCATCTGGAACTCCGCCTTCTGGTGTTGGAGTTGGTAGGGGTAACGGACATCCGGCCATTCAAAAATACCCATGGAGTTTCTAAGTCTTTCTCTTTGGCAGCTAAGGTCAATCGAGAATGGTAAAGTTTCGTTTCCTACTGAGAGTATGCGCGATTCAAGCGGATTGTCGGCAAGAGGAAAACATAGATGCGCACTTCGGAAACAAATGCCGGATTCAGAGAGCGCGGGAACCCAGGCGGCAGGAGGCGGGATATTAAATTTTTTTAAAACCGTGTATTTTGCGTAAAATTTGTGTTATAGTTGGGGACAGACTTTTTTGCCCGCCTTTTCGGCATAGATCCATCCATAAGGAGGTCCCTGTTCCCCATGCTTGGCAAATTGTTTTCCGTTCGGGACGGACTGAAGCTACCCGCCCTATGGCGCTGGCTGCTGACCCTGGCCGGCTGTCTGCTCACCGGCCTTGGCCTGGCCTTGGCGTGCCGGCTCATTGACAGCCAGAGCCTGCGTCAAATGCTGGCCGCTCTGACCCAGGGCAGCCTGTGGTTTACCGCCCTGTTTCTGGCCCTGGCCTGCGCTGTGTTCGCGCTGCTGACCCACAGCCTGTTTATCGGGAGTGCAGTGACAGCCTTGTTGTCTGTTCTGCTTACCTTTGTCAATTATTTTAAGGTGCTCATTACCTCGGTCCCCCTATCCCTGGGGGATTTTACGCTCATTGGACAGGTGGGGAACATCGCCACCCTCAACGCCAGCGCCATCACCTTTGGCCGCAACAGTATTCTGGCAGTGATGGGGGTGGTACTGTGGCTGGCCGTGGTGTGCTTTTTCTCCAAGCCGCTGCGCCTGCGCTGGCGCTGGTCCCTGGCAGGGGCCGCGGGAGCCGCGCTGGCCTTTGCCCTGGTGTTTTGGGTAGGGGCGGACCGGCTGGTGTACACGCCCCTGAGCGTCGGGATCGACCGGGCCTTGTCCCAGACCGCGGTGAACGAGGCCTGCGGCGGACCCATCCTAGGCCTGTGGCGCAGCCTGTTTCAGCAAAGCAACCGGAACCTGGGGGAGAACTACTCCCAACAGTACATGGAGGACATCGTCACCCAGGCAGAGGAATATTCCGCTGCCCAGCCCACCTCATCCGGCGCCAAACAGCCGAATATCATCCTGATCTTGTCTGAGTCATTTTTTGATATCACCGGCCTGCCCGGTGTGACCTTTGACCAGGACCCGGTGGCTGATTTCCACGAACTCCAGGCCGAGGGGGTGTCCGGCACCTTCTACACCCGCAGCCTGGGTTATGGCACCTGCAACATCGAGCTGGAGATCCTCACCGGCATGAACACCGGCCTGCTGTCCGGGGAGGACCTTTACAGCTGGGAACCCAGCGTATTCTCCCGTCTGCCCTCGGTGGTGTCCCTGCTTGGAGAAGCGGGGTATTACACTGGTATGCTCCATATGTTCAACGACTCCATCTATCACCGCACCGGCTTTTTCACCCAGTTGGGCTTTGACGACCTGTTCTTCAGCGAGGACTTGGCCCAGTTCTATGCCCCCGCGGCCCAGGCGGATGACTATTGGACCTATATGAACAGCCGCATTGAGGGCAGCTATTACTCCGACGACCTGATGAGCGACGCCCTCATCGCCCTGTATGAGCAGAAGTCTGCTCAGACTGACGGTCCGGTGTTTCTGTACGGCATCTCCATGGAGAACCACAGCACCTACACCGACAAATATGCCCAGGACGAGTTGACCGTGGACCCCCACTCCAGCCTTACCGGGGAGGCGGCCAATAATCTGCTCCATCTGTCCCAGGGGATCTCCAACGCCAGCGCCGCGCTGGGCAAGCTGGTGGACTATTTCCGCAATATAGACGAGCCGACGGTTGTGGTTTTTTACGGCGACCACCGCCCCGGTTTGGGCCTGACCAATGGAGGCACGGTCTACTCCGAGCTGGGCATGGTGCCCGCAGCCCGGAGCGAATGGAGCGTGGAGCAGCTGGCCGGGCTGTACTCCACCGACTATCTCATCTGGGCCAACGACCCGGAGTTACTGCCCAGCGAGCCGGGTTCCACTGTAGATACCAGCTGCAACTACCTGGGGACTGACCTGCTGGATCTGGCGGGAGTGGAGAAGCCGCTGTACTGGCGGCTGATTTCCCAGCTGTCTGAGACCCGCCTGTGCGACACTGCGGAATACCACCTGGGCCGGGACGGGACTTTGTCCGCCCAGCGGCCGGTGGAGGGACAGGACGGCCTGGGCCTGAGCCTGCTCACCAGCCTACTCAACGACACGATTTACGGCAAGGGATATGTGACGGAGAAAATCGGGTGAATTGCCCATTGCAAAGCGTGCCGACATTGGGTACAATGAAACAAGATTCGACTGGATTTGACAAGGAAAGGAATGTTGATGAATGGACACCAAACAGCTGGCCCTTACCGCCGCCAAGGCGCGGCTGCTGGGCCTGGACATGGTGTACGGTGCCGCATCAGGGCATTTGGGCGGTTCTTTCTCCGCCATGGACCTGCTTACGGTTCTGTATCAGAATGTGATGCAAGTGGACCCTGCTGATCCCTCTGATCCGGACCGGGACCGGTTTGTGCTCAGCAAGGGCCACTGCACCCCGGCGCTGTATCCAACCCTGGCCCTGCGGGGGTACTTTCCCACGGAGGAGCTCAAACTTTTCCGCTCTGTCAACGGCCACATGTCAGGCCATGCGGAAATGCACCATGTCAAAGGGGTGGATATGTCCACCGGCAGTCTGGGACAGGGAATTTCCGCCGCCGTAGGCATGGCCCTGGCAGGTAAGCTGGACAGGAAGAACTATCGGGTCTATACCTTGCTGGGAGACGGCGAGATCGAAGAGGGCCAAGTGTGGGAGGCAGCCATGTCTGCGGCCAAATTCCATCTGGACAACCTGTGCGCCATTGTGGATGTCAACGGCCTTCAGATCGACGGAGCTACCGCCGACGTGATGCCCTCCGAGCCCCTGGACAAAAAGTGGGAGGCCTTTGGCTGGCATGTCATCTCTTGCGACGGCCACGATTATCAGGCCATTGAGGCGGCGTTTGAACAGGCGAGGGCTGTGAAGGGACAGCCCACCGTGCTGCTGGCCCGCACGGTGAAGGGTAGAGGCGTGTCCTTTATGGAGAACAACGCCGGCTGGCACGGCAAGGCCCCAAACGCCGAACAGTATGAGCAGGCCAAGGCGGAGCTGTCGGCCCAAATTGCCGAACTGGAGGTGCAGTAACATGGAGAATATCGCCACCCGTGCCGCTTATGGCGAGGCACTGGCCGCCATGGCTAAGGACTACCCCGAGTTGGTGGTGCTGGATGCCGACCTGTCAGGTTCCACCATGAGTAAGAAGTTCGCCGATGTCTGCCCGGAACGGTTTTTCAACATCGGTATCGCCGAGGCCAACATGGCGGGGATTGCCGCTGGCCTGGCCACCTGCGGCAAGAAGCCTTTCATTCACTCCTTTGCCATGTTTGCCGCTGGCCGTGCCTGGGAGCAGGTGCGCAACTCCATCGCCTATCCCCGGCTGAACGTGAAGGTCATTGGCTCCCACGGCGGCCTGTCCGTGGGGGAGGACGGGGCTACCCACCAGTGCATTGAGGACTACGCCATCATGCGCACCATCCCCGGCATGATGGTGGTGTCCCCCTGCGACGGCCCTGAGATGCGTCTGGCGGTGAAGGCGTTGCTGGAGTACAAGGGTCCGGCTTATATGCGTCTGGGCCGCTTAGCGGTGAATTCTGTGACCGACGAAATCCCTGGCTACCGGTTTGAGCTGGGCCGCGGCTGCCAGCTCCGGGAGGGTACGGATGTGACGGTCATCGCCACCGGCATGATGGTGCAGGAGGCGGTCAAGGCCGCCGACGGGCTGACAGCGGAGGGCGTGTCCGTCCGGGTCATCGACATGCACACCATCAAGCCGTTGGATGAGGAAATTGTCCTCAAGGCCGCCCGGGAAACCGGGGCGATCGTCACCAGCGAAGAGGCCAACGTGATCGGCGGCCTGGGCTCGGCAGTGTGCGAGTGCGTGGCCGCCGGCTGCCCGGTGCCGGTGGTGCGCCACGGAGTAAAGGACGAGTTCGGCCGCTCCGGCGCAGCCAAGCAGGTGCTGGCCGCCTACGGTCTCACCGCCGACGGCATTGCCCAGGCCGTGCGTCAGGCCCTGTCCCTGAAAAAGTGAGAGATACCCCTCCGCCCCGACATAGCCGGGGTGGAGGGGGCGCTTCTCCCGGCAGCATGTGTGTGAAAAAAGCGGATTTTGTGAAAAAAGTTGTTGACAAACGCAGGCCAATCGGGTATACTAACTCTTGCCCTGTCGGGGCTACCCTGTGGCGGCATAGCTCAGTTGGCTAGAGCATACGGTTCATACCCGTAGTGTCATGTGTTCGAATCACATTGCCGCTACCACCCGAAGAGGCGGCAATGGCCGCCCCTTCGGGTCCCTCGATTCCGCCCGCCCTGGGCATATGGCCCG
>ERZ1106929.496-NODE-496-length-44330-cov-8.146787_pt1 | contig 44330 bp, 41 predicted proteins | sample MGYA00403662_ERZ1106929 | MGnify/ENA primary metagenome ERZ1106929 (study PRJEB35170, sample SAMEA104062442) | human gut metagenome | biome: human gut; feature: human-associated habitat; material: faeces | place: Denmark | collected 2013-02-20 ... | reverse complement strand
CCTGTTCGGACCTTAAACAAACAGCCCGCGGCACATGCCGCGGGCTGTTTGTTTCTTTATTTCGTACCGTCCGCCGGGATATAGGGCTCGTCCGGGGGCGTCTCCACCGGCGTGGGTACGGGAGACGGTGTGGGGCTTGTGCTGGTCTCGGGTGGATTGGGCTGGCCGCTCTCCCCGGGAGACGGGGTCTCAGACGGCTGTCCTGCGTTGGGCCAGGTGGCCGGGTTCTCCGGGTCAAAATTCTCGTACCTGGGGTCGTTGACCGGCGGCCAGGTAGAGGGATCACTGATCACAAAGCTGTTGGGATCATACTCCTCCGGCTCCTGGGGCTGGGGCGCGGTGGTGTGGACGTCACAGGTCCCCTGGGCCTCCAGGAAGCTGTAGAGGTAACTGCTGTCCTTGGCGGCGGCCCCGCCCACGCTCTCCCGGCTGTAATCCAGGATGCCGATGGTCTTGACCGTGCCCTCCGTGACTCCTGCGCCCTCGTCGGCCTGCCGGGGACAAAACTCTCCCGCCAGATGATACAGGCCCTCAATCGCCGTGCCGTCGCCGCCCAGCACCGGGCTGCCGGTGCAAACCTCCACCTCCTTGTGGAGACTACAGGTTTCGGCGGGCACGTCGTCGCTGAACAAGGTGAAGGTGCGGGCCCGGCTTCCCCTGGGATCGTTCAGGCAGGCCTCAGTGGCCCGCAGGCCACTGTCCATGCAGATGCTGACGCTCTTCTGTTCACTGCCGGCGGCCGGGAAGGACTTGTTCTCCAGCCCCTCATGGATGGGGGCCATGACCTTCTTCCACATGGACACTGCCGGGTTATTGCTGGAGCTGATGCGCTCCGGGTTGTTATAGCCCACCCAGACCGCGGCGGTATAGTAGGGAGTATAGCCCACAAACCACTTATCGTTATTGGAGTTGGTGGTGCCGGTCTTGCCGGCCACCGTCATACCTGAGAGCTGGGCCCCGGTGCCGGTTGCCCCGCCGAATTTCCCTGTAACCACATTTTTCAGCATGTCGTTGATATACCAGGTGGTCTCCTCGGAGAGAACCGCCTCGGGCTGATTCTGAGTATTGTCCAGCAGAACCTCCTCCGTGCCGTCGTCCAGCACACGGGTGACCTTGGTGTAGGTGCGGGGCTCCACATACAGGCCGTTGCGTGGGAACACGGAGTAGGCGGCGGCCATGTCTACCACACTCACGCCGTCGGTGAGGCCGCCCAGAGCGAGCTGGCTGGCCCCCAGGTCGTTCATCACCTGTCCGTTGACGGTGCGGCCGTCCTCCAGGTCGATATGGAACTTCTCCTCCATGAACTGGAAGGAATTTTCCACACCCAGGTTCTGTAGGGTGCGCACGGCCACCGGGTTGGAGGACACCTCCAGCGCCGCCGCTACGGTCATCCTACCCCGGTAGGTCTGGGGGTTGTTCAGCGGCCAGGCCTTGCCGCTGAGGAGCTGCACCGGATAGTCGTCAAAAGCGGATGCAGGACTGATCACCCCGCTCTCCAGAGCGGGCGCATAGACGCTCAGCGGCTTGATGGAGGAGCCCGGCTGCCGCAGGGAGCGGCTGGCGTAGTTCCAGCCCCGGTTGCTGCTCTTTTCGCCTAGGGCGCCGGCCAGCCCAACGATGTTGCCCTGGGGGTCGATGATTACGATGGCCGACTGGATCGCCTGCCCCGACTTGCTGGTGAGCTGAAGGTTGCTGCGGTCGGAGTAGACCGACTCCACGATGGACTGGATCTCCGGGTCCACACAGGCGTAAATATTCAGTCCGCCGGAGGTGACCATGTCGGAGGCCACCTGCTCGGAGTAGCCGTACTTCTTTATGAGGTCGTTCATCACGTCGGTGATGACCTGCTCGTCATACCAGTTGTAGATGGTGGCGGGCCTGGCCTCATCGGTGCTCCGTTCCAGATGGGAGGCCAGATCATCAATTTCGGCCATGGCCTCGTCGTACTCGGACTGGTTGATGCTCCCCAGCTCCAGCATCTTGCCCAGAACCAGCCTTGCGCGGTACTGGTTGTTCTCCAGATAGCGGTAGGGATTGTAGGCCGAGGGGTTGTTGGTGATGGAGATCAGGCTGGCGCACTCGGCCAGATCCAGCTCCGACAGCTCCTTGCCGAAGTAGTTCTGGGCCGCCGTGGCCACGCCGTAGCAGCCCTCTCCCAGGTAAATATAGTTGAGGTACCACTCCAGAATCTGCTCCTTGGAGTAGGTCTTGTCAAAGTCCAAGGCGGTAAAGATCTCCAGAATCTTCCGTTTTACCGTCACATCGTCGTACTGGGTGGCATTCTTGATGAGCTGCTGGGTGATGGTGGAGCCGCCCTGAATATCGCCGCCGGTGAACATGAGCAGCACCCCCTTGAGGGTACGCTTCCAGTTGACGCCGTGGTGCTTCCAGAACGTCTCGTCCTCGATGGCCACGGTGGCGTTGATCAGATTATCTGGGATCTCCTCAAAGTCGACCAGTTGGCGGTTTTCTGTTCCATGGAGGGACAGGTGCTCCACATATTCCCCCGTAGTGGAATCCTTATAATAAATCGTACTGGTCTGGTTCATGACGAAATTGGCCTCCAGATGGGCCTGCGGGATGATGACCGTCTTGATGTAGACCGCGGCAAAGCAGAGCAGGATAGCCCCCGTGATCACGCAGATCAGGAGGAAGGTGCCCAGCACCTTCCCTACCGTGCCCGCAACCACCGCAGCCGTGGACGGCCGCCTCCGCTTCCGGCCCCGGTTCGGATTGGGGCCCTGATTGGATGTTGACGCCAAAATGACACCTCCGTTTTTCGGTGGAACACGTATGCTTGCAGGATCGCCTCATCACATGCGGCGATTGCTGATATTATAGCATATTCCTCCAGCTTGTCCACCCTAATTCTTTCCAATAAAGGATGAATATAGGCTTCGTCAAAAATTTGGCAGATCCCACTCTTGCATTTTTGGGCGCAACAGGCTAAAATAAGAGACGAAGAAAAGGAAGGTATGGTGCCCAATATGAGTGAAGAATTTGGCCCTGATTTCATCACCGTCACTGATGAGGACGGCAATGAATTTGAGCTGGAGCATCTGGACACACTAGAGTACAACGGCCAGACCTACATGGCCTTTTTCCCGGCCGTGGAGGGGAAAGAGGACGGCTCTGTGGAGGATGTGGATCTGGATGAGGAATACGGCCTGGTGATCCTCAAGGTGATCGAGGCAGACGGCGAGGAACAGCTCTCCACCCTGGACAGTGAGGAGGAGCTGGAGCTGGTGTATCAGCAGTTTATGGAGTCCCTCTTCGCGGAGGAGGACGGCTCGGACGCATAATTTTTTCCTGCTCGGTGCGTGACGGGTTTTATTTAAACCCACATCTCTGAAACGGGATGCCCACCTCATGGCGTGGACTGCAGGCCTCCCGGCGCCCCTCCGGGGGACGGCTGGAAGTTGGAAGCAACGAAGCGACATGGAGGCAACCCACCTGCCACTTTGTGCAGGTTTTAAATGGATCCGCACGGCCAGAGCGGGGCCCCCACGAAACGCTGTTTCGTGGGGTTTTTCTTATTTCCGGCATTTGAACAAAGTGTAAAACCTGTTTTCGCTCTTGAAAGAGTGCGGCATTTCCTGTATAATGTCAGAATGTCTATAGCCAGGCCCCCTGCTCCCGCGGGGGGACACTTATGAGAGGACTGAAGCTACAAATGAGCGCATCCAGAGAAAAGAAATCGCGCCAGAGCGACCCGACACAGGGCCTGACTCAAAAGGAGAGGAAGGAGCTCCAGGAGCAGCAGGCCGCCAAGCGCAAGGCCGTTGTCTATACGGTCATCGGCGTCATTGTTGCCGTGCTGGTGGCCGCCCTGCTGATCTGGCACTCCGGCATCTTCCAGCGTGGCAAGACCGCTCTGACGGTGGGCGGTCACGATTACTCCGTCACCGATGTCAACTATTATTTCACCTATTATATGAATCAGGCATACAGCACCAGCGGCGGCGCTTTTGATCCCAGCAAGGATCTCCGAACCCAGTATACGGACGAGGAACAGACCAAGAGCTACTTTGACCAGTTCCTGGACAGTACCATTGAGCAGTTGAAGAAGATCTCCGCCCTGGAAACCGCCGCCTCTGAGGCCGGCTACACCCTGTCCGACGATGACAAGGCCTATGTGGATGAGGCCATCTCCTCCACCAAAAAGGCTGCCGAGTCCTACGGCTATGCCTATGACGGCTATCTGAAGGCCATGTACGGCAAGTATATGACCCCCTCCGCCTTCAAGACCTGTGTGGAGCGGGAAGCTCTGGTGAACGGTTACCAGAGCGCCTACGCCGACAGCCTGGGCATTACCGACGAGGACATTCAGGCCTACTATGAGGAGAATGCCTCCACGCTGGACACCTACGACTACCGCTATATCTATCTCAGCGGCAAGGCCGCGTCCACCACCGACGAGGACGGCAACACGGTGGAGCCCACCGAGGAGGAGACGAAGGCCGCCATGGAGGCTGCCAAGGCCAAGGCCGATGCGTTTGTGGCTGCGGTGAATTCCTCCGATGACAAGGAAACTGCCTTTGCCGAGCTGGCCCCCGACTATGTGTCTGAGGACGACAAGGAGGACTATGAGGCGGATCCCGACGCCTCCCTGCACACCGGCACGGTGGGCAGCAGCCTCTCCTATCAGAGCTTTGGCGAGTGGCTGATGGATGACAGCCGCGCCAACGGCGATGTGGGTGTGGTGGAGTCCAGCTCCGGCTACTACGCCGTCATGCTGGTGAACCGCTACCGGGATGAGACTGCCACTGCTGACATCCGCCACATCCTCATCAAGGCCGAGGTGGCCGATGCCGATGACCCCGCCACCGAGGACGTGGACGAGAGCAAGGTGCCCACTCAGGAGGCCCTGGACGCCGCCAAGGCCGAGGCCGAGGACATCCTGGCCCAGTGGGAGGCGGGCGACAAGACTGCCGAGTCCTTCGGCGCGCTGGCCGAGGAATACTCCGACGATCCCGGCTCCAACACCAACGGCGGCCTGTATGAGCAGGTCGCGCCCGGCGTGATGTTCGAGGGCTTCAACGACTGGATCTTTGCCGACGGCCGCGCCATCGGCGACACCGGTCTGGTGGAGAATCCCCAGGACGGCCAGCAGGGCTGGCACATCATCTACCTGGAGGGCTGGGACGAGCCCGTCTGGAAGCTCACCGGCAAGAACGCGCTGACCAACGAGAAGCTGAACACCTGGCTGGAGGGCCTGACGGAAAACATGGAGGCCACCCAGGGCGCCGGCGTCAAGTACCTCGGCGAGTAAGAGACATCATGGGACAGGCGGGCGGAGCGCTGCTCCGTCCGCCTGTTTTTGGAAAGGGATGAACTGCATGGACGAGAGGTTTCTCCGCACAGAGATGCTTTTGGGCCCCCAGGCCATGGAGCGCCTGGCTGCCGCCCACGTGGCCGTGTTCGGTCTGGGCGGCGTGGGAAGCTGGTGCGCCGAGGCCCTGGCCCGCTCCGGCGTGGGCGCCCTCACGCTGGTGGACCACGACACGGTGGGTCTGACCAACCTGAACCGCCAGGTGGAGGCCACCCGCTCCACCCTGGGCCAGCCCAAGGCCCAGGCCATGGCCGACCGTATCCGCGACATCAATCCCGACTGCCGCCTCACCATACGGGCGGAGAAGTATGAGGCGGGGCGGCGGGAGGACTTCTTCGACCAGCCGCTGGACTACATTGTGGACTGCATCGACCTGGTGTCCTGCAAACTGGATTTGATCGAGACCGCCCTCACCCGGGGCGTCCCCATCGTCTCCTCCCTGGGCACAGGCAACAAGCTGGACCCCGGCCTGTTCCGCATCACCGACCTGTCGAAAACCGAGGGCTGCCCCCTGGCCCGGGTGGTACGCAAGGAGCTGCGCGCCCGCGGCATCCTCCACCACCGGGTCCTCTGGTCGCCGGAGGAGCCGAAGGCCGCCCTCCAGCGGGAGGCGCCGCCCCCCGGCCGCCGCTCCGTCCCCGGCAGCGTGGCCTGGGTGCCTCCGGTGGCCGGGCTCATGCTGGCCGGAGAAGTGGTCCTGTCCCTTGCCGGGCTGCACGTATAAAGACATCCCTCCATTGGTAAACTAAAGCCAATGGAGGGATGTTTTTTGACGCAGAAAAAAGGCTCCCGGCTCCGCAGCGCGGCGGCTGGCGGAGCAGCCGGGCTAGCCAACGGCTTTTTCGGGGGCGGCGGGGGGATGCTGCTGGTGCCCCTCCTCACCCGCTGGTGTGGACTGGAGCAGCGCCGCGCCTTCGCCACGTCCATCGCCATTATCCTCCCCCTGTGCGCACTCTCGTCCGTCATCTACTGGGTTCGGGGCGGACTGGACTTTGGGCTGGCCCTCCCCTATCTGGCCGGCGGCCTGCTGGGCGGCTTCGTGGGCGGAAGGGTATTCAAGAAGCTGAATATGGTCTGGCTCCGCCGCGCCTTTGCCCTGCTTATCCTCTACGGCGGCGTCAAGGCGCTGTTCTTCTGATGGCCTGGCCCATCTCCCTCCTGGCCGGCGCCGTCACCGGCGTGCTCTCCGGCTTCGGAATCGGCGGCGGCACCCTGCTGCTCATCTATATGACTGCCTTTGCCGGGGTACCCCAGAATCTGGCCCAGGGCGTCAACCTGCTCTACTTTCTCCCCACTGCCGCCACCGCCCTGCCCGCCCACATCAAAAATGGCTATATCGACCGTCAGACCGTCTGGCCCGCCGTCCTGGCCGGGCTGGCGGGCACCGCTCTGGCCGCCTGGGCCGCCACCAGCCTGGATGTGGAGCTGCTCCACCGCTGCTTCGGCGGTTTCCTGATCGTGGTGGGGCTGCGGGAGCTGTTCAGCCGCTCGTAGGGATATCCATACGAACCATGTAGGGGCGGCCACAAGGTTCGCCCCTTCATCCGCCCCGCCGCCTGAAGGTCAGATATCCCTCCAGAATCAGCGTCGCCGCCACCGCGTCCACGGTTTTCTTATGCTGCTTCATCCGCTTGCCCGAGGCGTGGAGGATGCTGTGGGCCTCCACCGTGGTGCGGCGCTCATCCCAGAGCACCGGCTTGAGGCCGCAGACCTCCTCCAGCCGGGCGGCAAAGGCCCGGTAGAGCTCGGCCCGGGGGCCTTCAGTGCCGTCCATATTCCGGGGGAAGCCCATTACCAGCTCGTCCACACTGTGCTCTTTCGCAAGGCGGGCCAGCTCCTCCGCCACCACCCCCTCCTTCCGGCTCTGGATCACCGTGGTGTAGCCGGCCAGCAGGCCGGTGGGATCGGAGATTGCCACTCCGGTGCGGGCATCGCCGTAATCGATGGCCATAATACGCAAATCTACCACTCCTTTTCCGTACCACTATAGCGTACTTTTTGGGAAAAAACAAGGAAAAAGCGCTTGACTTCCCATATGAGCTGTGATAGACTTGATACACCTATGAAAAAGGGCTCTTTTTTTGTGCGCATTTTTACGGTGTGATGACGTACAAAACCCTTCCCTCACTGTGAGGACATAGGGAGGCAAGCATGCCGAATCCGCACCGTGACGTAACATAGTGGGCGCAGTCTATGCGCCTTTACGTTGCTGGATTCGGCCCAAGGGCTGTGTCCAGCTTTTTTGCTGCGCGCGGTCAAACAATGAAGGAGGTGCCGAACATGGCGAAGGCCGGCAACCGGGTGAAGATCACTCTGCGCTGCTCCGAGTGCAAGCAGCGGAACTACAACACCAACAAGAACAAGAAGAACACTCCCGACCGTCTGGAATTGAACAAGTACTGCCCCTTCTGCAGGAAGCACACGGTTCATAACGAAACCAAGTAATGAGTGCTGCTATGGCTCAGAAGAAAGAAGGGTTAAACGGAATGTCTGAAAACGAGAAGCTCGAGCAGGCCGCCGACCAGGCTGCCGACAAGCCCGCGAAAACCGATAAGAAAAAGGACGTCAAGGCTGACAAGAAGAAGCCCGGCGTGTTCGCTCGCATCGGCAAGTGGTTCAAGGATATGAGGAGCGAGCTGAAGAAGGTCCAGTGGCCCACCCGCAAGCAGACCGTCAACAACACCGTCATCGTGATCATCTGCTGCATTATCGTTGGCATCTGTATCTGGCTGTTCGATGCCCTCGCCGGCGCCGTGATTACCGCCCTGCTGGATCTCTTTGGTAAGGGTTAAGGTGCGACATGGCTGACAATGCGAAGTGGTATGTGGTTCATACCTATTCCGGCTATGAGAACACCGTGGCCGCCAGTATCGAGAAGGCCGTGGAGAACCGCGGCCTGCGCGACCTGATTCAGGAGGTCAGCATCCCCCTGGAGACGGTCACCGAGATCACGGATAACGGCCCAAAAACCGTGGAGCGCAAGGTCTTCCCCGGCTACGTGCTGGTGAAGATGGTGATGACCGACGACACGTGGCATCTGGTGCGCAACATCCGCGGCGCAACCGGCTTTGTCGGCTCCGGCAACAAGGCCATCCCCCTGACGGACGAGGAGATCGCCGCCCTGGGCGTGGAAAAGCGCGAGGTGGTGGTCGGCTATCAGGTGGGCGACAACGTCAAAATCACCGACGGTGCTCTGGAGTCCTTCCTGGGCACGGTCGAGGAGATCGACCTGGACCGCAGCAAGGTCCGGGTGGTGGTCTCCATGTTCGGCCGCGAAACCCCCGTCGAGCTTGAGCTGGACCAGGTAGAACCTGTCCAGGACTGAGCTCCGGGCCGGGCGGCCCATTCCCCGCACGTGGGAGGGACTGCACCGCAGTTCCGCTTCCAACCACATTTATCGTAGGAGGTGCTGTTTCAAATGGCACAGAAAATTACTGGTTATGTGAAACTTCAGATTCCCGCGGGCAAGGCGACTCCCGCGCCCCCCGTCGGTCCCGCCCTCGGTCAGCACGGCATCAACATCGCCGCGTTCACCAAGGAGTTCAACGAGCGCACCAAAAACGACGTGGGCCTGATCATCCCCGTGGTGATTACCGTCTACGCCGACCGCTCCTTTACCTTCATCACTAAGACTCCCCCCGCTGCCGTTCTCATCAAGAAGGCGTGCAACATCGAGTCCGGCTCCGGTGTGCCCAACAAGACCAAGGTGGCCACCATCAGCAAGGAGGATGTCCGCAAGATCGCCGAGACCAAGATGCCTGACCTGAACGCGGCCAGCATCGAGGCGGCCATGAGCATGATCGCCGGCACCGCCCGCTCCATGGGCATCGTCGTGGGCGACTAAGGCGAAGGAGGGAAAGAGCAATGTTTAGAGGCAAGAAATACCAGGAGAGCGCCAAGCTGATCGACAAGGCCGCTCTGTATGATACCGCTGAGGCCATGGAGCTGGTCGTGAAGACCGCCCCCGCCAAGTTCGACGAGACTGTCGAGCTCCACGTGAAGCTGGGCGTTGACTCCCGTCACGCCGACCAGCAGGTGCGCGGCGCCATCGTCCTCCCCCACGGCACCGGCAAGACCCAGCGCGTGCTGGTCTTCGCCAAGGGCGACAAGGCCGAGGCCGCCAAGGCCGCCGGCGCCGACTTCGTGGGCGAGATGGACCTGGTGGAGAAGATCCAGAAGGAGAACTGGTTCGACTACGATGTGGTCGTGGCTTCTCCCGACATGATGGGTGTTGTGGGCCGTCTGGGTAAGGTTCTGGGCCCCAAGGGCCTGATGCCCTCCCCCAAGGCCGGCACCGTCACCATGGACGTGACCAAGGCCGTCAACGAGATCAAGGCCGGTAAGGTGGAGTACCGTCTGGACAAGACCAACATCATCCACTGCCCCATCGGCAAGGTCTCCTTCGGCCCCGAGAAGCTGGCTGAGAACTTCAACGCCCTCATGGGCGCCATCGTGAAGGCCAAGCCCGCCGCCGCCAAGGGCCAGTATATCAAGAGCTGCGTGGTGGCTTCCACCATGGGTCCCGGCGTCAAGGTCAACGGCGCCAAGCTGGTGTAATCCCTCACATATATCCATGGCGCGGCCCATAGGGGCCGCGCCTTTCCTTTTCCTGGGGCAAATGGGCGGACATTTCTAAATTTTTATTAAAATTTCCCCATCTGCCCTTTACAGCGCCCGCTTTTTGGAGTAAACTAAGCACAAATGTTCCATACCCATTTCTAGGAGGTGTTTTCGATGGACGAGATGGACTTCACCCGAAAATTCCGGTTGGGCGACCAGCGGGATTTGGAGATCAAGGCAATCCTGGCCTCTGTGTACCAGGCGCTGCAGGAGAAGGGCTACAACCCAGTCAATCAGATCGTCGGCTACATCCTCTCCGAAGACCCCACGTATATCACCAACCACAACAACGCCCGCGCCCTCATTCGCAAGGTGGACCGGGACGAACTGCTGCAGACCCTGGTGAAATACTACTTGACCCACTAAAGCGTAAACGGCCCGCCGGAGCGATCCAGCGGGCCGTTTTTTGATCGGAGGAATCCCCCATGAACATCCTGATCAGCGCCTGCCTGCTGGGCGCCCCCTGCCGCTACGACGGGACTGGAAAGCTGGAACCGGCTCTGGAGCGGCTCCGCGCCCAGGGCCACACCCTGGTCCCCGTCTGCCCGGAGGTGCTGGGCGGGCTGCCCACCCCCCGCCCCCCGGCGGAGCGCCGGCCGGACGGCCGGGTGGCCACCCGGGAGGGTGTCGATGTGACGGCGGAGTACCGCTCCGGGGCGGAGCAGGCCCTGAAAATTGCCCAGGCACACGGCTGCACCCTGGCGGTCCTCAAGGAGCGCTCCCCCTCCTGCGGCCGCGGGAGCATCTATGACGGGACCTTCTCCCGCACCCTGGTCCCCGGCTCCGGGGTGGCCGCCCAGCTGCTGGAGGAGCAGGGAATCGCCGTCTATGGGGAGTCCCGCCTGGATGAGCTGATAAGCCAACTGTCTGCCGAGAGATGATAAAATCGTCCGCCGGGCTCCCGCCCGGCGGCTGTTTTTACTGCGGCTCTGACGATAAGGGAAGCGAAAAGGTAACTACCCCCTCCGCCGGCGGGGCCAGGGCACACTGGGGGATGTAAAATTCCAGCCCCTCCGGGGTGCGGCAGCACCGGTAGGGGGACAGCCAGCGCCGGAGCCGCCCTCCGAAGTCCGGGTCCAGAAAGCAGTCCCCCGCCGCCCGTCGAACCTCCCCCTGCTCCCGGAGCTTGCGGGTCAGATGGAGCCACCACCGCCGGTCCCCCGGGAAGTAGCTCCGCACCGGCAGAGGAACCCCCTCGGGCAGTTTCCACAGGTCCCCGGTGCGCACCTGGAGGGGGCGGCCGTCCCCCCGCACCTCCCGGGCGTCCATGCGGATGGAGAGGGTGTTCTCATCCTGAAAGAGGACCTCACCGGAGAGCCGGGCGGTCCAGGGGCGGAAGGGCCGGGACGCCTCCCGGCAGCGGGCCAGATCCAGGCAGGCCCGCCAATAGTTCTCCCGGCTCCATCGGCTCCGCCAGGCCCCCGCCAGCCGCTGGTAGTAGCGGCTGATCCGCTCCCCTCCCCTGCCGCCCCCTGTCAGTTGGGGGACGGACAGGTCCATCTCCAGTACCGGGATTTTCTCCAGGGTCAGAACCCGCTTCTCCTCCTTCCACTGGACCTGGGGCAGGGGCTCCTTCCTGCGCTTTTCTGCCATGCGATCCCCTCCTTTTTCCGTCCATCCTATGTCTTTTGACCGGGGAGGGTTCCCAAGGGATTTGGAGCAAATCAGGAGGTCGGCGCCTCCTGTAATTTACCTAGAAGCGGGCCGATGAGGACATCGGCCCCTACGAAAAGAAAGGGGCGGGCGGCCGCAGAGCCACCCTCTGTCACTTTATTTTTTTGAGGAGCCCAAAACGTATGAGCCTGACGAAAATCAAATCCGTGGACGCCCACAGTCCGGCCCAGAGGGCGGGTGTCCGGCCGGGTGAGACGCTGACCCACATCAACGGACGCCCCATTGTGGATGTGCTGGACTATAAATTTTTTGCTTACGACCCCCGGCTGGAGCTGACCCTGGTAGGAGGGGACGGCCGTAGCCGCACCCTGCGGGTACGCAAGGCGGAGGGGGAGGAGCTGGGCCTCAATTTTGAGACCTATCTGATGGACAAGGCCCGCTCCTGCGCGAACCGGTGTATCTTCTGCTTTGTGGATCAGATGCCCCCCGGTATGCGGGAGACACTCTATTTCAAGGATGACGATGCCCGCCTGTCCTTCCTGATGGGGAACTATATCACCCTGACCAACCTGTCGGAGCGGGAGATTGCGCGCATCGCAGAGCTGCGCATCAGCCCCATCAACATCTCGGTTCATGCCACTGATCCGGCCCTGCGGGAGGCCATGCTCAAGCACCGGCGGGCGGGGGAGTGTCTGGCCATCATGGAGCGATTTGCTGCGGCGGGCATCACCATGAACTGCCAGATCGTGGCCTGCCCCGGCGTCAACGACGGCCCCGCCCTGGACCGCACCCTGCGGGAGCTGGGGGCACTCCACCCGGCGGTGGGCAGCGTGGCGGTGGTGCCGGTGGGGGTGACCCGATTCCGGGAGGGCCTGTATCGGATCGACCCGTACACTCCGGCCCAGGCCGCGGCGGTGCTGGATCAGGTGGAGGCATTTGCCGCTTCTTTCCTGAAAAAGCACAGCACACACCTGGCGTGGTGTTCCGACGAGTTCTACCTGCTGGCCGGCCGTCCTCTGCCAGAAAAGGGATACTATGAAGACATGGCCCAGCTGGAAAACGGCGTGGGGATGCTCCGCCTGCTCACCAGTCAGGCGGCCATGGCCTTGGAGGACATGGAGCTGGAGGAGGCCCCGCCCCCGTTTGCCATTGCCACCGGTGTGTCTGCCGCCCCCTTCTTGCAGAAAATCGTTGACATGTGCCGGGAAAAATGTGGTAATATAATAGGAAACGTCTATCCGGTGCTCAACTGCTTTTTCGGGGAGACCATCACGGTCTCTGGTCTGATTACCGGACGGGATCTGATAGAGCAGCTCAAGGGGAGGGCGCTGGGCGAGCGGCTGCTCATCCCGGACAGCATGCTCCGGGCGGGGGAACGGATCTTCCTGGACGACGTCACTGTGGAGCAGGTGGAGGAGGCCCTGGGGGTGCCGGTGACGGCCCTTCCGGCTGACAGCGGCTTTGACCTGGTGGACGCCATTCTGGGGCTGCCGGTGGAGGCGCCCGCCTATGCCCTGCCGCCGGAGGACGACTATTATCGCTACAACCCGTGACAGAGAGAGTGAGGGTGCTATTATGAAGCCTTTGATTGCAATCGTGGGCCGGCCCAACGTGGGCAAGTCCATGCTGTTTAATAAATTGGTGGGCCAGCGGTTGTCCATCGTGGAGGATACCCCCGGCGTCACCCGCGACCGGCTGTACGCCGAGGCGGAGTGGAGAAACCGGAAGTTCGACCTGGTGGACACCGGCGGCATCGAGCCCTCCGCCGACAGCCAGATTTTGGCCTTTATGCGCCAGCAAGCGGAGATCGCCATCCAGCACGCCACGGTGATCCTCTTTGTCTGCGACATCAAGACCGGCCTGACCGCCTCCGACCAAGAGGTGGCCAACATGCTGCTACGCTCTCAGAAGCCGGTGGTGCTGGCGGTCAACAAGATGGACCAGGTGGGGATCACCAACCCAGACATTTATGAGTTCTATAACCTGGGACTGGGGGATCCCATCGCAGTTTCCGCCGTCCACGGCCATGGCACCGGGGATCTGCTGGATGCCTGTATGGAGTATTTCCCCCCTGAGGACGAGGAGGAAGAGGAGGACGATGTCATCAAGGTGGCGATCATCGGCAAGCCCAACGTGGGCAAGTCCTCCCTGGTAAACCGCATCCTGGGGGAGCAGCGGGTGATTGTCAGCGACATGGCGGGCACCACCCGGGACGCGGTGGACAGCTATTTTGAGAACCAGAAGGGCAAGTACCTGTTCATCGACACCGCCGGTATGCGCAAGAAGTCCAAGGTGGACGACCGCATCGAGAAGTTTTCCGTCCTGCGGGCCACCATGGCCATTGAGCGGGCCGACGTGTGCCTGATCCTGGTGGACGCCAACGAGGGAGTCACCGAGCAGGATACCAAGGTGGCCGGTCTGGCCCACGAGGCGGGCAAGGCATGTATCATCGTGGTCAACAAATGGGACGCCATTGAGAAGGATGACAAGACTATGGACCACATGCGCCAGGACATCCGCAGGGACCTGTCCTATATGACCTACGCCCCCATTGTCTTCATTTCCGCCCTCACCGGACAGCGGGTGGACCGTCTCTTTGACCTCATCAACTATGTCAATGACCAGGCATCCCTGCGCATTACCACCGGCATGCTCAACACCGTGCTGGCTGACGCCACCGCCCGCGTGCAGCCACCCACCGACAAGGGACGCCGTCTGAAGATCTACTATATGACCCAGATCGGTATCAAGCCCCCCCACTTTGTTTGCTTCTGCAACGACGCCAAGCTGTTCCACTTCTCCTACCAGCGCTATCTGGAGAACCAGATCCGCTCCACCTTTGGCCTGGAGGGCACGCCAGTCCGGTTGACCATTCGGCAGAAGAGCGACAAGGAGGGATAGTCATGGCAGATCCTACAACAGTTCCCACGGGAATACAGCCTAACCTTCCCGCCGCACTGAGTGAGCTGGGGGCGGCCCTGTTGCTTCCGGCCCTGCTGATCGCAGTGATCGCCTACTTCTGCGGCTGCTTCAACGGGGCGGTCATCGTCTCCAAGTATATCCTGCGGGACGATGTGCGTACCCATGGCAGCGGCAATGCCGGGCTGACCAACTTCTACCGCACCTTCGGCGGGCCGCTGACCTTTGTGGTTATCCTGACCGATGTGCTCAAAGCAGTCGTGGCTGTATGGGTTGGCATCCTGGCGGCAAAGTATTTGGTGGCGGATGAGCTTCTGGTAGTGGCGCTTGGTAAGTACTGGGCGGGAGCTTTCTGCCTTCTGGGGCACATGTTCCCCTGTATGTTCCACTTTAAGGGGGGCAAGGGGATCCTCTCCGGCGGCACCATCGCTATCATGATTGATTGGCGGGTGGCGCTGGTGGTGTGGGGGGGATTCCTGATCCTGGCCGCGCTCACCAAATGGGTCTCCCTGGGCTCCATCTGGGCCGGGGCATCCTTCCCCTTTGCCACTTGGTTTGTGTACCATGACGTGGTGCTGCTGGCGCTGGCCATTCTGCTGGGCGGCCTGATCGTCTGGAAGCACCGGGGCAACCTGAAGCGTATTCTGAACGGAACGGAATCAAAGTTCAGCCTGCACCATAAAAAAGATGAGGGGGCGCCGAAAGCATGAAGATCGCAGTGATGGGCAGCGGCGGTTGGGGGACAGCCCTGGCCCTGGTTCTGCTGGAGAACGGACATGAGGTCACCCTGTGGTCCTATAGGGAGGAGGAGTCCGCTATCCTGCGGGAGAAGCGGGAAAACCCCATGCTGAAGGGGGTGCCCCTGCCGGATGGACTGGCGTTGACCTCTGACCGGGAGTGCGTGAAGAACTGTAAGGTGGTTGTGCTTGCTACGCCGTCCTTTGCGGTGCGTACCACCGCCCGTGCTGTGGCGTCCCTGTTGGAGCCCTCTGCGGTGCTGGTGTCGGTGTCCAAGGGCATTGAGAAAGATACCTCTCTGACCCTGACCGACGCCATTGCTCAGGAAGTGGGGGAGGGGCATCCCATCGTGGCCCTTTCCGGCCCTTCCCACGCCGAGGAGGTGGGCCGTGGCGTCCCCACTGTGGTGGTGTCCGCCTCTCGAGACAAGGCGGCGGCGGAGCTGGTGCAGGATCTCTTTATGAATGAGCGGTTCCGTGTTTACGCCTCCGACGACGTAGTGGGTGTGGAATTGGGCGCTGCGTTAAAAAACGTCATCGCCCTCTGTGCCGGGATCTGTGACGGCATGGGCTTCGGCGACAATACCAAGGCCGCCCTGATGACCCGCGGCCTGACGGAGATCGCCCGCCTGGGTGTAGCCCTCGGCGGCCGCAGAGAAACCTTTGCGGGCCTGTCCGGCGTGGGTGACCTGATCGTCACCTGTACCTCCATGCACTCCAGAAACCGCCGTTGCGGCATTCTGATCGGCCAAGGCACCCCTGCCGCTGAGGCGGTAAAGGAGATTGGCGCTGTGGTAGAGGGCTACTATGCGGCCGCCACCGCCCGCGCCCTGGCTCAGAAGGCGGGGGTTGAGATGCCCATCACAGAGGCGGCCTATCAGGTATTATACGGCGGACGGGATACCAGGGCCGTGATTAAGGAGTTGATGACCCGCGCCCGGAAGCACGAGCTGGAGGATAGCTGGGTCTAAAAAGGTTTTCGAAAAAAATCGAGAAAAATTGAAAAAAACACTTGCATCTTTTCGCAGGATGTGGTAATATAATCAAGCCGTCCGATGAGGGCGGCGACTTCCGGGTGTGGCGAAGTTTGGTATCGCGCTTGAATGGGGTTCAAGAGGCCGCTGGTTCGAATCCAGTCACTCGGACCATGAGAAAGTGGGTGAAATCGTTGATTTCACCCACTTTTTCTAACTTTTCGGAGAAAACGTGGTTGACAATAATGAAATCGTTCGGACCAGAATTTGGTGCCTAATGGTGGGTATTTGGTACCTTTTGGGGGTTTTCGGACCCTTTGGCCCGAAGTTTGGCCCGAGGATTTTGGGGGATTTTAGCGTTCCGGGGGCATCTCTGTCAGCACAGCAATCACGGAAATCACGGTTTTTGACATGCAATTTTTCTTAAATATCATGTTGATTGATTTAGAAATAGGTCATCGTGGTCTGCAAGGACAGCTAGAAACATCTTCTAGCTGTCCTTTTTCTTTGATACGCGTAAAGCACCGCCCCTCCCTTCTCACTAATTTACTAGAGCATATTCCAGCTATTTCGTCAGCAGACACCGGGGGATGGTCAGCGTTATAGTTTAGTTGTGGTTGAGAGATAAGGGCTTGACCGACAACAAAAATTAAGGAGTGTGCATTATGGAAAAGAAGTTCATCATCAACCGGGTTGATTTGGGCCAGAGAGTTACAGGGTATGAGGTATTTAACCCCGCTGTCAACGGCGGCGAGGTCATCGGTATGACGACCAAGCAGCTGGGCGAGGCGGTCAAGGCCGGGGAGGCGCTGGGGATGGTGCTGGACGGTAACGGCGGTCTGGTGCTGGACACGGCCAGAGGGTTCAAGGCCATCATGGTCAAGACGGGCATCGGGACGCTGACCTCCACTGACCCTTCGGCGGTTGCCAACCTGATGTATACCGTTTACCAGAGAGAGGGCGACAAGTTCAAGGTGATTTCCTCCCGGTTTGGCCGTCAGGTGTTCTGTTCCGACAAAATCAAGGCCCTGTTGGACTTGGGAGCCGTCAATGGTGTGGTGCTGGACGGTGACGCCATCAAGTGTGCGTGGGAGATGGAGGACCCTGCCCCAGCTGCTGGGAAGGGAGCAGTCAAGAAATGAGGATACGGAGAGCGGGCCGCCCGGTGATGGGTGGCCCGCTCCGCTCAATAGGGGGTGACAGGATTGTGTGGTTTAGCTGAAATTATCCTGGGGGGCTGCGCCCTGATAGGGATAACCGCCCTTGGTCTGGTGGGCCTCCTTGGGGTTCTGGTGGTGTTCTGGAGGGGGTTGTCCGGGCCTGGGTGTCAGGGTGGCGCAGGGGATCCAGAGGGGCCAGAGCGTGGTCCAGAGGGTGGAGAGGGGGAGTTGTAGAGCCTTGGGAACGCCGGGGGCCGACAGGGGACAAAAATGGGGGTTACTCCCCCCTCCCCGGCATTTTTGTTCAAATTTTGGGAGAGATAAAGGAAAAGCAACGGAAGGCCAGTTTTCCCCGGCTGTCAAAAAATCAGGGCATACAGTGGGGATTTTTGAGGGTATGCCCCAGGGGAAAAACCGGGGTACAGTGGGTCAATTTCAGCGTGATTTTGCAAGTAGGGTAAAATTTTATGAGTGGTCAAGCGTGGAGAGAGGGCCACACATAAGAGGAGGGAAAGATTGACTTGCTAATGGCTGGTTCGATGCTCGGTCAACCGCAAAGCAAGCATCCTGCTCCCGCCTCCGGCAGAGTTTCTTTCCCCCTGGTACACAGAAATTTATCTGCCCATGCTTGCCCCTCAACTTACTGATATATAAACACACGCGCGTACGAAATAAGGGAGTGAGAGATAGCCTAAATTGATACTGTACTATGGAAACTTTAAACCTTGATTGACTTCCGATATAGTTATCACTGCATATTAAAATTTCGTTGCGATGCGCAGATTTTTCTATGGCTCAACATGGAAGTTTTTCCCATGAAACATGAGTAATGCTTTTTGATACCTCAATACGACGGGAAATAAGCATGAAAAATCCCCATGCAGTGAGGATTTGCACCGTAGACTATTGCAAATTCTCTACCCATGGGGTACAATGAAAGCACGAGACAAAATAGTGCGGCAGGGATAGAGGGCGGCAACCCTCTATCCCCTGTGACAGGTGACTCGACCACCATGCACAACTGCGTTAGCAGTACCACATACTCAGTATAATGCAACTTGGTTGATTTATCAAGGTGCGTTATACAAGTTGTGTAAAGCACATAGCAAAACTTCTGTGCGTGCATGGGTATCTTTGTATCTGTGTGCGCTCTTTTTGTCTCGGCGGTGGACACCCATGGGGCGGCAGGCTCGCCCTGTCCCCCTTGGGTGAAAGCTGTTGAGAATAGAGTTACTGCATTTAGAAAGGAGTAACGAATACCTATGAATAAAAAATATAATCTATTGATGTTGTTAGCACTTGCTTTCCTGTTTACCCTGTCAGCTTGTGGTGGGCAGGCTACCATGGAGGGCGGAACAACCGACCCCGGCCAGATCGTGGAGGGGGACACAGGGGATAATGGCGATGTGACCCTTGATCAGTTATCCGATACAAATAAAACCCCTGTTACAGATGAACAGGAGCCGTACATAGTTTCCCTTGATGATCTCCCCGCAGACCTCTTAGGTGCCTTTGAATATGGTTATTCCACGGTGCATAGTGAAAAGCCGGACTTAGACGAGGCGGAGCGGCTGGAGATGGAGTTAGACCTGATTCGTCAATGGTGTGACAGCTTTGTGATAGCGATACCCGACAACCTCAATGAGGTTTACCAGTCCTGGCATACTCAGTATGAGGCCACCCTTAACGCCCTTGATGAAGGCGGAAACACCCAATCCGGCAGCAACACCGGCAATCAATCCGGCACCGTAGAGGATATCACCCCACCCACCAACAATTCTAATAGCAGCGGTAATACTGGCAGCACTTCCAAACCCAGTGGTGGGAGCAGTTCCGGTAATACTCAGTCCAATCCTAGTACTGGTTCTTCCAGCAGCGGTAGCAACTCTAATGGCTTTACACCTCCCAGCGATGAAGAGCTTGAGGCAGCCTTCGGAGTTCCCCCTGCTGAGATGGACCCAGATGCTCCCGAAGGTGTTCTTGACGGCTCCGGCACCTACTTAGACCCAGAGAGCTTGAAACCGACGGGAATAGGGGGCACGATATCGTGGTAGGTTTAGTGTAGTGCGAATCAATCTTTTGTTGACATTTAATTTCAATTACACATTTACTAAGAGAGTAGGCTGTTTTCAGTCTACTCTCCTGGTTTATAAGGAGGAATCCAGATGAACATACCTACAATACATAGTAGGCAGGAAACACCCCCCTCCCCTAACACCTCCTTTTAACACAGTTCCATGTGCCGAGTAGTTCATATCAACAAACCTGTCCCACATAGAAAGCATATTTTTTAGGAAAGGATGTGTTGATATGGGCGCCTTATATCTGCATCAAGAGGGACAGGTCTACTCCATCTACACACCCCAGGGCATCCTGATTGCCCAGGTGTTTATGGGGTATGATGGCCAGTACGCCAGGGACGCAAAGTGCCTGGACGCTATTGGCCGGATCATGGCAAAGAGGTGGGGACTTCCACTTAAAAGAGATTGATACCTTGTCCCAAGGGGGGCGGCTGATGAAGTCGCCCCCCTTCTTTTTTTGCTGCTCTCTTTTTTACACTCTCCATAGGCTGGTTGTGTTCGGTGTGCCAGCTGTCCGGGCGGGTGGTTTGGTTTATGTGGCCGTCAAATGTGGGGCAGTTTTGGGGCTGGTTGATAAACTGGGGGATGCTCTCACTGTTCGGGCTGGTGGTTTCTGGCAGGTGTTTGCCGGGTTTGCCGTGCTGTTGATGGGGTCAGATTGACACCTGTGGACAACAAACAGCAAAAATATCAGGGGCCATAAGTCAAAATCTTTTTTCTTGTCCAAAAATTTTAGTTAAAAGAAATTTTTGAGTTTATAAAGAAAACAAGGGGAATTTTGGGGTGTTAGAAAATTTATATGGGCCGGGGGCACAGATCGGGGTCATGCCTTTTCGATGCTAGTTGAGAGAGTGATTTTTGTTTAACGGAATAAGCCCCGGTGCCTCGGTTGACACAGATAGATGCTCCGCAGGGTGGTGCGCTGGTCACTTGTCATAACTTGTTTAACTGTGCCCCTCATAACAGCAGATGCTTAGTTTTTCAGCACGGGCCAGTTTGTCCATATCATTTCTGTTGCCCTGGACTTTGACCCGTCAATGGCGGTAACGGCCATTGATTTGGATACTTCTGCAATCTCATACTTGTACCATTTATAGGGGCTGTTTGAGTCTAATAAGATGCTGTTATATATCTCATTATCATATCCGCATACAAGTACTTTTGCGGTACTGTCCTGGACAAGCCTGATATATCGGTATTGGTCTTGCTCAGAAAATTCACACTCATAGATGACCTTTGACCCCATTTGCTTTTTCGTGTAGGGACTGTCGCAGACCATCAAAGCATCACTGCAAGGCTTTACTACTTCGATCAGTTCAAAGGCGTCCTCATTGAGAATATTGACATTCCTCAGCCGCTCGGGAATCTCTAATTTTTTCTGCAGCTGGTATTCCAGTGTCAACGCCTCATTCCCCACCCTGATGCCCTTAAAGTGGGACATGGCTCCATTGATGGACATGAGGAGCGTCCTCCACACCTCAGCGGCTTTTTCTACCGTGGTGAGGTTCAGGTTTAGGTTGCTGTTCTGGGCGTACTCTCGCATAAACTCGCTTTCCGGGTCAAGCATGTACTGACTGGCAAATTTGGCGTAGTCGAAACTGGATTGGTCGTAATAGTCCGTGGTATCCAGCATCAACTCAAATAAGTCTTTTGATAATTTTTCATCCGACAGTACAAACATGAGGGTAGCTAATTTCTTGTTTAAGTCATTGTAGTACTCCTGCGGGTGCGGTCGTTTATGCAGGAGGATATTTGCCATTCCGCCAAACACTTCATAATATTGGTTGATGCCGTCATAAGGCAGTATCTCAGCGATCACCTGCCCGACATACCCCGCCTTGGCTCCCGGATAAGGAGAAATCGTAGGGTATAGTTTACTCACCCTGTTCACCCCGTTTGCTTTGGGTATATAGATAGATGCCCCGGAACGACTTTCCGTTGATTGTGCCGCTGTAACTATACGGGCCGTCGTTGGCATAGAGGACTCCGGCGTCTTTTAACGCCTGTTTGACTTGTCGTGGTTTATAGCCATACTGCTTTTGTATGTCAGTATACATTTCTTTCATAAACTTGCTTGATATCACAATTCGCCCCGGGTGGTTCTTGTTTTCATCGGGACAGACTTTTGCTCCGTATTCCAGTAGCGCAGGATACAGTTTTGATAAGATGATGCTGTCCCTCTGCGCCATGCGGAAATTATCTAGGTTGTCCTGCTCTGTGGACAACAGATATTTTTGGATATCATCTAAGCAAAATGAAAAGGAAAACAGTTCATGCAGTAACTCTCCGCATAATATGACTAACGCTACATTCTCAGCCATTCTTGCCATCACGCCGGAATAGTCTGCCCTGACTTCGATTTGTTTCTGCTCATATCGTTCACGAAGTTCTTTGAGTTTATTTTGCACAATCAAGCGCCTGACAAACTCGTCTGCTAACAGTCCGTAATCCTTTTTGCAGGCGTCAGAAATACTGGTCGCATCCTGTGCGTCTTTGAACAGGTCATCGGCGGAGATGCTCAATTCCATAAGGCGGCCTACAGCCCCCTCTTTTTCCGGGTCACACAACCCCAGGATGGACTCCTCCGCTGAAAAGATAATCGTTGTAGCCCACCGGGCGGGCTCTCGGCTAAAGGACTTCGTTTTCAGCCGCTCTTTCTCCCTGCCGGATTCCAGCACATAGGTCATGTTGTCGATCTCTCGCCTGACGCTGGTGGGGGCTAAACTTAAATCGTCGATCAGCACGGCTGTACCATATAGGCCGTCCAGCCGCTCCGACATCTTATTCAACGTGACATTAAAAGTCGTATTCAGTTTTTCATATTCTGGGTGGGCAAATAAGCTGACGATAAGGCGGGCAAGGGTCGTCTTTCCTCTGGATGATTTGCCGGACACATTGAGCAATAGACACTTTCCCAAGTATCCAGCCAGCACAGCAGAAAAGCCATAAAGCAGGGTGGCCTGAGCGACTACGCCGTGGTTAGAAATGTATGCCTTTAATGTGTTGATGTTATCTTCCGGGTTACCGCCAGAAACAGGGTATGGGGCATATATGTCCTTTGGGAGTGGGGTGCCATGCAAGTCAAAGGAAACGGCAGACTTCCAGCCTGTAATTTCGCCGTTTCTGATCTGCCATCCAAGCCCGTGAAATCCCTCTATGACGGCTACCTTATCTGCTTGTGTGGCTTTTTGAATCTTCGATATGATTTCAGCAATTTCAATGCCGCTAAAGTGTGCGGAATAGTTCTTGATTTTGAGTATTTTTGTGCGCAATTCATCCATAGGAAATTCAAGGGGCGGTTCCAACTGGCCGTTGCTTTCAACATGGACACGCAGTTTATAGGTGCCGTCCTGATTAAGAATACGAACAATCTTAACTTGCACAGTGTCACGAGAATATACCGTGGTCAGCTGTTCTAAATATCTCTCCTGCTCGGTCATTTCGGTTAGCCTCCCAACGAAACTGAATAATCTAAGGGGTCATCATGGTTTCATTATAAAGGCAATATCTGGGGGGTGCAACAGTAACCTGATTTTTTAGTGCGTACAAAGATACTGTTTTGTATTAGTGGGTATCTTTTTTAAGGAGGATACCCCGATGAAACGCCCCTTGTTTCAACACACAGTCAATGATGGGAAATCAGCTTTACAGGAAAAACCTGTGCCGCTGGAAAAGTTAGTCGATATACAGGCTCAAATTCTGGTACAGGAATATGGCGCAACCTGCTTTGACGTAAAGCAAGTGCAGAAAATCCTAAGCGTTGGAGAGAGTAATGTTTATCAACTCCTTCGGAGCGGTAAACTCGCCTCCCGGACGATCGGCAGACGGAAAATCGTTCCAGCTGTGGCCCTGGCACAATTTTTGGTTGCCGGAGATTAAAAACTCCTTGACAAATCGGGGGAGCGGCGTTCCAATGGACCGCACAAAATAAAGAAAAGAGGTTACAGTATGTTTATCAATGATATGAAAGATTTGAACTGCGGCGTCAGTCCAGACGGAAAGCATGGAGGGTTTTGCGCGTATATCCATCTGGGCTGGGATAAGAATGGAAAGCGTATCCGGCCCAAGGGGCATGGCCGTACTGAGGATGAGGCTATTGCCAAGTTGGAGAAAAAACTCCAAGAGATGGGATACATTCAGCCGGACCCTGATGCCCCTAAGCTGGCAATACGCATCAATAAGTTTACTCCCATTCCTGATTTTGTGAGAGAATATAGGGTGAACTTCATCATGGAGCAGGTGAAACTGTATGAGGAGTATGGCCAGTATGTAAAACGGAGCAGTAAAAAGAATGAGCGCAAAGGTTTTACCTCCCGGACAGCGGAGAACTATTTGTACGCCTTGAAACCGTTTGAGGACTATTTTTACAACAACACGCTCGGGGAACTTAATACGTCTGCTATAAATCAATTTTTTAGGGCGCAGGAATCTAAGAAAAACAAGGCAGGCGAATATTTATATGCCCAAACCTCATTAAACCGCATCGAGTTTGCTGTTTGTGGAATGTTTAAGCGGGCTGTGGACAATGGCTGGATTGCTGAAAATCCGTTTAACAGCGTAAAATACCTTTCCCCAGCGTCACGAAAGGAAACAGAGAAAATCGAGGGGCTTACCCCTGAGGAATTAAAGGAGTTTCTTAGGGAAATCAAGGAGTACCCTGTGATTTATTCGCCTATCATGCTCATGTTGAATACTGGCGTGCGTACACAAGAGGTCTTGGCGTTAAAATGGAAAGATATTGACTTTGTCAATGGCAGAATCCACATTCAACAGGCTGTGACAGTCAAGGTGGAATTTGATGATGACGGGAAAATAAAAAAACGCCAGTCTATCGTTTCCAAACCCAAAACTGAAAAAAGTGCCCGGACAATCGGGTTAACGCCAGAGGCACAGAAAATCCTGATGGACTGGAAACAGATCGCCCCCAGCGTATCCAAGACAAAGCTGGGCCCTGATGATTTTGTCTTTGGTTATGAAAAGAAACCTAATTTCACTTACAACGCCTTTCGAGATAGGATAAACGACTATCTGGGCCGAGTCAATGGTGACATTGACAAAATGCGGCTCCATCGGTTCCGCCACACAGTCGCAACGATATTAGCCTCACGGGGGCAAGAGGTTCTTCAGGTGATGCGCCAGTTGGGAATCACACAGGAAAACACCCTGCAAAGATACATTGACCAAAAAGCAAACGACCAGATGATTTCATCCAATACACAAGCCATCAGCCAGGGACTTTCCAATATGATGGGGCAGGGATTGACTGACGGTGAAAAGCCTGATTTGCAGGAGATTTTGAAACAAGCAGAGAGTATAACAGATGACCGGGCCAAAGAGGTCATCAAGTATTTGATGAAGTTGATACAGGACAACGAAAAATAAAAAATGGCCTGAAAAATGGCCCGAATTTGGATGGTAATGAAATTTGAAAATTGACCATAATGGTGGGTGCAGGCTGAAAAAAGTGTAGACACCCCAGGGGACAGAGAGAATTTTATATCACAAGGGTTCGGAGGGGATAATGGGAAATTTCCCTTCCATGGGGTTCAAGAGGCCCTGAGTTCGAATCTCAGCACTCGGACCAAGACAAAAGGCAACTGCGAAGGGTTAAGCCCCATAGGTACACAATGTGAACCTATGGGGTTTAAGCCGTATATGGGGAAAGAGCGATTTTGTGGAACAGATACCACAAAATCGCTCTTGATTTATCAGAGGACAGAACCCTGCCTGGACAAAGAATGTTTGGAGGTATCACCCGATTCGCAGCACAATTCCGGTATAGTTATCTTGGTTGGGAAAGTCTTTCTTTTGAATCAGAGTATGCATCGACTGAACAGATTTCTGTGCAGTGCCTTTATACAAGCAATTTGTCAATTCATCTTGGGAGAGGGCCCGGTATACTCCGTCGCTTACCAGCAGGATCTGGTCGCCGGGCAGCAGGGAAACCGGATCCTCATTCCACTCTATTGACCTGGGAAAGCCCCATCCGATATAACTGGTCAAATTTTCACGGCGGGGATCTGCGTCAGCCTCTTCGAAAGTCAGATCCCCCTGGAGGGCCAGTAGAGTCAAATCGTGGAAGAAATTGTGCTCCCGGTTTAGTTGAATCAGTCCGCCGTCCCGCCACAGGTAAATACGGCTGTCTCCGACGCTCAACCAGGAGAGCGCCCCGTTTTGCACCAGGCAGGCCACCAAGGTGGATCCGCTGCGGGATGAGTGATCGCGCAAGAGGGCGTCCACCTTTCCCACTGCCTGCTGAAAGGCTATCTGGAGTTGCCGGGCAGGGGGGAACCGGGGGTCAGGGGTGAACTCCTCCGCCAGCGTTTCGGTCAGGGCCTGACTAACCGCTCCGCTGTTAACCAGTCCTCCCATACCGTCGGCCACAGCGGCAAGGATTCCGGAGGGCTCCTGACCGGTGACGCAGAAGGCGTCCTGCTGGCTGTCCCGCTGTCCCTGCTGGTGGAGCACTCCATAGCCGCAGACCGCCGCATTCGAACTCTGGGCGGGCTTTCGTCCGGCTTTTCTGGAAGACACCAGTTTCCCAATCACCACCCCCGCAAGGAGCGCGGCCAGTACTCCGCCGAACAAAGCGGGGAGGGGAACAACTGGTGCATCGGATTCGGGCTGTGGGACCGAGACTGTCTCTTGAAGGATCAGTGCATCTTCCGTCTGTGTACCGCTGTTTTCTGACGAAACTCCCCCCTCATTGGGGAGCACCGGCTGGCTGTCCGAGGGGAGTTGGGCCTGGGCGTCATTGCCAGGCTCGGCCCCGGGCTGGCCGGGGGGATATTGGATTTGGTCCGACCCTTCGGCGTTCCTGTCAGATGCCGACAACGGGAGATACTCATACTTGACCATATTAGATCCCTCCTCTTGGGAGATGCCTCCTGGCCTCTCCGACATTACCTGCATCCTATCACAGGGCTATTGCTCCGCGGTCGAGGTGTTTTCCCCCTCCTTGTCCGCCGGAAACAGGGCTGCGATGACCGCCTCCATCCGTTCCGCCATGGCCTCGTCCTGTCCCGCACCGCTATTCAGGGAATATAGTACCAGCCAGTCATAGGCATTTCGGGGATCCAGCGTAGGCATACCGCAATCCCGCAGCATTAGGTTGACCCGCCACCAGTGCTCCTCAAATAGTTCCTCCGAGGACAAATAACTCTCGTCCAGTTCGTCATAGGCGTCATCCAGTACGTTTTCTGTAATGAGATACAGCAGGAGCAGCAACTTTCGGGGTACGTCTTCGCGGCGGGCACAGATATTTTTCAATTTAGTCGCATTCGGCCAGCCCTGCTTAATCATCCGCTGGATCAGGGTGAACTCCCGGCGGCGACTACCGGAGGGCATGTGCAGGGACAGATAGGTCTGGGCCGCTTTCTCAATGGAGTATCGCTCCTCGTCCCCGTCCGGAGCCGCCAGTACCTGAAAGAAACGGTCAAAGTAATCCCAGGCCCGCTGGTGCAGTGTGCCGAAGGAACCCAGATACTCCTCATACAGGCGAATGAATTCCTGGTCGTCATGCACGCTGGAGAAGGCGGAGACGATCTGCTGCGTATCAGAAAAGGGGCCTTTCCCAGGCATAGAGCGATTCGAGCGGCTGGGGTCGGGGAGAGAGGCGTATAGATCCGAGGCCTGCTCGTAGTTTAAGCCCCGGCGCAGACAGTAGGCATAGGTCAGTTCCCGGCCGTTTCGATAGTGGATGCCATAGTCGGTACATAGACCAAGCAGACCGGATGTCTGCTCCTCGTCCAGCTCCAGGGCAAAGGCGATGCGGAACAGATCTTCCCGGCTGGTAGGGGCGTTTTTCCCCTGTTCCCAGTTGCGCACCCGCCGGACGGTAGACTTGGGATCGTCCCCCGGCTGGGCCACGGCCCGGACCACCCGATCCCGCAGATCGCCAGCGGGATAGTATCGCCGCAGCATCTCCCAGAAACTCCGGAGATGAATGGTTCCGCTTAAATATTGGGCCGCCATGGCCGGGGTCATATCCGCCGCAGAGAGTTGGTTTACCTCCAGCCCGGACTGCTGCGTTAATTCGATGCGCATACGAACCTCCATGAAACGAAAACATACTTGTCTTGGCCGGAAAGCTGAATTATACTGGGAGTACAAAACAGGCGAGGGAGGGGATCACGCTGCTGCCAAAGACCACATTCCCAGATACCGAACAGCCATTGCTGTTTCTCCTACAAAAGCGGGGCGTCCTGCCGCTGTGGGCAGCGGGGCAGTTGGTGGATAGACTGATCGAGCGCACTGGCCGTATGCAGCTCCCCGCCGGGCCGGAACAGGTGTTTCTGTCCCCTCTGGGAACGGATATCCGTATTCTTCCGGGAGTCCGGTCAGGGCAGGGCGCCTACCTCCCACCGGAGACTCGGCTAAGCCCGGAACGGATCACGGACGGTCCGGAGGCAGTTTACCGCTTATGTGCCCTGCTGTTCCACCTGCTGTCCGGGAGGATCCTCTCGGTGGAGAGCCTGCGGGCCCGCAGAGCCGACTTGCGTTCCGGGCTGCTGGGGGGCGGCCTGGAAATGGGTGCGGAAACTGCCCTGCTGGCCCTGCTGGATCAAGGGCTTCGGCTGGAGCCATCCCGCCGGTTCCCAGATCCAGGGGCGCTGCGTACTGCCATGGGGGAAGTTCAGACGATCCTGAATCAGGCCGCCCAGGCCCGCCTGTGCCTGGAAGGGGAAGAGGGGCAGTTTGCTGGTGCGCGGTTCACGCTCCACACATCTTTTCAAATTGGACGCCAGCCGGGGGCATGCCAGATTCTGTTCTCTCCCCATACACCCGGCGTGAGCCGTCTCCACTGCCGGGTGGAGTTGGCTTGGGGGGCAGCGCTGGTCACTGATCTGGATTCCCGCTATGGGACATTTTTGAGTGGGATCAGGTTGCGGCCCGGCGTCGTGACAGAGTGGGAACCTGGGAAACCCTTAGCGCTCGGTTCTGAGCGGCAGACCTTTATTCTGAAGATCATACAGTAGGGGGCGGCTGTCAGCCGCCCCCTGTTCCATTCGTGTGGCCGGACAACAGAGGGCAGGGCGCTTGTGCCCGTGTGAAAAGGCGTCGCGGCGGACGCCTACTATGTGCCCTCCAGTTCGACGATCTTGGCCCGGACCTTGTCTGGATCAATAAAGGTGGTGCTCCCTGTCTCCAGGTAGCGGTTCCACCAGTAAATGGCCTGTTCCGGGTTTCGGGCAGTGCCCCGTCCATCGGTGTAGGCATCAGCCACCTCGTAGTAGACTCCGGCCCCGTAGTTGGCCTGGGCCAGTTCCAGATTGAGGGCGAAGGCTTTTTCATCACTTTGCGCCACCCCGTCCCCGTACTGGTAGCAGATAGCCAGGCCCCGTTTCCCGTCCAGATTGCCCAAATCAGCGGATTCCTGATAAAGGGCGGCGGCGATGGAGTTCTCATCGTCGAATAGGGCGTCGTCCGCCAGGCTGCACAGCTGCGCCCCCAGCTGTGCGGCGGTGAGGTAGCCCAACTGCTCCATCTGCCGCAGCGTCTCCGCCGCCAGGGAGTACTGGCCGTTGTTGGTCTGAGTCTCCGCCTGGGCCTCCAGTTCCTCCTGGGTAGGGACGGCGGGTTCCTCTGTCTGCGAAGGCTGCTCTTGCTGACTGGGGTTGGTGGGCTGGCTGGGCGTGGTCTGACTGCCTGCCTGTCCGCTGGTTCCAGTCTGGCCAGCGTCTGTGTCCGGCTGATTTGGCTCCGTCGCCGGTTCCTGTTCATAGATGGGCGGGATCAACTGGCCGTCGTCTGTCTGTCCGTCTTCCTCGCTTGCGTCTGGCTCCTCCTCTGGGGACTGGGATCCATCCTCTTGATGCACGGCCTGTCCAACAGCAGATTGGGAGCGGTCGGGATCATTCGTTGAGACGTTCTCCTGCCCTCTGCCCCCAAGCCCTATGGCCAGAGCGATCGCCACAACCACCAGGGCGCAGGCCGCCGCGCCGCCGAACTTGATCCACTTGGCGGGGATCTCCGGCTTTTTGGGGATAGGATCAGGAATGGGTGCCTTGTTCTCTTCGGTATCTACAAACTCGGTGTGACCGACCTGCTCCTCTGTCTGCATCCAGGAGGCTCCCTCCAGGGTACGGCCGTACAGGGCGGCGTACAGATCAGCCGCGCTGTGCCAGCGGTTCTCTACCTTGGGCGCCAGGCCCCGCAGAAGGGCCAACTCCTGTTCCTCGGTTAAATCAATCCCCAGTTGCCGCGGTGGGAGCAGGGGGTCTTGTTCCTCCTCGCCCCGGAGCGTCGCTCTGGCGGGAACCTGCCCTGTGAGGCAGTAATACACCGTGGCGCACATAGCGTATACATCAGTCCAGGGGCCCTGATCCCGGCCAGAGTACTGCTCCCGGGGGGCAAATCCGTGCTTTAGGGTAATGGTTTCGGTCAGCCCGCTCTGAAAGTCCCGAGCACAGCCGAAATCCATCAGTTTCACAGTCCCGTCTTTCAGTTCCATCAGGTTGTCCGGGCTGATATCTCGATGGATCACGCCCGCATGGTGCATAGCCTCCATAGCCCGGAGTACAGGCTCCAGCAGCGCCAGCATGGTCTGCGTCGGGATGGGCCCCGTCTGGGCGACCACCTCTTTCAGGGTTCGACCCTCCAGGAACTCCATGACGATGTAGGCAGTGTTATGTTCCGGAAAGTGATCCAGCACCTGGACGATCTCCGGGATACTGTCCAGTTTGGCCATGGTCTTGGCCTCCCGGAGGAACTGCTCCCGACCCTTTTCATAGGTGGGCTGGTTCCCGCTGGTGTGACAGGTCACATCCAGGGTAAGGGAAACTTCCCGACTCACCAAGAAGGTGGGGAAATACTCCTTTACAGCCACCTTCCGCTTGAGCACCGTGTCCCACCCCAGGTAGGTGATGCCGAATCCACCCTCTCCCAGTGCCCGGCCCAGTTGATAGCGATCCTGGAGCAGACTTCCCGGGGGTAGATGGTGGCTTGCGGGCTGATACCTCTCCCAGTTCCGCCCGCAGGCGGGGCAGGGGGAGCCAGGCTGAACAGGGGACATACAGTAGGGGCAGCGGCGTTCCATCTCATTCACCTCACAGCGGGGGCGGATGCCCCGATTTTAGTTTCCCTGCAGTTCGTCCAGCAGGGCGCGGGCGTCGCTCTCCACATAACTGGCCCCGTACTCCAGGCACTTGTTCAGCCAACTGATGGCGGTAGGGATGTCCTGGGGCACGCCATTCCCCTCGGCGTAGTACTCTGCCACGAAGTAACAAGCCGGGCCGTCCCCGGTGTTGGCCATCTGAGTCCACCAGTGGCATGCCTGGGCGGGATCTTGGGAAACATAGTGTCCGTAGTCATAGCAGTAGGCCAACTTAGCGTAGGCCTGAGCGCAGCCCAGACCGGCCGCCTCGGTGTACAGGTCAAAAGCGGTCTTCACATAGGGGGAATTGTTGTTGCCGTAATCGGTCTCCGACCAATAATACTCTGCGTCATCCCCCACCTCCACCAGACCGCTGCCCAATTTCTCCCGGGAAACGTAGCCCAGGGTATTCATCTGCCGGTAGACCTCAGCCGCTTCGGCAAACTGGTTGGCGTCCAAGTAGGACTCCACCTGTGCCTCCAGTTCCGCCTTTGTGGGGACTGCGGGTTCAGGCTCCGGTTCGGGCTCGGGCTCAGGATCCGGCGTACCGGACTGGGTTTGTCCCCCTTCAGGAGCAGTGGTCTGGGGATTGGATGAGGGCGGTGGGGTCGGCTCTTGCCCGGTCTCCGTTTCTCCATTTGGGGATTGGTCGGCATCCCCGTTTGAATCTTCGACCTGCGAGTCTTCCGTCTCATCAAAGGAATCCGGCTGGAACAGGGCGTTGGGATCCAGGCGGGAGGAGTCCTCCGTCTGGGGGTCTTCTTCCTCGCCAGTAAGTACTGTCTGGGACTGGGTGGGGATGTCGTCGTCGGACAAAACGACCGGATCGGTTCCGCCCCCCAGCAGGCCGCTGGCTGCCAGGGCGGCCACCAGGACGACGCCGGCGCAGGCCGCAGCGATACCGCCCTTGGCCCCCCGGGAGAGGTCAAATTTCTTTTCCGGTTTCGGTTCAGGGGTGGGCTCGGGTTCAGGATCCGGCTTGGACGGATTCCACTTCTCCCAGTCCTCCGGAGGTACCCAGGGCTGCCCGTCCGGGGTGGCGCCGTAGAGGGCTCCATAGAGTTCCCCCATGCTCTGCCACCGTTCCGCCGCCCGCACCGCAAGCCCCTTTAACAGGGCTCGCTCCTGCTGTTCGGTGAGCTCCGCCCCTAACCGACTGGGCGGGATCAGGGGATCCGGATCCCCGCGTTTCATGGCGCTGGGGGGAACCTTTCCGGTGAGGCAGTAGTAGATGGTGGCGCACAGGCTGTACAGGTCGCTCCACGCACCCTGACCGTGGCCGCTGTACTGCTCATAGGGGGCGAATCCCTCCTTGAGCATGGCGGTCATGGTGACCTCGCCCTGGATGTCCCGGGCGCAGCCGAAGTCCATGAGTTTCATAGTCCCGTTGCTCAAAAGCATCAGATTGTCCGGACTGATGTCCCGGTGGATGATGTTGGCCTGGTGCATGGCCTCCATGGCACGGATCACCGGTTCCAGCAGGGGGAGCAGCACCTGGGCGGAGCAAGGCCCCTGGGCCTGGGTGATCTCTTTCAGAGTCTGACCCTCCAGAAACTCCATAATAATGTAGGCGGTGTTGTGCTCCGGGAAAAAGTCCAGCACCCGCACCATCTGGGGGATCTTCTCCAAAGCGGCCATGGTCCTGGCCTCTCGAAGGAACTGCTCCCTGCCCTTTGTGTAGGCCTCCTGGCCGGAGGCAGTATAGCAGGTCACATCCAGGGTCACTGACGTTTCCCGCTTGAGAAACGCGGTGGGGAAATACTCCTTCACAGCCACCCGGCGCTCCAGTTTCAAGTCCCAGCCCAGATAGGTGATGCCGAACCCTCCCGCACCCAGGGCCCGCCCCAGGACGTACCGCTCCTGAAGTAGGGTGCCCGATGGGAGTTGGCGGCTTTCGGGGCGGTAGGTCTCCGGGTCACGTTTGCAACTGGGGCAGGGATTTCCCGGCTGGATAAGGTGCATACAATATGGACAATAGCGCTCCATTTCCTGTCACCTCTCTCAAACATTCGGCGCGTCCTGCGCCGGTTCTGTTTCTCTTTGAACTCAGGATACCACAGAACTTTTCGCTCCGGTCGAACCGGTTTCCCGTCAGCCGTTCTTCCGTTCCAGCCGGAAGGTCTGCCGCTGGGAGCCCAGGGCGAAGGTATCCCCAGGCTTTAGCGCGGTGGACTGCTGCGGCGGGATCTTGTTCTGTCCGTTGAGGAAGGTGCCGAAGGAGGAGCCCAAATCGGTGAGAGTGGCGCCGCCGGAGGTGAGGCGCACCACACAGTGTACACCGCTCACTCCGGTGGTGTCCGCCGGGAAGACCAAGTCGTTTTGGTCGGGCAGCCGTCCCAGACGGAGGGTTCCCGTAAGGGCAAAGCGCCGTCCAGCGAAGTGGCCGTTCACGCCCACGATGCGCAGTTCCTCCTGGGGCTCTGCCGGCTGGGTTTCCCCAATCTCATCCACCTGCCCGGTCTTGGGGAAGGTGGATGAATGATCATCCTTCTTCCAACTCGAGTTATTGCTGCCGCCCCCGCTGCTGTCTTTCTGGTACCCAGCGGCGGTAGCGGGCTTTCGGTTCCGGCGCAGGATCAGCACGGCCACTATAGCCGCAACGGCCAGGAGCCCAACGCAGATCAGGACCGTAGTCATCATACCAGAGTTCTCTGTGCGGTCAGTGATCAGGGTATATTCAAATTCATACAGGGTACCAATGTCCACCAGATCGTTCAGGCGGCTGATTACATAATCGCTCTGGACGGCCAGATTGATGTTGTCTCCGTAGCCGTATGTATTCAGACCAATGACATAGCCTTCCTTGGTGATGAGAGGCCCGCCGGAGTTGCCGTGATTGATGTTGGCGTCAATCTGGATCACATCGGTGTCGGTCTCCGCCATGTGGGCCAGGCGGGAAATGGTGCCGGCGGTGACGGTGACCGTATCCACATTGGCGGTATAGTTAACCGTCACCTGGTCGCTGACCGCGGGGAAACCGATGGCGTAGATGGTCTCGCCGGGCTCAGCCAGAGCGGCGGGCATGAGGGGCAGGGCCACCCGCTCGGTGACGATGCGGTCGGCCAGGAGGATGGCGTAGTCGGGGTAGGTCTCCGGCTCGTATACCACGTCACAGCGCACAACATATTCCATATTTAAGGCGCTGCCGTCCTCTGTCTCGCTCCACCGGTCATCCAGCAGCAGGTAGACTGCAGTGCTGTTTTCCACCACATGCTTGTTGGTCACGAAGACCGCACTGGGCTCTCCAACCTGGCCTACGGCAAAACCGGAACCCAGATTAGCCGAGCCGTCAGGCAATGCGGCCAGGATCCGAACCACCCCGTTGCGGGCGCTGGACACCGCACTTTCACCACCTGTCCCCGCAGCGTGGGCCGGGAGCGCGGTCAGGATACAGCACAGCAGGATGCATACAGTCAAGGGAAACGCGAACAGTCTCTTTTTCATGGTCCTCTCCTCCTTACGGCGCCGGTCAATCTCTGCCCCGGCTCATAGTTCTTCCAGTTGGAAACCGAATTTGCTGGAACCTAAGTAGAAACGCATGCCGGGCTTGAGATCCGCGCTCTCGTTGGACAGTTTCCGCCCATCCTCCAGCAGGGTGCCGAAGGAGGAACCCAGATCGGTGAGAAACAGGGAACCGCCGCGCCACCGCAGGGAACAGTGCTTTCCACTGACGCCGGGGGTATCCGGGGGGAAGACCACGTCGCACTCCGGGACCCGGCCGAAGGTGAGTCCCTGGAGGGGAATTTCCTGCGGATTTCCCGGCGTCCCCGGGAGGGGAACGACCCGGTACTGGGCCTGGACCGGCTGGGTTTCCCCATATTCCTCTCCGCCCACATACTCCGTCTTTCCAAAGTCAGGGACTGGATTCCCGCCAGTGTCCGCTGTCTGGGATGTGCTGGCCTGGAAACCGGCCTTCTTACGGCTGCGCACAATGGCAAAGGCGATGATTCCTGCCGCCGCGATGCCTGCGACAGCAATCAGGACAATTTGAAGGGTTCTGGCCTGTCCCTGCTGCGCCCTGGCCTGCTCCAGGAGGGCCTGCGTTCCGGTATTGGTCTGAATGGACTCCAGGGTATAGGCAGGCTCTTCGCCGCCGGTTTCGGGTTCCGGATCAGTGGGTTCCGGAGAAGACGGTTCCGGATCGCTGTTTCCCAGGCTGCCGATCCCGTCTGCGTCAGACATGATATATCCCGCCGGCAGGGCCTGATAGCCGTCCAGATAGAACCCGATCACCTCGTCCACATCGCTCATCACCGCGCCGATGGGCAGGATGTCAAGCTCGCTGAGGGGATACGATCCGTCCCCCAACTGAAGGCGGGTGTAGCCGCTCTGCTCTGCCAGTCTCTGGAGAACCACGCCCCGGGAGAAGAGGAACATACCGTCTGAATCGTCTGCCACACCGGCCACCACCGCGCCATCACCTTCATTTAAGCCGTCCAGTGTTCTCAGGGCTGGGGCGGTGCGGGAAGTAAGCGGACTGTCCAGTCGAAACACCGCCACGCCGCTCTCGGCGTCCCCCATAATCAATTCGGCCACCGAACCCACTGAACTGTCATAAGGGTCGGTTGCCAGATAGTAAGTGGATCCGTTGGTCACGCCATAACTTGCTACCACCCAGGTATCCCCACTGCCGTCCCCCGCCTTGACCTGGATGGCACTGCTGCTTGCGGTGATGTTTTCCACTGCGGAGTCAAAACCGTAGAGAAAAACTGTGCAGTCAAAGTAGTTTGTTTCGTCCGCGGCAGAAACCGGCTGCGCGAAACAAACGATTAGCGCCAGAGTACAGAAAACATGTCTGCAATACTTTATCGCCCGTTTCATAGTGCAACTCTCCTTTAGGTTTTGTCTGTCACAATGATACTACAGGAAAGGCCGGTGGAGTCCAGGTGATTTCCATTGATCCAAGAGAGGAAATTTGAATGGGAGCGAAGGGTTCTTATTTTGACAAAAGATACATCTAATATATAATATCACATTGTAAATTATAGGGAATTTATCCATCTATGTCAACAAATTTTCCTGCCAGCATCAAACATTTTGGGCGCATGATGGACAAGAAGGGAGATTTGTTCTTTACTAAACGCTGACAAAAGCCAAGAACTCGCAGCTTTCCGGTGAGGTTCACACCCCTGTGAACCTCAGGCATTCATGAGCCTCATAGGGCGCCGCAACCACCCTGAACGAAGGGAACTTCCATGAAGATCATCAGTATTTGGCGCTGTGCCAGCAGCGCGGGTGTGTAAAAGAATGCGGTTATTCATGTCTCACAGCCTCCCGGCAATTTTCAAATTGGCAGAAATATTTTTACAAACTCTTATTACGGTGTCCGGATGATCTTCAGTGCCTCCTCCGTGGACAGCCTGCCGGACAGATAGTCATCTCTCGCCCTGACCGCCCGGTCCAGCCACTGGTAGTACTCCTCATAACTCAGGTCCTTTTCAGACGGCTCCTCGTTGAGAAATTCTGCCCGCTCATAGCGCTTATACATCCGCCGCTTGGCCCGGTCAAACTCCTCCACCACGCTGATCTGGGATACCTTCTGTTTGTGCTTAAGTATCGGTCCCCACTCCTTACAGGTCTTTCCGTCCTTCAAAATTCGGTCACAGTAGAGGGTTTTCTTCTTCGTTTTTGGGATGAAATACCGCCCGCAGCAATGGCACCACGCGACAGCGGGATGGCAGGAAACAAACCGCAGGAGCAGAAAGTGGTAGTAGTCCACAGCGGAACGGAAGTGATATTGGGTGGTCAAGCGATCTCCATCCCAGCGCAGGATCGATCGCACAGGGACCTCCCACAGCGTGTCATACTTGTCTGAAATGAGCGGCTCTCCAGCCTGCATATCACGCAGCACCTCGTTGACTACAAACTGAAACTGCATGACCTCCACTAAAATGGTGAGGATCCTCTTGCTGGCCCGAAAAGAGTACATGGCGGTTCCGTCATCCGGTGGGACTTCGTCTTCCAACTGTGTGCGGAGCAGGGTTCCGTGCAGAGGATTTTCCTGTTCCAGGGTGGAGACCAGATCCTCCACAGTATCAAGCATGAACTGAAACAAGGTCATATTGGCCAGACCGCCGTGGCTGTCATGCATCAGGATCGCCCTGGCCTGGGAGCGGATCAGATCCACCACCACTGCATACGGTTCAAAATTTAATTCAGAGAACAGGATCACCTCATCAGAGACCACTGTATCTTCCAGAGAGGCTTCGCCGGAACTCCCGACGAGGTCTCTTTTTATTTTGCCATCCGGCAGCAGTTCGACATACAAGCCATGTTCCGAACTCATTTCCCGCCCTCCCCTGTCTCAAAGCGAACTTGGCCCAAAACGGCAAGGATCACTTGTAGATTTCCCAATGTCCTTTTCTCCTGTATTTTAACATAGGCGGGGAATAAAACCAACTGACAATGGATCGGACAAGGAGGCATTTGTGACATGAAACTCAATACGATCGACGGGGCATCCCTGATGAGCCAGCCCCTGCATCCACCTAATTTTGTGGTGGACACCCTGCTCTCCCAGGGGCTGTATATCCTGGCGGGCTCCCCTAAGGTGGGGAAGTCCTGGCTGGCCCTCTGGCTGGCAGTGACCGTAGCCAAGGGAGAACCAGTCTGGAACATGGCCACCAGGCAGGGCACCACCCTCTATCTCTGTCTGGAGGACTCCGTCCTCCGCATTCAGAACCGGCTGTTCGAGATCGCGGAGGACGCGCCGGACAGCGTCCACTTCTGTACGGAGTGCGCCCCTATCGGACAGGGGTTGGAGAAACAGATCGAAAACTTCTCGATGGAACACCCCGGCACCGTGCTGGTCATCATCGACACTCTTCAGATGGTTCGGCCCATCCACGACACCACCTATGCCAACGACTACCGGGATTTATCCGTGCTGAAACGGCTGGCGGATCGTCTGGGCCTCGCTATCCTGCTCATCCACCACCTGCGGAAAGAAAAGGCGGAGGACGTGTTTCACCGGATCTCCGGCACCACCGCCATTAGCGGGGCGGTGGATTCCAGTTTCACCTTGGTGGAGGAACGGCGGGGTAGCGGCCGGGCAAAGCTGACCTGCATCGGCAGGGACATCGAATACCGGGAGTTGGAACTGGAGCGAAACGCCGACAACGTGTGGGAGTTGCTCTCCGACAGCAGGACACAGCCGGAGCGTTTGGAGGAGCGCATCGTATTTCTTCTCTCTGGATTTCTAAAAAGCCAGGGAGAATTTATCGGCACTCCCACGGAGCTCTCCCAGAGGATCGACCCTGACGGACAGGAGGGTATCACGCCGAAGAAGGTCTCCCGTATGATCCTGCAAAGCGTCGAGGCTCTAAGAAAAGGTGGTGTCTCTGTTGTGATTCGGCGGAGCAACGGAAAGCGGATCATCCAGCTCCGCCGTGCCGATAGTGACGATATGGAGGGTGCCGGAGAAATCGTCCCTACCGACCCTGTCAGTTGAATGGTGGAGAAAGGTGAAGGGGTCTGGCAACGGGGATTCCTCCCTTTCGGGAGGGCAAGCATCGCGTCCGGCTATACGCCGGCCACTGTTCCGGGGCGCTGCCCCGAACCCCTGTTTTCACGGGGAGCTATGAGGAAGGAGCCTTAATGCAGAGAGAAAAGAAAACGGAGATCATCACCCTCCGAGTAACACCTCACACCAAGGAAGTGATTCGGGCGAGAGCAAAGAAGGCTGGCCTGACGGTCACTGACTACCTATGTCTGTGCGGCCTGGGCAAAGAGATCGTCCGGGTGGATGGTCTGGACAAGGTACTGTCTGAGCTGAAAGCACAGGGGCGGAATCTCAACCAGCTCACCACTCTGGCCAACATGGGGAAGATCACCGTAATGTACGAAGACAGGCTGGCGGAGGGCTACGCCCAAATCAGCGAACAGCTCCGTCAGCTTCTGCGGGAGGTGACCTGAGATGGCAACCTTCACCGCCGTCAAGAATCGGAGCGGAGGCCGGGGTGCTCTGGGCGGTGTGCTGCGATACACCCAGCAGAACGAAAAGACACTGTGGGAGGGGCTGCGGCTGGTGACCGGCTGGAACTGCACCGCCCAATCTGTCCTCTCCGAGATGCGGCTCACCAAGGAGCGGTATCGGAAAAACGACGGGCGGCAGTACTACCACTTCGTTCAGTCCTTCTCAGAGGCGGATGACCTGACGCCCCAGGAGGCCCACGCCATCGGCCTGGAGCTGGCCCAGCGGGAGTTTCCCAACTTCGAAGTGCTGGTGGCCACCCACATCGACACCAACCACCTGCACAGCCACTTGATCGTCAACAGCGTCAGCTTCCGGGACGGCAGGAAACTCCACCAGAGCGCCGCCGATTTCCAGGCCCACCGAATGGCCAGTGACCAGATCTGTGCCGCCCACGGTCTGGAGATCCTGCCGCCGCCTGAAAAGCAGGTCAAGCAGAAACGCATGAGCAGCCGGGAATACCGCTCTGCCGCCAAGGGCGAGAGCTGGAAGTTCCGGCTGATGAATACCATCGACCAGTGTATGCGGTACGTCGAAACCCGCGAGGACTTCATCTCCCTGATGGAGGGCGAGGGGTACCAGGTGCGGTGGACGGAGGGGCGGAAAAACATCACCTACACCACGCCGGAGGGCAGGAAGTGCCGGGACGACCGGCTCCACGACAGAAAGTACACCAAGGAGGTCATGGAATATGAGTTTAGAATCCGGGCAGAGGTTGTCCGTGGAGGAATTGAAGCAACTGAATCGGCCCAAGACCATGCCGCCGCAGCCGGCCCCCATCCCTCCAGAACATCCGACCCAGCAGGAGTGGAACGAGCTGCTGGCGGCACTGAAACGCCTGGAGGCCAGTGTTTCGACACAGGAGGCCCTGCTGCGGGCGTTGAACCGTCAGGCGGGACAGCTCCCCACCCAGGCCCAGTTGGAGGCGCTGGCGCGAGATGTGGCCCAAATGAGGGCGGAGCTGAAACAGGCTGGGAAGAAGAAAGGGCTTTCTGTTTCTCTGCCCAGTCTGGAGACGGCGCTGTCCGTGCTGATCTGGCTGGCCCTGATTTTGTTGGGCACGATGGTTGGCATGGTGGTCTTGCGGACGATTTGGTCCGGCTTGGCCGCTCTCTGGAGCGCGGTGCGGAAGCTGATCCCGTGAAGGACGCCACCACCACACATCAGCATGGGGACCGCAAGCTCCTGCGGAAGGAGCTTGCGAAAAAGATCGCCCTCGGCCACAAGGAGGACGATCACGAAGAAGAACCAACTTGGCAACAGTCTTTGGGCTGAGGCCAACTGTTTCCCGATACGGGAAGAAAGGCGAATATGAAAAAAGACTACGAAGTATATCGGGACACCGGCATTCTGGGCGGCTACCATCCAGAGATGGCCGTACTGCGGGAGCAGCGCGGCGGGGAAGTCATGACCACCTTCCGGGATACCAATTATCAGCAGCGGGAGGATCACCTGGAGAGCCAGCGGGAGATGCTTATCCGGGGGAAGGTATTCCATGTGACCTCTGTGTTTCCCGCCGAGGCCATAGCGACGCCCACAGACAAGCTGCTCTCCCTGATCGATGCGGAGTTTTCCGAAAAGGGCCACAGCGCCTGATGTTTCAATAGACTTGGGCAAGCCGGTGGGGTATACTGTCCTTACCCCATACCAGCTTGCCTCAGGAAAAGGAGGTTACAAAATATGGCAAGCCAAAAATACAATATTTTATATGGAAGACTCAGTCAGGAGGACGAGCGGCAGGGGGAGTCCAACTCCATCCACAACCAAAAGCTGTTTCTGGAGAAGTACGCGGCAGACAATGGATTCGAGAACACTCTGTTCCTGTCTGACGACGGATACTCCGGCACTAACTTCGACCGGCCCGCATGGAAGAAGATCGTGGAGATGATCGAGCGCGGCGAGGTGGAAACTCTGATTGTCAAGGACCTCAGCCGTCTGGGACGGGAGTACCTGCAAGTAGGGCAGCTCATGGAGTTCTACTTTCCGGAGAAGGGCATCCGGTTTATCGCGGTCAACGATGGGGTGGACTCCCTGGTGGAGAGCAGCAACGACTTCAACCCCATCCGAAACTGGGCCAATGAGCTTCACGCCAAGGACACCAGTAAGAAGGTGCGCGATGTTAAGAAGGTGCAGGCGGAGAATGGAGAACGGTTGGGAGCCAAACCGCCCTACGGCTATAAGAAAAAAGACGCACAGTCCAAAGAGATCATACCGGATGAGGCGACCGCCCCCGTGGTATGTCGTATCTTTGAACTGTGCGCCGCAGGGAAAGGCCCTAACCAGATCGCCAGAATCCTAACCAGAGAGCAGATCCTGAACCCAACCAACCAGTACTACCAGGCCACGGGGACGGCCTGCAACCACCTGGACACAACCCGCCCATATAGCTGGTGCGGCAAGACAGTGGCAAATATTCTGGAGAACATCGTCTACCTCGGCCACACGCTCAGCATGAAGCACACAACGCTCTCCTACAAGAACAAAAAGCAGATCCGCAGGCCGGAGAGTGAGCAGATCCTGGTGAAGAACACCCACGCGCCGCTGATATCTCAAGAGCTGTGGGACATCGTGCGGGAGGTGCGCCGGCACAAGCGCCGCCCGCCCAAGCACATGGAGGAACCGAACCTGTTCTCCGGCCTGGTCTACTGCTCCGACTGCGGACAGTACCTGGTGCTCTGCCGGACGGAGAAGATGTGGGAGGATCAGTACTACTTCCGGTGCTCCACCTACGGCAAGCGGGGAAAGGATGCCTGCACCCCTCACCAGATCCGGGAGGTTGACCTGAAACAGATCGTGCTGGACGATCTGCGCAGGGTGACCCATTTCGCAAGGATGAAAGAGCGGCAGTTTGCGGAGTACATCAACCAGAAGAACACAATGGAGTTGCGGCGGGAGATCAACCGCGTGCAGAAGGAATTGGACGCCATGCGCCGCAGGGACGGAGAGCTGAGCACTCTGTTCAAGCGGCTCTACGAGGACAACGTGCTGGGGCGTGTGACCAACGAGCAGTTTCGGATGCTCTCCGCTGACTACAACGGGGAGCAGAAAGAGCTGGAGTCGGCCATTCCCGCAAGGGAGGAGCAGTTGGAGAGGCTGAAAGCCTCGGTCGCCAATGTAGACGCCTTCATCGAGAAGGCCAAGCAGTACATCGCCATCGACGAGCTGACGCCCCAGCTGCTGCGGCTGTTCATCCAGCGTATTGAGATCGGGGAGCGGTCGAAGAAACACTCCCGTTCCGCCGGTCAGAGCGTTCGGATCGTTTACCGGGACATCGGCGCCCTGGATACACCTATGCGGGAGGGCGACCACGCACCGCACATGGCGAAACAGATCACAGAGAAAGAAGAAATCATGCGGTTGTTGGCATGAAAACACAGAGGCGGACGGCTTCCGCCGTCCGCCTCTGTGCCTGACAATTCACCCGGTTCAAAAAATGTACCTATGGGAACCATCCGAAAGCAGTTGCCTTTTGTTTTTGCTTTCAGCATCCCAAATGTCGACCGCCCTGCGGACCGGTAAGGTGGTTTTGTCTCTGTATGTCCATTTTATGACTCGCGTTTCAAAATATAGGTTTTTTACCGTCTACCGTCCCTTCTAAACAGCAATAGCCTGAGTGCATGATCCAAGCGGGTGGAGTGATCGAATTTATCAATAGCAAGGCGGGAGCACCGTTATAGATGTTCCCGCCTTGTGCGTTGAGGTCTGTCTCCCAGCAGTATCTCTCCACTGATTATACTCCAGCTCGCTGTTCCTCCGAGCTCCCAACCCCATCGGTTACACATCCCCGTAACCGGGCCTTTGAGATGCGCTTCAATACGCAACACACCAAAATTCCACAAATATCTTCAAATTATGATTCCATGTCCTCAATTACATCCCAATCAAACATTGCCTCAAAATCTCTAAAACACGCATGGCAAATCCAATGGTAGTTGTCCTCTGTTGTATATCCCTCATGCCGGTCTCCATCTGCATCTGAAAATTTTCCCCAGCAAAATTCACAATGATCATGATCCCATTTCAGGGATCGTGTCCTCCAGTTTCGATGAAATAGAGTTTTTCCTTTCAAATAACATCCTTGATCTCTCAATCTCCAGTCATTTTTTTGGATCATATGAGTATCACCGGTTCAAATCATTTATTGTAACTGATTATACCCCTCGTAAAACAACATATCAAGCTCATACATAATATTATCGCAAAGACGTCGTCCAGTCGCTTCACAGGACTACGGAACTTTTTCGCTAAACGCGAAAACAAAAAGGACATCCAAAAGGATGTCCTTTTTGTTTTGGTGGAGATAAGCGGGATCGAACCGCTGACCTCTTGAATGCCATTCAAGCGCTCTCCCAGCTGAGCTATACCCCCATCTGAATTGTCTGCGCACAACCTTTTGTTGTCCAGCGCAGGTAATATATTACCAGAATCTCATTGTTTTGTCAAGCAAAAATTCAAAAAATTTCTGCACTATTTTAACCGTTCCATCTCCCTCATGGAAAAACCGCTGCGGCACAATGCCGCAGCGGTTTTCATCGCTTAATAGTACTTTTTACGGTTCTTGCGGGCAGCCTCGGACTTCTTGCGGCGCTTGACGCTGGGGCTCTCGTAGTGCTCACGCTTACGGACCTCGGCCAGCACACCAGACTTGGCGCAGCTGCGCTTAAAGCGCTTCAGAGCGCTCTCCAAAGACTCGTTCTCTCTTACACGGACTTCCGACATATATTTCCCTCCCTCCGGCGCGGCGGGACATTCCCCTTCCGCGAAAGGGCCATGTGTATGGCTTTAACAGAACCATTATATTTGACTTTCCGTCAAATGTCAAGTTCTTCTTTCCGGTGGAAATTTGAATTTTTTGTAACGAGACGCCCCGCTCAGGCCTTGGGCTTGAAAATCAGGCTGACCAGTCTTCCCTTGACGACGACGGACTTCACCAGTTCCTTGTCCTCGGCCAGCTTGACGATCTTGGGCTCGGCCAGGGCGGCCTTGACGATCTCCTCATCGGAGGCGTCGGTGGGGACCACGATGTTGGCCTTCACCTTGCCGCTGACCTGGACGGCCATCTGGGTGGTGGCGGTGACGGTCTTGCTCTCGTCGTAGACGGGCCAGGACTGCTGGGACACCTGTCCGCCGTAGCCCGCCATCTCCCACAGCTCCTCACACATGTGGGGGGCGAAGGGGGAGAGCATCAGCAGCAGGGCCTTCATGTCGCCCCGGCTGGCTCCGTTGGCATAGAAGTCGTTGACCAGGGACATCAGGGCGGCAATGGCGGTATTGAACTTCATGGCCTCGATATCCTCAGACACCTTTTTGATGGCCTTGTGGACAGCGGCCTCGTTGGCCTTGGAGTACTCCTCGCCGGTGTGCTCCTGCTCGGTGGCCAGGTTCCACACCCGCTCCAGGAAGCGCTTGCAACCACGGACGGAGTCGTCGGACCAAACCGCTGTCTTTTCAAAGTCGCCGATGAACATGATATACAGGCGCATGGTGTCCGCGCCGTAATCCCGGATCACGTCGTCGGGGTTGACCACGTTGCCCAGAGACTTGGACATCTTGACAGAGGGACGCAGGGCCTGATTGCCGTACTTTTCAATGAGTGCCTGCTTCTCCTCCTCGGTCTCCACATTGCCCACATAATGGGGGTTCTTGCCCAGGATCATGCCGTGGCTGGTGCGCTTGGCATAGGGTTCAGCACAGGGGATGACCCCGATGTCATGGAGGAAGTTGTTCCAGAACCGGGAGTAGAGCAGATGGAGGGTGGTATGCTCCATGCCGCCGTTGTACCAGTCCACCTGTCCCCAGTACTCCAGGGCCTCCTTGGATGCCAGA
>ERZ1106929.493-NODE-493-length-44515-cov-8.088012_pt1 | contig 44515 bp, 40 predicted proteins | sample MGYA00403662_ERZ1106929 | MGnify/ENA primary metagenome ERZ1106929 (study PRJEB35170, sample SAMEA104062442) | human gut metagenome | biome: human gut; feature: human-associated habitat; material: faeces | place: Denmark | collected 2013-02-20 ... | reverse complement strand
TTTTCCGAACGCCCGACCGGTGGTGTCTGACGAACGTAGTGAGGAGTTCCGCCGGGCAGTGAAGGAAAGCCTTAACGGACCGTTCCAGGCGAACCGGTCTGACGGTATAAAGCCCGGAATCGGAATAGAAAGAAAAAAAATTAAACCTACTATTTTTTAGTTACAGCGGTTACAAAAGTACAATAAATACCTATTTCCTTGATAACATGAAACCAAAGTCAGCTGGAATAAACTATCTTTTTAGTTAATATTTCTTTAATTTTACGAGGAATGAAATCTTTTATGAAAAAAATGTCGATCTTGACGCAACGTAATAAAACAGGATGCATCTATATAATAAAACACGATTCGGATGAAAACAAAACCTAACTTCCAAAAAATCAGGCATTGGCTTCACATAGCCATATACATTCTTGTACTTTTGCTGTTTGCCAATTACGAGTCTCAGCGCAAACAACACCCGGAGCGTAACAAGCTTTTTGTAGATCAGCACCAACAGGCGTATGTGGAAGTCCCTTCGAATAACAGCTAAACCGGAAAGAGGGAGAACAACACTAAAAAACGCTATCTGAAAAGATAGCGTTTCGGTGCACGGGTGGAGAGGCTCGAACTCCCGACACCTGGTTTTGGAGACCAGTGCTCTACCAACTGAGCTACACCCGTATTTGACGCTGCAAAGGAAAGCAAATTTCCTGGAATCTGCAATATTCCTGTACATATTTCTTAGATTTTTTTCCGCTTCAATTTTCCCATACGCCCCGGTTTAGAAATAATATTTTGACTTACAGCTTTTCATCTTTTTCAGCAATTCCTCCACCCAATAAAATATCTTCGTGGTAAAAAGCAACAGGTTGTCCCGGAGCAACGGCCCAGGCAGGCTCACTTAAGACCACTTTCAAGCGGTCAGGGCTCAAACGTTCAGCCCGGATATTTCCCCTCGGATTTAATCCCAACCCCCGGATTTTGATTTCTACCCCGGCAGCTAACAAATCCCCAAAGTACACTGCCTCTACCTGCCCGACTGTCAGAACAGAAGTATATAACCCGGATTTGGGAGCGACAATAATACTGTTCCTCTCCACATCGATCTCCCGGACATACATAGGAACTCCGGTCCGGTCGGGAATCCCCCGTTTCTGTCCAACCGTATAATTCAAGATTCCGGCATGTACGCCCAATACCCGTCCTTTATCGTCAATAATTTCTCCACTTTCCTGTCGGAAGTCTTTTATAGGATAATCCTTTATAAAATCACGGTAATCCTTATTTTTCAGAAAACATATCCCCATGCTCTCCCGTCTCCGGGCCATCTGCTCGTATCCATTCCGGGCCGCCCACTCCTTCACTTGTTTTTTGGTATATTCACCCAAAGGGGTCAACGCTCTTCTTAAAAGCGCCTGAGGCAGGCCCCACAAAAAGTAAGACTGATCCTTCTGAGGATCGAGCCCTTTCCGGATATAAAATCTTCCCTCCCGTTCGGCAATCCTGACATAATGCCCCGTTGCGATATACTCCACTCCCAACTCATCAGCCACCTGCTGTAACAATATCCACTTTACCCGGCGGTTACAAATGCAGCAAGGACTCGGCGTAAGACCCGACCGGTAAGCTTTTACGAAAGGATCAACCACCTGCTGCCTGAATAGTTCATGTCCTTCCCGGCAGAGGAAAGGGATATTCAGTTTTTCACAACTGTCTCTCACACCGCTTAAATCATTTTTCTCCCACAATTCCAGGGTCACCCCGATCACTTCATACCCTTGCCGGCGTAACAATAAAGCGGTCACAAAACTATCGACCCCTCCGCTCATACCGACAACCACCTTTTTCATATACAGATTTTTGAACTAGAAAAATTTTCAGGCAAAAAACAAATAGGCGATCACGACCGCAGCAATAATCCCTGCTAAATCGGCAATCAGTCCACACGGAACAGCGTAACGGGTATTCCGGATCCCCACCGCCCCGAAATAAACAGCAATGATATAAAAAGTCGTATCCGTCGCCCCCTGGAAAGTACAAGCCAAACGTCCGGCAAATGAATCGGCCCCGAAAGTCTTCATGGTATCGATCATCATCCCCCGGGCACCGCTTCCACTCAGCGGTTTCATCAAAGCTGTCGGCAGCGCATCCACCCAGTCGGCATTAAAACCAAGTCCTTCTATCCCCCGGGTAATCGCAGACATCACCACTTCCATAGCCCCGGAAGCCCTGAATACCCCGATCGCCACCAAAATCGCGATCAAATAAGGAATGATCTTTACAGCAGTAGCGAATCCATCCTTAGCCCCCTCGATAAAAGCATCGTACACATTGATCCGCTTCCAGGCCGCCATCCCGATAAATACCATGATGATACCGAACAGAATGATGTTACTGGCGACATTCGAAACAACGGTTACCGCTTCTTTATCCAAGGTTGAAAAATACCAGATCACTCCCGCCATCAAAGCCGAAATTCCTCCCAAATAAGCCAGAATCACTCTATCGAACAAATTGATCTTTTGATAAATAGCGACAGCGATCAAACCAGCCAAAGTAGAAAAATAAGTGGCTAGTAAGATAGGAATAAAAATATCGGTCGGATTAGCAGCCCCCAATTGGGCCCTATATACCATGATCGACACCGGTACGATCGTCAGTCCTGAAGTATTTAATACCAGGAACATAATCTGAGCATTCGAAGCCGCATCTTTCCGGGTATTGACCTCCTGCATTTGCTGCATCGCTTTCAATCCCATCGGTGTAGCAGCATTATCCAAGCCCAGCATATTAGCAGCCAGATTCATCATAATGGACCCATGGGCAGGACTATCCTGAGGCAGCCCAGGGAAAAGACGGCGGAAAAACGGATTGATCATTCCTGACATCACCTGCACAGCCCCACCCCGTTCACCGATTTTCATGATCCCCATCCACAAAGTCAGCACTCCGGTCAGCCCCAGGGAAATCTCGAAACCGGTCTTCGACATATCGAAAGTAGAGGTCATCATAGCGCTGAATACTTCCGTATCACCTCCTATCACTAAACGAAATAAAGCGACAATGAAGGCAACGGCAAAAAAGAAAATCCAGATATAATTCAACACCATAATTCACTACACCTGATTAACGCAAAGGGAACCGATCACGACAAGTAAAAAGCAGAACTTTTTACTTGTCAGCCAGCCCCTTGCAAGCTTTAAGGGTATTTTGCAGCAAAGACACAATAGTCATCGGCCCCACTCCTCCCGGAACAGGCGTGATATAAGAACATTTAGGAGCTACTCCTTCAAAATCTACATCCCCCACCAGGCGGAAACCGGACTTCGTTTTATCCGAAGGTACCCGGTGGATTCCGACGTCTACCACTACCGCACCTTCTTTTACCATATCGGCAGTCACAAAATGAGGTTTTCCCAAAGCGACGATCAGTATATCGGCTTGTAACGTCATTTCTTTTATATTTTGCGTACGGCTATGACAGATCGTCACCGTACAATCTGCATATTTATCTTTACGTGACATCAACACCGCCATCGGAGTACCTACGATATTGCTTCTCCCGATCACCACACAATGCTTCCCTTGAGTGGGTATTTCATAACGTTTCAGCAACTCTACGATTCCCGCGGGAGTTGCAGGCAGATAGGCAGGCAAACCGGTCACCATCTTGCCGACATTGCAGGGATGAAATCCATCCACATCTTTATCGGGATCGATAGCCATCAACACTTTATGCTCAGAGATATGGCGAGGCAACGGCAACTGTACGATATAACCGTCTACGTCGGCATCCTGATTCAACTTATCGACGACAGCCAACAATTGTTCTTCGGTAATATCGGCCGAATACCTCATTTCGGTGCTCTTGAAACCGACCTCCTGGCAAGCCTTTACTTTACTGGCCACATAAGTTTCACTCGCCGGATCGTTACCTACCAGAACGGCCACCAAATGAGGCGTTTTGGCTCCGGCTGCTTTCATCCGTTTTACTTCATCTGCCAACTCTTGTTTTACCTGAGTTGCAATTTTTTTCCCATCTATTAACTCCATTTCTTCTATTCACTTTTCGTTAATCACTTACAGTCGCTCAACGTCTCATGCCGGGCATTTTCCGCATCAGTTTACCACCACCGGACAACATCTTCATCATCTTCTTCGATTCTTCGAACTGTTTCAACAGACGGTTCACGTCCTGAACGGTCGTTCCACTACCTTCGGCAATTCGCTTACGGCGTGAACCGTTTATCAGGGCCGGATCCTCCCGTTCGGCAGCAGTCATGGAATAGATAATCGCTTCAACTCCTTTAAAGGCATCGTCGTCGATATCGATATCTTTCAGTGCTTTACCGACACCGGGAATCATGGAAGCCAGATCTTTGATATTTCCCATCTTTTTGATTTGCTGGATCTGACTCAGGAAATCATTAAAATTAAACTGATTGCGGGAAATTTTCTTTTGTAATTTTTTGGCTTCTTCGGCATCGAACTGTTCCTGAGCCTTTTCTACCAGGGACACGATATCTCCCATCCCCAGAATACGGTCGGCCATACGTTCGGGATGGAAGGCGTCCAAAGCTTCGAGTTTCTCTCCGGTTCCGACATACTTGATCGGTTTGTTCACTACCGTACGGATAGAAAGAGCGGCTCCCCCCCGGGTATCTCCATCCAGTTTGGTCAGAATCACTCCGTTGAAATCCAGCCGTTCGTTAAATTCGCGGGCAGTATTCACTGCATCCTGACCGGTCATCGCATCGACCACGAACAGGGTTTCATTCGGATGAATAGCCTCTTTGATTGCAGCGATCTCGTTCATCATCTGCTCGTCGATAGCCAAACGTCCTGCCGTATCGACAATCACCACATCATACCCCTTCGCTTTGGCTTGTTTAATGGCATCCAAAGCGATCCTTACCGGATCTTTGGTCGTCTCATCGCTATATACAGGCACCTGGATCTGTTCGCCCAATACTTTCAACTGCTCGATAGCAGCGGGACGATAAACGTCACAAGCCACCAGCAAAGGTTTCTTCCCTTTTTTATTCTTCAATAAATTGGCAAACTTACCGGAAAAGGTCGTTTTACCGGAACCTTGCAAACCGGACATCAAAATAATAGCCGGATTACCTTTTATATCTACTTCGACATTCTTGCCCCCCATCAACTCAGCCAACTCGTCGTGGACAATCTTCACCATCATTTGTCCCGGTTTGACAGCCGTGAGCACATTCATACCCAAAGCTTTCTCTTTCACCCGATTGGTGAAGTCCTTCGCTATTTTATAGTTGACGTCGGCATCTAACAAGGATCGGCGCACCTCCTTCAAGGTCTCCGCTACATTCAATTCTGTGATTTTTCCCTGCCCCTTTAATATCTTGAACGACCGTTCCAGTCTTTCCGATAAATTCTCAAACATATCTTATTCGCTTTATATTTAATGATTATTTTATCTTTTCCCAATATTTTTCAATACCACAAATGTTTTATCGATCAAGGCATTATCAACCACCACCGTAAACTCGTTGGTAGAAGAGATGACTTCGGTCAGATTGATACCTTCCCAAGATAATTCTTTCATAATGGTATAATAAAAACCGGCCTGCATACTGTTCCCTTTCGGCAATTTCAGCGTCACCGAAGACAGACCGTTTTTTTTAAAGAGACACAACTCATCTTTAAAATAATCGGCGATCAATTCCTCCATCGTGTCGCTGATCACAAGATTGGTTTCGAAAACTCCCTGTACCATCGTATAAAAAATCTCATCGTTTTTCACCAGATTTTTCAATACTTCGATATGGCAATCCAATAGAGTAGGTGAATTTTTAAAAGTATAGTCACACAAACTACTCCTAAGAATAATATCCCCCATATTACTCAGCAACTTATTCAACTGCACCTGCTCCCGCACCTGCAAATAAGGCGCCAACCGATTCAAGGCCATCACAATAGCCCCGGTATTCACTCCCTTCTGCAACGCTCTCTCCACATCGGGCTGCAATTGCCGGGCAAGCGAAGAAACATTGATAATGCCCGCCGCTAAAGACTCCGACAGATAAGGCCGGTGTTTTACGATATCTTCTACAACATGAGAAATACTGACCATATAAAGTACATTTAAAAGATGAGCTGTTTAATTTTCAACAAAAATAGTATATTCTGAGCATTTAACCACCGATTTTTCTATTTTTTTCATAAGAAACGAAAGAAATGAATACAACCAGACAAACGCATAAAAATAACCGATAAAATAGAAAAACCAAAAAATCCGGCAGGATCACTCTTACCGGATTCACACAACATAAATTTGAAACTACACTTATCAACGCATCATTCTGCAATTGTACAAGGAAGTGACACGTTTGCCTTCATATCCTTTAAAAGATACCCGGATTTTATCTTTTCCCTCGGTAAATTTAGCAGGGATTACAATCGTATTTTCGACGAAGTTTCCATCTTCACCTTTAGGAGAGAACAATTCCAGACGTACACCATCGATCAGGATTTCGAAGGTATCACGACCACAATCCCCACCCCAGAAAGTCATCATCATCTTCATGGATTCCGTCCCGGATACTTTCATATCGAAATCAAAATATCCGGTCGGATAAGCATACCGGTATTTTTTACCCCTGAAATCTCCGATACGGCTTTCCCCGGCACTCAGGTTATGATCCCGTTCGGGCTGCATTTCTCCCAGCACGATATAATCGACAGTCACCTTATTCAACTCTTCGATCCGTAATCTTTCTGCTTCGTATTCCGCCTGTTTTTGTTTCCATTCCCCGGGTGAGAATACATCCCAATACACCGTATAATACTGATCGTAGGTATTGTAAAAAGGAATCAACGTCACCTCTTTCGGATAACCCAAACCTTCGGTTTCAAAAGTCAGCGGTTTACCGTTTACCGGGTGGATATACTTACATACCTGTTTGTCGGGTGAAACAAAAACCGGTACACCCCGGATCGGTTCTATCTCTTTCTCACCCAATGCACCTGCCAGTAAAGTCGGTCCGTAGAACACAGCCCGCCGGTCGGCATTATCCGGCATTTCTTTCGTATAAAGATTCATCGGTATATTCAATTCGATCCGGTCGCCTGCTTTCCATTTCCGTTCCAGCGTAATGAAAGATCCCGGTTTAGAAGTTATTTTTTGCTTTGTACCGTTCACTTTCACCACAATTCCTTCGCCGGCCCACACCGGATAACGCAGATTCAAAGCCATAGGCTGACGTTCCCCCTCGACCACTTTCAACGTCACCCGTCCATTCTCCGGATAAACGGTTTCCAGCCTCACTTTCAATCCCTTCTCTTTCCAGGTCAATACCGAGGGTATATAAAGATTGACAAACAGAGAACGGTCGTCGCTACCGTGACTGTAAATCGCCCCCCCATACTTGGAATGATTTTCAAAACCACTTCCCATACAACAGGTGAATGAATTGTATTTATCGCAAAAATCTTTCCGGGTTCCCATCGCCAGCGGCACAAAATAACAGGTCATTCCCGTTTCGGGATGCTGAGAAGCCAGGATGTGATTATACAATGCTTTCTCGTAAAAGTCGAGATACTTCGGATCTCCGGTCCATTCATACAGATGTTGGCTCAATTTCAGCATATTATAAGTATTACACGTCTCACAGGTAGAATGCGTCAGGCGATCGTTCAGTTTATCGGGTGTCGAAAGATATTCTCCCGAGCTATTTCCCCCGTTAGCATAACTATGATGATTTACCATCGTTGTCCAGAAAAATTCGGCAATCCGTTCATCTTTTGGGTTTCCGGTCAACTCATACTGACGTGCACTACCGATGATCTTCGGTATCTGGGTATTCGAATGCAATCCGGGCAGGATATCTTTCCCTTCTGCCAACGGTTCCATCAATCGTCTGTGGTAAAATCGATATGAAGCGTCCAGGTATTTTTTATCTCCGATCAGAGCATACACCTGTGCCAATGCTTCGTTCATACCACCGAACTCACAATTCAGCATCGTCTGTACCTGTTCGTCCGTCAGTCCGGCAAGTACATCCACCAGATAATCGGCCAAATTCACCAGTACTTTTTTAGCAGTCTTGTTCCCAGCTAACAGATAAGCATCATTGAGTCCCATCATGGTTTTATGTTCGTTGTACCAGGGGACCCACAAGCCGTTCAAGTCGAATCCGGCCGAACGGATAATCCCCTTTTTCACCTGTTTGAATACCCGGTCTCCCCCCGGCATGCCACCGATAAAACCGTTCACAAAATATTGCTGGCAACTATCCAGTTCGTGCACGATATAATCCACCCGTTGTTTGAAGCGTTCGTCTCCGGTAGAGGCATACTGTTGTGCCACAGCCGAAAGATAATGTCCCAGGGTATGCCCGGCTATCCCCATAGACTCCCAGCTTCCATAAGATTCTCCTTTCGGCTCGAGGCCTGCATTCTTCAGGAAATTCGATAACAACCGGTCCATATCCATTTCCAGCATCCATGCCGCATTCCGGTCCATAGCATTCTTAAAAGGGCTATCCAGCAAACGGACCTCCTTCAAACCGAAATACTTCACCTTCGCCGGCACCACATTCCCGACAGCCAAGGCCGCACAATGTTCACAGGCTCGGCCTACCGACACAATCCCTATAACCAGTAACCATCCTATTATTAATTTTCTCATAACTTCCATTATTTTCAAATTCTACCTTTGCACCTCTTTACTCTGTTCCGAGTACAATCACATTCGCACTAAAAGGGCCTACTTTCACCTGTTTGGTATTTTTCAAACTTTTTTCCGACACTTTCACCACACTTTCCTGTCCCGGTGTATTATAAGCCATATCGTCGGGTCCGGTAAGGGTATAAATCGTCGCCACCCCGTTCAACCGGCATGTTTTTGCCTGATACTCAAACTGTCCACCCAGTATATCCAGATCGAAAGTCACTTCTTCCCAGCCCGGATTTATAACAGATAAAGTCAATGCCTGATCGGAAGACCGAATAGCGGCAGCGACATCCAGGGGACGTAACTCTCCGTCCACTTTCACCGGAACGGTACCGAATTGTTCGCGATATAATTTCAACACCTCGCCGGTCGAAGCATAACAAGCATCCGTCGTCGTCGCTTTGATACAACCGATGACATTCACCGTTTGTGCATAATTGGCCATAAATACCATATCGCTTTGACGGAGGAACTCATTCAGTCCGGCAGCAATCCCCAAAGCATCCCGTAAGAAATAACGGGTACCTAATTCACCATAGATATGAGGGCCGTACCAATAATTCCATTCGTCCATACAAATACGGATATCCTTTCCTTCCAAAGCGGGTATATCTTTCCGGTATCCCCGGTGCGCTTCGGCTATCCGGCGAATATTACGGGGAATTTGCAATACGTGCGTCATCAGTCCTCCACCATGCCAGTCCTGACAATAAAAATGTTCGCTCACCAAATCCATCCGCTCGGCACAATTAGCCAAAATCATTTCGTCCCACCGGCCCACTTCTCCGACAGCGATCAGGTGGATAGAAGAATCTACTTTCCACATCGCATCTGCAAAACTGTTATGTTTTTTCACAAAAGCTTCCGTACTCATAAAACCGAGTTGCCAATCCCCGAACATTTCATTCCCGACGGACCACCATTTCACCTTCCAGGGTTTTGCCTGTCCGTTTTGTTTCCGCCATTTACCCATCGGTGTATCCTCTGTACCGTTACAATATTCCACCTCATCGGCAGCTTCTTTTACCCCTCCTAAACCGGCATTTACAGCAATATAAGGCTCGGTATCCAACAATTCACACAATCGCATAAACTCATGGATCCCGACATCGTTCGATTCCACTCCTGTCCAGGCCGGATTTCTCCGGGGAGGCCGTTTATCCCGTTCACCGATCCCGTCATGCCAATCATAACCACTGACGAAATTACCTCCCGGCCAACGATATACCGGAGCTTTCAATCCTCTCAGCAAAGCCAGCACATCCGCCCGGAAGCCGTCGATATGATCATCCGGCATCAAAGAAGCCGTACCGATCCATAATCGTCCTTCTTTTTGCGGACAGATCGAAAAAGTAGCATCCTTTACTTTATGATCGAAAGCTGAAAAATGCACCGGATATTTACGATAAGTAGTCCCGACCTCCAAGGATAATTCCTGAGTAAACGAACCGTAATTCAACATCACTTTTACCGGCATTTCGCGATCGGCTTTCATTACAATATATCCCGAACAGGAAATACCGGGCCGTAATCCCAGTTGCGTCTGTTTCAGCGCGATCCGTTTACCGTCGGATTTCAACACCGGAGTATGCCGTCCTGTATAGGGAGCCGTCTCGTCCATATACAAACCTTTTTCCGCTTTATCCGTGCCCGCAATCTGCCAGGGAGAACCTTTTTGTCCCGGAGCATACCAGAATTTCCGGTCCATCAACATTTCGGCCCAGATACCTCCATAAATACAATGCCCCATATGTTCTATAAATTGCCCATAAATATAAGGAGACATCTCCGCCTTTTGCTCTGCCGGATCAACTTTTATACTGGTTTCGATGACCTCCGTACCCAGACATTCGAACGAAAGATCGTCAAACCATACTTTCCCTTTTGCTTTTCCTTCTGTTCCCAGCAAACATGATACGGTGACACAATCGTTCGCTCCGGTCTCAAAATCACAACTGACCAAAGTCCAGTCTTGCGTACCGGTAAAATCAGGCAATTGTACCTCGACTCCCTGCAAGCGGAATCCGGCTCCCCCTTGCGGTTCGGCCACTACATTTTCACATTTGATCCACCCTTTGAAGCGATATTTCGACCACGGTTTGAGATTCACCCGGTTATTCCAGTATCCATTAGCCAAACCGTCGGCTGAAATACATAAACTCCGGGTACCGTCATGAGCCGTTGCATCATAGAAGTGCAAAACTTCTTTACTGGCAGGAGGAGCCTGCCAATAGAGCACTTCTGAAGAAACGACCTCTTCGGCAGAACCGTTCTTTATTTCTCCCCACTGTCCACCGGTCAAAGGTTGACGCTCTTTTGGGACAGAACATGCACAAAGCACCGCTATCCCGAATAAAACGATATTATTCTTCTTCATTTTCGATATTTATTGATGTATTTATGACAACTAATCTGCTCGTTCGTAGCCGGGAAAAACTCGCTCAAAATATCGTACAAACCGCGGTCATAGGCCTTCAATTCCTTGCGGGTATTCACCTGGTTATGTTTTCCGTCCGGTTTAGGAACTTCAGCATTCACATTAAACCAATCCTGTACTCCTTCGGCCCAATACTCTTCGATATTGGTCGCGGCATAGGTATCTTTCCACTTTCCGGCAGCCAAAGCGGCATCATAAGCTTTTTTCAGACGTTCATTAAAATCGGGATATACAGTCAGTATTCCGATCAAATGAATCGAATGGGCAAATTCATGGACCAGAATATCTTCGGCATGGTATTTATCGATCTGATATCCCAAAATATTTTCTTCGGCACAAGTCGTCAAAGGCAACCACTTCGTTCCTCCTAATCCCCTGGCTCTCAAGTCCCAATTCAAAGAAGTATCCCGAGCCAAATGAGCATGTTCGGGGATATCGGTCGTACCTTCATAACGAGCCATGACGCCCACACGGGTACCGATATCTGTCATCGCCTTCAACACCCCGGCAGGCAGATATCCGGTCAACGCCGTCAACGTACGGTGAGCCGCATACATCGCCGAATCGGGAACCCGCCAGGAAGCTATAATATGAATCCCGTTGGCATTCAGGTATTTCTTGTAAAAAGGATTCAGCTTCAGCTCTAGCGGTGGAGCCGTAATCCCCGGTTTCTGTCCGGTTACTCTCTGCTGCGCCTTTCCCAGACACAGCAGACAACAAAATACAATGCACATCACATATTTCATAACACTTTCATATTAGGGTTAGACAATCTGCCCACCAGCACGCCATGCAGAGGTACATCATTAGCATCCGGATTTTCATCCGCCTACCGGTTTAATACCTTCCTCCCCACTTTATTACGTCCCGGTTTTTCCTTTTTCAAATCACCTAAACAAAGGAATGACATTCCCTTAACTTTCAATAAAACATATATGCAAAAAAATACAACAATTGTACAAATCGAGTTTTTAAAAGGAAAATAGCATATAAAAATCATACATACGATTGTTGACTTGTCCCCCAAAACCTCCTAATAAAAAAGGAACGGTGCATGTCCAGTTTTAAACCGTTATTACCGTTTTAACTGTCGGCACCGTTTTAACCTTAAAATAGCATCCGGTATCGGAGAAAATTATTCTGCAAAAACCAAAGTTCTGATACAATGTTCGGTTTGACCGGATGCCCATGAATAATAGTCGAACTCAAAATATAAAGTCTTCGTATTTTTATCATAGTAAGCGATATAATCCGATTCGAGAGCCGTATTCACCGGTTCATACATCGTCACGATTTCAACTTCATAAGCTCCTGAAGGAGCCCCGTCTGCAGTAGATTCCACCTGATTAATCTTAAATAATAGTGGATAAGCAGTATTTCCATTATCCAACCCCATAGCATAGTCGTAATCGGCAGCCCTGAATTTGGCATAGCGATCGTCATAAAGGCTAGTGCCTGCAGCTTCCAGTTCGGTTGTTATCTCATCGTACTCTGCTTTCGTATAGATTTTATCACCGAAATGAACATATCCGGTATATCCTTCTTCTGTCAATGTATAGTTTCCGGCTAATACACCGGCCTCCAAAGCCGGTAAAACGACTACCGATGAAGCATCCATCTGGGTCACCGTAAAGCTTTCGGTAACCCCTTCCCACACTCCGGTAATCGTAGCCGTGCGGGTTTTTCCGGTATTGTTCGCTGTAGCCGTCAGATTCAGAGTCACAAAAGCATCGTCTTCGCCAGCGACGACCATATAACCGTCGGTACCCTGTACAAAACTGACTCCCTCACTACCGACAGTCAACCAACTCACATCGGTCCCTTCTACTTTATACTTCGTCATACCGATATAATTTCCGGAAGTATTCGACTTTGTACCTCCCGTATATGAAAATTTCACTTCTTCAGTTCCCCAGTCAATCACCGCACAAGGTTGTACCAAAGTCATCGTCTGGGTCAGATTCCCGGCCTTAATCGTTACAGAACCGGTGATTTCCTGAGCGGTCGTATTCAAATTCGCCACCGAAACAGTCACGATAGAATCATTGGTCCGGCTAGCTGTAAAATCGTCCGTTACGCTTTCTACAGTCCAACTATCCGTATAGGCTTTCACTTTAATATCACCATTTCCTCCCCAAAAAACCAAGTTTTCCAGGCTGACATCACTTAACATAAGTCCGGATTCCTGACTAACCGTCACTTTTTTTACCGACTGCTCTTTCTGTACCGTAATCGTCGCTGTCCGTACCGCTGCCTCCGTATCGTTCGGGTCCACCCTGACGGCTATCGAATCGGTGCCCTGAATCCGTTCCGGTTTACACCACGACTTATCCGAGCTAAAGGTCCAATCGTCAGTATTACATTCGACCACAAAACCCTCTTCGCCTCCTTTTAAGCCATAACTCAAATCCGTCTTCGTAACCGCTAGTGCTCCCGACCGCTGAGTAACCGTAAATACTTTATAAAGCTGATCCGATACCGACACCGTGATATGTCCGAAACGTTCTTCAGAGCCGGTATTTACTTCTGCTGTAAAATTCACGATCGAATCCTTTTCTACGGAACAGGTCACCCAATCGGCATCTTTATCGATACTCCATGCAACATCCGACCGCACGATAAACGAACCCGTAGCTCCTTTAGCACTGACTTCCAGGGTGTCGGCAGATAAACTGATCGTAGGTGCAGCCTGCATGACAGCCAGACTTTGTGTCCGGCTACCGGCCTGTATCTTTAATATAGCCGAACGTATTTCAGCCCCTGAATTATCCTGGGTTTTCAATATCAACAAAGTATCTTTTTTCTCATAGGTAATCCAATCGTAATCGTATTCCGCCACCGCCCAGGAGTCGAAAGTCGTCGTAATCTTTACCGTATCCAGCCTTCCCGTTGCAGAACGGTTCAAACGGGACGGAGTCAGATACAAATCGGCACTTTGAGTGGTAAAACTACGTACTACCGAATGTACATCCGCAACAGAAGCATTTTCATATTTGGCATAAGCGACATAAGAATAAGTCGTAGCCGATTCCAATTCGGTCAAATCCAGATACATCACAGAATCGACCTTTTCTACTTTTAAAACATCCCCATAAGATAACAAAGCACTCTTATCGGTCTGTACTCCATAACAGATTCCCACTTCACCGATACCGGCCGTCTCATTCAGGCGGATCCGTACCCGGGCAGATGTCGGCGTGATCGATTCTTCCAGCGGCCCGCCATTCACATGTACCGAGGATGTAGTCAACACATCGTCGTCATCGCTACAGGCTCCTAAAAAAACGGCCAGCAGACCTACTAAAACGGAAAATATTTTATTCTTCATAAGATTCATCATTAAAGTTATACTTAGTTTTTCACCTCCGTATTGACAAATTTCACCCGATAAGGATATTCTTCATCATTGCCGACATCGTCGTCCCAAACATGAGGTTCATGCCGGGTCGGAGCTCCCGATACCACAAACCACAACTGTTTCAGCCCTCCACCGGGCACGGTAAAAGATACGGATGCTTGCGGAGCAGTCCCGGTTGCCTCCCCCATATCCCCGTATACAGGTGTCCAACTTCCTTGCACACCGACAAAACCGAACCTCCATCCTGCTTTGCTATCACCGACTGTCCGATAACGGCTGTCACCTGTAATCCCTTCGAATTCGGCAGTCACCGTCGTTCCTCCTTCCGGTACGCTCAACTGAAAAGCATTATAGCCGTAATCATGCGGTGTAAAAGCGATATTTTGCTCCGTGCCGTGATCTGCAGTCACCGTATCCGGATAGGAACGATAATATCCGTTCTCAGCGATCAGACGGGTCTTGTGGGTATACCAGGTTTGCCGGTCGGCCTCGCTTTGTCTATCGACGATACGCCGCAAATAACCGCCCAAAGGATAATCCCAGGTAATGTCATGACAAGCCGATTCCCACACTTCAGCATTGAATTGATCCTGTGAAAGACCTGCAATCCGTTTATAAGCCGTAATCGGGTCTTCATGGCTTTCAGACTCCCGCCATACCCGTCCCAACATATCTTCCCCATGTTTCATCCGCCAATATTCCATCAGATAAAAAGCCTGGTAACGCAACCATTCGTGCATAAATCCGCGGTGATGATTGGCCAGATAAATAGGTACATCACAATTCCACTCCGGGAAAAGCGCGATATTCTGCCACGCCATATGCTGGGCACACATCTCCCAAAAACTATTGCCATCCTGCGAAGTTCCGCTTTGCCCCTGACGGAAGCCGGCCTCTTTGTTCGGATCGTCACAATACACCTGATATTGGAACGAATGCCCGAACTCGTGGGCGATCGTCTGTCCCACCGGTTTCATCGTCGCCGGATTGACCCACAAAGCTCCGATCACATCATCGTATCCTCCGCCATATGCCGTCCACGTGGTCGTATAATGGACGATCACCATCATCCGGATCGAATCGACGTTCGAATTTCCCGGAGTGACAAAATTCAGGGAATCATGATACAATTTATAGAAACGCTCTCCTTTTTCGAGTAAATCGTCGAGATCGACAGTCATATCCACCCCATTCAAAGGCGGAGCACTTTTGGGATCGTCACCGAATCCTTTTTCCCAGAATACCACAAAATTTTCGGAAGAAACCATCCGGTGATAACTGAGCCGACTGTTATCGTCATAAAAATCCATAGACCGCAAATCATCCTGGACCGGGAAAAACAGCTTCTTTCCACTGGGCAATACGGTGGCTTTTCCTTGTACCTCACTGTCGGTAAGCCGGCACTCGATCTCAAAGACTCCTTTCTGAGTCACAGACAAATTACAATCGAAAAAGAGATCTTTCCTGAAAGCGGTATTCGCTTTCTCAACCTTATATTGTACCGCGTTACCGGTAGATTGTGATACAACCGGATAAGAGGGAACGGGATAAGGAACGATCACCGCTTCGTCGGTATAGATAATTTCTGCCCAGGGATTAGCCGTTTCAAAATTATTTTTATTTGTCCGGGTCACCCAACGATCTTTCCAACTAATGCTCTGATTGCGTCTGTCTTTAACTTTCAGTATCAAATAACCATAATTTTTATTATAAGCACTGCCTAAAGCCCCGGCGAATTCCTGCAGCTCTTCCTCGCTCAGTTCTTTACTACTCACGTCGGCAGGAGCTTTATCGCTATCCGTCGTTCCCCAGGTTGCCGATACAGTGACAGCCTTAGCCGAATTGTCTTTCAACTGGATGCGACAAACGCCTTCTTTGATTTGGGTGACGCCTCCACTGCTAATCTCCAGATCAACCAGATAAACTGCCGCCGGAATATTTTTGGTACCGGCCCCATACAATATCAGTTTTCCAGTAGAAGCATCGACCGACAGTGTCGCCTTTTGAACCGGATTATATTTAGCCAGCACCGCTTCCATGGTCTTATCCGTATTCAGATCGACAGGCGAAGACCACCCGATGACCTCACAGCTCTCGAAAAAAAGCGGTTCACTTTCTTTGGTCGAAAAATTACGGACATCTTTGATCTTTACCGTGATATCCTCCCCGACTCCCTCCGGTAGTTTCAACGCTTCAGATTCATAATCTTCTCCTTTGAGCACGGAAAAGACCGAGGAACCGTATCCCACCTCATCCAGATCGATCCCTTTGATTTTTTCGTTACCGGAACACCCGGAAGAGAAGCCTATCGCCAGGATAGCGATAAGCCTCCACCCCTGTTTTAATACTTTATATCCCATATTTATTCTACTGCTGAATAATAATAAGCATCCCAGTCTTCCGCACTACACCAATCTTCGTGGAATAAGAAACGCAATACCAGTTTTTTCTTTTTGTAGTCGTAATACGACTCATCTTTCACTACACTATTGTCTCCCGGTTCGAGGAATTTCACCACCTCCACCCGGTAACATCCCGGAGCATAAGAAGCTTCCTCATAGTGTAATTTGAAACACAAGGGATAACGGAAATCCACAGCACCGGAAGCCGAAATAATGTAGTCGAAATCATAGGTTCCGAAATCGCTTCTCCTATCCCAATCTACCGTATATCCCTCTCCCGCCATATATTGTTCTTTAGAAAGAATAATGCTTCCGATGGTCCCTCTATCCCGGCTCCATACCACCATACTATCCAATTGCCAGGTGAACGATGAAAGATCGACCTCTTCTATCCTGAACCCTCCGGCTACAGTCATCATGACCGTTCCGCAATCCACCGTTATCGTTTCTCCCGGCATCCCTTCATCGGGCATCGTTGCAGAGACATAAGCCGTATCGTATCCGGTCATGGCTAGTCCCAACGTATAATCTCCCGGCCCCGGCACCTTCACAGTTGCAACACCATCTGCATCGGTCATATCGGCCCCGGTTTCCAGTCCCAAAATAGAAACGCCTGTGATCGGCAGGAAAGTAGAATCGTCTAAAACGGTAAAATTGATCACATAGGACACCGTTTTGGGATTCAAAGCAATCTTTACCTCCACATTTTTCGTACTTCCTTCGCTTACTTCCCCGATAGCTACCGTCGTTGTATAATCCTGATAAGCTTCATGAGAAAATACCAGATTAGCGACAGCCCGCGGAGCCTGATCGAAGGTCAACGTCGCTTTGCCATTGGCATCGGTCGTTTCCGAAATTTTCAAAGCAGTCTGCTTCAAAGTTACCTCCGCTATCGGTAAGTCCGTTTCTCCGTCGACCACCGTCAGATTCACAACGGCAGCTCCGGCAATGTATTCTTCATCGGTGATCTCGTCATTATCGTCATCCGTACAGGCCCCAAAAGCCAATGGCATCATCCATAACAAAAATGCCAGATATTTAAATCTTTTCATACACTTCGGTTTTAATTATTTCTTTACCCTTTGAACAACACCGGTATCATCAGCTCCTTTCAGCTGATAAGTAATTTCAAAAACTCCTTTACGCTGTATAAACCAGCTGAAACGGAGCCAGATATCAACCCCTTTGGTCGTCGCCGAAGGAATGATCCGATAATAAGACAGATCGTCGGTAGACGTCGGCGCATTGATCAATGGGAAAGGAGCCATAGGGAAAGGAGCGATCATCGCATCCGAAGTATAATACATCTTCTGCCAGGGACTCCGTTTTTCGTAGCTTCCCAAATCCGATTGCCGCTGACGGATTTCTCCTCCGCTATTCGCACCCGTATTCGGTGTCCAATCGAAAGCCTCTCCATAATGATCCAGCACTTTCAGAATCATATAACCGTAGTCCTCGTTGTATTCTCCTCCTGCTGCTGCCAATTTACTTTTAAAAGCTTCCAGATCGTCTCCTTTCAGTTCTTTGTAGGTCACAACCGGATTCAGACGGGTACCCGAATTACTGGAATTCCACAAATCATAGGTACCTTCTTTTATAAAGGAAGAACTCTCGGTCAGAATGATGGTACAAGCATTCCTGATCACCCGGGTCTCTTTCACATTCGACACTTTGATATCGATTTCATATTCACCTACCGGTACGTTCAAAGTACCCTCGGAAAATTCCAACCGTCCTCCCACCGGATTGACCTGAAAGGTCGGATAAGGCTGCATAGAATATTTAGCGGCTACCTGTTCCCAGGTTGTATCCGTTTCCGAATTAATCTTTTCTTTCCAGAAAGTAATCTCACTTTCGGAATACCAGGCCTCTTCGGTTTTTCCGGTTTCTACATTACGAATATCCAATAGCTCGACATTTACCGGACCGGTGGAATTATCCAGCTCCAACGCTTCGGAATAAGTCGTCAGCCCTTGTTCTACCGTAAAAGGATCGGTCACATAGTAAATATTACTGCTCATGTATCCTTCTTCAATCTTGTCGCAAGCCACCAGAACACCTCCGGCGCCCAACAGTCCATATATCAGTTTCTTTATTTTCATAACTTTCGGTGTTTAATCATTTCCAACTTTAAATGCAGAAAAAACGTGAGAATTATCGAGTACATGCAAAATCGTACCTGTTTTTGTACAGATAATACCTGTTGTCTGGCATTTCACCGAGATATCCTGTTCTTTCAATTGCTCGGCCGTCGAATCGAATTCCTTGCCGATCGGATCGATTTCATCACCGATAATCTTGCGCAAATACAGAAAAGAGGGCTTGGTCACCACAGTTACACTGGTTCCGGGTACCGTCCAGTCACTTTCGTTAGTGGACTCCTGCTGATAAACGGCATATCCCGAACCATCCCCGGAATAATTGAGAAATTCGGTGGGTATTTTAGGGGCAGTCGCTAATTCGATCTTATCCTGGAAAAAATAGATCCGGATCGAATCGGCGGTAAAATCACGATAGAGCGAGTCGAGGGTATAGGCCCACCCTTCGTCACCATGCTCATCGGCCAACTGATCGGAGCGTTTTTTCAACAAAGCTTTAACACTGAAATCCGAACAAGCGAAAACAGTAGCTGCACGATTCATTTCTTCTTCCAACCCATAATGGTCGATGATCTGAATCAACGTATCGAACATATGGTAGGTATGCGAAGACAAGTATTCGTAAGGCGTAGTATTCGACTCTGCCGAATGGGTTCCACCATCGTCCAGGTAATCCTGAATACAGGATGTCATTCCGAATAAAAACAGAACGGATATATACAATAATTTTTTCATAATATGCTGTTATTAAATTAGATTTTACCCTGCCAATAGGAAGTTTGACGTATCACACTATTATTCTCGAATAAATCCGGATCCAGCGGCCAATAATGGATTCTCTTCGCCATATTCGCTTCTGTAACATTATAAAGTAAAGAAGTACCGGTTTCATAATAATAACGTACCAGATCAAAGAAGCGATGGCCTTCGAGAAAGAGTTCCCGGGCACGTTCGTTCAGAATAGCACGTTGTAAAGACACCGAACCGTCGAAATCGCCGATATCGGCCCTTTCCCGTATCTGATTCAGCAAACCGATAGCCACGCCACTGCTTTTTCCCTGAGCGGTCAATGCCTCGGCTTTCAGCAACATGATATCCGACAAACGGAAAATAACATAATTGTTAGCCGGATAAATCGATCCGCTGGAGGCCGACTCGATCTGCACATCCGTATATTTAATCGGAATGATATCTCCACCGGCAGCCAAGCCGATAAACGTCTTTCTCCGGTAATCCGTCGAATCCGGGAAAACAGAAGATATAAAACCGGTATTCAAAAACTTATTGGGTTTTTCTTTGTTGATTGCAGTAGTCAAGTAAGGAGAGGCCAGGATATCCAGAAAAAATACCGTCGTGTATTGGATACCGGAAGAAGCATCGGGAGCTTCTTCTTCCGAATTGAAGAACAACTGGAATATCAACTCTTTGGAATCATTTTTATAAATATTTTCCAGGGTTTCACGAGCTTCAAAAGTATATACGCCACTATTCAAAACAGAGTCACAAGCCGCCACGCACTTGGCATAATCGCGATCCCAGGCCGCCATATGTGCCAAGGTAGCGAATACGACTCCTTTATTGGCACGCACGGCAAAATTGGCATTATCTTCATACTCCCAGGGTAAACGAACACGTGCTTCCTCCAGATCACTGTAAATCAAAGCAGCGACATCGGCTAAAGGCGAACGGGCCACATAATCCGCATTGATGACATTATCCGGAGAAGTTGTCACGATAGGCAGCTCACCCCAAATCCGGTACATATAAAAATAAGTATATCCACGCAAAAAGTACAATTCCCCGATATACTTCTCCTTCTCCCCATCATCGAAAACCTCGTCGCTCATTTGCCCGACCTTTTTCAAAGCCCGGTTACATTGATTGACGACCCGATAGAACAGTTGATAATTACGCAACTGCTTCAAGGGCCGATAGGTTTCACTGGCAGCAATCGCATAATCCAGTTTAAACTGATTCATTTGATTCCAGTCTTCATCTTCATACTCGAATTTGCTGAATACATTGGTACCGGCAATATCTCCATAAGCATAATAAGCTGAATGATTGGCCAAAGCTGCCCTCAACAAGCCATATCCACCGGCAACCGCCGCTTCCACATCTTCCTCGCTATTCCAATAACTTTCGTCCACCGGCTCGCTGTACGGCTCCCGGTCGAGGAAATCGGCACAAGATCCCAATGCCAATGCTGTCCATAGCATCGCTGAATTTACTAAATATCTAAATTTCATCTTCATAGGTCTCAAATTTTACGAATTAAAAGGTTATCTCTGCACCCAAAGTAAACTTGTGAGGAAGAGGATATTCCGAACCATTGGCATAACCATTGGTATTGATATTTTCCGGGTCGGGATAAGTCTTACTCTTCGAGAATACCCAAACATTGTCCATATATCCGTACACTCTCAGACGCTGTAATTTGATTTTATTCACCAGCGCTGTCGGAAACTCATAACTCATCGAAATATTTTTCACCCGGAAAAAGCTTCCGTTATCGGTATAGATCTCATGGGCGATATGCCGGTTGTCCATATGATTGGTTGCGATCAAAGTGGGCAGGTCAGCCTGTTGTCCCGGTGTTGTATAGTATTTCAATCCACCGAAATCCAATGCCGGCCCGGAAACATTTCCCCATCCACCGGCAGAATAAACCCCACCGTTCATCCGATCGGACAAGAAACCATTCCAGAAAGTACGTTTGATCACATAGTTACAAAACACCCCCAATGAAATTCCTTTCCAGCGCACCGTCGTATTGATACCGCCATAATATTTCGGATCCGGATTTCCCAGAGATACTTTGTCATTATAGTCGATATTATAATCTCCGTTCTGATCGGCGACAGCTATATCTCCGGCCTGCATAGTCGTACCGAAGAAGGTCATCCGGTTACCGGTCAGCGGATCGACAGGCACATCGTCGTCAGTGGCATATATTCCATTGCTTCTCCATCCGGTAATTTCATACAAGGGCCGTCCCACCGTCAGAATCCACTCCATCCAGGGAGCTCCGGTGACAATACTCCGGTTGCCGTTCGGCAATTTTTTGATCTGGTTTTTATTCATGGCGATATTCGCATCGATCGTCCACGACCAATCCCAATTGTGCGGAAGCAAATCCAGACTCAATTGTAATTCGACACCGCTGTTCCGAACGGATACCAGATTGTTCTTCGCTTCTGTATATCCGGTGGTGACCGGCAGAGCATAATTGAAAATCATACTCTCCGAATCCCGGATATAATAATCTCCCGTTAATATAATCCGCTTATTCAGGAAATGAGCATCCAATCCGAAATTCATCTGTTTCGACTCTTCCCAACCTAATTCTCTGGAAGTTACGGCAGAGCCGAAGTCATAAGCAATCGTCCCCGAACCATTATAGGAAGTGATCCCACTCCCCCCCCGATAGTCCACGTTGGTGGTTAAAGCCCGGTAAGCATCGTAAAAACCGGCGGGGTCATTTCCCGTAATACCGTAACTACCCCGAATCTTAATGAAGTCGGCCACCTGATTTTCCGGAAAGAACGACTCTTTGGTGATAATCCAGCCTGCCGATACCGAAGGGAAATGTCCCCAACGGTTATCTTTACCGAAACGGGAAGAACCGTCCATACGCCAGTTGGCAGAAAAAAGGTATTTGTCTTTATAATCATAACTCAAACGGGCAAACCAGGATAAACGGGCACGCTCTTCGATCGAAGAAGAAGCATTGGAGTTTTTAGATACAACTCCCTGAATCGTCTGTATAGAATTCGATGCAATATAATTTCCTTCCCCCCACAAATTGTCGATATAAGAGTATTCAGCTCCTTGTCCGAACAATACGGAAAGATTATGTGTTTCTTTAAATGACCGTAGGTATTGAATATAATTTTCTATTTCCCATCTCTTTACCGATCCACTGCTGGAAGTGGCATATGCATTTCCATTATTGCGGTAGGAAGGGATGAAATAATCGTTCCGCGTTGTACTATAACCGAAAGAGTAAGAAGTCGTCCACTTCAAGTAGGGTGTAAAATCGATATTTGCCTGAAAATTAGCATATAAATCCCGGTTGAGGTTTTTATCCAATTCATCCAGATTATTCCCTTTAAAATTTTCTATGTCTTCGTCCGTCAATTTGAAAAACGAAGAAGGGAAGCTCCAGGTAGAGAAAATATTGATACTACCGTTCGTTTTCTTTCGCGACATCTCCGAAAAACGGATATTTCCGGTCAGATTCAGGAAGCTGTAGGGATGTGCATTTAAATAAAGCGATGCCGTATTCCGGGTGAAACCGGTACCGATAACCGTACCCTCCTCATCATAAAAATTATAAGACAACCGATAGCTGGTCTTCTCTCCATAAGCCGACACATTGACATCGTAATTCTGAATCCGGGCCTTCTGGATCACATTCGATTGCCAGTCGGTATTATTATTGAAGGCCGGATTCAAACTATCGGTAATCCAATAATTGACATTCTCCATACCCGGCTTTCCTAAATACTGATAAATCAGATCCATCTTTAAATGGCGTTCGGCAGTACCTACCAAGGTCGAACGCATTGTCGGTTTCATAGCCACCCCATAATAGCCGTTCAAGCGAACCTGAGGTTTACCTGCCTTCGGAGTTTTGGTTTTGATGATAATTACCCCATTAGCCGCACGGGCTCCATAAATGGCCGATGCCGAAGCATCTTTCAACACATCGATCGATTCGATATCATTGGGATTGATCCCGGCAATCGGGTTAGTCCCCGTCAGGTCGATCTGGCCTAAGTCGCCTTCGTCCATCACAATTCCATCCACCACATACAAAGGAGTACTTCGCGAATCCTGGCTGGCAATACTGGTATTCCCACGTAAAGTGACAATCCCCTTTGCACCGGGTTCTCCGGTAATATTCAACACATTCAAACCGGCCACTTTTCCTTGTAAAGCCATTTCCACACTGGGGACCGGAATATTCTCAATCTTTTCCCCGGCCACACTGGCGATTGCAGCAGTCGATTTCTCTCTCTTAATCGCCTGATAACCGATTACTACCACATCTTCCAACTGCTTGACATCCGGCTGAATACTCAGGTTCACCGTTGTTTTTCCGTTTACCGCCACCTCTGTCGTCTTATAGCCGACAAATTTGAAAATCAAAGTAGCGTCTTTGGGTATATTCAACGTGTACTTTCCTTCAATATCCGTCACAGTCCCAATATTCGAACTTCCTTTCAACAATACATTCACGCCAGGAACAGGCTGATTCGTTTCATCCGTCACTGTTCCAGTCACCTTTACCAGATCTGTCTGAGCAAATATACTTTCAGGCAATCCAAATGATAAAAGAAGTATCAGCATATAAAGCCAACACCGGGTCGGTAGACCTCCCCTTTTTAAATTCTTGACAAATTTTTCCATAAACTGATTTGGTTTTGATTTCAAAATATGTTTTCAGGTACAAAAACGTTTGCATAACACCAGCAAACGATTTCACCACTCATGTAGAAAAACGGCTCTTTTTCATAGGCATTGTATTTATTATTAAATGTAAACCCATTAGCGATCTATTCTTGTAAAAGAAACACTTATTAAAAAGTGACAAAAAAAATGTTGATTAAATCAGTCGAAAGTTTATAAAGTCCATAAAGTTTATAAAGTTCCTGGACCCTGAGGCCGCTTGGTTAATTAACAATTATCAAATGACATTTGACAATATATCTCCAAACCTATGGTTTCTTTTTTATTTGTCTGATAATCAATGATTATATTTTTTATTCTAATTCTCATTTTTCTTTTCTTATTTTTTTCTAATGGAAACGAAACTTTCAGGTAATTGTCAATTGTCGATTATCGTCTGTCAATTATTCTTTTGGTAGAAATCCGCCAAAAGAATCGAACATTTATCTTTGATTACCTACTTGATCATTATCATCTATTTAATAAATAGTATAGAGAACGACGGTTTTGTTTTTAAATTTCTTTTACAAATGTGGCGGATATTTCGGAATATCTATAGCACAAACATCCGAAAAAATGAAAATATTGTACTTTTCGACAGATTTTCAGTTACTATTTTAACAAAAATATAACAAATCTACTGTACAATTTTTCCATAAGTGTCTTAAATACAACTATAAAACAAAAAGTAGAATTATTCTGTTACTAATTCGTCTCCGGTAATGGGAATTATCGACCCGGTCGCTTCTGTTGATCACCAAACACGAACACCGGAGACTCACGTTATCACTTTATGGAAAACGCACTGTGACCTAAAAAACATAAACTCCTACGAAACAGATGTTTTCTGCCTCCTTACATTAGGAATCAATTTAGAAATCAGTATTTTGTAGAAACAATCCGATCAAGTAACCCGGGTATCCGTACTCCGGTCAGGATTACCTGTCCTTTCTTCTAAATGATGTCCGGTAGGGCAGACATAAGGGGATAAAAAAAGTCCCACAAATCGTTGAATTTGTGGGACTTGGCCGTTCATTGTCCGGTTTTGTCCGGTTAGTTCAGCGGAGAGGGAGGGATTCGAACCCCCGGACCTGTGACAGTCAACGGTTTTCAAGACCGCCGCGATCGACCACTCTGCCACCTCTCCAATGCGGATGCAAATATAGGGTAAAAAACAGAATCTCAAAAATAATTTTCAGGAAAATAAAGGTAAAAACCGAACTATTTCATATTTTATCCATCCTGGCTTATAACCTTGAAGCTGCCCAAGCGTTTAACTTCAAAAAAAGGACATGATCATAACCACTCAAAATATTTTGCTGCTCGGTTCTATCTTGCTATTCATCAGCATCATGATCGGTAAAACAGGGATTAAACTCGGTATTCCTGTCTTATTGTTATTTCTGATTGTAGGGATGGGATTCGGGCGGGATGGTTTCGGAATTGAATTCGAGAATCCGGTAACAGCACAATTCATCGGAGTTATATCATTGAGTATTATCCTTTTCTCCGGCGGAATGGACACCAATATAACAGAAATCAAACCGGTGATCGGTCAAGGAATTACCTTGGCAACCTTGGGGGTACTTCTAACGACAGCATTTACAGGAGGTTTTGTCTATCTCCTCGCTTCCTGGGCATTCCCGGAAGCACAAGCACCCTTGTTAGGATGTTTATTACTAGCTGCCGTCATGTCATCCACCGACTCAGCCTCAGTATTCAATATATTACGTTCCAAAGACTTAAATCTAAAACACAACCTACGTCCCCTGCTTGAATTAGAAAGCGGGAGTAATGACCCTATGGCCTATATGCTGACCATCTTATTGATCCAAATCATTCAATCGGGAGAGTTCAGTTTCGGACAGGTGCTGCTTTCATTTTTCATCCAATTCAGTGTCGGAGGAATTGCCGGATATTTATTGGGACGCTGTGCTGTTTATACGTTAAACCATTTCAGAATCCTCAACCAATCCCTCTACCAGATTGTTCTTCTGACCTTTGTATTTTTCACTTTCTCTTTTACCGAGAAACTTCAGGGGAACGGTTATCTGGCGGTATATATTGCCGGACTGGTCGTCGGGAATCGCCGGATCGTATACAAAAAGAATATTACCAATTTTTTCGACAGTACAGCCTGGCTTTTCCAAATTATCATGTTTCTTACCCTAGGCTTACTGGTCAATCCGAAAGACCTGATCAGCATCTCCTGGCTCGGTCTGCTTATCGGTATCTTTATGATCATCTTCGCCCGTCCCGTCAGTGTCTTATTGTGTCTCCTGCCTTTCCGCAAGATGACTTTTAAAAGCCGGTTATATGTTTGTTGGGTCGGTCTACGCGGAGCTGTACCCATTATTTTCGCTACTTATCCCCTGATCGCCAACATACCGGGAGCCCATCAGATTTTCAATATCGTGTTCTTCATCACCCTACTTTCTCTATTGATTCAAGGAACCAGTGTCACCCATATTGCCAGACTTTTGGGCGTATCCATCAAAAATAAAAAAATGGCCAAGGAATTCGAAATGGAACTACCCGAGGAAGTGAAATCCGTATTTTCAGAAATCATAGTCACCCCGGATATGCTCATTCAAGGAGATCACCTGATCGATATCCCTCTCCCCGACAATACCCTGGTCGTTCTCGTCAAACGCTTCAATCATTTTTTTGTACCGAACGGATGTTCTCAGTTATTCCCAAACGATAAACTTCTGATTATCTCCGATAACGAAAAAGAGTTGAAACAAGTCTACAACACCCTGGGTATCGAAGAATTTACCATCACCAAAAACTAAACAGGCAACTCTATTTCACAAAAGCCCGTTGTTCAGTATATTTTACAGTTCCTTGTTTTTGCAAGTAGACAGCAATTGCATCGGTGATAAAGATATCGGTAACCTCCCCTCCTTTTACCAGCTCATTGGAAGAAGCCACATAATTGCTAAAGGCAATTTTGTATTTCTTTTGTTTATCTTTCAACCATTTTCCCCTGGCGTCATAAAATTTCACCTCGATCCCCTCTCCTTGCAAATTCCGGATGATCTCATATTTTCCACCTGAAATATAGTAATTGATATAGCGTTTCCCGGGATCTTTCCCTCTGTTATAATCTTTTAAGATAAAATCTTCCATCTTGTTCAGATTCCATTCATGAACAACGATATAATTGGAGAACGGTTCCATTTTATATATTTTTTCCATGGTAATCTCTCCTTTACGTAGTTCATTCAGCCGTACTCCTCCTTTGTTATAAAAAGCGAAATCACCTCCAACCGCATCACGCATGGCATCGGTCATCAATGAAGCGACATCCTCTTTCCGGGTCAGGTCTTCTGCTGCCTGTCCCATGATCTTTTTAAATTCCGGCCGGTTACTGATCTCTTCCACCAGCAAAGCAATTTCCTGATCGGGAGTTCCTATATCCTTCAAACTCACCAATTGATAAGATTTATCGACCAGTTTTTTACCTTTAAACCGAAGTGTAGTCACACCGGCATACTCCAGATTAGAACCGGCCTGACCGATCAAAACCCCATTCACCTTTTTCGGTTCACGAATGACCGTATGCGAGTGCCCTCCGACAATCACCTCCAACTCAGGCATCACTAAAGCCAACAAAGAATCATTGGCAAACCCTAAATGAGTTAACCCGATCATCACGTCACATTCCTCCGCCACCCGTTTATATTCCGGAACAACGTCCTTGAAATAACGGAAAGAAATATCTTCCAGGTTAGCCGGATTAGTTGCAGGAAGATGATTCGCTCCGGTCTGAATCAAACTGAAAAAACAAAATTTCAGCCCGCCTCTCTCAATCATTTGATAAGCCGGCAGCTGCCCCAACTCACTCTTTTCAGAAAGCATATTAGCACAAACCACCGGAAAATTGGCTTCATGCAGCCTCTTTTTCAATATTTTTTGTCCATAATCGAAATCATGATTTCCCATCGTAACCACATCATACCCCACCTTATTCATCAGCCGGATCATCGGTTCCCCCTCTCCAGAGCATGATCCACATAAGGATTACCCGAAAAACGATCGCCCGCATCAACCACAATCACTTCCCCTCCTTCTGTCTTTTTTTGCTGAATCAAAGTAGCCAACAGAGGAAAACGAGCCAGCTGTGCATGCATATCGTTAGTAGAAACGATCACGACCTTCCCCGGCGTTCCCGACTCATTTTTACAACAATATAGTGTTACCGCAAGCAGTAACACTATCCCCCATCTTCTCACAAAGTTCACAATAACTTTTCTTTTATCATTTTGCATATCCCACCGGATGATTGATCAAAGGCCGTTGAGTATCTTTCAATTTCAAACCACTCTTCAATTTTGCCTGATCCATAGAGGCTCTGGGGACTGTCACTAATCCTGTGCCGGAACAAAACAAGGATATATTCTGGGAAACAATACCGGCATCCAGGGCAGGCATTAAAACCTCTCCGCCGAACTTACTCAAATCCGCCACCATTACCAAACATACCGGAGCAGTAGCGACAAAACCCTGTCCTCCCCCGACAGCCGGACGCAAATCTTCTTTAGTCACCGGTTCGAGACTATTCGCTTTTGGATGATACAAATAAGCCCCTTCCTGCAAACACACATAAACATCGATTTCCTGCTTATTCATGGCCGTCGGAGACGTCCGTTTTCCTGATTCAGGCCGGTTAATACCGGCAGCAGCCCACAACAAGTCCGACAAATCCTGCAATTCCAATTTTTTATCAGCATATTCCCGGGTAGACTGACGTTTTTGTAAAGCAGTCATCACAGGTAATCCCCGTTTAACATTCGGTTGATTCAACTTTATAGGTTTCAAATCCTGAGCCTGACTTCCCCCAAACAGGCCAACCAACAGCGAAAACAATAAGAACTTTTTCATGATACCTCCTTTTTTAATCATATATTGCCGCAAGTTAAACAATTTCCGGAAAAAATCAGTATTTAATAATTTTTTCCACCTTACTGTTGCAAGTTACAAATATCTCCTTTATATTTGCACCGCAATTACGGGATGTAGCTCAGCCCGGTAGAGTACACGTCTGGGGGGCGTGTTGTCGCAGGTTCAAATCCTGTCATCCCGACTGCTGATTATCAAGAGGTTAGACCAAAAGTCCGACCTCTTTTTTATTCCAGAAAAGTATAGTTTAAGTGCTGGTTCAAACAGTTTGTTTAAACTGAGGTTTAAACCGAAATTACAGCATGAGTACCTCAATTACAGTTGTCTGTTACAAATCAAAGACACTTTCTAATGGAGAGCATCCATTAATGCTAAGAATCTGCCAAGACAGGAAAACGAAGTATCAAAGTTTAGGAGTATCTATTGCAGAAAAGCATTGGGATTTCGAGAAAAATAGCCCAAAATCTAAATGCCCTAACAGAGATATTCTTATAAAATTGATCTTGAAAGTACAGATGGAATACCAACAAAAATTATTAGAAAAGAGAGCTAATAATGAAGAGTACACCGCTGATTCTCTACTAAATGAAGAAAAACAGAAGGAGATCAAAGCACAAACCGTTGAAGAGTTTTATCGCAACATAATCCAAAGTTTAAGGACTTTAGGTAAAGTAGGTAACGCAGAAGCCTATTTAAACTCTTATAACTCATTGAAGGGGTTCAATAATGGTAAATTATTAACTTACACATTTAGCCATATCAATAGTCTATTTTTAAAGAAGTACGAAGAATGGTTAAGAAGTAAAGGTAATAAAGAAACAACCCTTAGTTTTCAATTCAGAACCTTAAGAGCTGTTTTCAACAGAGCTATCGAGGAAAATGTTGTTAGTAAAGAGAAGAATCCATTTGAACAATTCAAAGTTAGTAAGTTCAATACTAAAACTAAGAAACGAGCTTTAACTAAAGAAGATATGATGAAGATTATTACTACCGAAACAATTCAGGCAACGACATTAAGGACATTCACCCGTGATGTATTTACTTTTGCTTACTTGTGTGGAGGTATTTCATTTGTAGATATGGCGAATCTGACTCTTGACAATATTTACAAAGAAAGAATTCGATACATAAGACAGAAAACTCATGGAGAAATCAACTTAAAATTATGTGACCAAGCAAAAGAAATCATAGAAAAATATATTTCTTATAGAGAAAAAGCTACATATTTATTTCCGATTCTTGATGCTAGATCACATAAAACACCTATGCAAAAGAAGAATAGAGTTCGTAAAGTACTTGCTAGAATTAATAAAGAACTAAAAGTACTTGCCTCCGAGTTAGAGATTAAAACAGATGTAACAACTTACGTTGCTAGGCATTCCTTTGCTAGCATTTTGAAGAATACAGGTGTTAATATAGCTCTAATCTCCCAAGCATTAGGACACCAAGATATAAAGACAACAGAAATATATCTTAGTAAGTTTGATGATAAGCAAATGGATGAAATTATGAGTAATTTACTTTAGTTGCATCTAAAGTTGATAAATTTAGTAAGGTGAATTTTAGCCAGAATGGTATATAACAATGTATCTTCTGGCTATAGGTTTCCTAACTACTAGATCTGTGTAAAAAATCTCAATAAACAAACTTGTATGATTTAGAATCTATTTTATGTCAATATTAGTTATTAGAATACTATTTATATAAAGAAAAGGGGAAAAATATCGCAGTTATAAATATTTATTACCTTTATATTTCTAACGATATGTATGTAATAATAAAGATTCATCTATGGCATAATAGAGATTAGTATGCATTTTGTTTAAAAAAAATAAAAGGAATAGATATACTTGAAGTTGCTCAAAGGTTAGGTTTACCTGTAACTTCATATAAAAAAAAGATCCATTGTCTAGTTGGAATGTATAAATGGCAGAACTTTACTTACATGAACACCAGATCGGTCACGTTGGGATTCTTTAACGACAAACTCGACCCTGTGAACTCGATACGATTCGATAAGTATGAACTAACGGAAATAAATTTCAATGGTGACACGTTTAACCCTTACCAGCAAAATAGCCCCTGTTATCATGTAAAGGATACTCGTGCGGAACAATCTTTATCAATAGAGCATATACCACTTGCCAACTTTCAACAGGTTTTAAATACAATCTGGGAAGCTGAAAGTAAGAAATAGTAATATAAAAAAGAAAAGCCAGTATTTTATATTATTTATAAAGTTGCTGGCTTGAATTTCATATTTTTACTTCTATTTACTATCAAACACTTGACAATATATCAAAAATAACCAACACTTAATAATCTGTTATTTCTAGCGTTTTTGTTTTGTCTTCAACAATCACTATATTTGCAAAAAGAGAATGACTACATGAATCTGATTGAATTAAATATGGATAAAATCATTGCCTTGTGCAAGAAGTACAAGGTTAGTAAATTATTCGTATTTGGTTCTATCCTCACGAATCGTTTTAATAAAGAAAGCGATGTTGATTTCATAGTTAATTTCGACAAAGCACAAGTAACAGATTATTTTAGTAATTTCTTTGACTTGAAATACGCTTTAGAAGATATATTGGGAAGAGAAGTTGATTTACTGGAAGAACACGCTATTCGTAATCATTATTTGAAAGAAACTATCGAGCAAACCAAAGCATTAATATATGGATAACTTTACCAAGAAACACTTGCAAGATATACTTAATGCGATTGATGACATTGAAACATTTTTCGAGGGACAACCAAAATTGTTTGAAGAATTTTGTCGAGATATACGTTTACAAAGAGCGATTGAGAGGTGCATTGAAATTATCGGTGAGGCGATGAACAGGATATTAAAAGAGAACAAGGATATAGCCATCACTAACGCTCGTAAAATCGTGGACGCTCGTAATTATATCGTACATGGTTATGATAGTCTTTCGGTTGATATTCTTTGGAGTATTGTTGTCAATCACCTCCCCCGTTTGAAAAATGAAGTGGAAAAATTACTACAAGAATAATATTAAGCGGTAAATCCATTTAGTGGAAAAATACAAAATTCTACTCTCTATATACAATTATAAATGGCACTATAAAATATTTGTTTGTCCTTTATTTTTATTATTAAAAGGCAAACAGGCTGTAATTCCCGCTGGAACATCTATTTCTGCAACCGTGGCAACAGATACTTATATTAAATTGTAATGCAAAAGGGGTGATTATTATTTAAAAATGTCTGTTTATAATCATATTTTGTTAATATGATTTTACGTTGACTCATCGTGCGTATGTCAACTTGGGTGCGAGGGGATGATAGACTTCGGTTTGGGATTTCTAAAAATATCAGGATATAACATTTGTAATCTCTCCATGTTTACATACCTGAATAAATCCATTTCATGGAAAATTCGATAATGTTCTACACCAAACCATTCTGAATTGGAGGTTTTTCCTTTCTCATGTAATTTCATAGGAACAAATTTTTCTAACAAACAAAAGAGTATCTAATTCAGGAAAGAACATCAGACTAATCATTTACATGTACAAAGGTACTTGTAGAATAGGATACGACAAAGTAAATATGCCAGAATATCAAATATTTATGTATGTAATGATGTATTGATTCATTTTTATGTAGACAGCTTTGAAGATAAAGAATATTGCATTTTAGATATTCCTCATAACAGAATTGTAGTTAGTGAGCGATTTCCTTCATTTTAGGTATTATATGCCAACTCTGAGGAAAAGTCACTGACTTAAATATTTAACCATTAGTTGCTCGTAACATCATGGTTTTCTCATCAACATTCACTATTTTTGCAAAAAGAGCAAATATGAAACAAGCTATTATCAATAAACTAAGAGAGTTCTTCACGCTACAACCAGTTGAGAAAGCATGGGTGTTTGGTTCTTATTCTCGTGGAGAAGAATCAAGGGAGAGTGATATTGATATACTTGTACGCTTTGACAAGAATGCTAATGTTACTCTTTTCAAGTATATCGGTATTGTGAACGCCTTACAATCTCTTCTGCACAAGAAAATTGATTTGGTGGAAGAAGGACAGTTGAAAGATTTCGCTAAAGAATCGGCTGAACAGGATAAAATATTGATCTATGAGAGAGAAGCCTAAAGATATCAACCGCTTGTCCCATATAATAGAGGCAATTGATAACTTGTTCGAAGTTACTAAAGGTATCAGTTTTGACGGGTACAAGGGAAATAAGACACTCCGTTTGCCGTTATCAAAAATTTACAGATAATTGGAGAAGCGGCATATTTACTGACAAATGAATTTAAAGAAAAGCATCCAGAAGTTGAATGGAAAGTTATAATTGGAATGCGCCATGTTTTGGTACATGATTATTATCAAATCAGTGATGAAATGGTGTGGGCTACAATTCAAACAGAACTACTGCCATTAAAAGAGAAGGTTGAGTTATACAAACGTAAATTAGAATAAAATATCATCACAGATAAAATATACTGGCAATAGATTCACTTCTATTGCTTTTTTTATTTGGTGGAAAATTGTAGCAAATTTAATTATATATACCCAATAGAAATATTATTCACCAATTTACGTATTTCAATTAGAGATATGAATTAAATTGAAATTTTATGTATAACCAATTAATAACAAAAAGTATGTGTATAAAAATCATATTCCAACCACCATAATTTAGTGGTAAATTGCTTATATATAAGCTATATATTACTTATATTTAACAAGGTGTAAGAAAGGGGGAGAGAGGGAGGATAGAATCGCTTGCCGATCGTTGGTACGTGGCTGTGAATCTATTATCTTTATGCCGTAATAAAATATGATGATGATGCAGGATATAATAAACGGACGCTGCGGTTGGTGTAAAACAGACGAACTGTATGTGAAATACCATGATGAGGAGTGGGGAAAATTGGTAACCGACGATAGGAGGCTGTTTGAGTTTCTGGTGTTGGAGAGTGCACAGGCGGGGTTGAGTTGGATAACGATCCTTAGAAAACGTGAGGGATATCGTAAAGCTTTTTACAATTTCGATGCCGGATTGGTTGCACAAATGACCGATGAAGATGTCGAACGGTTAATGCAGTTTGACGGTATTGTGAAAAATCGTTTGAAAATTAAGTCGACAATCACCAATGCAAGGCTATTCCTTGCCATACAAAAGGAGTTCGGTAGTTTCTATGATTATACACTGTCGTTTTTTCCTGACCGGAAGCCGATTATCAATGCTTTTCGGTCATTGAGTGAAATTCCGGTGTCTTCACCCGAATCCGATGCCATGAGTAAAGATATGAAAAAGCGTGGATTTAAATTCTTCGGAACTACGATTTGTTATGCCCATTTGCAGGCTTCAGGGTTTATCGACGATCATCTGACGGATTGTTTGTGTCGGAAAGTTGTCCGACAGGATGGATAGGGAATACGTTATATATGAGTACATGGTTATCATCGGATTAAAGATGAGATGGCTTGGAACACAATACAAAAAAAGAGTTCTTCGGTTTATGCTCTAAGTCGTGGCATTCTGTCGGTCATAGCCTGGAGGATGAATTTGCATTTTTTAGCCAGGCTGCAGGTTTTCGGATACCTGGCTAAAAAATGATCAGATCGGATTGCAGGGAAATAGCGGTCTATAAGATCATATTGAATATAAATCCCGATAGGATAATAAAAGCGGCCACTGTGCCGAAGAATATCCCGATCAGCCGCCAGGTCATCACTTTCTTTAAAAGTGTCGCTTCGGGTAATGAAAGCCCTACTACGGCCATCATGAACGCAATGGCTGTTCCTACCGGGATTCCTTTGGCTACAAAAACCTGAATGACAGGAACAATCCCTGCTGCGTTGGCATACATGGGAACTGCCAGAATGACCGACAACGATACTGCATACCAGTGTTCTTTCGACATATAAGTTTCGAAAAATCCTTCGGGGACGAATCCATGCATGGCTGCTCCGATGCCAATACCGATGATCACATATAGCAATACACCTCTTACAATACCCCAGGCATCACGCAGAATGACCGGTAACCGTTTCATAAAAGGCGTTCCGGTATTTTCCCAGGATTCACTTTCTGTTTCCGAATTTTGCTGAATGCTTTTCACCCAATCGCTTAGGTAACGTTCTAACCTGAAACGGTTCAAAACGATTCCGCCGATAATTCCCAATAAAATACCGCTTACCACATATACAACTGTGATTTTCACTCCGAATGTACCCAGGAACATGGCTACCGCTACCTCATTTACCAGCGGAGAGGTAATCAGGAAGCTTAACGTAACTCCCAGGGGAATCCCGCCTTTGACGAAGCCGATGAATAACGGAATGGATGAGCATGAGCAAAATGGCGTTATCGCTCCGAACAAAGCGGCAAATACATACTCCAGCCCATATAACCGGCGGGTAGTTAGATAGTGACGTAACCGCCCGATCGGGAGATAAGCATTTACTACTCCCATCACTACGCTGATTAAAAATAATAATAGGATGATTTTCACCGTATCGTAAAAAAAGAAATTCACGGCTTCTCCCAGATGACTTTTTGCCTCTAGGCCGAAAATCCCGTAGACCAACCAATCTGCAAATTTCTGTATCATAATCGAATTGTTTACTTCTCTCTTGTCATTATAAAATTATTTGAATACCGTTCCCAGATCTTCTGCTGAAATAAAGCCTGTGTGCCGGAATATTTCATGTCCGTTATTATCTAATATGATTTGTGTAGGAATGGCGGCGATTCCGAAATATTTCGTCCATTCCTGTGTTTCTTGCTTCGACACATTCATAAACCGAACTTTAACCCTTTTGCCGTATGTTGTTCGGATATCTTCCATGACACGTTCCATTTTCCGGCAGCTTATACAACCCATCGCTCCGAATTCCAGAAAAGTATATTGCAGTCCTGTATCGCATCGGTCTTTGTAGTTGTACAAGATTTGTATGCTATCTGCTATGCTTGCTGCCGTCGTTTCGTTTTGTATCCGGCTCATTCGGGTGGAACCTAGCCGGATGAAAGTATCCTGTAATGCAAAGAGAACTATAAGGATAACTATAGGTAAAGTAACCGTTATTCCTGTTTTTATCAGTTGCCTTTTCATTCCTTCCTCCGATTTTTATAATAACCTGATCAGATAATAGAGGCCGGTGCCGGTGAATAACCAGCCGACAATCCTTCGCATCCATCGTTCGAACACCTGTAGGCGATTGTAGAAACGTCCGATTCCTGCAATACTGTAGGCCAGCAGCCAGGCCACTACCGCTACCGGTAAAGCTGTGGCTACAGCAAAAACAACAGAAAACCACATCCCGCCTGTTGAGATCGCTGCCATCGGTATCAGCAGACCGAAGTAGAAAATCCCGCTTGTCGGACAGAAAGCCAAGGCAAATAATATACCCAATGTCAGACTACCTACACCACCTTTCAGGTTTTGCAGTTTTTCATTGTCTCCCGAAAAACCGAATTTCGGAAGATTCAACCGTTGACCCCATAGCATAAATCCACCGGTAAGCAATAGTAAAGGTGAAATAATCCATTCCCCCCACTGACTGATTCCTTTTTGTATGGCGAACATACTTGCTCCTTCCCGTAAAATGGGGATAACCAGCAGGCCCAGGAGTGTATAGGTAATAATCCGCCCCAAGGTATAAAGTAACCCGTTTCGAAAAATTCGTTTCCGGTTACCGATATCCCGGCTGATAAAACCGATAGCCGTTATATTTGTTGCTAAAGGGCAGGGGCTTATTGCGGTCAGTAAACCCAGTACGAAAGCTGTCGCGACAGGTAGACCGCTATTCATCAAAATGTCCGGAGATTCCATTATTTCATCAATATTTCAATTTTTTCTTTCAATCCTGCTTTAAATCCTTCGGGATCGCTTGTTGCCTTCGAAAAAGCAAATTCTGTCATATTGTTTCGCTGTTCCTGCCCATCTTTCCAGCGATTTACAAACAGAGATGACCAGGTGACTTCATACCGATCCGCTATTTTTTCTCCTTCTTTATCCGAAATATCTACTGTCCGGTATACGATCTGTCCGGTTTTCACTGCTTCTGCGAGACTTCCTGTCAGCAATTCTTTTGTCTGTGCCTCGATGCTTTTACAAGTCATACAACGTTGTTTCCCATGAAAATAAATTACCTCCACCCGGTCGCCGGTTACGGTTTGTTCCTGTAGCTGCAAGTTTCTGCTTTGCTTTTCTCTGCAGGCGGAGAATAGAGTCAATGTAATCAATAAAGTTGTGAGTCGCATGGTCGTTTATTTTACAAGTAACTTTTTAACCTCACTAACGGTCGGCTTTCGGCCGCTCGATACCACTTTACCGTCGATTACCAAGGCTGGCATGCTCATTACGTTATACTTCATAATCTCGGTCAGTTCCTCTACTTTTACGACCTTCGCTTCAATACCGGTTTCCGATACAGCTTGTATTACTGCTGTATAAAGTGCTTTACAACTTGCACAGCCTGTTCCTAATACTTTAATTTCCATCGTTTCAAAATATTAAATAGTGAATAATTCTCATCATACAAGATTCTTGTTATTATTGTTTGTAATTCGTAGAATTACGAACAATATTCGCATAAAAAAGCCTGCTGTTTTCAGCAACAAGATTTTTTGTCTTTACAATGACAGAAAAAAACTGAAAATAATCGTTTGGCTTCCTCCCAATTGGTCCGGTTGATACAATATTTCACTTTCGGTGCCTCTATTTCTCCCTGTATCAATCCGGCTTCCTTTAATTCCTTCAAGTGTTGTGAAACCGTTGCTTTGGCTATCGGTAATTCTTCATGGATATCTCCGAAAAAGCAGGTTTCCCGTCCTGCCAGAAATTGCAGGATAGCCATTCGGGCCGGATGTCCCATTGCTTTAGCGTAGCGGGCTATTCGTTCTTGTTCGTCTGTATAATCTTTAGTCTTCCCCATAAATCAGTTTTATTGTTCGCAAAGTTACGAACAATGTTTCAAACGACAAAATTCTGGCAGGAAATACTATAGAAATCTCTGCCGGACATTTGAAACAGAAACTCTGATCGGGAAATCGTTCATATGCTTATTATTACCCCGAAATGCCGGTCTCATCCAGTCGTCCCGGTACTGTTTGGGAGTGATATCAAGGTATTAATTTCCCATTGTGAGTTGAAGTAAGCAATGGCTGTTACATTGTCGGCATTACGGTACCTTCCTGGTCCTGATATCGGGCCTGAATTGCTAAGATCTGCCCGGTTTTACGACATTGTAATCAGAGGGGGGGGCGATGGGATTGATCGGAGTGCCTTCAAAAGATGTTGTGGTGGACTGACGGGAAAGGAACATATGGTCGGTCCCATAAAACCAAAGTTGTATACCGGATAACATTATTATTTTATCCATAGTTTCCCGGTGCTTTAGGAGTCGTTATAGGTAGTATCGTTTTAGCTTATGGTTGCCTGAAATTTTATGACATACCGGTAAGGAAATATCTGGCGAACCGGTTCTTAAAACATAAAAACAAGATATAGTTTAGGTTTGTAAAGGAGAGCTGTTGGGGTATGAAGGTTACTCTTCCGTTTTTTCCGTTGGCCGTATCATAACAATGGATAGGACATTATTGAAGCCGAATACATAAGATAAAGACCGATGGAAGCAAAATTTGATTTGAAAGTAGCCGGGAATTTATGGTTTTTTTTGCCATAAGCCGAGGTGCTCCATCCAGCGTTGAGCGACAGGGATAATCAAGGTCATCACGAAAACGGATACCGAATAGACCCAGCTTTCGGTTTTTTACAACACGGGAAGTACACAGACGGATATCATCGGAATAATGTAGTCCGGGTGAATAGAAGACTTAGCCCTGCAAACAGAAAAGCGATCGCTACGTTGACCACCAAAGGAAATGAGGAGTAAAGCACCAGGAGAACACCGGTACAGGCGCCAAGAGTCATTAACGATAACATTTGTCCGGCTTCGATATGCCATACCCGTTTATCGACAATCCACATGCCGATGATAAGAGCTGCTATTTCAGGAAAGATAATCTCTTTCTCATGCAGGATTTCGGCAACTCCTGTCATCAGTAGTATCATGATCAGCGAACAGGCATACCTTTGGCGTTGTAGGGGATCGTTGAATAATAATAAATGGTTGTCCGAATTGTCCTGGTACTTTAGAGGATTCATGCGATTGGCGCGTACATTATTCCAAATCGTGTAATTTATAGTCTCCGGCTTTATTCTGGATGACTTGTTGTAACTCGTTTAAAGAAAATTCTTTATCTGTGAATTCGATTGTCGCTTCCGGAGGATCGAGCGTTACGATTGCTTTTACTCCGTCGATACTGTTCAGGGCTTCTTCTACATGTGCACGGCAATGACCGCACATCATGCCGTCGATAGTAAATCTTTTTTTCATGACTTTTTTATTTATAGGTTCAACTTCTTCGATCCGTACCTCGTTCCCCCTCGGGATAAGGCTTATTTTTTTCCGTTTCAGCCGTAAACTATTGCTTACTACACTCACACTGCTGAATGCCATAGCTGCTCCGCCGATCATTGGATTGAGCAGGAAACCGCAAACCGGATAAAGTATGCCTGCTGCAATAGGAATACTGACCAGGTTGTAAATAAAAGCCCAGAACAGATTTTGCCGGATGGTTTTCACCGTCAGCCGTGATAAACGGATCGTTTCCGGTATTTTCAGCAGGTCGGAGGAAAGGATGGTGACCATGGCGGTTTCCATGGCGATATCACTTCCTTTTCCCATGGCGATACTCAAATCTGCCTGTGCCAATGCGGCGCTATCGTTTATTCCGTCGCCGACCATCGCTACCTGGGCACCTTTTTGTTGCAGTTGTTCGATAAAGATAGCTTTGTCGTGAGGAAGAACGCCCGACCGGTAATGGCCGATGTTTGCTTTTCGGGCTATAGCCTGTGCTGTACCGGCATTATCTCCGGTCAGCATGTAAACGGTCAGCCCCATTTTTTCCATCTGCCGGATGGCTTGCAATGAGGTCGGTTTTATCTCGTCGGTGATCGCGATTATGGCCAGGGCCTGGGTCGAATGACCGAACCAGACGACTGTCTTGGCTTCTTTGAGCCAACTTTCGGCCTTTTGTTTTAAGGGTTCCGGGAGGATGACGCCATTGTCTGTGAGTAATTCAGCGGTTCCGGCGTAATAGGTTTCATCGCCTGTCCGGCCTTTTATTCCTTTACCCGGTATCGTTTCGAATCCGGTGACCGGAATGGATGTTTCTTGTCCGAATTCCCTGACTATCGCTTCTGCCAGCGGATGCTCCGACAAACGTTCCAGACTGTATATTATTTTCCGGGCTTCCGTTGTTTCTGTATGCCAGTAAGTATTTACGACCCTTGGATGCCCTTCGGTTATCGTACCTGTTTTATCTAATACAATCGTATCGATTTTCCGGGCAATCTCCAGGCTTGTCGCATCTTTTATCAGAATGCCGTGTTCAGCTCCCTTTCCGATTCCTACGATGAGTGCTGTCGGAGTAGCCAGGCCCAGGGCACAGGGGCAGGCAATGATGAGGACGGTGATCATAGCCAGCAGACCGTGGGAAAAACCGGCAGTCGGTGCGAATAAACACCACAACCCGAAAGTCAACAAGGCTATACCGATGATAACGGGTACGAAAATACCGGCTATTTTATCTACCAGTTTCTGTACCGGGGCTTTACTTCCCTGGGCATCTTGCACCATGCGGATGATTTGAGCCAGCATGGTATCGGCCCCTGTTTTGTCGGCAGTGAAATGAAAAGCCCCTTTCTGATTCATCGTTCCGGCATATACCTTTTCGCCGGCTTGTTTGTGTACGGCTATAGGCTCACCGCTGAGCATGCTTTCATCGACGTATGAATCCCCGCTTATTACCGTCCCGTCAACAGCGATACGTTCTCCGGGTTTTACAGCTATCGTATCTCCGATCCGGGCATTTTCGATCGGTACGGTTTGTTCGCCCGATCCGGTAACGATCGTAATTGTTTTGGGTTGCAGACCCGCTAGTCTACGGATAGCCGTTGAGGTGTTTTGTTTCGCCCGTTCTTCGAGTAAGCGGCCCAGAAGAATAAAAGCTATAATACCGCTTGCTGCCTCGAAATACAAATGGGGCGTTATCCCCCGCGATAACCAGAAATCCGGGAACAATAGATTGAATACACTGAATAGATAAGCGATACCGGTGCTGTTGGCAACCAGGGTATCCATATTGGAAGTACCGTGTTTCAATTGCTGCCAGGCACTGAGGTAGAATCTGTTTCCGAAACCTAAAACGACACAGGTCGAAAGGAACCATAAAACATAGTTCATGTAAGGAATATTCACAAACACCATACTGATGACCATGATCGGTAGCGATAATAAAATAGCCCCGAAGGTCTGAATTTTCAATAAACGGTATTTTTCGTTTTGTATTTGTTTGGCCTTCTCCTCGCCCTGTTGGTCTGTCTCGGTCAGCAGATCGTATCCTGCATCTTGCACCGCATTTTTCAAGGCCTGAACAGAACAGATCTCCGTATCGTAGACGACCTGGGCCTGGGCGGTTGCGTAGTTTATATTGGCTTCATATACGCCGGGTTGTTCATGAATGACTTTATCTATTCTCGCTGCACAAGAGGCACAACTCATTCCTACCACCGGAAAAGTTTTTTTTATTTTCATACGCTTAACCTTTATATGATCTCTTTCCGGACAAAGATAAGGTATACCGGCCGATGTACTGTTATAAAATTATGGATATGATTTATATCTTACACTTTATCCAAAGGGGAGCGTTTGTTGCCTTTCAGACGTTTAAATTCACTGGGAGACATTCCGGTTACCTGCCGGAACTGGGAACTCAAATGAGCGACACTCGAATATTGAAGCTGTGTGGCTATTTCGCCGATCGTCAGCTCGTCGTAAATGAGTAATTCTTTGATGCGTTCTACTTTTTGAGCAATATAGTATTTCTCTATGCTGATACCGTTTTCTTCGGAAAAAAGTTTACTTAGCAAGCTGTAGTCGTAATGACATTTCCCGCTTAAATATTCGGATAATTTCAATTTAGAGAGATTATTTTCATAATGGACCAGTTCGATAATGGCAGTACGGATTTGTTCGATAAGACGATGGCGTTTATCGTCGAGCAATTCGAACCCGAGCGCTTCAAGTGCTTTCCGGATCAGAAACCGGTCTGCCGGTTTCAACGGTTCTTCGATGACAACCTTACCCAATTCAATCCGGAGTGGATTGAAATTCAGGTTTTTGAGCATTTCTGATACAACCAGAATACATCGGTTACAAACCATATTTTTTATAAAAAGAACGTGCTCTTGTTCTTCCATCGTGATTATTATTAAGCGTTTGCTTTGCCACTCTGCACTTTCACAGCAGTGTCCCGGACAAAAATAGGGATTATTTCGGTGGCTTTGCATGATGAAGTTATTAAAAATATTCCGGGCTAATTCCTTAAATAATCTTGTATTATTGACAAGAATGTTTATTTGGGGAATAATAAGATCAATTTTTCTATTGTTCACCCGATTCCCTTGCTCCGGAACAGGAGAAAGATAGCTAATTGTAGCTATATAATTATCGTCGGGAGTTTTGTATTTTTATCCCCACAAAATAAACTCTTATGGATATTATCGAACTCGCAGAACAAAATCAGCAAAATGCCTGGAAATTACTCGATGAAACGGGTATTATTCCGGCTTGGGAACGTATCGGGGCTACCGTACATTTGGTCGGTTCGCTCAAGTCAGGTTTGTTAATGAAAAGCAGGGATATCGATCTGCACATCTATACCGGGAAACTCGATATTACGGAGAGTTTTTCGGTTATGCAGGAATTGGCAGAGCGGCTTAAACTGAAAGAGATTCAATACAAAAACCTGGTTCATACCGAAGAAGAATGTATCGAGTGGCATGTTCTGTATGAAGATCAGGAGCTGCATACATGGAAATTCGATCTGATTCACATCCGCAAAGGTTCGAAATATGACGGGGTGGTGGAAAATGTCACTGCCGCTATTGCAAAACTGCTCACACCCGGGCTTCGGGAAACGATACTTCGGATCAAGTATGAGGTGCCGGATGGCGTAATGATTCCCGGGATCGAGATATACCATGCCGTTTTTACAGGAGGTGTCCGCAGTTACGAGGAATTGGAACGGTGGCGACAGGAACATCCGCTGACCAATAGTTTGGATTGGCTGCCGTGATTAATAAAGGAGGCCGTAATCCTCGGCCCGGTTTATGGCTTCGATAGCATTACCGGCTTGTAGTTTGGAGAGAATCTGTTTCCGGTGGTTATTTACGGTATAGATACTGAGGTGTAGTTTATAAGCGATCTCTTTGCTGAGTAAGCCTTGCCTTTCCTGTCCTTTTGGACGACCTGGTGGCGACTGATGACATTTACATATTGTTGCCGTACATTCTGCATACGAATTTGAAATACCTGTTGATAATCGTTCCTTTCTTCTTGTGGAAGTGAATAGATAAATAGCCCGTGCTCTATCTGAAAGGCGGGAAGTTGCGCCCGGTCGTCAGGATGGATTCTTTCTTCCAGTAGGTTACCCTGTTTTCTGATCGTTTTTATTTGCTTGGAGTTGTAGCCGAAAAGATCTGTAAAATGATCGGAAGCAAAATCATATCTTTTTTTGAATACATCGACAGTGAAGATACAACTTGGGCTTATTTGGGAAAATGCCTGTATAGAGGTTCTCTTTTTGTCCCACAACTTATAGTCTGTGTCAAGACTGCTGATTTGCTGCCTTGACCATAGTTCTTCGGGAGTTATTCGCTGAATCGTCATGTGGCAAAGATAATAGATAAATCGATTCCTTATTGTTTACTAAGCATTTTGGGGGTAAAGTGATTGATAGTAGAGTTGGTGTTGGAATATACATTGGTTTTACTTATAAAGCAAGCAATAATTGGTAGGGTTGTAATTAGCTGAAGTATCTTATTTGACTATCGACGAATAAGATCAAATTTAGGTGTTTATATACATGTTTATCCTAAATGTATATTTATAAGTGTAAATATGTATATAACTGTTTTAATAAAAATAATCGTCTATGGGAACGGTACAGCCAAGACAATCTTAAAAACGGATAGAGTTATTCAGTAGAATATTTTTGTGGCTCAAATCGTCTAAAACGACAGTCGGTAATTATAGGATAACTCATTCCTAA
>ERZ1106929.491-NODE-491-length-44838-cov-4.123507_pt1 | contig 44838 bp, 56 predicted proteins | sample MGYA00403662_ERZ1106929 | MGnify/ENA primary metagenome ERZ1106929 (study PRJEB35170, sample SAMEA104062442) | human gut metagenome | biome: human gut; feature: human-associated habitat; material: faeces | place: Denmark | collected 2013-02-20 ... | reverse complement strand
GTAACTCTCCGAACCCTCCCCGGTCGCTGATTTTGATAATTGGGCGGCTTTGATTTTAGAGGCGGCAAAGGAACCCCACATTATCGCAATCGCCGGGATTGCCCACGGGAACCCCAATTGCGACCAAATCAAAGCGGACGCCGTTACAAGATTTCCGATTTGTTGGATTGTTTGGATTGTCTGTTGTGCCTTTTGCGCTTTCTGTTGGTCTTTTATGGCTTTTTCCTGTGTCTTACGTGCCAAATCTAACTCTTTTTGCGCTGCAACTACATTCGACGCATAACCGTTCGCCCTTGCTTCCAATTCGGCATCCAAACGGCGTTGGCTTGCGTCAACTTCTTTGTCGGCGGCGGTAACGGCGGCATCGGCGGCGGCTAACTTTGCATCCAAAAATGTTTGTAATTGTTCCATTGCAAACGACACGGACGTACTTATTGCCTCTTTTTGGTCGTCGTCCAAATTCAACCCAAATAAACCGTATATATCGTTGCCCCGTTCATCGCCTTTGCTCTTTTCAATTTCTTGGTCGATTTTGGCGATTGTATTTTGGATTGTCTTAACCTCGGCGTCTGTCATTTTAACCCCGGCGGTTTTATTCAATTCTAAAATCTTTTGCAATCGTTTCTTTTCTTGGTCTAATCGGAACCGGGTTTTGCGTTCCTCGCTGTTACGCAACAAATCGAACTCGGACGCCTCCAACGCTTGTGTTTGGTCGAATATCAATAACGCCCGTTGGTTGTTTAACTCGGTCGTTTGCTTCAATATCTCGGCATCATATTTGGCGTTAATATCCGCCTCGGATTGGCGGACGTCCTCGGCTAACTGCCTGTTTTGCGCCAATTCGATTGCCCGTTGTTGCTGTAACAATTGGATACGCAAATTTATTTCCTCCTGTGAACCCTCACGGGCGGCGTCCAACCGTAATTGCGTGCGGTCGGCTTCTTTCTGCATTTGGTCGATTGTAATTTGGTCGTTCAATTCGCCCAACTCTTTTGCGTATTGTTGTTGCAAAAGGATTTGTTGTGCCAATAATTCGTCAACCTGTTTTTCGGTCAACCCCCTTTCAGTTTCCAACCGGGTTGTAATATCCTGTATTTGCCTTTCATATTCGACCCGCAATTGTTCCCGTTGCTTTTCCGCACCCTCGGACATTAACGCCAATCGTGCGTCCTGTGTGGTACGTTCCGCCGACAATTCCGCCGCCCTTTGTTGGTTGGCAATATCGACCAAATCGTTTGCCAATTGTTGACGCAATGAAACGATTTGCGCATTTAATGCCGCCCGTGCTTTGGCGGTCAAATTTGCCTCGGTGCGTAACTGCAATTGTATATCGGCAATCGCACGGGCGTTGGCGGCTCGGCGTGTTGCCCGTTGTTGGTCGAATGAATTTTTAATTAATGCAATCCGGGCGTCCTCGGCTTTACGCAATATATCCGTTTCAGTTTTGGCAGCGTTCCGGGCTTCGTTCGCTCTTTGGGCGGCTTGTATTTTCCTTTCGGCGTCTAAATCCGCCCCCTCTGTGTTTAGGTCAACGGCAATTTGTACTTTGCGCCCGTAATTTTCTATTTGTCCCTGTATGGCGTCTATTGCGTCGTCAACCTTGACTTTATCAATTTTGCCGTCCATATCGACGTCGATACGTATTTTGCTATCGCCACGGGCTTTTGCGTTGTTGACTTGCAACAACATATCGTTTAATTGCTTTAACTTTTGGCGATTTGCTTCCAAATCGTTTAATTCTTGACCATAGAACCCAACCGATTTGTTATGCGCCTTTGTACGTTCCGCCAATATTTCGTCCTCAATCTTTCGGGTTTCGGCTAATCCGGCGTTCCGGGCTTTGGCAATACTTAATTCCCGGTTTAATTGGGCGACACGCTCGTTGCTTACTCGGTTCATTTCGGACGCTTCAACCTCCAAATAATCCAACCACGCCTTTTGCGCTTCGTTGAGTTTCTTTTGCTCTTTGGCGGATTTGTCAGTATTGGACGCAAACAACGCCAACGCCCCGACAACGGTAATTAACGCCAATGCCAAAAGAACGTAAGGATTTGCCGCCGCAACCAAATTAAATATCTTTTGCGCAACGGTCGCCGCCAACGTCGCCTTTGTCCCCTGCATGGTTACAAGTCGGTTATAAACTTGCGCTTTACTCAATGCCGCCATTTGGATACGGGAAATACCCAACATAAGTGCGGATTGCTTTTGTACGGCATTTTGTATCGCCTGTACTCCGGTTGTAATTGCAATCGCCGCTTGCAACTTCTTTTGGGCTTCCTGTACGTCCTCACTTTCCGACCCGAATAACTCCATTGCCCCGGTAAACGCCGCCATGCCGCCGGACGCACCTGCCGCCAATCCCAATACGGCGTCCAAATTGGACGTATCCGACGCCATGTTGGTAATTTCCTTTGTTGCATCCCGGACGGCATCCCGCAATATGGCGGTTTCTTTGCTCAATTGCTGATATTCCGCCGTGCCTTGTTTGCCCTCTAATCGCAATAACGCCAATTGTTTTGTCTGATTTTCGATTTGGGTTGTTAACCCTTTGGCGGCGTCGGAATAGTTACCCACGTTAAGGGACGTTTTGCCCGTGGCTTCCTGTAACCGCTTCATTTCCTCGTAAATCGCTTTTGTTTCTTGCACCAACTTGCGCCCTTCCTCGGTCGCCTCCCTTTCCTCAACCGTCATGTTGTTAAGGTATATTTTGTTTAGGGAATATTGCGCCGACAACCTGTTATATGAACCCTCGGCGGATTGGTTCAACCGGATAACAAGTTTGTTTATATCGTTTTGCTCCTTTTGGGCTTGCTTCAATTCCGCCAAACGCTTTGCGTTCTCGCTTTCCGCAAATGCCAAATCCCGTGCCGCACGGGTCAAACGGTCGGTATCGGTTGTTGCGCCCTTAATGGTCGCCCGCCCGCTCTCGGTCGCACCGGATACGCCCGCCAACGCCGCCCGAACGGTTAACGCCTCACTCTTAATATTTTTAAGAGTATTCATATAGGCGTCGGAAAGTTGGTCTAATTGGTTAATAAGGTCGGAAATCGAATTGTCCGGCTTTACTAAATCACTATATTTTATCGGGTTGTTATTATCTGCCATAACGCCAATTATTACTTTGTTATTTGCGGGAAATTTGCCCGCTATTCAATTTTCTTTCCTCGGTAATACAATTTACCCACCGGAACCAATTAACGCCGGAAACGGGCTATTTTGCGCCCGCTTTGGCGTTCTTTGGTTTGGTCGCCTGTTTGATATACTCAAATGCGTTGTAATATTCCAATACGGTAAACGTTTTGGGGTTTACGTGCAAATGTTGGGACAACATTAAACACATATTTTCAAACTGTTTATCGTACTGTATTTCCATGCTATCCGAACCGCTAAACGATTGGGGTTTGGTATAAGTCAACAACAACGTCGTTATTTGCTCAATTTCCGCCCGTTTGTCGGTTTCGTCGCCCTGTATGATTGCGTCCAACATTAACAACGTGCGTTGCTTCAATTGGTCGTAATACTCTTTAACCGTGGCGTCGTCGAAACTTTTAGGAAAATACAATTGCAACTCATCGTCTATTTTTTTTTTGACCGCTTCCAATTGGGCGGTCAACTCGGCGTTCGGTGCATCGTCGAACAATTGTAATACCTTTTGCAATCCGTCCGGCGTCATATCGTTGTATTCGGTTCCGTCCACGCTCTTAACCAAAGCGCAAAAAGCCAAATACCGGGGCGACATATCCGTTTGAATGAAATACACGTTTTGCCGCATATTATCCAATTCCTTTTCCGCCAACTCCGGTTTATTGCCTCGGATAAATCGGATTGTCTTTTCAATATGCGTGTCCCAATCGTTAAGGTCGGAACCAACCCCGGCGTCGATTAACAACGCTTTGTTATACGCATGAAATCGCAACATTGGCAATTCGTCGATACTATCGTACAACACAACCGCCCGTTTTCCAATCGTCGTTGTTCTCATATCAATATACGGGTTATGGCGGTTGAACAAAAAGGAACCAATAACAGCCACGGGTTCCCGGTACATATCGCAAACAGAACCGACAAAGCGACCCCCGCCCACCATGATAAGCAAAAGCCGCAATTGAACATCTTTGCGAAAAAGTCGTTGCCGTGAACTTGGACGTATTCAATAACGCCCCATTTTTTCAAAAGGGATAAAAGGAACGCCGCCACGGTTGCGACAATCAAAACCCATATTACAAATATCATTTCCATATCTCAAATTTTACAAAGTTGCGAAACTGACAATATACCCTCAAACCGGAACCCGGCGAACGGGTGCAATAAATATTGGTTATCGACTTCATCCAACGTAAAACCCCGGTACACGTTTTCGGCTAACTCATATACCCGGTTTATCTCAATGGTTCCGTCCTTTAACCAAAAGCCGCCGTTTAAGACGGTTAATATTTCGTTCTTTAACGCCTCGGTATTCCGGTTGTTGAGTTGTCCCGGATATACTTTGCGCAAGTCAAACCACACAATAAGCGCAAACGGGGCTTTTATTGTGCTTTGCTCTTTGGGAACCCAACCCACGTTTTGCGGGTCGTCAACCCAAAAGAACCCAAAATTGCCAATATTGGCGTCCGGGGATACGTCGATATAATCGTTGTTGCCTCGGTACTGTGTGCCGCCCGCATATACGTTGGGCGTGAAATAGCGTTTGCCGTTGATAATCTTTGCGACCCTTTGCGCACGTCCAAACACGACATCCAACCAATCGACGTTATCCATTAACCCGGCTTGTATATTCCCAATAACCCGGTCAATCAAAACCGGGTTTGGGATTATCGGAATTATTTTATTACTCTTTGCCATATAACACGGTTTTTGCTTTTTTCAACAAATCGGGGTAAATGTATTGCCAAATCAACGACGCAATATTTTCGTCGGTCAATCCCAATATTTGCCGCCCGTACTTTTTTATCAAATCTTCGGTTTTGAAATCCGACGCCTTAATTTCAAACTGTTTGTCGCCGACCTCCAAATAAAAACTACTTTCAAAATCCCCTTCGTCCCGTAATGTTACCCGGTTCGTCGGTTGTCCTTTTTCCTCTTTAATGGAAATCGTTAACGGGGTATATGGCATATAATCCATAATATCCACGCCCAAACGGTTAATACCTTGTTCAAACAATTGTTCCTCGGCGTTGGCGTCGATAATAAACGCCGTTGTCATTCCGTCGTCGATTATTTCCCGGATATATAACCCGGACGACAAACCATTGTTGAAACGGTCAACGTTATTGCGTAAATCCTGTATTGACTGCATACCCCCCATAATCCAACTACGTTGTACGGTATTTAACGCCGTGGTTGTTACAAGTAAGGCAAATGCGGTCGATACCCTGCGTATCTAATCGCAACGCCTCGTATGCTTTTTTAAGGTCATAACCCAAACCGCCCGGACGTACTCCGGTCGTGTTGCCGTCCAACTCGTAAAGTATTTCCAACCGGGTTGCGTTTACTTGGTTCCTGTTTACCTTAACATCGGGGTTCATTGCCAACGTGCGTAAAGCGGTTGCGGCGACTTGACGTTGTATAACGGTTTGGAAAATCTGCCTTTCTTTAACGATAAAATCCGTTAGGTCGCAACCAACGGTTATTTCGCAATTCAACCCGTAATTCTGCGTTGTCGTGTACATCGTCAACGCCACGTCCCACAATTCCGGGTATTCGGCGAATGTTTCCGGGGCGTTGAACATGAACGGCGTAACCTGTAAATACTTGGTTATTTCTTTCCAACTCTCCAACCCGTACCCGGTACACGTTCCGCACGGTTCCCGGCTCCAATCCTTAACCATGTTTATTGCCTCCATTCCGGCGGGTAATTCGTCTTGGTTGTAACATAGATACCACGACCCCCCGGCGTTCGTTGCGTCGCTGATATACGGCAAATAACAGTCCTTTAACGGGAACCATTGAAAACCGCCATTTGTAACGGTAAAATTCAAATCAAACGTCTTTATCGGGTTGATTTGCGACGAATGGAAAAGATACATACGAACCATACCCGTTGCCCCTGTCATTTGCAAACCGATTTGTTCGATTTTCATTGTTACCCCCATTGAACGAACCGGGACAATTTCAAACCCGACCAACTTATGTGTATTTTGCAACGTCGCCCGGATACGCCCCGCACCGTCAAAGAACGTGCGACGCTCCAAAAGGTTCTTTGTTTCCTTATCCAATCCTTTTACCTGCGTGAACGTTTGTACCATTTGCGCAATACCGTTGCGGGTCAATCGTTCCAAATAGTCGGAAAGATAGTTGTAAACGCCCCAAAATTCGTTGCCGAAATCGCCGTTGAAATCTTCGTTAAAATCGCTTTTGGTTGGTTCCTCGTTTTGGTTGTCCTTTCGGGCAATCCAAATTTCGTTGTTGTGGCGAACCTTTGCCCCCTGTTTGTACTCAATTATCATATTCCATTCGGGATATTGATAAACGAAATCATCCGGGACGATTGCCCGGATATTATCCAATGTTACAAGCGGGTGCGCACCTTGAAAATACAAACCGCTTTCGGTCTGCGTTAAATCGTCGTTTATTGCCTTTGCCGGGTCAAATGATTGTTCCCACCCGACGACGTGCAATAATGCGTCCTGTATTTCTTTTAATCGGTACATCTGCGTTCTAAATTAAAAAGGGGAACGGGGGTTATTGTCCCCGCCCCCCTTTTGATTAAACAATTGCGGCTCCCTTACGGCGTTACCGTCGGTTGTGGTACAACGTAAACGGGCATTGCTAACGGTTGGTTCGGGTCGCGTGCCTCAATTTCCGCTTTGATAATCGGGTTGGCAATCGTGGTCGGGTTGCTGTTATAAGCAACCATATACGCCACGTCAACGGAAAATCCGAAATACTCCTTAACGGCGCACGTCAAATCTTCGGTTGCGGCTCCCATGATTGCGGATTGGTCGCCAACTGCGGTGTAATAGTGCGACCCAACGGGCAAATCAATGTACGGTAAACGTACAACGTCCCATTCGTGGAAATTCGCACGGGTGCGGCGCAACGCTTCACGGTCAACACGGGTTAAGATACCAACGTTGCCGTCCGCAACGGCAAAGAACGTACCCATTTTACCGCTTTCGTCGGTAACGTTGTTCGTGTAGTGGATAACCTTGTTATCGTATTCCATGCGCTTGTTAACGTCGTTGTAAATTCCGTGTTGCGCAAGTTTGCGAATAAGGCTATCAACCCCGGCGTTGCCGATAACGTGGATATATTCCGGGTAACAGTTGGCACGCATAATCGGGTTAACGTCGCCCAATATCTCGGTTGCCATTTGTTGCGGAACCTGTATAACGTTTCCGGTCTGCGTGTAATTCAACAACGTTTCAAACACTTGCGTTTTGTTCGCCTCCATTGCGGCAACCGCCCCGGCGTCCAAAGTGTTTGCCAATGCACGGCACGTCTTTTCCATTTTGCGCAAAAAGTCGTGTTCGTATGAAATTTCGTTGTTCATGTACGCCGCCGGAACCATTGTAAAGCCAATGGAATACGTCGACCAAACAAGCGTTACCAATGCCGACGTATTCTCATTGTCGGCAATAACGCACGAACGTACATTGCTTACCTGTACGTTTTCGTCGTAATTGATAACGGGAACTTGTACCGTGTTACCGATACTTGCAAACGCTTTATCCCTTAAATTGGGATTAATGATTGAGGACGGGGCGTTGGTTTGCTCAATAAAAAAGTCCAATGCGCCATACTCACACGGGCGGGTCATATTACGGTCTAACTCCGGGTTCTGTACTCGCCAATTCTGCAATCTTGTTGCTACTAATGACATAATCTAAAATTTTTATTGTTATTAAATGCGGGTTAACCCTTTACCCGTGTTGTTTACTTTTCCGGCAATGCGGCAATATTATTGTCCGTCCATGCCTGTTTCATTGCGGCGTCGAACTTTTCAGAACCCGCCGTTAATCCTTGCGACATAAGGTTGGCGGCGATTGCGTCGTAAGCCTCAACCCTTGTTTTTGCGCCGGATACGTCGATTGTACCGCCGCCCGCACCGCCGGAGCCGCCCGCCGGGGGAACCGTTCCGCCGCCGCCCGCTTGACGTCCTTTGTCTAAAATACCCATTGTTTCCAATTCACGGATCAAAAGGTCGCCGGGGGTGTACGGGTTCAACTGATTGTTCGGGTTACGCATGATTGCGCCGTTTTCGTCCTTAAACGCTAATACTTTGCCGCCCTTTCCGTCGTCGATAAACTCCGGGTTCATACCCTTAATTTTGTCAACGGCTTGCGACAATAGAACCTTTGTTGCGCTTTCCGGCAATCCCGCCTTAAACTTCAATCCGGCGGTCGCTGTCTGCAATGCCGTTTCAACACGTATGCCGAACAATTCCGTTGTATGGGTTTGTTCGGCTTGGTCGTATTTCGTTTTTAGGTCGTTGAACTGCGTTGTAATCGCCGTTAAATCGGCTTTCGCTTGCTTCAATGCCTTTGCGGTTTCCGCATCCGTCGCACCGTCGGCAATTGCCTTTTCCAAACGTGCCTTTTCTTTCGTCAGACTTTCGATTTGGGTTGATAACGTGGTTGCGCTTTCCGCTTTGGTTTTGAACTCGGACAACACACGCTTTGCGTAATCGTATGTTTTTTCCGTTCCGTTTTTCGCCACGCCCGTTGCCGCCAAAATATCGGCGTCCAAATCGCCGTAAATTTTGCCCGTCTTTTGGGCTATAACGCTGTTTTCGTCATTGGCTGATAACGTGGTTATCGCCGCCAATTGTTCGTCGGTTAATCCGGCTAACGCCGCATTTGCCTTTAATATCTCTACTGTTAATGCCATAATTCTAACCCTTTGAATTTATGTGTTTAATACTCTGTTACTTTTTCGCCTCGGCTTTCTCGGCGGCTTTTGTTTTTGCCAACGCATCGGCAACGGCTTTTGCAATCGCCTTTTCGTTTGCCTCGGCTTGCGCTTTCATGTAATCGGCGGGGTCGTGCAAAATCGTTACCGTGTATCCCTGTTTTTTCAGATTGGAACCAACGCCGTTGTCAAACGACTTTTTGCCGAACTTCTGAATACGGGGAACGGAAAGACGTTTGCCGCTTTCCGAATCGAATTTGCGTACCTCAATGATACAATGATACAAATGTTTCTCATTGTCGGGGACAATGTAATTTTCCGGGGTAACGTCTGTAATGGCGACGTCTTTAACTTTCCCCTCGGTTCCTGCTTTCACTCGCATAATCGTTAAATTTATTTGTTATTACTTCTATTTTCTTGGCGAATGGTATTTGCGTTCCAAACTCCAAAATGTTTGTATTTTCCCGTTCAAATCTGCGTACAAAGTTAGCAAAGTTAAGTTTTATACGCAATTCGTTCTCGGTAATTAAGTTGCGCCCGTATAAATCCAATACCTCGGTACGGGTCAAATGGCGGTACGGCTCCAATTCTGCCAATATTAACATACGTTGCAATTGGGTTGGATTGTTCCGGTACTCGGTTTCGATAAGTTGGTTTTGCAATGCGTCCAATTCCGCCTCGCTTGCGCCGCTATCCCTTGCGGTTTTGTATCGGTTCCGCAACTCGGTTGCGTCGTACAAATAAAACTCGGTTCCGTAATTGACTTTTGCAGAAACAAACATATTGCCATATCTCAAACGGCAAACCGTTTCATCGACGAACTGTTGTGCCGCCTCAAATCCTTTTTTTACCCTGTTTAATACCGTGCTTTGACTTTCAAACGCCGCTTCAACCTGTTGTTCGTTGAACGCTTCCCGTTGGGTTATTTCCTCGTTTTGACCGACGACCGCCGTTATTATGTTTTCACGCAAACGACTTTCTTCCTCAACGTTATAATCCAAACTTTGACGGTCGATTGTGGTTATTTGTACCGGGTTACGTAAATCCGGTTGTTTGTCCCCGTCCGGTATGGGTATTTCAACGAACGACCCCGCCCCGGTAATACGCTTATCCCCGCATTTGGGGCAACGCATCAATAATCCGGCTTGGTCTAATCTGTAATACCCTTGTTTGTCTTTCAAAAATCCGCCGTCGCAATAGTCGCCATTCTCGGCGTTACTGAAATCGCAACTTTGTTCGTACCCGGAATATATGGGATACGCCCCGTATAAATCCAAATGACGTTTCGATACATGAAAGAACAAAAACCAATCCAACGCCTCCAATTCCTTTGTTAGCGGGGATTGTTTAACGTCCGGTTCTTTAAGGTTCAACGGTTCGTTCCAAAAGAACCGGGCGGGACAATAACCCAAATCGTGCGGGTTGTCAACCAACAATTCGCCAATATTGCCGCCGCCGTCCTCGGTAAATATCCGGTAACGTTCGTTATCAATTACGGCAATACGTTTGTCGGGCTGTCTGAAAATAATCCAATCCATAACCCCGGTTGTTCTGTTTGCCTCAAAGGTTATGACGCTTTCAATAGGCAACCAATAAAAATACGGGGTCGGGTAACGGTCGTTGTTGGGTTCGGTCGGCATATCCACAATTAAGACGCTGTTTATTTCCGTCTTGAAATACTCCCAACCTTTTGTACTCCAAATTTCCGGCTCTTTTAATACGTCCTGTCTGTAATACTCCCAATCGTCCCTTTGCTCTGTGTTCTGAAACTGATAATTGAACGCCGGGTTACGACCGTCAAAAATACGGCTCAACTTATCAAAACAAATTCCCGTTACCTCATTCGTGCGAACGGGGTAACGGAAAAGAGTTTTGAATATTTTGAATTTGTCGTGCGGAATAAGATTGCCAACCCATGCCAAAAAATCGGTCGTCGGTTGACACATCAACGGGGTAACGTTGGTTTGGGCGTGAAACTTAATACGGTTTTGGTGTATAACCGCTTTATTTATCGTCGCCCGTTTCCGTGGTTCCGTTATCTGTTTTCTTATTTCCTTTACGTCTAATCCCATTATCGACAAATTCAAAAGTTGATTTTTCGGGTAATTGCCAACCTCCATTGTTTCGCATACGCAAAAGCCTTTCGGCGTGGCTTATCTCATAATCGACGGTTACGTTTAAGGTCGGACACTCCAACGCAACCTTTGTAACCTTTGCGTTCATTACGCCCCGGTTGCCTTTAAGTCCGTCAACGGATTAAACGACGGTGCGATAATTGCCAAATCGTCCGACCAATTAGGCAAAAACGACCATTGTATTGCGTTACTGTCGGGGGCTTCCAATCCGCCCAACGTTTTGTCGCCAATGAACAACGAACGTATCGGAATTGGGTAATACGTCCCGTCGGTTGTGGCGTCCTTAATCGCTCCGATTGCGCCGTTTTCGTCGAAAAGGAAAATACCCAAATTGTCGCCCCAACTTTCGCATTGCATTTCCTTTAACGCTTTTATTACTTCCTGTGGGGCTTTGCGGATAACTCCGGTAAACGGGGTTGGTTCACGCCCTATAATTTCCTCAACGCCTCCCAACGTTTCGTTACCGCCTCCAAAGGTGCGGGCGGCTCCCGCCTCGGCGGTTGGGGCTTGGATATACGGGGAAACAACAATTTTGGTTCCGTCCGCCGCCGTCATTTTCGGCGTCCACGACGCAAGCAATGTTATTGCCGCTTCACTCGTAAAACTGTTTTTGGTTCCGTCCGCCTTTGTCAGACGTTGAAACGCTACCTTTTGAATTTGCCCGAAACTTTCGGCGCAAACAATGGCGGGTACATCGGGCAAAGCCGCCGCCGCTGGACATTTACAAATTGGCATAATCTTAATTTTTTAACGTTAAAAACTTATGTTACTATCTCCGGGGGTTTACCCTTTACCCCCTTTGTTTCGGCTACAAAGTTATAAACTTTTTCAGATATAAACTTGCATATCCCAAAAATATTGCTAATTGCGACGCTTTACGCCTCGGTTGGCGTGTGCGTATGGCTGTATATTACCGTCGGCAATTTCCTTTTCGTATATCCCGGTCAATCCGTCCTCCGGGTCGTCGTGCGTGTTCGCATCGAACTTGCGCAAAAATCCGGTTACATGGTCGTACACGGCTTTGTATCTCGTTTCCCAACCGAACGGCATAATAATACATTGGTTTACCATTGCCGACGCTGTTATTATCCGGCTTTCTTTATTGCCGCCTTGATAAAACGGGTCTGTCATTGCCCGCACTTTCTTTTTAATAACCTTTTCGTAACCCGCACCGCCGTTGTTACTCTCAACCCATACTTTTTGCGTGCCGTTCCTGTTTACCATTGCCGGGACGGTTACGGTTGTTACGTCCGTGTTTTCGTCCGTCATTTCCATATCGGTAATAAGCGCATACAATATCGGCTCCATACGCTTTGTTTGCTCATTGAAAAACAGATTGGGCGATTTGTACACGTCATACGTTGCGGCAAACAAAAGGTCGTCGCCCTCATCGGCAACGTCTATGTATGCACCGGAACGAATATACGTGCCGTAATCGGATTTTTCAACCCACGTTTTGAAAGGCTGATACAATCGACCCTCGGCACTTCCGGGGTTGCCTTGATACAAACATTGGAATTGTACGGGGTCTAATGCCTTTTGCCCCTCCAATTTTAGTTTACTGTGTCGCCCCTCCCATAAAGCCGCCCCCGGTTCCCGTGGGTCTATCTCGGTCGGTTCCCCTGTTTTGATTGCCTCAAAGTTTATGCGAACCCATGCGCCGGGGGGTATGTTCTGTAAATCCGCCCAACACGTTATATCAATGATTATTTCCCCGCTTTTCTCAATGCGTCCAATCAAATCGTCGTCGTGCCAACGGGTAAATACAATCAATTCTTGCGAATTGTTATGCAAACGGGTACGTACAACGGTCGTGTACCATTTCCACGCCGCCGCCCGTACTATTGGGCTGTTACCCTCGGCGTAATCCTTATACACGTCGTCCAATATGGATACGTCCACGGTTTTAGACGTAAGCGAACCGCCACGACCAACGACACGCAACGACCCCTTACGCCCGACCATTTCGATAACATCACTATTGCGCAAATAGGTATTCGCCATTGTTACAACGTTCGACCCGTTAAGGTATGTACCGGGGAATAATTCACGATACCGGGGCGTGTCGATAATTCGTTGAACGTCCCGGTTGAAATCCCGTGCGATTGTCGCCGCATACGACCCAATTACAATTTTTAAGTCCGGGTTTAACCCCTCCATAAATGCGGGTAATTTACGGCTTGACCCCTCCGATTTGCCATGTTGCGGGGGTTGTTGAACAATCATTTTACGTATTAACCCGTGTGCGAACATATCCAACAACGTATAATATACGACGTGGAACGGCTCCAATACCATATCCGGTTGCATATACCGGGAAAAGTTGATTAACCGATTGCGGGCGGCTTCCTTGACTATTTCGCCGGGGTTCTCGCTTATGGCTTTATACATTGCCAACATTTCGTCGTTTGTCATTGTTGCCCCTCCTTTGGTTTTGGTTCAAACTTTGCGCACGCTTGACGTCCTCGGATTATATGCCATTGTTCAAACGGACACGTAAGGCAAATATATTTCCCCTCCCAATCCTTATTTTGGTGCGTTTCGACCCAACGGGCGTGTTTACAGTCGTCGCAAATATGTTTCGTCCATTCCGGTTGCTTTTGTCCCGGACGGGTTGCGGGTGCGGTTCTCTTTGCCATTATTGCGCCCCTCCTTTCTCTGCCATAACCTTTGCATATTCGGCGGATTGTAATTTGTCGGCGACGGCAAACAATAAATCCTTTGGAATAACGGTTGCATCGTATTTGGGTTTGTCGTCCTCGGTTCCGGCATTGTATCCGGGTATCTCTATTTTAACCGGGGCGTCGAACCCTAACATTTTTGCCCGTCGTTGCTGAATGTTCAACAATAAATCCAAAAAGCGGGGATTGCCCGCCGACGTTTCAACCGTTGTTTCATCATACCCGTAATATTCCGGGTCGGTATCGGTCGCATCTGTTTTGATTGGACGCCCTCGATTGGTTTTCTCTTTGGTTCGTTGCTTTCCGGTTTTGGACGCCTCCCACGCCTCCCACGCTTGCACCTCCATTGCATCCAACTTGCGCAATTCCTGTGTAACGTATTCGTCGATATTATCCAACCGTTCCCGCTTCCATTCGATAAGGCATTGTTGTAAATCGTAATAAACCATTGCCAACGAAATTGTATAACCTGTATTTCGTTTGGCTAAATCTGCGTTCAAAGCCGCCACAATTTCCCGGTACGTGTAACCACGTAAGAAAAGATTGGAACAAAACGCAATATCGTAATCCCGTTGTTCCTCGGTTCGCTTGTTATATCCGGCGGGTTTCCGGCTCTTATTACCCGTGTTCAATTTTTCCATTGTTCAACCTCTTTTAATGTTCAAACGGGGTAAAAATTAACCCTTTGCGCTTTATGCCTTTTGCGTCCTTTGGTTCTTTTGTCCCCTTTGACGTTTTCGGCTTTCCGGCTCTCTGTGTTCTTTTGTCGCCCGCCCTCCTTAAAACGTGTTTACCCTTTACAAGTTATTTGCGGGGAATTTCCATTTTAAGAGGCTTTATTGTCTTATCCGATACTTTGTATATCTCGGCGGTTATCTCTTAACCACGGGGCAAATTTACGGCTTTTTCGACACATTGCCAACGGTTTGTCCTTTCATGTATATAAACGGCAAAACCCCGGTGTTTGTTCCGGGGCTTTTTTGCCTTACTTTCCATACACAAACCAAATCGGTTTTATCGTTATGTATGCGTATGTTTCATTTTCCCAAACCGACCGACCACGGGCGTATAATTCCCATGCTTTGCCCGTGCTTCCGTCCGTGTCCGGCTCCGGGTAATCAGGGGGCGTATTTTCCAACCAACCCCAAACAAATTGGGCGGCTTGGTCGGGGGTCATTGGATAGGGTAATTTTTGTATGTCCTTTCCTTTGTCGCTCCAATACAAAATCATTGTGTTTTTTTCGACCTTATAAGCAACCACTTTGGAAAAGATTTATCGCTCTTTAATTTATGGGTTTATTAATCATTGTATCGCACGCCGTTTCAGTTGGTGCGCAATTGTCTTTTAATCCTATTCGGCAAAATCCGGGTGCATTGTCATACTTTGAACAATCGCCGCATACCTTTATATTTTTACCCTCCATACCCCACGTAACAGAATTACCGCCGGGGGAACCCTGTATTGATTTGGTAATATTTCCGCCTTTGGGTTCAAATTCCCGGTTAAATTCACGTTCCGGGCGGGCGGTCAATCGTCCGTTCGGTTCCCGGACAATGTACCATTTTTCCGGGGCATCAATGAATATGCCGTTGCCGTCCGGGAATGAATATACGGCGATACCGTCCGGGGTTCTCGGCGTTGTCATTGTTCCGCCGCCTGTAAATTTAACAAGGGTTTCCACATTGTCCCGGCGAACTTGGATTGCGTCAACCTCCAACAAAGTACGGCAATACTTTTGCCCGGCTGTAAAATCCGGGTCGGTTAAACGGGTGCGTATTTCCTCCGGGTACTCGGTCGGGTCGTACTCAACCGTAACAGATTGGCGACCGTCTTTATATTCCCACGCAATCGCACGGGTTCCCAATCGACCGTTAACGGCTTGTTTGATTGCCTCGGCTTTTTGCCCCTCCGGGTTGGTACGGTCGCACGGGCATTGCTCCCAACTCAAAACGAAATAATCCGATTGGGGTTTTACGTCAATCGGGTTGCCTGTTAAGTCCTCGACCATTGCGCACAAATCGCAATCGAACGGGGATAAAATTTGTTTGTTCATCGCTCTAACTTTTTAATGGTTACTTAATTTCAAATATATGCCATACATACGCACCTTGAAAAATAGTGTTTATGTATTTATATTCCCCAATGTATTTAATTGGATTGCCCGTGCCAATAATGGCAAACGTTCGTTCCTCGGTTGGGTTATCGGTTTCAACCATTGCCCAAATATAGGTATTTTCCCCCTGTAAATGTGCCGTTAAAATCTCGGCATCTTTCGGCATTTTTATTGTTTCCGACTAATCGGATAGTTGATATTTATAAATTACTTTCATCGCTCTTTTTTCTAATCGTTTTTACTGCGTTACTCTTTGGATAAGCCAACTGCCAAAAAATCGTTTTCCGGTCGGTACGGCTGTATTTATCACATTTCAGATTTGCCCCGGTGCAAACATCTTTCCCAATCTTACAACGGACGCAACGTTGGCAAAATAACGTCCGGGGATTGTCTGCCAATCTTTGTGCGGCGGGCGTCCATAACTCGGCAACTAAAACCGTACCATTTACAACGGCACGTTCGCCGGGCTTGTATTCCCGTTCCGGGTTAAATTGTTCCGGTTGCTTTACTCTCATTCCGCCGCCTCGTTTACATAGTCGAATAATGCGGTTATATTCTCGGCGGTTCCGCCAATTGTTATGCGGGCTTTCCCATTCCCGGCAACCCCCAATTCCACAATCTCGCAATCAAAGCGGGGGGCGTTTATCTGTAACATTCCCGCCGTTACCGTGCTTATTGTTTCCGTTCTCGTTTCCTTTTCCATATTCAAAGATTAAAACCGGGGGCGAACCCCCGGCGATTAAAATTAAACTTCTGTTACGCTTACAATGTATTTGGAATTGTTGACAATTTCCAAAAACCGTTCAACGTCCTTTTCGGGAACCTTTGCCGTAATCGTCGTTTTGAAATCAAAACTAATTTTGGCGTCGGTAAACATTCGGCTTAATTGCTCCATGTAATCAATACCAATTTTGTACGTTTCCGGCGTGTCCTCTAATTCTACAATAAAGGTTCGCAATGTAACCTCAATTGGCGGGTCAACCGTTGGTTCGTTGTCGTCGTCCCTGTTACAAGACGTCCCAATTAACAACATTGCCACAATAGGCAACAAATACTTAAATACTTTCATATAAAAATGAATTTGGATACCGGGAAAACGCCCGGTCGTTTGGGGAATTGTTCCCCGTTGTGATTGCAAAGGTATAAACATTTCCTTAACTACCAAAAGAATTATCTTTTATTTTTGCGTTTTATCCAAATAAACCGGATACCCACGCCAATAAACAACAATTTCAATTCAACGTCAACGTAACGGTCGTAACCGTTGACCGCATCGACGGAAACGCCGGGAACGACAAACCAACTATTGTATTTCAGATATTCACGGGCAAACAGATAAAAACCGAACCGCCATATATGGAACCCAATTTGTACCATGTGGCGACGTTCTTTGTGTTCTACTTCGTTGCAATAATAACATTTACCCGTCTTTATATCTTTTACGGTTCCGTGGCTATCAATAACGGTTCCCCGTATTTTTTCGCCTGTTACAATTACTTTGTACTTTTTTGCATCTTTCATTTTTTTGCCTCCTTTGTCATTTCGTAACCCTCTTTATCCATAACCATTGCCACGGGGTACGGCAATATGCAATCTTTGGTATAAACCAAATTGTAAATCCCCAATTGCCCCTTAACGGGAAATTCGATAACCCGGCGGGGGTTCCGCATCAACCACCCGTACCCCTTTGTTATCGCCTTGCGCTTTTCCGGGGGTATTCGGGTTTGCTCCCAATCATACGGGGTAAAATTGGCGACGGGCTTAATATCGTATAATTCGACCAACCCCAACGTAACGCCGTTTTCATATCCGGGCAAATCCGGGTTTTTGGACGAACAAATTAAAAGGTCGCCCCGGTACGTTGTGTTTTTGCTTCGTACTTCAATCGACTTTTCGGCGTAAATAATCCCGTTGTCCTCAAACGCCGCCGTTACCAACTGTGTTGCATACGGATTTTTTACGGTTAACGCCCGCCAACGGTCGTGTTGGGCGGGGTTATAATCTTTACTATTAAACTGCATTTTCGTTCCTGTTTTCGTTAAACAAATCCCAATTTGCCGGGACGCAATGGACGGGCAACAATTCCCGTTCAATCCCGGACGCCTTTACAAAACTATCTTTCCAATATATCCGGGGCGTACTCTTTGGGTGCGCCTCCCAATATTCCGTTACGGTTTGATAGAACGCCAACGTATCCCGCTTGGTATATCGGCAACCGCTTTGTAATCCGATTTTGAAAAGGTCAACAAAGGGATACGACAACGCAATTACAGAATACGCCCGGTCAAACATTCCCGGCGGGATTGGTTCCACACTCGCAAAGGTACGGAACCCGTGGCGTTTCGCCCGTGCCAATGCGTTTATCCGCATTTTGTTTGGGCTTGCGTTTGGCTCCAATTCGTCGCACCCGGTCAACGTGGAACCAATGGCAATGCGGGATACGTCCCAACCCTCGGACGCCTCGGCAAAGTCAACAAAAAGGTTTATACCCTCGGCGCATTTGCTCAATATCTTAACCGGGACGCCGTGCCGTTGGCATACGCCGACCGCTTGACGGGTCAACCTTTGCGTTTCCGGCAACAACGGGTCGGTCGTAAATGAAAAGAACAACCCGGTTTTCTGCAATTCGTCCTTATGCTTTAATAACTCGTTTTTGAATATATCCAACGCATACGGGTACTCTCTCAACGTTTTTTTCAACTCCGGGCGATTGCCTCCCAACACTTTTGCGCCACGACCTTTGCGCAAATAACAGTACGTACAACCGTTTGAACAACCAACGTAAAAATTGGCGGCGTTCTCGGCATATTCTCCGGCTTTACCCTTTGGGCTATAAATAACCCGTCCGTTTATCGCTCCCATATTGCCAACGGTTAAAATGGAAAATCGTCGGTTCCGTCGGGGGCGGGTGCATCCGCAACGGGCGGCGGCGGGGCTTGCGTCCCGGCTCCGGTCGCTTTCGGGGTCAACATTTCCATATCGGTTGCGACAATCTCGGTAATATACCGTTTGACGCCTTGCGCATCGTCATAACTCCGGGTTCGCAATTCCCCCTCAATATACAGTTTATCGCCCTTTTTGACGTACTGATTGGCGACCTTTGCCAAACCGTTTTGCAAAACGACGTTATGCCATTCGGTACGCTCCGTGATTTGTCGCCCGTCCTTTGTGGTAAAACCTCGTTTCGTGGTTGCCAACGAAAATGTCGCCACGCAACCGCCGTTGTCGAACTCCTTAAACTCCGGGGCTTTCCCGGTGTGTCCTAATAATGTTACTTTGTTTACACTCATAATCGTTAATTTTAATCGTTAATTTCCTCGACGTATTCCGGTATTTCCCCCGTGGGATAATATCCGGCACACTCAACAACATTATCGTTGCCAATCCCGTTGCCAAATTCGACGGGTTGCATACAATCGGCAATACAAAATTCGCACGTATCGCAAAGATTATCCGATTGGTTTTTACATACATATTTTACCATATTTCTAATTTTTGAATTTAACCCCGTCAAACAGATATTCCCGTTTGTTATCCGACCAACCCGCCGCCATATTCAACGCCCGGCGGTCGTCGTGTACAAACTCGCAATACCATGAATTGCCGCCAATATTCGCTTTTTCTTTCAGTCGTACCAATTTGCCGACAATGTACCGGGCAAATTTGGCGTATCCGCTTGTTTCGGATATATGAATAATACGACGTTCGGCATTTATTTTCGGCATTTCTTCGATTTGCGGGGTTTTTTCCTCGGCGGGGTATGTTTGTACCCTTTTGAAATCTCGTTTAACTGACGACCGGGAAATTGCCCCAAAATCGGTTGTTCTCTTTTTTGTTCTCATTTACCGGATTTGTAATTGTTGATACTCTGTTTTCATTAACTCAATAAGCCGCATATTTGCCGGATAAATCCGCATACGTTCCCGGTCGCCATTTTCCCAACGGTTGTGCATCTCAAAACAAAGGATATTGATATTGCGGGGGTCGTGTGCTATTTCCGGGTGCGAACCCCTTGTTAAGATATGCGAACAATACACGGCGGAATAACTCGGTAACGGGCGCAATGTTTCCTCGCATTGGTGCGGCTTATGATCCCAAACCCACCTAAAAAAACGTTCATTGGCTTGCGGTATGTTACCACGACCAAAAACGCAATGTCCGAACAATTCCCGTTGTATTTCGACCCGCAAACGAATATCCATTGTAAACCGCTTGTAATCCAATAGGGGGCAAAACCCCCTATCGGTTACAAATTGGTATTCCTCCCGGTCTGTTAACAATATCGGCTCCATACGTTACATATTGTCCGTATCGTCGTCGCCTGTGGGTTCGTTGTCGTCGCCCTCGTTTGCCGGGTCGCCAACCTCCGGGAACAATCCGGGGTCGCCCGGTGCGTTATCCAATCCCGGTGCGGCTTCCCCGTCGGCTCCGAACAACTCCAATTGCGCCTTTTTACCCTTGAAAAGAAAGGCGTAAACCTCGTTTTCAATATCCCCTATAATTTCCTCCAATTCTTCCTCAAAACCGAACGTTTCGGTATTGAATTTCAGACGGGGCGAATTTATCGCCGTCTTTTGGTTATTGGATACCGTGAACAATCCCGTAAGAACGCAACCAACGTTATCATCTTGACCGGAAAGGGACACGCCCCGAACCTCAATGTTTTTCAACATTTCATCCGCAAAATCACGGGCGGCGTCTTTTTGCTTTTGGTTGGCTTTCATATCCGGCGTTTCCATAAGGGACAAAAACGACGTTATGTTGAAAATACGCCCCATAATTGGGCGCAACCTGTCAAAGCAATTGCGCAAATCCGGGTGTATATCCTTTGCGCTTTCGACGTGATATTTGTTTGTGTAACTCTCATTACCGACGGTTTCGGTAACTTCATAATGGACGTCCAACCCGCCGTCCTTTAACGTCTTGACTTTCGACAATGCAAACGCCTTTTCGGTCGGTATCAACATTACGTTTGCGGGCTTTTCTTTTTCGCTCATATCTGTATAATTATTTGTTGCCGGGAACCCACCCGGCTCGGTTTTTATAAATCATTTTCAACGTATCGTTTTAACTCGGCTTGGAACAATTCCCGTTCCTCGTTTTCCTGCGTAATCAATTCGTCGTACAAATCTTGGTCGAATATCTCGTTAACCGCATCGTTCAACATGGAAATCAATTTTTCCGGTTTTACGGCGTCTAACTCAACCTGTCCCAATCCGTCCCAATTTGCCGTCCGGCTGTCTGTTTCCTTTGCCGGGGCGGGCGGCAATTTCCATTCGATAACCTGTTGTTCCATTAAGGCAATACGGCGTATTTCCACATCATAAACGCCGAACTTTTGCAAGTTTTCCCCAATCGACCGGGGTATGTCCTCGCCGGACGGGTCGTAATCGCCGAAATATAATATAATCGGCTTTTTACCCTCGCTTTGGGCGTCCCGTAAACGCTCGGACAATTCATATAAGAACGTTAACGACGGATAACCTTTGCACGCTCCAACCGCAACGTCCCATTTGGCACACGGTTTCGCAAAAACGCCCTCCAACGCTTTTTTCTCAATAAGAATTTCCGGGTAATACGGTTGGTTTTCCCAACGGTTTTTGCCATACGAACGCATCCATAATCCGACCTGTCGTTTGGCTTCGTCCTGTTTGTCCTCCAATACGGTTTCCGTGGCTTTTGTCGTTCCACACATTGCCCTATCTCGGTCGCTGAACGCTTCAAAATCAACCCGACCGTCCCACCGGGCGACCTCCATTGCGGCGACAACACGTTTGTAATGCTGTAACGTGTTTGTCATTCCCCGGCTTACTAACTGATAATGCAACGCACGTATCGTCAATATACCGTTTTCGTATTGGCTCAACACGTCAATTGAATTTTCAATTATCCAATCCCGTGTAAATTCGTCTTTTGTTCGCTTTGCCATAATCTTAAAATTCGCTTTCGTTCAACAAATCCTTTGTCGTTTTATTCCGGGCGACCGCCGGGCGTTGAGGCTCCGGGATTGGCTCCGGTTCCTGTTTCGGGTTCCCGGTTCCGATTGGTTCCGTTACGGGGTTCGGGTCGTTAAACTCAATACCCCCGTTTTGGGGCTTTTCCGGCTCAAATTTCGCTTTGAGTTGTTCCGCCGGGTATTCCTTTTGTTGCAACTCAATAATCCCTAATTCGACCAATTCCGGGACGCATCGGCGCAATGCCTTAACGTCCTGTAATGCGTCATGCGCCGGGAATGTTTCGCCGGGGAACAATTTTGCAAACAATTCTTCCAATTTGGGAAATTTCCCCGGTCTGCCATTCTGATACAATGCGCCGACAAATTTAATTGTTTTCATCATTGTATCAATGCGTTTTCCTTTGTACAATGCGTCCTCGCACCGGGCGTCGTAATATTCTTTGCCACAATAACGCAAAACGTTTGCTTTTAACATCGACGTATCAAAATAAATGTTGTGCGCACATACAAGCGGGGCGGCGGCGGCATCTGCCAAAAATTCGTCGATAACCTCGGCAAACGGTACGCCCTCGGCAATTGCCCGTTCGGTCGTTATACCATGTATGGCGGTTGTTTCCGGCGGTATCTCGTAATTATCCGGTTTGATAATAAAACAACGTTCTTTATCTCCAAACGCCCAACCCAATTGTACAACGTGCGGGAATTGGTTAAAATCCGCATCCCATTTCAAACCCTTTGCGGGTACTCCGGTTGTTTCGCAATCGAAAAAACAAATGTCTTTTAATTCAAATTTCATACTCTCGTTACTGTTAAATTGTTATTACTCGTTTTCGTTGCGGAATTTATCCCGCTTTTTCTCTAACTCCAATACGTCCCGGTTTTCCTCGACGTACTGTTTTACGTCCTTACGGCAAAACGGTTGGTCGGCTAACCAAAGCAAATGCCAATACGGTACGTTTTCCATTGTTTGACCCTTAAATTTGCCTTGCGGCATTAGGTCGCTATCTGTCAAATTCGCCATTCTTGAAAAGTTTTTGTTGCCCGTTTTGTTCGGGCGTTTGTTCTACATATCCCGCACCTGTAACCCATGTACATTTGCAGTTGAGGCAATAAATACGGCTCCAACGGTACGGGGTATATTTCGACCGTATAACCCGCCAACCCGTCAACGGGTAATCCTTGCGTTTGCCGCCGCATTTGCAAAACATAGTTACAACGTTCGGGGGTCGTCAATATACGTGTTGTATTCCTCGGCGGCTATCTGTTTGAGTGTTTCGATATGTTCGATTAACTCAGCGTTCGATAAGTCCGCAACGGTGCGCAATTCGTGGGTATATTCCCCCGTTTCCGTATCGACCCGTTCGACGTACATAACCGGGGAAAATTCCCGCAAACGCCGTTCGGTTTGTTCCTCTGTTAGACGTTCGCCCGCCTCCCAAATTGCGTGCTTAAACGTCGGCACAACATAATTAAAATAATACCCTTTCAAAGCCTCGGACGAACCGGGCGACGCAACAATAAAGCGGGCAATAATGCGGGAACCTTTCCAACCTTTGAAAAACTCGTTTAATTCCCCCATGTACATTGCCAACCCGCCGTTATTGTTTATCGTTCCCGTCGCTGTTATCTCTCTTTTTTTCATCGTCGATTAACTTTTGCATGGTAATATTAAACGCTGTCATTCCAACCGCCCGGATAAATTCCCGTTCGTTTGACGAATACCCGGTTGCCACTTTATCCAATATCGTTGCGAAAATAACAACGAATTTTCCCGGCTCCCAATCCCCGGCGTTGTGCATACGGTCGATAACGTGCGCTTTCAATCGTTGGTTATCCTTTGCGGCTTTTTTGCGGGCGGTTTCCCGGTCGTTCCAAAGGCTCGTTAATTGGGTTTTCACATTGTCAAAGAACAACGGCATTTTCAGAACGTCCGCAATACTCAAATCCGCAACCGGGGTTGGAACGGCGGCGGCGATTGCTTCGTTGACTTTCTTTTGGGCTTTGGTTCCCTTTTTCGTTGCCTCGGATAATTTGGTTGTTGCCTCGGCAATATCGTTTATCCCGGCGGCGGTTCCTTTGTTGACCCCGTAACCGAACAACGCAAAATCCCCTTTGGTCGGGTCGTCCGGGAATATCTCGGCGAAACGGTCGGTTATCTCAATGGCGGTGCGTAAATCCGGCGTTCGGCGTGTCGTCAACCCCAACCGGATTGCCTGTTTATGTACGTGCGTATCCAACGGCATAATCAAATTACGGGGTTCGCATACCGTCCACAATCCAAAGTCAACCGGGGAACCCTTGCGGCACATCCAACGCAAAAACAGACACAACCGTTTGCACGCTGATTGGGTTTCAAAATCCGGGATACCATTAACGGAACCGAATAACGATTGTAACGTTGACAATGCAGTTTCGCCGTTTGTTTCGTGGGTTTTCTTTATTGCCGCCTCCATACTTTCCGCCGACGTGTACACATCATACAACCGGGCGCAAAGGTCGTGGAAATCGGCAAACGTAAACGTTCGGTAAAAACTTTCGGGGCTGTCTTTATATTGTCGCCATTCCGGGGCGGCTCCCTGTGTATCGGTTCCGACAATGTAATGATACGGCGCACCGTGGAAAATTTCCCGGTCGATAAAATCCGCCTTTTTGATTATCTGTTTGCGGTTGCCCCATGCAATCCACGCCGTAACAAAAGCGGATATTTCAATATTTACCCGACTATCGTAACGGCGTGGAATTTGTACCGGGTCGTTTTTTACGAACTCGGCGGTTTCGTATTGTTCCGCCCAACGCTTCAAATTTTCGTTCAATGTATATGCCATTGTTTTTGTTGTATTAAGGGGGACGGGAACCCGCCCCCGGTTGATTATTCGTTTTCGCTGTATTCCTCAATAATTAAATCGTCCTGTCCTCGTTTGACTTCCTCAATAAAGCCTTGATAACCCTCTTTACGGGCTAATTCGATAAGGGATTGCAGACGTTTTGCGCCCAAACTTTCGCCCCTCGCAATACGGAATACTTTAACGGTCGGATTGCTTGCAATGATAAGTTTTGCGGCAACCTCCATAATTTGACTATCCGATACTTTCCCGGCAACGAACGGCACGCCGTTTAATTCCAACCCGTCGTCCGTGAATGTCAACCCGGCAATCGGCAATTCCGATTTTGCAATAAGGGTTTCCCGTTCTTTGAGTAAATCCGACAACTTTTTTTCGTGGGTTTGGGCGACCTTTTCGGCGGCGTCCTTTTGCTTTTTCTTTGCCACATAGTCCACAACCAAAGCATTAATTTTGTTGTGTTCCTCGGCTTGTTTGAGGCGTTCCGCTGTATCCAATTTTTCCGGGTTGTTTTCCTCGTATTTTGCCAACCATGCGGCGGCGTTATTCTTACGGGTTTCGTAATCGGCTTTGTCGGTTTCAATTTGCGCCAACGTTTCGTCGTATTTGTCGGCGGCGGCTTTTGCATCGGCTTTGCTTTGTTTTTTTGCGGCGTCCAAAGCCTTTTTTGCCTCGGCAACAATCCGGTCGTATTCCGCTTGCGCATCTGTGGCGGATTTGTCGGCGGCGGCAATTTCGGCTTTCTTTGTTTCCTCGGCGGCTTTGATACGACCGGGGATTGCCTCCAATTGTTCCGTCCGGGTTTGCAAAGCGGTACGCACGGTTTTTGCTTTTTCAATCAACCGGGCGTTCTCGTTTTGTTCCTCCATTAAGTCGGCAATGTCGATTTTCTCGGCATACGTTTTGGCGTCGCCCGGCTTCAACTGTTTTTCGGCGGCGGCGCAAATGGTCGTGTACGTCTTAACCTCGGCGTTTGCCTCTTTGCGTTTGTCCTTAACGGTCGTAACCTCGGCGTCAATCTCGGCGATACGCTTTTGCACATTTTCCGGCAACAACGCCCGCACGTACTCAACTTGCTTGCGGCGACCCTCGGCGGTTTCCGACCAACGGGAAAACTCCACGGCGTCAAAATCGGTATATCCGAAAACCTTTTGCAACATACTTACGTTATCCGACCGCATCCCGGTTGTTTTCTGTTTGATTGATAACGTACCCCGTGGGTTGGCTTTGGTAAATCGCAATTCAACGTCGTATTCCTCGCCGTCGTCGCCTACAACCATTTTTGCAAACCCTTTTTCCTCGCCATTGCGCAACACGGCGTCCCGGTTCCCGGTCAATAACGCCCCGATTGCCTTTAATAGCGTGGATTTTCCTAACTCATTGTCCCCGGTAATGAAATATACATTACCCTCAAAATCTGCGTTGAACTCCTTAATTACTTGGAAATTCGACAATTCTAACTTTTTTATAATCATTTTATCGCTCTTTTTATGCCGGGGTTGCCCCCGGCGGTTACTACTATATTACCAAATCGTTACGTCTTTATGCGGTATATCCATTTTCCAACACGCAATAAAAACGTTGTTAATTTTTTCGTTGGCGTATAATATCGCACAATCGTTGGTTCGTACCAATTGAAAGTAAAACGATTGTTTCCCGTATGCGTCAACCGGGTAAACGTATTCGATAAAATACGCTGTTTTTGTCTTTTGGGCTGTTTCTAATGTTGTCATACTCTCGTTTTTTATGTTCCGGGAAAACGCCCGGTCGTTGTTATTTCATGCCGCAAATCTACGTATATTATTTTAATTACCAAAACTTTTTTCTTTTATTTTTTGAGTTTTCGCAATAATCGCCCTAATATAACCACTTTACCAACTCCGGGAAATTCGACTAACATATTGCCGTTACGTCCCCGAATACATTTGCCGTCTAAACGACGAACCGCCCGGCACGGCATACGTCGCAATTCCGGGCGGGTCAATCGGTCGCCTAAATAGATATAATCCATTTCGTCCATATCAAAATAATTTCATTTGTGTATCTGTCAGAACCGCAACCACGGCGTCAACCTCCTTTTCCCAACGCTCCAACGTTGCCAACTTTTCCGGGGTTGGGTTCCGTTGGCAACGTCGTTGGTTATGCCGCATCTGTTTTACCATTTCCGCCAACTCTTTTGCCGTTATTTTTTCGGTATTTTCGATTTGCGGGGCTTTGTTATCGTCTGCCATACTCTTAACCATTTGGGAAATTAAAGCCGTGTACGGGCTTAAAATAAACGATTGTGCATTGGGGCGGGTAAATTTTCCAAAACCCAACGGGGGTTGTTATGCAAAATATATCGTCCAAAGTGTAAAATCATAAGCGCATCGGCGTTCCACAATGTCGCCTTAACGTCCGGGTAATAATCGGCGGCGGCTCGTTGGTATCGCTTTTTTCGTTGTGGCTTTTCCTCCCCTTTAACCCGCAATTTCAATTCATTTTGCCACTTTTGGGGGTGTACCAAAACAAACGGTACGTCGCACATGGCAATTATTGTTTTCAATTTCTCAAACTCCGATAACAGTTTTTGCACTCGAAAGGCTTTGCCGGGGTTGTCGTTCACGTCGTCCGGGCGCAATTGTACCTTTTCGACGAATACCAACGGGCGGCAAATACTTTTCATGTATTCAAACCATTCTTTCAACTCCATAAGGTCGCCCGGCATTTTGATAACCTCGGTTTTATGGTTCGGACGCCAAACGGCAATCCCCCCGGTTTTTCCGGGGTCAATGCCAATAATACAATCAATCGTTATTTTGTTCATTTCCAAAAAATCAAATAATTATCAACTTGCAATCCGTCCGCAATCATGCGGTCGAACGCTTTTATTATCTCTTTTCGGCGGGCAACTTCAAACGCCGTATAATCAATTTCTTTGCTTTTGGTTCCGTCCTTACGAACATGGTAAACCGTAAATTCATTCACGAACCCACGGGCGGCACGGGCTAAAAAACGCCCCAACGCCTCCCGGCGGTCGTCCTCGGTTTCCTTTACAGTATCCGCCAATCCAACCTTAACCAACCAATCGTAAACAAACATTTCCCCGGCAATACCAAAGTCAACCCGCCCGGTATATTTATATTGCAAAAATGCCAAACGGTTACGGCTTTCTATGTCGTTATGATAATACCTTTTTTGCTCCGGGGTTAATTCCTTTTTCGGTTCCGGCAACGCTTGGTATGCCTTATGAATAACCCCGTTTTGTTTTCGCCTGTATGCGTTCAAAATCTTTGCGAAATAATCGGCGTTAAATTGTTGGTAATGCGCTTTATCCGGTTGTCCGTTCCTGTCTTTTGGCAAATAATCGTCCAATTCCCCGGTCGTTGCCAACTCAAATGCTAACTTAATATCCGCCAATGTCATTTGCGAATAGTATTTTTTGAGTATATCCAACAACCGGGTACAAATGTACGCCCAATCGTCCGTATTGGTCGGGATAATATACCCGACGTCCAAAGCAATAAACCGGAACATTTGCCCGGTTTTGGCAACCAACGTGGCGTCGTCAATTTCGGCAATCTGCGTTTTCGTTGAGGCGGCAAAAATATATTTTTCGACCCCGGATAACGATTTGGCAACCTCCGGTAATTGCACCATTTGTCGGCGTATGTCGATTGCTTTTGTTCCGGGCGTTGGGTTATATATAGCCAACGCCACGGATTGCGTATTTACTTTTTCCGGCAAATTTTCCATATACTAATAATCGTTATTAAGAAATTCCATTGCGCCCGCAACGTCTAATTTCTTTTGCGGTTGGTATTCCGGTTTCAAATGCAACTTTTTCTTTTCCACATCGCCACGAATGAAATTGCGTACCGTGGCAATCCAACCCGTCCGGGTTCTCTTTACGCCCTGTTTGGTTTCCGACCAATCGGCGACCGTATGGAAATAGTAAACCAAATCGACCCGTTCAAATTCCGGCGTCGCAAATAACTTTTCAAACTCGGAATAATCGTTGTTTCCGTCGGGCGCAAACTTAACCAATTTGTAAACCTCGGAATTGCGAAATATGGACGTTCTTTTTTTATCCTTATCGTCAACCCCTTTTTCATCCGGGAACAAATCCCCGACAACCGGGTTGGCGGGGTTACTCTGATTAGTATTTGGTTTATTTATGTCCTTTGTTGGATTAGTATTTATTAGTGTCGGGTTTTCCGTATCCGGTTTATCCGTGTCGGGTTTAACCGTATCGGGATTTTCCGGTTGTGGTGCATCCGTAACCGGATTTTCCGATGGCTGGACGAAAACGGGTTGGTCGCAAATTTCATACGCATAACCCGCAATTGTTCCGTCCGGGTTCCGGTTCTGTGTTTTAGAACAATACCCGAACGTTTCCAACTCTTTAATCCCACTATACAGACTATCCCGCCCGTCGGTTGCCCGGTTCGTCAAATCTCGCATATTCAAAACCCAATCGTCCGGCAACATGGCGACGTATGCAATAATTCCTTTTGCTTTCCAACTCAAACGGGTATCTTTCAAAAACTCATTCGATAAAACGGTAAAATCCCGGTCGTATTTACGACGGGTAATTGTGTTATTGTTCGCCATTGTCGCCGCCCTCCAATTGTTTAACGGGTTCCCATGCCTTACGTACTTTCAATACGTTGTCGGCACTCTCATTCGGAACCAACGAAACAACCGGAAAACGGGAACGGTCGCCCGGTTTTTGGGTTGTCGCAAATTGTACATTCAAATCAAAAATTACTCCCTTACAAAAACCACGTTCCGCCAACATACCGTCGAACGTTTCCCGGATTTGCGGGATTGTGGACGCCGTACCCTTTGTTGCGAACTGCCATACCCCGGCAACGCCACGTACCAACGGTACAATAAAATTCAACGTCAACGTAATTTCCCAACCGTCGTGTCCGTCCTGTTTGCTCTTTTTGTTTGGGTAACGTTTCGTAATGGATTGCATCAAATTTGGGTACTTTTCCGTTGTCAACGTTTCGTACTTTTTGCCGTCCCATACTTGGAACGTTTCGCCGTCGCCCGCCGCAATCAATCGTCCGTCGTCGTCCCGGTATTCGTACCGTTCGTTGCATACTTTCGCCGGGTCGTCCTCCGGGAAAACGATTTGTATTGTTTGGGGCTTATCGCCGTATGCCTGTGTAAATAACCCGGCATACTTTCCCGTTGGGATGAAATAATCAACGCTTTGCGGGTATCCGTTGGCGTTTTTCATTCCTATTTTTATTTGTCCGACACGGGGTAAAATCAAACGGGATTTTTCCGCCTCCGGTCGTCTTATTCGTCCTTTCATCGCTCTTTATATTTCGGGGTCGTCGTTCAACAATTTTTTCTTATTCTCATTTTTGGGCTTTTTAGGCGTATTTGCGGGCTTTTGTTCCTTTTCCGGTGCAACCGTTCGTTTCGCCGTCTTTCGTCCCGTGGCGGGCTTGTTTTCCGCCTCCTTTGCCTTTTTCCCGGCACGCTTTACAATCGTTGTTTTCTTTATCTCGGTTCCCTCGGTTGGCTCCGGTGCGTCCGCATCTGCTTTGACCTTATCGGCGGCGTCCGTTGTTTCGTCCGGGGTTGCCTCTTTGGGGGCTTTGGTTTTAATCAATTCCGCCAACGACAACGATATTACGTTTTGGGTTAAATCCGGGGCGTCGTCCAAAAGAACCATACCATTAACCGCCGTAAACGTGTTGTCCCGCTTTTCGTCCTCAATGGCGGCAATCTCTAACAGATAGGGGATTTTGCGTATATTGGGGCTTTCGGTTTGTTCTTTCAGATTGTACGACGGGCGTTTGCGCCAATCTTTCGGGCTAAAATTGAAAATACGGGTAACGGGGAATTGCTCAAAATTGACGTTCCACATATCCCGGTACATTCCCAATTGTATTTCGCTTTCCTCGTAAAAGCCTTTGCGCCCGCTTTTGAAATCAACGATTGCGTTAATACGGTCGTCGCTTCCAATCTTTGCCCGCATCGTACACGGGCAATCAATCATTCCGGCATACTTGTAATACGGGTGTACCAACGCAATTTCCACGGCTAACGGTCGTACATCGTAATCCAATACGAATTGCGCAAACGCCAATACGTCCTTTTTCAAATCGTCGGCGTAATAAATAAAGTCGTCCGGCAATCGGTAAACCTCAATATATTCTTTTAGTTTGCCTTTCAGTCCGTCCAAATCATACGCCCGGTTAATCAATAATTCCTCAAATGCGGCGTGCATAAACGTTCCATACGCCGCCCGTTCGCCTTTGTATCGCTCGGCTTCCTCAATGCCTTTGTTCGCAATCCAATTGATTAAGTGCGGGGCTTTGGGTAATGTTTGGGACAACACGGTTGTAACAGACGGGAAAAACTCCGGGTTTCCGGCATCGTCGTAACGGTAATAATACCTGTGTCCCTTACTGTTTAACTGCCAAACCTTATACGGCGGTTCAATCAACGTTTTTTCGTCGAAAAACATTGCCGTCATTTCCTCAACCGTCATGCCCGGTATTATCTCAAACACTCCGGTTGGTTGTTCCGGTTGAACCTCAACAAAAGGGGGAATAATCGTTTGTTGTTCCTCGTTAATTTCGGGGAACATATCCGGGGCAACATTGCCAACGGTTCCCGCAACCTCTTTTACCGGGTCGCCCGGTTTATCGCTCTTTTTCGCTCTCATTTTTTATACTTTTTATATTCTGAAATACCACATAAAACCATTGCGGCGCACATTGCCGCAAAAATCAATTGCCACGGGTTCCAAAAAGAACCAACTAAACAACATAACCCCAATACGCCGAATACGACAATTAAGGCTTTTGCCTGCCATAAATCCGAAAACATGGTATCGGCGGCGGCTTCCAACCATGCAACAAATTTACTTTTCATCATTTCCGCCCTCCATACCAAACAGATAATCTGCCGTACAATCCAACATTTCGCAAAGGATAACAACCCATTCCGGGACAATTCGTTTGGTCGTGCCGTTACATAAATTCGTCATATTTACCTGTTGTGCGCTTTCGCTTGCACCCTCAAAAAGACGGGCGGCAATGTCTTTTTTCAAAACCTTTTTTCCGTTCGCCTCGGAACGGGCGATTGCTTCGTTTACTCTTAATCTCAATGCCATAACTTTAATTTTTATTGTTAATAACTCGGTTCGTTACTCTCTTTGTGTCCGCAATGCGTACACGTTGTTTCCTCCCAAATTGGGGTATATTCCGGGGGCGTAATATATCCGTCCCCGCCTGTTTGCTTATATTCGCCGTCCGTAACCTCCATTTCGCCGCCACACTCCGGGCAATCCCCGTCGCCAATCAACACACATTCCAATAATGCGTCCAAATGTACCGATTTTACAACGTCGATACCGATTGCACGTATAACCCCGGCAATCTCAACAACGGTAATATCCCGTTCGTAACAATCGGAAATCGGGCAACCCCAATTGTCCGGCATTTCCTCAATTATTTTTTTATTGAGTAATTCCGAAACGATAATGTCGGATACCTGTTTGGCGGGTTTCCCGGAAAGGGTCGCCAACTCGTTTAATTCTTTGCTCTCTTTTACTTTCATATCGTTGCCGGGTATTCCCCCCGGTGGGTTTTGTTTCTGCAAATGTAGAAAGGATTTTTTAATTACCAAAAATATAATCTTTGTTTCTCAAATTGATTTTTACCGGGACGTTGGATAATCGGATTTTTAACCTACCTTTGCAATACCGCATTACCAAATATCGCTCTCGGTTACTGCGTACCGCCCCCGGTCGTCCTTATGGATTGCCGGGGGTATCTCTTTTTAGCCTCTCAACGTAAACGTTCCGGTATATATCCCCGTAAAATCCCGTTGCCTCTGTTATCCGGTCGATTGTCTGCAAATTATATTCCCCGAAAACAACGTATTCGTATTCCGTCAACTCGGCGTCGTTCAATGCAAACTCAAACGTAATGTCAACGTATTTGTCGCCGACCCGGTTAAATGCGTGGTCTATTGGTATTAAAGTATGCGTTTTACCCTCGCAATACAATACGTCGTCCGGGAACAATTGGCAAAGCAAATGCGCATTACGATAACATTGTTGCGGTTGGGGTTTCAGAACGCCCCGGATAATTTCCAATTCGTAAGGGTTAAACACGTCCGCCGCCCGGACAACCTCAACACGTTTTGCAACGGCGATTGTATCGGCGAAATATTGCCTTTGTTTTGGGTTTAATTCCAATTGCAGAAGCGCCTGCATTTCCTTAATAATTACGCTTTCCATATCTCAACACTTTGTAAACCCCTTAAATGCCAAATGGAAAACATCGTATTGTTTCCCGGTAACATAAAATTCAATCATTCGACTATCGTTGCCGACGTCGTTTATTGCAATGGTCGGGTACGGTTCCCCCGGCAATTGGTTAAAATCGTCCTCAATTTCCCGGTATCCGTCCGGGAACTCCGAACGGTCGGCGGAGAAATAGCGGGTTAAACTCTCTTTTATCCGGGTCAATATATCGTCCCCGTTTGGCTCAAAAGCCGCTTTTATTTTTTCCTGTCGTCTTAACGCCCAACGCATCGGTATTTGTTTTAATAGGTTCATAATTCCCCGCCCGTCCTTTACGGTTTTTCCTGTAAACCAACCGGAATACGGGTATAATGTAACCGGGGAACCCCGGAAAGTAAATTGTAAGGTCGTGGCGTTTATCTCGGTTACGGGATACCCCAACGCCTCCAACCGGGTACGGGCGTATTCGACCCGTTCCGGTTGTAATTCTTGTTGTCGCTCTCTGTTACGGCTCATTGTTCGCCCTCCTTAATCACTTTACAATATTTATAATATTGGTCGTGGCAACTCTCAATTTGGCACGTCAACCCAATATCGTTGCCGTCTAACAATAGGTTCAACACGTCGCCGGGATTGTGCCGGGTATATAACAGAAACAACCCGCCGTTCGCCTTTTGGATAATATCGTACATCGCTTGCGATAACCGATAACGTTTTATTTTATTCATCTTTTGCGGCTTTTAGATAGTTGTTATAACACGTTTTCCCAACCGGAAAACAACCCTGCGAATTATCGCCCAAATCAACGTCGCAATCTGTAATAAAACCGTCGATTGCCAATTGTACCAACTTTTGCGTTGCGGGCTTTGTAGGTCGTCCACAAATCAAACAACTTTCCGTATGTTCGTTATGGGTTTCCATATACGCCCAATATCCCGCCGACGTTCTCAATACGTCCAAATCTGCCTTTTTCATCGCTCTAAATAGTTACGCCGGGGGATTGCGCCCCCGGCTTGGTTTTACAAAAATTTAATACCGCTTTTCTTTTCCGGGTCGTTCACTATTCCGTAAAATTCCCCGGTATGTCCCAACGACGAAAAACCGCCGTTGCGAAACATAAACCGCCCTTTGTCGGCGAACTCCAAAACGTAATAATAGTTTTCTTTGTCGTAATCAATCCGGGCAACCGTCGTGGCTTTTGCTTTACCGTCTGTCAGAACCTCAACCCGGCGACCAACCGCCGACAAATATAAATCAACGCCCTTTTCAATTGCGGCGTCTGTTTCCGCCATTGCCCCGGCGTAATCGCCGTTAAACATTTCGTTCATTTTTTCCAATGCCTCGGCGGGTAATATTGATAAATCAACTTTCAATTCCGCCCGTTCCATTATTTCCGCTTTTGTTAACATAGCCTTATTTTTTAATCTCGTAAATACTCAATGAATTTTCGCACAATACCAAAGTCGGGAACTTGGTTTTATTCAAATAACAAAGATTATCCAAATCCGCCCGGCTTGTATAAAACCACAACCCAAACTTTTTGCCGATAAAATGCAAATCGTTAACCCCGGTTTCCCGGTACTTTTCATCCATTAATTGTTGACTGTAAACGATACTTGAAAATTCAACCTTTCCGTCTAATTTGGTTGCAATCTCGGCAATATCCGCCGCCTGTGTTCTTTTCTTTTCCATTGTTGAAAGAATTATTTGTTGCCGGGAAAACGCCCGGTCGTTGTTTACTGATAATAGAACGTAATTTTAACGCCTCGGCGCAATTTGCAAACCTCTTTGTCGCCGTAACAGTTAAACGCACGGTCTAACAAGCGGTTTACCAACTCAATATCGCCAACAAAACGAATTAACCCGGATACCCCAACCGCAATATTTACTTTCTTTCCGTCAACCATTCCGTTAACTTTGATTTTGTAATTGCGGTTAATTTCCTTTGTCGTATATTTCAAACCGTTGTAAATGCTTTGAGTATTCATTGTTTACGCTCTCTAATGTTCCGGGGAAAACGCCCCGTCGTTGTTATATCGTACTGCAAATATACAACCATTATTTTAACTACCAAAGAAATTATCTTTTATTTTGCGTTTTTAATGCAAAAATGTTTCTTTTGGTTCCCCGCAAAGTTATTTTTGGCGAATTTTCGTTTTAAGCGACTTTCTTTGCCGTGGTGGGTACTTTATCCACTCAAACAAAATAATCGTAATACGGGGCGGAAAACGGGCAAATACAAAAAGGGTCGGATTATCACAACCCGAACCCCTTTACAACCTATATTATGAACAAAAAGGTTATTTTTCTATGGTTACAAACTCAACCCCCAATATTTTTGTTGCCGGGTTCTTACTTACAACGTCAATTTCCCGGTTCTTTACTTTATTGGTTTTCCAAAGGAACCCCCAAAAACGTTTGTATTGGACGGTTTCCGCAATCAATAGACTATCCCGGTTTATATGCGTTCCCGTAAATGTATTGTCCGGGCGTGCGCATCCGTGTAACTCAAACCACGGTTCCACAATGTCAACGCAACGTAAAACAGTCGTAACCGTGTCGCCGGGCAAATATACGATACTATCCCGGACGGTTCCCCGCAACTCGTTAATTGTTTCCAACTGTGTTGTCGTTACCCGTTGCAAATCCCGGTTTTTTGTTTGTAGCGTCTTTATTAACGCCAAATCGTCCGCCCGATACTTTTCATACTCGGAAACTTTCAACGTCAAATTACCGACCTTTACGGCGTTCAAACTGTCCTTTGTTTGGTACGTCTTAACATCTTGCAACAACGTTTCCGTATTTGACTTGTATTTGTCCCGGTCGGCGGTCAAATTCTTAATACGGACGTGTTGCCCCCAAATAACGGCGGCAATCGCTCCAATTATCGCCGTATAAATCAAAATCTTTTTCATAACGTCAATACTCTTTTAATTGCGACAACGTGCATATTGGCGATACGTTCCCGCCCGTCCTCACTCATTATAAAACGGCAATCTTTTTCGGTATCCATGAAAAAGTTTTCCGTAAGAATTGCCGGACACGTTGTTTTTGTCAATATGGCAAAATTCGCCTCTTTGTCCGGGTCGCCGTCGGAATAGTCGGAACGCATACGCCAACCGTCCGGCACAAATTCCCGTCCCGCTTCCTCAAAAAATACGGTTGCGATTGCATCCGACGGGGTTTGCCCCGGCGACGTGTAACCCTCCCAACCTGTGCCGCCCCCGGCGTTGGCGTGTATGCTCAAAACATACGCTTTGCCGTTGTTCTCTTTGGCAATCTCATTGGCACGCCTCGCACGTTCCGTCAATGATATATCGGTTTCCTCCGGCACTAATACCCGGTATGGTATGCCGTCCGCTTCCAATTTCTCGGCAATGCGGCGCACAATGTCCCGGTTAAATTCCCATTCAAACAGTTGCGACCCGTCCGACCAAACCGGGGAACGTTTCCCGGCGGTTTCTTTCCCGTGTCCGTTGTCTAATAAAACAATTGGTTTCATTCTTTTACCTCCTTTTCTTTATCGTTAATAATATCGCTATCATGTTCCTGTTGGTATCTCTCAATTATCGGTTGCCAATATCCGGGCAATACCCGTGTAAATTCCAATCGGATAACATGGTAAATAATGCGCAACGCAACCTTTGTGGGATATGCTTTAATAAGGTTTCGGAATGCGTTTTGCAAATATACATACATGAAAACGTATGTAAGTGATTTAATTACTATTTTGGCGGCTTCATTATCGCCACATTGCAACATTACCAAATATATAACGTGTATAATGTTAACATACAATAGTAATTCCGCCAACGCATTCTTAAATTTGCCGAAACGAAAGTTTTTGCAATGCTTTACGCTTACACCGTCCGCCCGCATACCCGCCCAAATATTAAAAGCAAACATTATAATCAATGCGTACATAAACCCTGCCGTTGGGGTTAAATAGGCTAAAACCGGACTTAACGACGTGGCGAATATCATACGCCATTGTTCCCATGTAAAAAGTTTATCCATATCTTAAATGATTAAGGGCGGGCGGTTTCCCGCCCTCCCATTAGTTATTATTGGGTTATTGCTTTCAAAATACAACTTCCGTATGTTTGGTTTCCGCTTTCTGTTTGGTGTACGCCGTCGTCGCTCCAACCATAGCCGCCGACAACCAATTGTATCGTATCGCCGGACGCCGGAACATTCCCGTAAAAATGAACCCTTACGGGCTTAATGCCGTAATCAGTTGCAAACGGTACAACTTGGTTCCAATCTTGACCCTGCGTTAAATGAATTAACGACGGGTCAACGTCAGACGTAACAAACCAACCGTCGGTACGTTCAACATACGCATCAATTCCGGTAACATCAACACCGTTAACCCATACACGGAACGCACGATTGACGTTACCAACGTCCGCACCGTCAACCACATAATCCGCAACGCCCGACGACGGTATGTTTATGATTTTCGGATTAGATAACGCACCGTCGTTAAAACGTATTTGTTCGTCGGATATATTAACGAATGTACCGTTGTATTGGTCTGCCAATTCTTGTTGCAATTCATTGTACCCCCAACCGCTACAATAATCATTCGTATTAAATGCACTCATACCAACGACCAATAATTGTGCATTAGGGTTCGACGCCTTGAATTTCCCAATTAACGTGTTGTAATTAGTGCGAACTTGACCCAATCGACGAACGGCAAATTGTGCGCCGACCATATCGGACAAATTGTTGTAATGCCATATTTCCGATACGCTAAACGGTTTAACCCATGTAACAACGCCGTTTACTTTATCAACCGTTGCAACCGTTCTAACTGCAAATTCTCGCCAATCGCTACGATATTCGCCGATTTTGATAAAATCGCCAACCTCAATTTCTGACGTCTTTATATCGTCAGACGTCAAAGAGAAAGGCGTAATTTCCTGTATTGTTCCGGTGCATAACCCCGTTGCAAAACTTGTATTTCCCGTATTGGTAATATAAATAACCTCCTTTAACTTGACGTTCTTTATTTCTTCCAATGTGAATGTTTGCTCACGAACCAATACCCGGTCGATTTGGTAACGGTCGTCATTGGTTCCATACTCCAACATTAAAACGTCGAAATAAGGTAAATAACGAACGCATCGCCAATCGTGCCATTGGCTTTCGCTAATAGCCCTTGCCAAATCATACCCGCCAAATGCGGCGTTCATAAAGTTGTTTAATTCAGCACACGCAAAATCAAAATCGAAATACGGGTTGGTTCCGCCTGTAATTACTATTTTGATACGGTGCATACCGTATGCGTCAAATGAAAAACGCAACACGGCATCCGGGTTGTTAATAACCGGGCTTAACGGATACCCCGAACGTGTAACCGCATCCGCCGTAAGGCTTGCGATACTTACGGGGTTTGTATTTTCCGTATTCCCGTTTTCGTCCTCATTGAAATCTGATTGAGTAAAACCAACCGCACGCCCTACGTTGTACGTCAATTGGATTGTCGCACCATTTGCCGGGGCAACCGGGAAATACAATATACGGCGGGGTTGTCCGTCATTATACGGGGCAAATGTCATTATTGTACGAACTGCGTAACAATCGCCGCCGGATAAACCGGGGTTCATGGATACAGTTTGCGCCGTTCCATTAACTGTAACGGCAAAATTATAACTATCCAAATGGTCGATAACAAAAGACTTTTGCGCACCCGTTCCGGCAAATATCTGTGTACGTTGCCCCAACATCGTTTTATTACGATTATTGAACGAACCAATTTTTACATCATTATCGTAAACATCAAATGCTGCGTAATTGGTCGTTCGCTCAATAAATTGCACTAAATCGACGTGCGAACCGAACACGGTAAAAGTTAATGAACTGCCAACGCCCGTTATTTTTTTACCAACAATTCCATTGGCTGTATTTGTCAACGCCTTTTGATTGTACGGACGATTTGCAACGGTTCCCGTTGTTATCAAATTCGTTGTTTTGTTTGCAAGTGTCAACAAACCGTCAACCAAATAAGCCAACCAACCGGAATACGCATTGCGTGTAGTGGATTTTGAGGAACCAAATATTGCGTAACTCTTTGCCTTTACGGGCTGTACAACACTACCTATATTGCTAATCGCATTGTTTACGTAATCAATGGTTGCGTTTTTATATACCGGGGGGGTATATACGGTTACATAGTCCGCCAATTCGTCCTCTATATATGTTGAAAACACAAAATCACTCATTAACGTATCGTTTAAGGTCGTATTATTATACGCCGTAAATTCCGGTATTGTAACAACGGTATTATTCCACAAATCGCCGTCTAACAATACATAATAACGTGTTCCATTCAGTCCAACCCGCACATACATTGGGAAACGTGCATCTTTGTAAATTACTCCATACTGAAGCCATGCAGCCGACGCACGCCCCCAAAATTCCAATATAGCCTCTGTAATGCCATAACCTTTGATAGAAGTATCCTTTATCTGTATGCGCATACGATACGCCGTATTTAACGACGGGGTAAATCCTGCGGGTAATGCAATTTTCATTTTGTAACCCGGATATTCTGAACGACCCAAAGAGGCGGCAACCAATGGCGTAAATGTGGTTGCAATAGACGTTGGGGTTGGCTTTATTTGGTATCCGTTTTGCAATGTATTTTCTTGCGCATTTCCGTTCTCTGCTTGATACACATTTGTATATGTTTCATCCAAACTTTGCCTCCCGGAAATACTCCAACCGTCATATATAGGCGTTACGTTTATAGTATTCCCCAAACCGTCAATGCCTACTTTTTTGATATACAATGTAAGATTGCCACCCAATGTTGTTTTTAAACTCGTATTATCGGTTCCAATAACAATACAAATAAAGCCGTCAGAATTGACGCATAAACGCACGGGGGTTGTATTTCCGTCGCTCCAAAAGAATTTGGGTGTATAGTAATTAAATGTTCCATTTGAACGACCCCAAAACGAAATCGTCATTGTCTTATACCCTACTTTTCCGTCTGAACTTGTTTTTGCGCTTATCTCAAAAAAATAATTCAATTCGTTAGCAAACTTGTACGGTGTTTTGAAAACATATACAGGTAACGGCACATTTCCCGCCCATGCCGTACAATTAGGAACAAATGTTTTAACGGACGAACCATTGATATTTGATTGTTTTTCTTTTAAATCCAATGTAGCCGGATTAAAAGTATTTAAGTCCGATAAAAAAACATTGTTGGGCGACAATATATAATACGGGGTTGCGTCCAACGCATCGTCAACTAAGATTGACGAACCGATTGTAAATACCGACCAATCAATTGCACACTGTATCTGAACGGTTCCCGCACCATAAACATACGTTTGTTTGTATGGCGTTGCACCGCCGTTCGCATTTTCCGGGCTGTTTGTATTCCCCCAACTTGAACCAATATACGCCCAACCCGAACCCGTATTTATCTTAAAACGTAATTCGTGGTTTGTTTCCGTTGTACGACGTACCAATGAAACGGCAATTTGTATGTCGGGATAATTAGCGGGGACAATATTGTTGAAAACAACTTTTACTCCGGTAAAAGCCGCAACCCATTTTGCCCGGTCGGATTTGTCTAACGTTCGATTTTGGTAAAAACTATCTTGCGCCGCTATATTATACGTCGTTTGTTGGGGCGCAATTGGCAATGTCCATTCACTCCATGTATTACCCGCATTGTTGTAAAAAACTTTGACGGTATCCACAACAACCGCATTACTACCAAAATTCACATACGCCCCCGGTTGGGCGGCTAAATAGAAAATATTTGCATCGGGTGTACCCGGCACGGTTGTTGGTGTTGCTATTCCCGCAAAGGTTCTATTTGCACCTATACCGTTGATAATGGACAACAACGTACTTTGCAAAACCGTTCCGGTAATTTCTTGATTGCCATTTGCTTTAATGACTTGCGCAACCGCATCTTTTAGACTTGTGTAATTTGCCATTTTTTTTACTTATTAAAATCGTTATTAAAATCGCTATTGAAATCTCCCTTAATGGCGGGAATAACGCCCCGACCGATTTTTTTAACGACGGTCGCCGTTTCAAACTCAATTTCAACACTCGCCAAATCCCCCTGCGTTTGCCATTTGGGGGTAATTAGAAACGTGTCGCAATCGTATGTCCGCCCATATTTGTCGGTAACAAATACGTAATCACTCATTCGGATAAACCGCATAACATCGCAAAGGTATTCAGGGGCTAAACAAACGCAATGATACGTCTTTTCGGAAATTTGTTTTTCCGGGAAAAAATAACCGTCCCTATCTTCCCCCTCTTCCTCAAACTGATATTCGGGTTTTCCTAACTCGGTGCAAAGATACAAAACGTTCTTAAATTGAGGGTTCTGATACACAATTGTTCCCGCATCAAATACGGCGTTATCGGCGTCGAACCATTGGATTTTTAAGTATCCGCTAACATCTTGCACAACGGTAAACATTTCAGAAAACCACGTTTGTACGCCGTCCGACAATGTAGCGTAATATATCCCGTCCAATTGGTTTAATGGCATTGGCAAAATACCGGGATAAACAATAACGTCATAACCCAACGACGTAAACCGGACAACTTGCAATCCTGTATCCTTTGCGTATTGGGTTATATCCGCAACCAATGTACCCTCTTTACGATATAACCGAACGGACGACACGGCATTTGCACGGGTTGCCCGCATAATCTGAAAAGGCAACATTGTATTTGCCGGGGTAAATAAGGGGTATATTTGCCCGTATGCGTAACTTTTTCGGTGGTTTTGTTGGTCTATTGACGTGTACCACGGCAACACGCTAAAATTATTATTCTGTATCATATTTCAAAGTCGTTTTTGCAGAACGTGAAAGCAAATTTATACTCATTTTGTCTATTTCGCCATTTCCCAAATATGTTTTTATCAATTGTACCGGATTGGGGTCTGTATCAATTGGAAATATCAACGTTTGTTTTTTCTTGCGCTCAATTCCTCGTACATAAGTTTGCGACCCATTTATTTTAACTTCACGGGCGGGTAAATCATATACCCAATAATTCGGTTGCAAATTGATAAACGCTAAATAACCATTTTGCAAATAATAAGTATCGCCGTTTACGTTTGTTTCCGTAAATGGCAATTCGTATTGGCTTGGTACGCTCAATCTGTAAAAGTACGCATAAACCGACCCGGTAACAGTTAACCCAATTGCAGTTGCGGCGGTTGGTATTGTTACAGTTATTTGCTTCGTTTGTCCGTCGGCTGTAAAATTACCTTGCGTTGATATTACCGACCCGGCATTGTTATAAAAAACAATTCGTCCGGTTGCCGTTCCGCTTCCATTGTTGTACGGCACAAAAGTAAGAACCGCCGAACGTCCGACACATTCCGGGCGTATTCCATACGTCGGCGTTGTTAATCCGTCCGTTCCGCTTGTACCTCCAAATCCCGGATATAATCCGCTATCATCACGGGTTAAGGCATTTGCGTTCACGGCGGCAAACAATCCGAACCCGTCGTTACTCATTGAACCGGGGTTTAACATCATCATATCGACGTCGGACGTGAAATTTGATATATTAACCTCCTCAATCTTTCCCGCCGTAACGTACTTACTTGTAACCTCAATTGGCAAACCCTCGAAAGCGGTTGTAACGTCGTCCATCCACTTAAATTGGAACCGTTCCGGCATATCCACTTTATCAAACGAATATTCCGACGTTGCAAAACCCCATTTTTTGCCATTGCGTATATTTTCCAATTGCGTTAAATCGGTTCCGATAACCGGATTGCCGGAATAAGAACCCCCGTTGCGGAACCAACTAATATGTTCTATCTTAAATTTATTGCCCTCTACATACCAAAAACAACGGTAACAATCCCGTAACATATTTGTAAATTGCTGTAACGTTGTTGGGGCTTTTTGGGCGGGTTGTTGATAATCCCCAACCAATACATTAGATTTTTGCGTTACAAACAATCTAAATTTATACCCGGTAATTGGGTTTGTGTCCCCGTATAAAAATTGGCTGTATTCCGGCGTTTCTTCGTGGGTAATGCCGGGCGCAAATTGATTAAGCAATGATTTTATAACAGAACCAACGGGGTACGCATCCCGTAATGTGTACGTTTTACGCCCCGCAACCTCCAATGTTTCGTCCAATATATAGTATCCGAACCAAATAGAAGCATAACGCCACGTTGAGCGGGCAATTGGGAAATATGTTTGTCCCCAAATTGAAGACGGGGGTTGAAAATACGTGCCGTCGTCCCGTCGTCCCCATTCGCTCGGCGTCGTTGAGTAATTATTGGATATAAACCCGACGTCGATTGCATAACCAATCGCCCGACGATAATTGCGGTTATAATCAACAATATCGTCGCTTGGCAACTCGTATGTATTTAATCCCTGTATTGTTGTTACATCTAACAAATACCGGGCGTATATGTTATATGTTGCCATTTCTGCGTGCGGTGTTCCCGACGAACCGGAACCCGACACGGCGGTAAAATCAAACTCCACATTATCGAACGGCTGATTGCCGGGGCTTACATTTTGATAACGAAATAAAACGACACTATCCGACGACCGGACAATTTCGTAAGTGATAACGCCCCAAAATGGCGGTTGGTATTGTTGGGACGCCCGGATATAATACCCGTTTGTCGTTTCGGGGTACAAATTCCCGGTAAATTGATTGTTACCGCTTACACTCATACGACCGACATATAAGGCATTTACATTCGGGGTCGAACTGCCTGTTACATTTATTTCCTTTAACAAGTTGCATAAAGCAAAATGATAAGTATTGATAAGTGCGTTACGGTCGGTCGTGGCGTTTGCGTCCTGTTCCCAATATGAACCGCCCAAAAAACACGAAACAATACTATCGCCGGGAATATATATTTGTATCAACGGGCGTTTTTGAACCAATATGCGCTCGATTGCGGGGGCTAATGGTATCAAATTATATTCCTTTTCCAATCCTGCCAATACTTCGTTATATTCGTCTAACGTATCCGGTTGCAACGTAACCTTTTTATCGTCATTATTAAACGTACAATCTGTTTTTGCAAATTTACTTATATAATAATTAGACCACGTTTGCCCGTAATCTTGCGACCATTGGATTATAAGGTTAAACGGTGCATCAAATGCCGCATTGTTTACCAAATCAAAATCCTTTCCGATAAATGATATTTTCCCGGATAGTTTGGCACGATAAAAACGTTGGTTTGTTTCCAACTCAAAATCCTTTGCTAAATCGTCCTTATATGTTGGTAATACTTGCGAACCGCCAATTACGTTAATAATTGATTGTTGGCGACCAACGGAACAACAACGAATATAAGACGTATTAACGGGCAACATTAATTGCGTTATATTACTTGTTACGTTTGCGCCTCGCAATGGATTATCTGAACTATCAAAAGCAACGATATTAAAAGTATTCGTTGTTGTAAACATTCGCAATATAATATCCATATTTGCGGATACATAGAGTTTGCCGGACGTGTAGTAACTCGCATTTGCAGTCATAATTCCGGCACTACTCATATACGTACCCGGCTTTTCATCTATATTGTTGCCGGGGTACATATTGCCCGTTGTTGATAATATAAATCTATATTTTGGGTTCATATCAACTTTTGATTTTACGTTTCAAATTTTTATATGATACAATCGTATTTCCGTTGCCGTCAACAAATGAACGACGGCGGTTTTGTTCCTTAATTTCTCGCACGTCATTTTTTAAGTCGGAAATATCGGGGTTATTATTCTGCAAAGTTACAGATAATCCGTTTGCCCCGTCGTATGCCGCCATGTATTTACGTGTAAACGTACCATTGTTAAGCGACTTTATTACATCGGGAATAAGTTTTCGGAAACGGCGGGAATTACGTTTGTTGATAACTGCGAAATATTCGCCGCCCTCGGCACGCCTCCGGGTTCCGTCCGGCTTGGTTCCTAAATCCACGTCGTCGCCGGATTGGTGCGAACCGCCCCCCA
>ERZ1106929.487-NODE-487-length-45013-cov-29.160706_pt1 | contig 45013 bp, 31 predicted proteins | sample MGYA00403662_ERZ1106929 | MGnify/ENA primary metagenome ERZ1106929 (study PRJEB35170, sample SAMEA104062442) | human gut metagenome | biome: human gut; feature: human-associated habitat; material: faeces | place: Denmark | collected 2013-02-20 ... | reverse complement strand
TTCCTACCGGGGGTGTTTTTTCTTTTTGGTTTCCGGCGCTTCCGCTTTCATACTATACTAAGGTAGTCCTTCAGGATTAAAAAAGCACCGCAACCCCTCTCCCAGAGGGATTAACGGTGCTTTTCCTCTTTCAGGGGACCCATCATGCTGACGGATTAGCCCGCTTTTAAACTTCTGTTGCTATGTGTTAGGGTGTACACCTCATTCGGGAAAACACGCATAAAAAGCCCGAAAAACGACATGTGTCGCGCACTCCAATCCATACCAGGAGCAGATCTTGCATCAGAATTTCATCCGCGCCGCCGCTGCCGCCGCCGTGGCCGCCACCTTCTCCTCCGCCGCCGTTGCCGGCGGCTTCCAGCTGACGGAGCAGTCCGCTCTCGGTCTCGGCCGCGCCTACGCCGGCATGGGTGTCGACGGCACCGACGTCTCGGGCCTCTACTACAACCCCGCCACGATGACGCTTCACACGGGCACGCAGGCTCAGTTCGGCTTCGTCGGCGTCGGCCTCAACCTCGACTACAACAGCAAGAAAGGCGACTCCATCCATGACGAAAACGGCCGCAAGCAGCCCGAAGCCGTACCCAACCTCTTCATTTCGCACCAGATCAATGACGTGACCTGGATCGGCTTCGGCTTCACGGTGCCGTTCGGCCTCTCCACCGAATATGACGACAACTGGGAACAGGCTTATGAGGGCACCGATGCCAAGATCGAGGTCTACGACTTCAACCCGGCCTTTGCCTGGAAGCTTTCCGACAAATTCTCCCTCGGCGCCGGCGTCTCCTACCAGTACGTGAAGGCCAAGCTCGGCTTCAACAAGTCCGCGACCTCGGGAGGGGCCATCTCCAACACCCACACCCGCCTGACCGGCGACGCCTGGGGCTGGAACATCGGTGCCATGTGGACCCCTGTCGAAAACGTCCGCATCGGTGCCTCCTACCGCTCCGCCGTGGGACACACGGTCAACGGCGACCTCAATGTCACCGTGAACAAGCCCGTGAATGATCAGGTCACCACGCCCGCCACCGTCTCGATGGACGCCCCCGCCTGGGCCATGCTCTCCGCCGCCTGGGACGTCAACGACTGGCTGAGCCTCTACGGCACCATGCGCTGGGCCGACTGGTCGAGCTTCAAGTCCCTGACGATTGAAACCAAGTCCGCTAACTTCGAGTCCAAGAAGAACTGGAAGGACACGTACCTCTACTCCGTCGGCTACGACGCCCGCATCAACAGCTTCTGGACGCTGCGCGGCGGCATCGCCTACGAAACGTCCACGATCGACGACAAGTACACGCGTACCGGCACGATTCCCGACGCCGACCGCTGGTGGTTCGCCATCGGCTCCTCCTTCCACTGGACGAAGGACTTCCAGACGGACGTGGGCTTCGCTCACCTGCACGGCGTGCATGAACGCAGCCTCTACAACTCCAAGCATGAGGAAATCGGCAAGTTCCGCAAGCTTGATGCCTACATCATCGGCATCCAGGGTCAGTACCGCTTCTAAGGTCTAGCCCGCGGCGAACTCCGCCGCATCCTGCACTCCGAATCCCGGCGTCTCCCAGACGCCGGGATTTTTGCTTTCGGGATAGAGGAAATCGACAAGCAGCGTGCCGAGGTCGGCGCCCTCGGGCAGTGCGGGGCGCTCGAAACCCTCGAATTCAGGGCAGTCGGTGAAGCCCGCGCTTCGGCAGAGGACTGCGGTATAGAGCGCAAGCCCCGTCTCCATGCTCGGACGAAGGCCGAAGTGTTCGAGAAGAAGCGTGAGAAGCGCGAGGTCCTCGTCCCATAGAGTCTCGGGAGCGGGATGAAGGGAGGAAAGAAGGAGGACGGGAGACCTGTCGTCATGAAGGAGGCATTCGCCGGCCGTCGGGCGCGTGCTGTCGGCGTGAAGGCACGCAAGGTCCGTCACCTCTCCCTCGGTGAGAAGAAGCGGATCCACGGGTGTGCAGCGGATGAGTTCCTTCAAGCGCGCCGCATAACGTCTGCATCGATGAGCTCTCAGCATGGTCGGGCCTCCATCGGCCGCACGCAGGCTCGGGCGACCTTCACCTAATCCTACGGCATATCCGCCGAAGGCGTCGCCCCTCGCCTTCCGACCGTCCCATGAGAGTCCTCCGGTTTGTGCTATCGTCACTTCCGACTCAAGACACAAAACGGAGCCCACACATGTTCAATAGCGCAATCCCAGACCTGATTTCCGAAGACATCTTCCGTTTCGGGCCCGGCGACAGATACGCGCTGCCCATCGGCACGGCGGCACCCGACGCGCTCGCGCTCTCGCAGATGGCCGAGAAGTGCCGCACAAGGCATGAAAGACTCCTCGTCATCTGCGCCGATCCGCTCGACGCCGTGAGGCTCGGGCAGGAGATCCCCTGGTTCAGTCCCGAACTCGGCGTCAGAAGCCTCCCCGACTGGGAGACGCTCCCCTACGACGTGCTCTCCCCGCAGGAGGACATCGTCTCCGAGCGCCTTGAGACCCTCTACCGCATGACCTCGGGCACGAAGGGCCTCGACGTCGTGATCGCCTCCGCCGTCACGGCCGCCCAGCGCATGGCGCCCGTCGCCTACGTGGGCGCGAACACCTTCTTCTTCCGTCCCGGCGACACGCTCTCGGTCGAGGGCCTTCGCTCGAACCTCGCCGCCGCAGGCTACGCAGGCGTCAAGCAGGTGTTCGCAGCGGGTGAATTCGCCGTTCGCGGCAGCATCATCGACGTCTTCCCGATGGGCTCCGACAGGCCCTTCCGCCTCGACCTCTTCGACGATGAGATCGAGTCGATCCGCTGGTTCGACGTCGAGACGCAGCGCTCCATGGAGGCCGTCAACGAGATCAGGCTGCTTCCGGGCCACGAGTTCCCCGTGACGCCCGAGGCCGTCACGGGCTTCAGGCAGCGCTGGCGCACGCGCTTTGCGGGCGATCCGGGCAAAAGCCTCGTCTACCGCGACATCGGCAACGGGGTCCTGCCGCCGGGCATCGAATACTATCTGCCGCTCTTCTTCGAGCAGACGGCCACGCTGGCCGACTATCTGTCGGCGGGCACGCGCGTCGTACTCGTGGGCGACGTGCAGACCGCGCTTGCGGGCTTCATGAAGGAGACGCTCTCGCGCCAGCGCATGCTCGAAACGGACGCGGACCGTCCCGCGATGAAGCCCGAGGAGCTCTGGCTCACGCCCGAAGCGTTCTTCACGAGCCTCTCGAAGTTCGCGCGCTTCACCTTCAGGCGCGAGGGAGCCCCCGAAGACGCGCTCGCCCTCAAGGGCGTTGCGGTCGACCGCAAGAGCCAGAACCCCGTCTCGAACCTCATCGCCTTCACGACGACCGAGAAGACGCGGGGCCGCCGCACGCTCATAGTTGCGACCTCGGTGGGCCGCATGGGCACGATGGGCGAGCTCTTCAGGGCGTCGGGCCTCGAATTCACGGAGTACGAAAACTGGGCGGACTTCCTCGCGGGCGACGCGCCCGTGGGCCTTGCGGCCGCGCCGCTCTTTGCGGGCAGCCTCCTTGAGAATCCCGGTACGGCGATCCTCACCGAGACCGAGCTCTATGCCGCCAGCCCGAGGCGTTCGCGTCTGCGCCGCAACCGCCAGTCGACCAACATCGAAATGATCGTGCGCGACGTCTCCGAACTCAAGATCGGGGATGCCGTCGTGCACCTAGAGCACGGCATCGGCCGCTATCAGGGGCTCGTGCACATGGACACGCCCGACGGAGAGGCCGAGCTTCTGCGCATCGACTACAAGAACGAGGCCAAGCTCTTCGTGCCGATCGCCAACCTCCACCTCATCTCGCGCTACTCAGGCGCCGATCCCGAGAACGCCCCGCTGCACGCTCTCGGACGCGGCGACTGGGAAAAGGCGAGAAGGAAGGCGGCCGAGCAGGTCCGCGACACGGCGGCCGAGCTCCTGCACCTCTATGCGCTGCGCGAGACCCGCAAGGGCGTCGTCTTCCCCATCGACATCAGCGACTACGAGGCCTTCTGCGAGGGCTTTGCATTCGACGAGACGCCCGACCAGGCGGCCGCCATCGGCGCCGTCCTCAACGACATGACGACGGGCAAGACGATGGACCGCCTTGTCTGCGGCGACGTGGGCTTCGGCAAGACCGAAGTCGCACTGCGCGCGGCCTTCGTCGCCGTCTCGGCGGGCCGGCAGGTGGCCGTGCTCTGCCCGACGACCCTGCTCGCCGAGCAGCATGCCCAGACCTTCCGCGACCGATTCGCGCCCTGGCCCGTGCGCATCGCCGAACTCTCCCGCTTCAAGACGGGCAAGGAGACGACGAAGGCGCTCGAAGGCATCGCCGACGGCACGGTCGACATCGTGATCGGCACGCACAAGCTTCTCACTGACAAGGTGTCCTTCAAGCGCCTCGGCCTCGTCATCATCGACGAGGAACACCGCTTCGGCGTTCGCCAGAAGGAGACGCTCAGGAAGCTGCGCGCCGAGGTCGACGTCCTCACGCTCACGGCCACGCCGATCCCGCGCACGCTCTCGATGAGCCTCGAAGGCATCCGCGACTTCTCCGTCATCGCGACAGCCCCCGAGCGCCGTCTGGCGGTCAAGACCTTTGTGCACGCCGAGGAGCCGGGCCTCATCCGCGAGGCCGTCATCCGCGAACTCAAGCGCGGCGGCCAGGTCTACTTCCTGCACAACGAGGTGGAGACGATCGAGAACCGCCGCGAGCAGCTCGCCGCACTGATTCCCGAAGCGCGCATCGCCGTCGCGCACGGACAGATGAGCGAGCGCGAGCTCGAACACATCATGCGCGAGTTCTACCAGCAGCGCTACAACCTGCTCCTCTGCACGACCATCATCGAGACGGGCATCGACGTCCCGACCGCCAACACGATCATCATGCAGCGCGCCGACAAGCTCGGCCTCGCGCAGCTCCACCAGCTGCGCGGCCGCGTCGGCCGAAGCCACCATCAGGCCTACGCCTACCTGCTCACCCCGCCCTCGGGCGCCACGACGAAGCAGGCGAAGCAGCGCCTCGAAGCCATCCAGTCCCTTGAGGAACTCGGCAGCGGCTTCTACCTCGCCATGCACGACCTCGAGATCCGAGGCGCGGGCGAAGTGCTAGGCGAACACCAGTCGGGCGAGATCGCCGAGGTCGGGTTCGACCTCTACAGCCGCATGCTCGCCAATGCCGTCAAGGCACTCAAGCGCGGAGAACTTCCCGACTTCACGGAGCCCCTCGTGCCGACCACGGAAATCTCGCTCCATGCGCCCGCACTGCTGCCGAGCAGCTACGTCTCGGACGTCTCGCAGCGCCTCGGCTTCTACAAGGAGCTCTCGTCCGCGACGAGTGTCGAGGACATCATCCGCACGACCGAATCGCTCGCCGACCGCTACGGCAAGCTTCCCGAGGCCGCGCAGAGACTCACTCAGATCCACAGGCTGCGCCTTCGCTGCGAAGCGCTCGGCGTGCGCAAGATCGACTGCGCCGACACGGCGACCGTCATCACATTCACGGCAAGGCCCGCCGTCGAGCCGATGGCACTCATCCGCTTCCTGCAGTCGAGGAAGGACGCCCGCATGCTCGGGCCCGACAAGCTGAGGATCGACTCGGGCGGCGCAACGCCCGAAAATCGCCTCGCACTCGTGCAGACCGTGCTCGCGGCGCTCGAAGCGCCAGGTCGATGAACTGAATCGAATGGAGGGACCGGAATCATGGGCATTGAAATCGAACGCAAGTTTCTCGTGAAGTCGGACGGCTGGCGGAAGCTCGGCTGCGCCGTGCGCTACGCTCAGGGCTACCTCTGCAGCGACAGGAACCGCACGGTGCGCGTGCGAACCGTGGGCGACAAGGGCTTTCTCACGGTCAAGGGACGCGGAAGCGGCATCGCGCATCCCGAGTACGAGTACGAGATCCCGTACAACGAGGCCCGGACCATGCTCGACGAACTCGCCGAAAAGCCCGTCATCGCCAAAACCCGCACGAAGATTCCGTTTGCGGGCTTCGTCTGGGAGGTGGACGAATTCTTCGGCGACAACGAGGGCCTCGTCATGGCCGAGATCGAGCTGCCATCCGTGGATGCTTCCTTCGAGAAGCCCGAGTGGATCGGCGAGGAGGTGACGGGCGATCCGCGCTACTACAACTCGATGCTCGCAAGGAATCCGTACAAAAACTGGCGGCGCTGATCCCAAAAACAAGCAGTGCCCAACCCGCGCAATCTCAGGCATTACCCTGCCAAGCACGCGAATGCCGGCGATTTGTCGCATACTTTCAGTCTGGCAGTTTTTTCAATCGAAGGATTCCCCATGCAGGTACCTCAAACCGAATCGCCCTCCGAGTTCACGACTTCCGCCGTTCTGACCGCCTACAAGGCGCTTCCCGAATCGCTGCGCCCCTTCTATGCGCACATCCACTGCGGATCCGCCGCCATCGTCGCCGCACTCGGCCTGACGGCTGAAGACAACAACGTTCTGGAGACTGCCGTCAAGGCCATCGGAGACCTTGCCGACGATGCGGAAACCTTCGACCGTGACGCGGCCGCCGAGAGCGGAACCCTCGCAGACATGATTCGCGAGCTCGCGGGAACGCTCGGAGACGACAGCAATCCGCTCGTCGTCTCGCTCGACGTCATCTGGGGCGCGATTTCCTCCTCGTCCATCGTCACCGGCGCGGATCCCGACGACGATGAGGATCCCATCGAGCACTATCTCTACGACAACAGCGACCTCACGGGGCTCATGGGCGCCTACTGGGACCTTCAGGGGGTTCTCGAGATCATGTTCGGCGAACTCGGCATGAACGCCGACTTCCGGGGCAGCCTCATCGAACTTCCGACCGAGGCCGCTAGCGTCGCCGAGCTCAACAAGAGCCTGCAGCGCCTTTCGTCGAGTTCCCGCGCCTGCTTTGCGTGGTGCCACAACAGGATCGTCTCGGTGCTTCGAGACCTCTCGAACGACGACCCGAAGGTTCTCGAGAAAAACCTTGAGAGTTCCGGCATTCAGCCGCTTTTCATTCCGGCCGTGCTCAGGCAGTTCAACGAGTCCCGCACGGCAAGCGACGTGCTCGCCGCAGTCTCCAGCCGCTTCTCGCCCTTCGACCGAGAGCTCGATGTCGTTTTCGAGCAGTTCTGGAACCTTCAGCGCGCCGTGAGCCAGAAGGCCGACCATCCCGCCAGAGTCGCTCTTGCCCTTCTCGTCTCCGCCCTGGCCGCCATGCTCGACTGTCGTCCCGAAGACATCGACTCCCGCGCGAGCTCCCGTCTCGCGGAGTCTGACGATCTTGCGGCCTCCGACCGGGGACTCGCCCTCCATCTGGCCGGCATCGTCGCCGGCGTGGAACTCGTCGAATCCGACGACCCCGTGATGCAGATGTGCAGGAGCTTCGACGAGGCATGCGAAAGTGCCGAAGCGAATCAGGACATCTGTCTTCCGCTCTCATGCGCACTCACCGCCGTCAATCATTTCCTGAAGGACGAGGCCGCCGCAAAGGAACACTTCAAGAAGCTCCATCTGGCAGACGCCACTACCGAAACCTTCCTTCCCAGCCTTGCCACGCTTTCGGAATTCCTCGTGCATCACACACCCGAGAAGGACGACGGCTCCCTTCTCAAGAAGCACTTCGCCCCCGTCATCGAAGGCGATTACGATGGCCCCACTGCAGGCGAACACTACGCGAAGCTTCTCAGCGAGACACTTTCCAGGATGGACGAAGAGAGCCGCGCTCTTTTCACGGCGTCTTTCCTCACGCTGGGCTACCTGATGAGCGGCATCTTCGCCCGCACGCCTGAGGAAATCGAGGAATTCTTCAAGCAGGCGTTCCCCGGATTCATCGTCGATCCGATCATCGCCATGTGCATGTCCATCCTGCCCGCCGCCTCCAAGCTCGCGGTCGAGGCCACGGAAAAGGTCAATAACCCCCGCCTAAAGGCGGAGGCTTCAAAGAGCCTTTATTGACTAGTCTCAGCAAACCTCCTCTGGGAGGCGAGCTACGTTGGTTTGGAATGTACAGGCACCGTGGGATGTTTATCCTAGTCCCACGCTCTGCGGTCTGTGTTTAAAAGTTCTGAGAGGTAGGAACGGTGATGCAGACAAGAAACCCATTCCAACATTGACGAAGGATGAGAATCGGCCCTCGGGCCGAACAACCGGCCTTCGGGCCGAGCAAGCGGAGCCTGCGGGTATCCGCAAAGGAGATACTTTGAAAGTATTTGTTTTGAACATGCGCAGCAAGCCCTTGATGCCGTGTTCGCCTGCAAAGGCGAGACACATGCTGAAGGCTGGCAAGGCCGTCGTCGAGCGGCGAACGCCGTTCACGATCAAGCTGACCATCGCCACGGGCGAGACGAAGCAGGACGTGACGCTGGGCGTTGACGCCGGTGCAAAGCATGTCGGCCTATCCGCCACGACGGAAAAGGAGGAGGTCTTCGCGTCCGAAGTCGAGCTTCGACAGGACATCACGGGACTTCTGGCCGATCGTCTCGCTTTCCGACGTGCAAGGCGCAATCGAAAGACGCGCTACCGCGCCCCGCGCTTCAACAATCGCGTTCGATCGAAGAACAAGGGTTGGCTTGCGCCGTCCGTGGAGAACCGCATTCAGGCGCACATCTCGCGCATTGAAGCGGTTTGCCGCGTGTTGCCAATCACCAAGATCGTGATTGAAACCGCATCCTTCGACATTCAGAAGATCAAGAATTCCGAAGTCGAAGGATCGGGCTACCAGCAGGGCGACCAGCTTGGATTCTGGAACGTGCGCGAGTACGTTCTTTTCCGAGACGGTCATGTCTGCCAGCACTGTCGAGGTCGATCCAAGGATCCGATCCTCAACGTGCATCATCTTGAGAGCCGCAAGACAGGCGGTGATACGCCAAACAACCTGATCACGCTCTGCGAGACATGCCACAAGGCATATCACGCAGGAAAGATCAAGTTGAAGGCACGACGCGGCACGTCGTTCAGGGCTGAAGCCTTCATGGGCATCATGCGTTGGACGTTGCTTGACCGCGTTCGCAGGGCACATCCTGAACTGCCTGTCGAAAACACCTACGGCTATCTGACGAAGCACAATCGCATAGCTCTTGCCTTGCCCAAGACGCATTGCGCCGACGCCTTCTGCATTGCCGGAAATCTGAATGCGCTGCGACGAGGTGACTTCCTCTTCCAACGCCAGACGCGCACGCACAACCGTCAGATCCACAAGTGTTCGATTCTCAAGGGTGGAGTGCGCAAACTCAACCAGGCGCCATTCCTTGTCAAGGGCTTCCGCCTATTCGACAAGGTGAAGTGCAAGGGAGGAATCGGATTCGTTTACGGTCGACGTTCCTCCGGTTTCTTCGACGTCAGAACGCTCGACGGAGTCCGACTTTCCGCTGGCATCAGCTACAAAAAACTGATGCTTGTTGAGAAGCGAACCACGTTTTTGACTCAACTTAAAAAGGAGCACGGCGCTTCCTCCCCTTCCTAAAGGAAGAGGTTTCCGCGCCGAATCATTATGACTCATCTCAAGCCCATCGCAGCGCTCGCCCTGATTCTTGCCGCCACGCTCGAGATGCGCGGTCCGATCACGGCCGTGGGTCCGCTCGCAGGTCGCCTTACCTCCGAGCTCGACCTCTCCGCCTCCGAATACGGCCTTGCGGCCGCCCTTCCGATTGCGGCCTTCGGGCTCTTCTCGTTCGCCGCCCCGGACGCAGCCCGCCGCTTCGGACTCTACGGCGCCGTCATCGTCTTTCTCGGCGTGCTTGCCGCAGGCGGATTCGTGCGCACGGCGCCGAGCTATCCCGCGCTCCTTCTCGGCACGCTTCTCATCGGCGTGGGCATCGCCGCCCTCAACGTCCTCATGCCCGTCGTGGTCAAGACGCAGAACGAGGCGAAGACGGGGGCGCTCCTCGGGATCTACACGGGCGTCGTCGGCCTTTCGGGCTCGATCGGCGCACTCACCTCGCATCCGCTCGCGGCCCTCACGGACTTCACCCAGTCGACCTTCCTCGCGTGGGCCGCCTTCGGCGCCGTCGTCCTCGCCCTCTGGCTCGCAGCCTTCGGCCGCTCGTCGGGCCCCTCCGCCACGCTCCTTCGCGCCCCATCCCTCAGGCGCCATCCCGGCGCATGGGCCGTCACGACCGTCATGGGACTGCAGTCGCTCCTCATATATACAGTCGCCGCGTGGCTCCCGCCCTATCTCCAGACACAGGGCGTCAGCGCCGACGCCGCAGGCGCTGCCCTCGCCCTCTATCTCGTCTCGGGCCTTCCCGCCTCCATCCTCACCGATCGCTTCATGAAGCACTGTGGTCCCGAATGGGCCTCAGAAGCCCTCATGTCCCTCTCCTATCTTGCAGGCCTCTGGTTCTGGACGCTTGGCGGCCCCTGGATCTTCCTCGGCAGCATCCTTGCGGGCGCCCCTCAGGGCTCCATGCTCTCCGTCGCCTTCATCCTGATGGCAAGGAAGACGCGCTCCTCGGCCCACATGCTCGGACTCTCGGCGCTCAGCCAGGGCGTGGGCTACCTCGGCGCGGGCCTCGGCCCCCTCATCTTCGCCGCGCTCCTCCCCGCAGGCTGGGGCGCCTCGCTCTCCTTCGTCGGATTCATCATCGTCCTCTGGGCCCTCGCAGGCCTCGCAGCCTCCCGCTTCTCGGAAATCCATCCATAAGGATGATCCGTCCGCCCGAAGCCTGCGTTTTCTGTACACTGTCAGCGCCGGGCGCATCCTCCCGATCCGTCCCGAATCCATTCATCTTCAATACGGTCCGCCTCATCATGTCCCCAATCGAGCAGCTCAGCAGCACCCCGAACCCCGCCGTGCTTCTGCTTGACTTCGAATCCGCGCCCGCCGGACTCGAGGAGTCGCTCGCCGCGACGCTTCCCGAGGCGACCCGCAGCCGCATCACGGCCTTCTGCCACCCCGTGCGCCGCCGCCAGACCCGCTGGGGCCGCATTCTCGCAAGCGCCGCCGCGCGCATTCTCGACGCCGAACTCGTCGAGGAACCGCCCTACGCTCCCTATCTTCTCAAGGACGGACGCCGCACCGCGCTCTGCATCGCCCACACGGGCACGAGCATTGCGCTCGGCATCGCCTCCGTCAAGGATCCCGTCATGGGACTCGACCTTGAGACGATGCGCCCCGTGCGCAGCATCGAGGGCATGTCCCGCATGAGCTTCGGCGAGGCCGCCTCCGCCGTCGTGCGCCAGTGCGCCGAGAGCGGCGACTCGGAACCCTTCTTCCGCGCCTGGGGCATGAAGGAGTCCGAAATCAAGCTCAACCGCGGCGGCTCGGGCTGGCGCCTCACGCTCGACGAAGAGAGCCGTCCCGTCGTCCTCGATCCCGAGGGTCGCCCCGTCCTCGCCACGCACGCCGCCTTCGGCAGCCTGCGCCTCACCGTCCTCACGGGCGCATGCACCCCCGCCATCGGCCGCGTCACCCCCGCCGACATCGCCCGAACGCTGCTCTGAAAGCCTTCCTCGACGCCTGCGCCACATTCGATTTCGTGCAAATGGTTTGCGGTTGCAACTGATGCCTTGCTCTCGCGCCGCATGGGCTACACTCATGAATTGGCCGGGCGCCCGCGTCCGGCACGTGTTCAATACCCCGAAGGATATACGCCGTGCGCCGTTCATTGACCGCCGTCCTGGCGCTTTCAGTCTGCTCCGCCTCCGCGCTCGCCGCCGACACGCTCAGGATCGACATCAAGGGTCTTGACGGCGATCTGGCTGCCAACGCCCGCGCCTGGGTCGAGCCCCTCGAAAAGTCCGGTTACACGGATACGCCCGCCGCCCGCATGAACGTCGACAAGGCCGTCAGGCTCTCCCTGCGCGCACTCGGCTACTACCAGCCCGCCGTCTCCATGACGGTCAGGGACAAGCGCAGTCTCGAGGTCACGGTCGTTCCGGGCGAGCCCGTTCTCATTTCCGACGTCGACGTGCACGTCACGGGTCCGGGCGCCGACGAGCGCGTCTTCAAGTTTCTTCAGAAGCGCCGCGTCCCCATGAAGGGCGACGTGCTCAACCACGCCAAGTACGAGGAGTTCAAGAGCTCCCTCACGAACGCGGCCCTGCAGCTCGGCTACTTCGATGCAGAATTCGTCAAGAGCCAGCTCGGCGTCTCCATTCCCCTTCGCGAGGCCGTCTGGTCCATCGACTACGAGACCGGCGAGCGCTGGCGTTTCGGCGACGTGACCTTCTCGGGCTCGCAGATCGACGAGGAGCTTCTTCGCAACATGACGCCCTTCAAGAAGGGCGACTACTACAACGCCGACGTGCTCGGCGACTTCAACCAGAAGCTCGCCTCCGTTGGATGGTTCAAGTCCGCAGTCGTCGCGCCCGACTTCCAGGCCGCGCGCGATGCGGGCACGACCGAGCTGCCGATGAACTGCGACGTCACACCCCGCGCGGCCAACATCTTCGAAGTCGGTCTCGGCTACGCCACCGACACGGGCCCGCGCGCCAAGTTCGGCTGGAAGAAGCCATGGATCAACAGCCGCGGCCACAGCCTCTCGTCCTCGACCGAGGTCTCCTCGGACGAGCAGCTCGTCGACCTCTCCTACAAGATTCCCGTCGTCGCCAATCCGCTTGAGGAATACTGGCTCGCCCAGGGCGCCATGAAGCGAGACGTCGTCAACGACACGGACTCCAACAACATGACGCTCGCGCTCTCGCGCAACTGGGAGTTCTCCACGGGCTGGCAACGCTCGATCGGCGTCCACTGGATGTTCGACTCGTTCACGCAGGCAGGCGTCTCGAGCAACACCATGCTCGTCTATCCCAGCATCAGCTTCTCGCGCACCCGCAGCAGGGGCGGCATGATGCCCTACTGGGGCGACACCCAGCGCTACAGCATCGACACGGGCACCCATTATCTCGGCAGCGACGTCGACTTCATCATCATGCAGGCCCACGGCACGCTCATCCGCACGCCCTGGCGAGGTCACCGCTTCGTCGTGCGCGGCAGCGCGGGCAAAATCAAGACGAACGACTTCGACGAAGTCCCGCCCGACCTGCGATTCTTCGCGGGCGGCGACCGTTCCGTGCGCGGCTACAAGTACGAGTCGATCTCGCCGCGCGACAGCGAGGGACGCCTCACGGGCGCATCCTGCATGGTGACGGGCAGCGTCGAATATCAGTACAACCTCACGGGCAAGTGGTGGACGGCCGTCTTCTTCGACGTGGGCGAAGCCAGCAACAGCTTCGCGAGCTTCGACTGGAAGCGTGGCGCCGGCGTCGGCATCCGCTGGAACTCCCCCGTGGGTCCCGTCAAGCTTGACGTCGCCAAACCCGTCGCCGCAGACGCCGGCGAGGACGACGGTCTCCAGTTCTACATCGGTCTCGGAGCTGAACTATGAGACGTTCGGCCAAAATTCTTCTCAGCGCCGGCGGCGTTCTCGTGCTGACGGCCGCGGGCCTCGCATGGCTCGTCGCCACGCCGTCGGGCCAGCAGACGCTGCTTCGCACTGCCCTTCCCCTCGTGCCCGGCCTCAAGGCGGGCTCGATCGAGGGCGACTTCTTTGACCTCACGATCACAGCCCTCTCCTACGAGATGCCGGGCCTCACTGCAGGCGCCGACCGCATCACGTTGAGGCTCGACCGGGACGCGCTCCTCTCCGAGCGCCGCATCGCCGTCACGAAGGTCGAGATCCTGCACCCGCACGGCATACTCGACTCCGCATCGCTGCCGCCCTCCGACCCGTCCGACCCCTCCGCCGATACGGGCCCCGTCACCATGCCGTGGCCTGTATCGCTCGACAACGCCGAAATCACGAGCCTCGACTTCACCGCCGACGGCACGAAGGTGACGCTCGCCTACTTCGGCGCCTCCGCCTCCTGGATCGGAGAGGCGCTCTCCGTCAAGCCCCTTCGCATCCGCTCGCTTGCGGTCGCGCTACCCGGCTCCGAGAAGACAACCGAGGAAAGGGCCGAAGAGGACAGGAAGGCTGCCGAGCGTCGCGCAGCCGAGATCAAGGCCAAGTTCGAGGCCCGAAAGCCCGTGATCACGTTCGACGCGACCGAGTTCAACAAAATGTTCGCCGACCTCTTCTCGAAGCCGCTCCTCACAGAGCTGCCCGAGCTGAGTCTTCCCTTCTCGCTCGACGTCTCCGAATTCGAGGCCACCGACCTCAAGCTTGCGGGCGCCTCGCCCGTCGTCATCGACGAACTCAGGCTCGACGCCTCCATGAAGGCGAGCGAAGTCGAGATCCGCCGCCTCGACCTGAAGATGCCCGAAGCCACGGGCTCCCTCAAGGGGCGCGCACGTCTCTCGGGCAAGTGGCCGCTCGACCTGCGTGCGAACACCAGGCTCTCCGTCGCGCCCGTGCGCGGCGAGAAGGCCGACGTGACGCTCGTGGGCGAGGTCATGGGCAAGGTTTCGCTTGCGGCCATGGCCGAAGGTCCCGTGCCCGCCAAGTTCCTGCTTGCGGCCGATCCCGCCACTGCGGGCCTCCCATTCTCCGTGACGCTCATCTCCCCCGGCCTCAAGCTGCCGCTCGAAGGTGCAACCCCTGCCGACCTGACCTCGCTCTCCGCCTTCAGCCTGCGCATGTCGGGCGACGTCCGCAACTGGAAGCTCGATGCAGGACTTGGCGTCAAGGCGCCGGGCACTCCGTCCGCCACCGCCGGCCTCAAGGGCCGCGGCACCCTCACCTCGCTCACGCTCGACGAGCTCACCGCGAAGACTGCGGGCGGTACAGGCCGCGTCACTGGCGAGATCACCTGGGTCGACGCGCTCCGCTGGCGCGGCGACATGAAGCTCGCAAACTTCGACGTCTCCCACTTTGCGCCCTCCGTCAAGGCCGTCCTCTCGGGCGGCTCCCGCACGTCGGGCCGCATCGACAAGAAGGGCTGGTCGGTCGAGCTTCCCGAATTCGACGTCAAGGGCAGGATCGAGAACGCCGCCCTCGACGTTCACGGCTCCGCCATCGCGCAGAGCCCCATGAAGGTCTACGTCCCCGACGTGAGCGTCTCGCTCGACGCCAATAAGCTCACGGGCCGCGCCATGCTCGACGGCAAGAACATCAAGGCCGACATCAAGGTGGACGCACCCGATCTGGGCAGAAACATGACGGGGCTCGCAGGCAGCGCCTCGGGCTTCGTGACGATCGGCGGCACGCTCTCCGAGCCCGTCGCCAAGGCCGACCTCACGGCCACGGGCCTTCGCTACGGAGACGACGTCGGGCTCGAGGCCCTGATGCTTCGCGGCGACATCTCCGCAAAGCCCTCTGGCGAAGTCGGCGGCTCGATGATGCTGCACGCCTCGAACGGCGCCCTCTCCGAGAGCCTCGTCCTTCATGACATCGTCGCTAGGCTCGAGGGCACCGACCGAAAGCACGAGCTCACGGTGAATCTCTCGGGCGAGCCCGTCAACGCCGAACTCAAGCTTGCGGGCGCCTTCGACACGAAGTCCCTCGTCTGGAAGGGCACGCTCTCCAACGGCACCGTCTCGACGCCGATCGGCAGCTGGCATCAGGACAAGGCCGCGGGCCTCGTCTACAAGGCCTCAAGCTCCGAGGCGGTGCTCGAACCTCACTGCTGGGTCGGCAAGCCGGGCGACGTCTGCATCGACGACAAGCTGCGCGCAGGCGAAAAGGGCTCGGCCACCCTCAGGCTGCGCAAGTGGGAACTTGACGTCCTCAAGCCCTGGCTGCCGCCGCTCACCACGGTGGCAGGCACCGTCAACGGTACCGCCAAGGCGAAGTGGGACCTCTCCTCGGGCAGCCTGCCTGAAATCGATGCGCTCGTCGACGCGGGCGGCATGACCGTCACGCAGACGACGGGCGAGGAGCCCCTCGTCGTGCATCTCGACACCGTCAGCCTCAAGGCACGCACCGACAAGTCGCACGCCTCGGCCGAGCTCGACGTGAAGATCCGCGACAACGCCGACCTCAAGGCAACGGTCGCCGTGATCGATCCCGCCCAAACCCGCAGGCTAGACGGCCGCATCCTCTTCAACGGCGGCGACCTGTCGATCGTCAACACCCTGATCGGTTCGGGCGAAAAGGTCGAGGGCAGGCTCAACGCCGACGTGGCGCTCTCGGGCACGCTGCTCAAGCCGCTCCTCAACGGCGGCATCGCGCTCACGGACGCAAGGGTCTCCGAAGGCGCCGTGCCCCTCGTCATGAAGCCCTCGAACATCCGGATCGACTTCGCGGGCGACACGTCCACGCTTGAAGGCCGCCTCGAGACGAGCCAGGGCGCGCTCGACCTTGCGGGCGACGCGCAGTGGCGCGACATGGCGCACCCGACGGCGAACGTGCATGCCTCAGGCAGCGGCATCCTCATCACGGTTCCCCCATACGCCAACGTCACCGTCTCGCCCGACGTCTCGCTTGCGGCCTCGTCCGAGCGCGTGACGCTCAACGGCAGGATCGAGGTGCCCGCCGCGCAGATCACGGTGGCGGACCTTCCCGCCACAGCCACGGGCGTCTCATCTGACGAAGTGCTCCTTGACCGCCACATGAAGCCCAAGGTCTCGAAGACCGCCACGATTCCGATCGACAGCAACATCGTGGTGCACATGGGCGATCAGATCTTCATCGACGCCTTCGGCCTCAAGGCGAAACTCTCGGGCGACCTCAAGGTGACGCAGGACGCCAGGCGCGGCCTCGGCCTCAACGGCCAGGTCAACGTCGACGACGGGCGTTTCCACGCCTACGGCCAGGACCTCATCGTGCGCACGGGTCACGTGATCTTCGCGGGCCCGCCCAGCCGTCCGCAGCTCAACATCGAGGCCATCCGCAATCCCGAGGCGATCGAGGACGACGTGACGGCGGGCATCCGCGTCACGGGCAACGCCATGCGCCCGAAGGTGACGGTGTTCTCCGAACCCGCGCTCTCTCAGCAGCAGACCCTCTCCTATCTGCTTCGCGGACAGGGGCTCGACACGTCGAGCGACGACAACTCGATGATCACTTCGGCGCTTGTGGGGCTGGGCGTCTCGCAGACGGGCAGGATCATCGGAGAAATCGGCGACGCGGTGGGCATCAAGGATCTCGGCGTCGACACGGCGGGCGTGGGCGAAAGTTCGCAGGTCGTCGTTTCGGGCTACATTCTCCCCGGCCTTCAGCTCAAGTACGGCGTGGGCATCTTCGACTCGCTCGCGACCATCACGCTGCGCTACCGCCTGATGCCGCGCCTTTACCTCGAAGCCGCCTCGGGCGTCAATCAGGCGTTCGACGTGCTCTACAGCTTCGAGTACTGACGACTGAACGCATCGAGGGCGCCTTCCTTTCGGAAGACGCCCTCGATTGTTCTTGAGCTTATGGACTCGACCGCAGGTCCCGGTTCCTCACCGGGAGGCCTGCGGGCAGGATTCACGACTTAGAGGTCGGCGTTCTGCGTGCGCTTGGCGGGACCCTTGTAGCCCTCGGTTTCGATGAAGGCGGTGTCCATGGCGGCGACGCGCTTGCCGTCGACGTAGGTGTGGAGCCAGATGTCATAGTTCGCGCCGGCGAGCATGTTCTGGGCGAGGCCCTTCTGCGTGAACGTGAAGACCATGTCCTTCAGACCGTCGCCGTCAACGTCGCGGGCTTCCGCCTTGACCGGCTGGGCGAGCTTCTGACCCATCGTGATCTTGTTGCCGATGGAGGCGCGGCCCACACCGCCCCAGGTCTGCTTCGGATCGGCCTTCGTGGCGTCGAGCTTGCCGCTCGAGAAGAGAACCACTTCAACCTTTTCGTCGCTCTTCGGGTTGATGCTGTCGGCCATGACGGCGAGCGTCCACGGAGCCTTTTCCTCAAGCTTTTCGGCAACGGCGGCCTGGGCTTCGTTCAGCATGCGGACGTTGTAGGCATGCAGATATTCGACGGCCTTTTCGTTGGAGACCTTGAGAAGGGTCTTGGCGTGAGCCGTGACGGCGGGAACATCCTTTTCCCAGCCGGCTTCAAGCTTCTCGACGAAGGCTCGGACGTCCTTCTGGTCCTGACGCTGGAAGTCGTACGTGTTGGCGGCGGCGACAAACGTCGTGACCGGCCATTCGGAACGCCAGCCGAAGTATTCCGGCGTGCCCTTGAAGTGTTCGGCCGTGGCCTTGTCCCAGCTCATGAAGGCAGTGCCTTCGGCCGGACGGGCGAGCGGATAGAACGGGATGTACGGGGATTCGCACGGACGAGCAAGTGCGCGATAGCCGGTGATGAGGAGCGGATTGGCGTTCATTTCGAACACTTCGGACTCATGCGTCGTGGCGCGGCAGATGCCGAGGCTGTTCGTATGCGTCCACTGGGCATCCTGTTCCTGGATGTCGTGTTCGTGCGTGCGCAGCAGGTCCTTCACGTCGTCAACCGTCCACTTCTTCGTGGCGACGGCGGAGTACGGGAACTGTTCCGGATCCGTGATGTTCTTGCCGATGATCTTGTTCCAGGCGAGGTTGTTGCGGCTGGAGTTGTAGTCGGCGGAGCGGCGTTCGGCCGGAGCGACGGCAACGCGGTAGTTGAAGTCGCTGTAGACGCCTTCCTTGGCGGGCTTGTAGCGACCGTTCTTGATGGCGCGCTCGATCATGCCCGGAGCAACGATGACGTTCTTGGTGTCAGTTGCGTCAACCTTGTCCATCATGAAGTTGTTCGGAATGTAGATAATTTCATTGTCCTGCACGCGCCTTGCGACCCACGTATTGCCCTGATGAATGGCCAGCTGCCAGGCTTCGTTCGGGTCAGCGATCGTATACGTGCGGCCTTCCGAGAAGTAGCCGTACTTGCCGAGAAGCTCGATGGCGATGTCGACGGCGTGACGGGCGCTCGTGGCGCGCTCGGCCATCAGGCGGCGGATGCCGTAGCCGATGCCGCCATCCTTGGTCGGCATGATGTCGTCCTTGTAAATGCCCGTGCAGGCATTCGTGACGATCGTGACGCCGTTTTCATTGACGAAGCCGTCGGAGAAGGAGGCGCCGGTCGGATCGAAGGTCTGCGACCAGAAGAAGCCGAAGGTCTTTTCAACCTGCGGAATGGAGGCGGCAGCCTCTTCGAACTTGATCATTTCGCCGGCCTTGTGAGTGGCAGCCGGGACCCAGTGCTGAGCAGTCAGAATGCGGCCGCCGTTGTCCTCATTGTGGCCCACGAGAATGTTGCCCGTGGCGCTGGCGTCCTTGCCGACGATGACCGTCGAGCAGGCGGAGGCGTTGAAGGCCATGGAGCCCATGGCGGCACCGATCGCGAGAACGGCAAGCTTGGTCTTGAAGTTCATTTGTTTCTCCTCAAAAGATTCAAGAAAGCTCTTCAAAAGTACCCTGAACAATCGTTTGCACAGCAATTTATCTTGTGTAATAGACAAGAGTTCTCAGGGCGCAAAATTAAAGAGGGCTTTTGAAGAGCTTCCTCAACTGCTGCGACAAATTGGTCCTGTGTCGCTAAGTAGCAGTTGCGCAGAAGTTTACGCATCGCCACCGGAACTGTCCACAGAATCTTCCCTTAGCCATGAACCCTTAAGCCTTTCAGACTAAGCAAAAACCCTTTCCCGTGGGCGACTGGGACAACGACAGTGTCACAAGAGGAGGCCGTGATTTTTCAGTTTGCACCTCACAGTTGGCCATGAGGCTTTCGCAGCCGGCCTCTCTATGGACCTTCAGCCGTTGAACTGACCTGTGCCGATCACACATGGGAAAGGGCCTCTGTCTGACGACAGGGGCCCTGTGGATGGAGCGTTGAGGTGCAGACCGCGGCCCCCCTGATGGTTCATGGTCAGAACAGGTAGCTCATGCCCAGGAAGCCCTGGACCGTGTCCTTGGCGGAGGCATCGTCGACCTTGGAACCGGCGCCCGAAGCGTCGCTGTAGTTGACCGCGACGTAGGCGATCACGTTCTTGGCGAACGAATATTCATAAGCGGCGCCGTATACGGCACGCTTGAAGTCGACGTCGGAGTTGTTGGCAAGTTCGCCATCAAAGTACTGGGCGCCGATCAACGTCTTGTGCGGCCCGGAAAGGTGCTCGAAGCCGAGGGCGAGAGAGTAGCCGTCCCAGCCGCCCTTCTGATCCGCCGTCACGGCCGTGGCCTTGGTGGCGGCGAGCTTGGCGCCCGTGGACCAGGCAGTCTGATAGCCGGCGCCGGCAAAGATGCGGACGGTTGGCACGACACGGTACCAGCCGCCGACCTGGTAGGCGCGGCCGTCGGCGGCGGTGCCGCCGGGGTGCTTGTTGTCGACGTTGGCGAACGTGACGCCGAGGAAGAGGTTGTCGCCGATGTAGTTCATGGCGGCGGCAAAGGTGTGGCCCTTGTCCTGCCATTCATTTGCATCGTCGTCATCCTTGTCGCCCGTGGAGTAGGAGAGGCCGAACTTGAGGTTGTTCATGACAGGCGAGACGTAGTTGATGGCGTTGTCGACGCGACTGGAGTTGGCAAACGTCGTGCCGATCGAGGAGTTCGAGTAGGAGGTGCCGAAGACGTCCCACTTGATGGAACCCATGGAGTACGGAGCAGCCGTGGACTGGACCGTGCCGGCGCGGCCGAGGCCGAGTTCGCCCCAGGCGCCCTGAACGGCGAGGATGGCGCGGCGGTCGAAGAGCGTGTCGGCGGTGGAGAAGCTGCCGTCGTCAACCTTGAAGCCGTTCTCCAGATAGACCTTGACGAAGTTTCCGTTGCCGAGGTCTTCCTTGATGTTGAAGCCGAGGCGACTGGAGGTGCGGCCGCCGGACTTCATCGTAAGGGAGCGTTCGCCGCCGTCGGCATCTTCGAACATGAGGCCGGCGTCAACGCGGCCGTAGATCTGGATGTCAGTGGCGCTGACGGCGGTGGCCGCAGCGGTGAGCATGACTGCAAGCGCGATCTTGGAATATTGCATGATGAATCTCCTTTTCTGTCGTATCAATCTGTCGAATGGGTCTTTCAATGAGGATCGAAGCGCGCCCTCGACGGGGGGCGCACTCCGTTTCTGGATTCAGCGGTTAAGGCTTCAGGCCTCGGCTCCGCGGGCCTCGATGAGGCCCCCAAGCGCCTCGGTGGAGCGACGTGCAGACTGCATTGCACCCTCCCAGAAGCCGGGATCGGCGGCGTCAGCGCCGAAGTGTCGGCGGATGATCTCGTCGACGGTCATGCGGCCCGTGTCTCGGAGCATCGCGACATAGAAGCCGTAGAAGTCGTCTCCCCTCTCCTCCCACTCGCGCATGAGCGCGAGGCTCATCAGGTAGCCGACGGCGTAGGGGTAGTTGTAGATGAACTGGTCGGTCTTGTAGTAGTGAAGCTTGTGGGCCCACAGCCACACGTCCGGCGTGACGTCGTCGCCGTACCAGCGCGTCCAGACCTCGCGCATGAGCTCGCAGCAGCGGCCCGCGGGGACCACGCCGCGGCGGCGCTCCTCGAGGAAGGCGAGCTCGAAGTCCATGCGGACCATCGTGTTGACGAGGAAGTTGCCCGCGCTGCGCACGTCCTGCCAGAGCATCTTGAAGCGTTCGGCGCCTTCGGCCTCCTCAAGGAGGGCGCGGCGGATGACGGCTTCGTTGAAGGTGCTCGCGGTTTCGGTGAGCGTCATCGGGAATTCGGTCTCGATCATCGGCAGATCTCGCATCTTCCAGTAGTGGAAGGCGTGGCCAAGCTCATGGCCCTGCTGCAGGACCGAGGTGATGGAGCCGAGATAGGTCGAGAAGACGCGCGGGATCCTGAATTCATTGAATCGCGAGTAGAAGGCGCCCCCCACCTTCCTGTCGGAGGGCTTCGCGTCGATCCACCGATTCTCGAGCATCAAGTCGACGAAGGCAGTCATATCGGGATTCACGCGACCGAGTGAACGCTTCACAATGCCGATGCCTTCTTCATAGGGCATGAGGCGCGGGGTGCCGCCCGAGGTCTCAGGAGCGGGCGCAAGCACGTCCCAGTAGGCCATCTTCGGGGTGCCGAGCGCGCGGGCGCGCATGCGGAAGCCCTCGCGGATCCAGTCCGTGTTGCGCAAGATGGCCGTGCGAATCGCCTCGAGGCACTCGCGGCTCATGCGGTTCTGGGCGAGCGAGACGCTCACGGGTTCGACGCCCGCACGCTCGAAGCCCGCGAGCCTGATGCCGTGCAGTTCGTTGAGAAGGCCGGCGTAGAGTTCGCCGTGGCGGGCATACCACTCCTGCATGGCCTCGCCGGCGCTCTGGCGGAGCACGGGGTCGGGATCGCCCTTGAGAATGGCGACGAGCTTGGCGGCACGAACCCGCACGGTCTCGCCTGCGGCATTCCTCGCGTCGAAGTCGACGAGCTTCTGAAGGGACTTGTGCAGGGAACCGAGCGGCGCAAAGGCCATGACCTCGATCGAGGCATAGAAGTCGGCGTCGGTCGCGCTCAGCCTGCGATGCCAGTCGGCCTGACGCTCGCGGATGACGAAGCGCCAGTGCGAGAAGGGCTTCATGCTCCAGAGAGGAGAGTCGTCGGGCTTTGCCGCGAGCGTCTCGAAGAGCGGGCCGGCAGCAGCCTCGAGGTCGTGATGCAGGCCCGCCGTGAAGTTGGAGGCGGCCATCGCTGACGCGTCGGTCGTGTCCTTCGCGCCCGTGCACTTGGCGAAGGCGGACATGGAGGACTCGATCGTGAGCGCCTCCTCGTAGGCCTCGAGGCCAAGGCGCAGGGTCTCGTCGCTCGAGAGGTCCTTCGTCAGGCGGGCGATTTCGGCGATGAGCTCGCGCACGCGCTCGGCGCCGCGCGTCCAGCGTGGATCCGCAAAGCTGCCGTAGGCGTCGTCCATCTGCCATTCGGGGGCGCCGGAGTTGAATTCCGTCATTTTTGAATGCTCCTTTCTTCTTTAAATGGCGAGCCAGAAGACGCTCACGTGATGCACGATGAGACCGACGATGCAGGGCACGGAGGCGCGCTTGATGAGTTCGAACGGATTCATCTGGAGCATGCCGGCGATGGCGACCACGACGCCTGCGACGGGCGAGAGCGGACGCGCGATCGTGGAAGCCTGGTGCATCGGCAGAACGAGAGTCACAGGGTTGACGCCCATGTCGCGGGCGATCTTGGGCACCATTTCGACGAGCGGATAGAAGGAAGCGCCGTTGGAGCCCGCGATGATGGTCACGAGCGTCGTGATGGCGACGAAGAGGATGGACATGCCGACGGCACCCGCACCCACGTTGTGGGCGACGTCGACGATCGCGTCGAGCATGCCGAGCGCCTTGAAGCCTTCGGCGAAGACACCGGCGGCGATCACGAGGGCGACCACGCCAGAGAGCGCCTTGCCCATCGACTGCAGGAAGACCTTGAGGCCCGCGGCGATCTTGTCGTAGTTGCCGCGCCAGCGGATCACTTCGCAGACCATGCCGATGATCACGCACAGAAGCATCAGGGCCGTGATGTCAAGCTTGATCGAGGAGATGCAGTACTGGGAGAAGACGACCACCAGAACCATCGGGAGGAACGGCAGGAAGGCGTAGATCTTCGGTGCGGCGGTGCTCGGACGCTTCACGTCCTCGGAGAAGACGAGCGTCTCGCCTTTGTGCTCCTCGCAGTTCCAGCCTTCGCGACGGTCAAGCCAGCGCTGCCAGAAGACGTGCGCGAGGCCGATGGCGAGCACGGTCGGAATACCGGCCGGAATCTTGAAGAGGAAGACGTAGTCGAGAATCGACAGGTCGCAGGCCTTGGCGGAGGCGGCCGTCGAGCCGCCGAGCAGCACGAGCGAGCAGGCGCCCGACGTGACGAACACGGCGCCAATCGCCTTCTTGTTGATGCCGAGCGCGGCAAGCGCGGGACCCATGAGCGCCAGACAGAGCACGCCGAGGCCCACGGCCGAGGTGATCACCATCGAGACGGCCTTGCCGAGCATGAAGGCGACGAAGATCAGGATGTACGGATTCCTGATGATGGAAAGCGGCTTGATCGCGATGTTCACGAAGGCGTCGTTGGCGCCGATGTGCGTCATGTAGGAGGCAAAGCCCAGCATCGTCATGATCAGGAAGCCGAGGCCGGCAAGACGGTTCGAGAACATGTAGCGGATGAACTCGATGATGTTCAGATAGTCGTTGCCCGTCGGCAGCGCCTTCTTGGGCATGAACGTGCCCGTATCGAAGAAGACTGCGCACGCAAGCATGAAGGCGCCGCTTGCAAAGAGCACGAGCGGAGCATACTTGCCCTTGACGATGGCCCACCCCACGACGACGAGTGTGAGACAGCCGATCAGAATACCGATCATGATGTTTCTCCTGTTGATTGTCGGAGCGCCTCCCCGCACGCTGAACGGACGGCACCCTTCTTTTGAAGCCTTCACATGATCGCGCCGCGCATGCAGCCGCGTAGGGCAACGGAGGGAAGCTCTTCGGGATGACGAGGGTTGTCCCGTAGTCCGAAAGTTCAATTTTCCACTTCCGGAACGGCATTACACTTGCATGCAAACGACCCAAAGCACCATGCATAAGGGTTTCCATTAGATACCCCCAGTAAAAACCCTGAAATTCTCTTGAACCGCTTATACGACCGCATGACCCGCCCCGCCCCCAACAAGACGCCCGCCTGGACGGGCAGATCCGTACCGCTCCTTTCTGAAGAAGGCTTCGCCGAGGCGCTCGAGCGTCTCGAAGCGAAGATCGTTGCGCTCGAGGCACTCGCGAAGACGCCTCCGAAGGGTGCGGCCGCACTCGGCGATCTGGTGCGCATGGCGGACGAAGCGCGCGATCTGGGGGTCTCGCTCCGGACAGTCTGCCGTGCGCGGCAGAGCTCGAACGCCGCGGACACGTTGCCGGGCACCTGGCTCTCTTCGGTCAAGCGCCTCTCCTTCAGACTCGAGGAGGCCTCAGGCGGGATTCTTTCGGCAGTGCGGGAGCTTCCGGACGAGGTGCGCGCGAGAGCGCCCTTCGAAGCGTGGCTCTCGCCTCTGGCCGTGCGCGGCTCACAGTCCTCGCCCCTCTTTGAAGCGGTCATGCTGCCGCTCGGCTCCCAGCAGTCGCATCTCGTCGCAACGATGAAGCTCAGGATCCCGAGCGAGGACGGCCACATGATCAGTCTGAGCTACGCGCAGGCGACGTCCGTCCTCAAGACGAGTCCCGACAACAGGTTCCGCCGCTCGGTATTCGCACTCTTCAACGCGTGGTTTGCGGAGCACTCGGCCGCCTTTGCAGACCTGCTCAATGCGGTGCTCGGCTGGAAGCTTCACGAGGCGCATGCCGCGAGACGGGACTTCATGACGGCGGCGTTCGAGGCCGACCGCATCACGCCCGCAGCGCAGCTCGCCATGATGAAGGCGCTTGAACTCAGGCGTGAGAACGCGAGACTCACGATCACGGAAAGGGCTCGCTTGCTCGGCGAAAGACAGCTGCACGTCACGCAGATTCTCGGCTCCGTCGAGGGCATGCACGCCTCGGCGCCCGAAGGGCTCAACGGGCTCGACGAGGTCTGCGGCTCGCTGTCCTCGGCCATGGCCTGTACCGACCCCGGCTTCGGCCGCTATCTGGAGGAGGCGCTCGAAAACCACTGGATCGACGCGAGATCAATGTCGCAGCGCGCGGGCGGCACCTGGTGCGAAGACCTTCCCGCCTACAATGCGACGGCCGTCTTCTCGACCCTCCCGTCTGGCACGGCGGGAGCATTCCAGTTCGCACATCCGCTCGGCGTGGGCTTCATGCACAAGGCCCAGCACGGCGAGCAGGCGCCCCTCAAGCGCCTCCCCTACTCCGTGATCGAGATCTTCGGACAGCTGGCCGTCACCATGCTCGAAAGACACATGGCCCGAAAACTCGAAGGCTCGACCGAGGCCGACCTTCTGCGCTGGCAGCTCATGCGTCGGGCATCGAACATGCTCCTCATGGTGCCCTCACGCCACAAACTCCTTGTCGACCTGTTGGCCGCAAGACGAGACGGCATCCTCTCGGCGAGCAGGTTCAACGAGGCGAGCCGCCGTGCCTGGGACGCATTTTTCGGCGGCACGACCGACGGATGCGACCAGTACGTCTGGTGCTGGAAACCTCATCTCTACCGCACAAACACGGTCTTCTACGACTGGCAGTACGCCTTCGGCTACCTGGTCTCGCAGCATCTCGCCGAGACCTTTCTGACGTCGGGCACCACGGCTTCGGGCGCCTCGCTCGGCGACTTCGCGAGGGACGCCTGCAGAATGCGCTGCGACGAGCTCATCAAAAAGCACCTCGACGCGGACATTCGCGACCCCGTGTTCTGGACGCAGGCGATCGACACCGCGCTCGCCCGGTGCGGACTTTTGCCTGCCGGGACAGGTCTTCGCCGATAACGCACGGACCAGACCTTTCGGAAAGGATGGAACATCCCGGCCAATGCATCTCCCTCGCATTCGTCAGGCCCGCGGACAAAAAAAGGGAAAGCCCCGGAAAAAGGCTTTCCCAAAATGACGCGGCTCTTTGTTTGGGGACCAGAGCCGCGATCCCACTAGACTGCGTTTGAATTGCTGATGCGGCCTCAGGCAGCCTTCGCACCTCTTGCGAGCGCATCGATCTGCTCCTCGAGGAGCGAGGCGATCTCGTAATGGTTGACGAGTTCGCGGAGCACCAGGAGGTAGGAGAGATGGAACTCGCAGCAGCGGATGGTCATCGAACCGCGGGGCTGGGCCTCCATCAGGCGGCGCTGAAGATCCTCGATGCGGGTGATGACGTCAGCCGCCCTGTTGCGAAGCGCCGTAACGTCGGCATGATCCTCACGGGCGTTGACGAGCGTGCGGATGTCCGCGACGAGCGTGCCGATGTCGTTCGTGATCTCGTTGCTGCCAACGCGGTGGCGGTTGGCCACGTGGTCGCGGGCAAGCTTGGCGAGGTTCTGCAGAGAGCGGCTCACCTCTCGGGTATTGGTGCAGGCGCGCAGATAGAGGTAGCGGGCATCGAAGTCGGCCTTGGAAGGCGCGGCCTCGGCGGCGACCATGCGGTAGTAGACGCTGCGGGCCTCGATGGCGTCCTCGAAGACGTCGGTGGCGCTCGCCTTGACCTTCGTGAGCTCGCGCTCACGATCGGCCGTGAAGTTCTCATGAATGCGCGAGAGCACCCGGAGCGTTTCGGAGAGGCTCTTCTGCACGTGCTTCGAGAGAAGCTGGCCCACGTAGGCGGCGTCGTAGACGGATCGGCTTTCGTCGGAGAGCGTCACGTCGTCCTCGCGGGTCTTGAGGTTGGAGCGCACGAGGAGGAAGATCGCGCCGAAGCCGAGGATGATGGCGGCGGCCTCACCGCCCCAGAAGACGAGCACGGCGACGACGGCGGCGAGCGAGCTCGCGGAGAGCGCGGTCAGGAACCAGCCCGAAATCACGGTGAGCACGCCCGAGATGCGGTAAACGGCGGACTCTCGGTCCCAGGCGCCGTCGGCGAAGCTCGAGCCCATGGCGACCATGAAGGTCACGTAGGTGGTCGAGAGCGGCAGCTTGAGGCTCGTGGCGGAGGCGATCAGGATGGCGGAGACGATCAGGTTGATCGAGGCGCGCACGTAGTCGAAGGGCAGCGGAATCTCGCCCTTGACGACGGGGAGCGGCTCGAAGCGGGAGGCGATGCCCCTCTGCATCGGTATCGGGATGATCTGGCTGATCACCTTGCCGAGCCCCATGGCGCCGCGCACGATCATGCGGCCGGGCGCGGAGGCGCCGAACTGTTCCTGCGTGCCGGAGCGGCTCGAAGAAAGGTTGATGGAGGTCTGGATGACGCGGTGGGCCTTCTTGGAGAACCAGAGCGTGAGAACCATCACGAAGCCCGAAAGGAGCAGGAAGGCGGTCGGAGCCGTGGAAGGCTTCAAAAGGCCGCCCATCATGAAGGCGTTGTCGGCGGCACCCGAGGCCTGCCATTCCTTCCAGCTGTCCCAGGCGGCGAGCGGCACGCCCACGAAGTTCACGAGGTCGTTGCCCGCAAAGGCGAACGCGAGGGAGAACGTACCCGCCAGAATGATGATCTTGAAGATGTTGACGCGGAAGACCGTGATGAGCACCTGGAAGAGCACCGTCAGGCCCGTGAAGAGCGAGAAGAGGATGACGGCCGTGTTGGCGTTGATCCACTGGATCCACTCGGGACGCATGAAGCTCGCGCCCTTGGCGCCCTTCATCACGAGGAAGTAGATGATGGCCGTGAGCGCGATGCCGCCGTAGATGGCGCCGATGCGTCGGTAGGCCTTCTCGAACTTGAAGGTGAAGACGAGGCGGGCGAGGTACTGCACGACGGCGCCCGAAATGAAGGCGACGACGACGGAGATCAGAATGCCCGAGACGATGCCGAGCGACTTGCTCGAATTGATGTAGTCGGCGACGTCGGAGAGCGGAGCGCCCGCGTCGATGAGCTTGAAGAGCGCGGCGGCAAAGGCGGCGCCCATGAGCTCGAACACGATCGAGACCGTGGTCGACGTCGGGAGACCGAGCGAATTGAAGGCGTCAAGCAGGATGACGTCCGCTACCATGACAGCGAAAAACACGATCATCAGCTCGGAGAAGGTGAAGAGCTGAGGATGGAAGACGCCGGAGCGGGCGATCTCCATCATGCCCGAGGAGAACGTCGCGCCCGCGAGCACGCCGATCGAGGCGACCCAGAGCGTCGTGCGGAAGGAGGAGATGCGGCAGCCGAGGGCCGAATTCAGAAAGTTGACGGCGTCGTTCGAGACGCCGACGAAAAGGTCAATGACTGCGATGACCCCGAGGAAGGCCAGCAACACCAGATAGTATTGTTCCATGTCAGATGTAAGCGTTGGTAAGACAACGCCCGCATTCTGACCGCTCCGCGTGACGGCTTCGTGACGGAATTATGACAATTTGATGACAGACGTCATATTCGACACTTTCTCCTGCGCCGCGAGCGTCCTCAGGCGGCGCCGTTCTTCCCGGGACCGTCTCTCGCACTGTCGTTTCAGCCCGTTCATCTCATTTGTGTGACACGACGGCATTCACGGTTCCCGAACGCAGAATCGCCCGCCTTTCGTTTGAAAGGCGGGCGAACTGCATCCTCAGCACGACCGTTTGAGGGCGGTCACCCCTTGACTTGTTTTGACCTGGTCTTTTTAGAGAAGGGTCAGGAAGCGCGAGAGCATGCGCACGCGGTTTTCGATCGTGTCGACGCGGAGGTATTCTCGTTCTGAGTGGAAGCAGCCGCCGGCAGGGGCAACGCCGTCAACGACGGGGGTGCCAGCCTGGGCGATGCGGTTGGCGTCGGAACCGCCGCCGGCATCGACCCAGCCCGCTTCAAAGCCTTCGAGGCGGGCGGCTTCGTTGATGAGCTCGACGAGTTCGCGCGTCTTTTCCGTGCAGGGCATGGCCGGGGAGACGGAGGCGCGGCGGGCGTCGACGGTGATGCCCTCGCCCCAGTTCATGGCGGCGAGTTTTTCAATGCCTTCGTCGATCTCGCGGCCGTCCTCGTCGTTCCAGCGACGGGTGTCGATGCGAATGGAGCAGGTTTCGGGAACCGTGTTGCAGACCGTGCCGCCTTGGATGACGCCGACGGTCACGCTCGTGCCCTTGCCTTCGAGGTCCTGGAGCTTGGTGACTTCGATTGTGAACCTGGCGGCGGCGAGAATGGCGGAGCGGCCGTCCTGCGGGTTGTTGCCTGCGTGAGCGGCAACGCCGTGGAAGGTGACGTCCCAGACGGAGCGACCCTTGCGGGAGCGCACGAAGGCGCCGCTGGCGCGGCCCGGTTCGGAGACGACGGCGCGCATGGCCTTCTTGGCCATCGTGGCGAGCCATTCGCGGGAGGAGAGCGAACTCACTTCTTCGTCGGGGTTGTAGCAGACGGCGATGGCGAGACGGTCGAGGTCTTCCTTGCGGGCGTTCTTGAGGGCGTGGAAGATGGCGATGACGCCGGCCTTGCAGTCGGCGCAGCCCGGGCCGTAGACCGTGCCGTCCTCGACGCGGAACGGACGCTGGGCGACGGTGCCATCAGGGTAGACCGTGTCGAGATGGGCGTTGAACATGATGTCGAACTTTTCAGCGCCCGGCTTGTTCGTGGCGAAGAGACCGCGGCCGGCCTTGTCGCCGAGGTCGACGAGTTCGGTGGCGAAGCCGATTTCGTCATAGTGGCGCTTCATGATTTCGGCGACGCGCGTGACGCCGTCGCAGGTGTTGCTGCCGCAGTCGATGTTGACGACTTCTTCGAGGTCCTTCAGATAGGTTTCAAGCATTCGCTCTCTCCGCTTGGTGATTCGGTTGTTGGTCCGTGAACGGGCATGTGGTCCGCCCGTCCGATGGGAGAGATTGTGGATCAAAACGAATCGCCCCGCCTTGTACCTTGGTTCAAGCGGGGCACACGATGCATTTTCGGGAGAGTCGGACTCCCCATTCTCAGTCGTCGGTGAAGTCCCTGTCCTCGGGCGCCTTCTGGTCCTCGGCGAGTTCGCCGATGGCGGAGAGGTAGTGGTGGAGTTCAAGGGCGGAGCGCACCTCGAGCTTGCGGCAGGCGTTCGAGCGGTGGATCTTGACGGTGTGCTCCTGGATGTCGAGCTCGGCCGCGATCTGCTTGTTGAGCATGTCTCGGGCGACGAGCCTGACGACGAGCTGCTCGCGCTCGGTGAGCATGGCGAAGCGCTCGCGCTTTCGTTCGACGTCGATCGCCTCGCGGCGGTGCGCGATGTTCTTGCTGATCATGCGCCTGACGCTCTCGCGAAGCTTCGCGGGCTCGACGGGCTTTTCGCAGAAGTCCTCGGCACCACGCTTGAGGGTCGAGACCGCCATGCTGATGTCGCCGTGGCCAGAGAGAAAGAGGATCGGCAGGTCGATCCCCCTGCGAGTCATCTCCTCCTGGAGCTCGAGCCCGCTCATGCCGGGCATGCGCACGTCAAGCACGAGGCATCCGGGGTGTCTCAGATCGTCCCTCGCGAGGAACTCCTCGGCGCTCTCGTAGGCGACGGCGTTGATGCCGCCCATGCGGAGCATGAAGGCCTCGGAGTTGCGTACGGTCTCCTCGTCGTCGATGATGCGCGCGAGCGGCGAGTAGAGATCGGGATTGGGCATGCTGGTGAACATGATTCTAGTGACTCCTATGCGGCTTCGGCGGTCCTGACCTGCGGAAGCGAAAGCGAGACGACGAGGCCCCGGGGCTCGGCGCGTCTGAAAGTGAGGCGCCCCCTGTGGCGTTCGGCGATGACGCGGCAGATCGAGAGTCCGAGACCGAGGCCCTCGAACTTCTCGCTCGTGACGGGATGCGAGAGCTCGGCGAACTTCTTGTCGTCGAGCGGCAGGCCGTTGTCCTCGACCTCGAGCACCCAGCGCGGGTTGTTTTCGACGCTGAGGTCAGCCTTGAGGCGCAGCCTGATCTCGGGGTGCTCCACACTGCCCGACTGCAGCGCGTGGAGCGCGTTCTTCAAGGTGTTGACGACGAAGAGCTCGAGTTCGAGTGGATCCCCCTCGACGGGAGCCGCATCGACGAGGTCGGCCGAGACCCGGACGGACGAGCTTGCGGCGCCCGAACGGAAGGTGGAGTACGCCGACTTCACGACGGCGCAGAAGTCGATCTCGCGCTGCAGGCCCTCCTTCTGCCTGGCATAGCTGCGCACGCGCTCGACGATGCTCGAGACGCGCTCGGCCTGACGCCCGATCTCGCGGGTCGCTTCATCGATGACGGGGTCGTGCCCCTTGCCGCCGAGATAAAGCGAAAGTCCGTCGGCGTAGTTGATGAGGGAGGCGACGGGCTGCCTTAGCTCGTGTGCGATCATGCTCGAGAGTTCCGAGACGATGCCCGCGCGCTCGAGCTGCGAGAGGCGCTCGCGGTCGCGCCTCGCATGGTCCTCAAGTGCGTCCTTCTCGTCGATCACCTTGACGAGCGCCTTCGTGCGGCGCGCGACGATCTTGCTCACCGACACGCTGTAGAGCATCGAGGCGGCGAGGATGAGAAATCCGAGGACGAGCGCGTACTTGTAACGCTCCTCGACCACCGAGAACCTGGCGTCGGACGCCTTGTTCGTGGGCGCATAGGCGAACTTCTCCGCGACGCGGCGCACGTTCCTGTAGTCGTTGGCGAGCGTCCAACGGTAGCCCGACTCGGGGACGGGCATCGAGTAGACTGCAGCCGCGATGCGGCGCCTGACGTCCTCGGGCACGTAGGTCTGGGCGGCGAGCGCAAGGCCCGGAAAGAGCTCGGTAGAGCTCACGCAGGCGAGCCCCTGCTGCGGCTTCTCACCCACGACGCGAAGGCTGCCCGGCTCCACCAGTCCCGCAGCCGTCAAGGTCTCAAGCTCGCACACGCGCAGAATCCCCACGTCGGCGTCACGCTCGAGTACGGCCCGAGCAACGGACAGGCCCGAGGCCCCGAGGAAGGTCGTCTTGCCGAAGAAGTTCTTCGGATACTGCGAAACGTTGGCCACTTCGTCGAGCGCCGTGATCCAGCCGTCGAAGGACGCCATGCCCGCGGCCGCCACGAAGGCGGTCCTCAGATCGGAGACCTGGTTGTAGCGGGTGTCGTCCGCCCTCACCACGAAGACGGAGCCCGCGGCCCTCTCGGGATCGGTCGCCTGCGGAGGCTTCAGGGTCGAGATCCACTCGACGCCTGCGCCCATGTCGGAGAGATAGATGTAGTAGCCGCTCGTGACGAGAAAGAGGTCGACCTCGTGGCTCACAACAGCGGTCTGCAGGTCGAACGGCGCGTACTTGTGAAGCGTCACGCTGACGTCTGCGCCGCCCTTGCCCGCGCCCCTGAGGCTCTCCTCAAGACGGGCCGCAAGGGACTCCATGAAGCTCGAACCCTGTCCGAGATCGAGTGGATCGGCGTAGCCGATGCGAAGCGAGCCGTCGAAGTGCCTCACGACCTTCGCGGGCGTCTCGATGGCGATGGAGGCGTCCTCCTGCACGCCCGCTTCGGGCGTGGCGGCGCGTGCCGTGCTGAGTAGAAGTGCCGCCAGAAGGGCGAGCATTGCTGATGGGCGCATGAGTGTGTGGCCTTAAGGACCCGGCATGCGTTCAGGCCGGGTCGTTCTGATGTTCTTGTGCGGTGAATGCCGACGGGAATTTTCCAATTATGCGCATTCGGCACGATCGCGACCAGAGGAGGTTCCCGAAAGGGCGCGCGCAGAACCTAAAAAAAGGCGGGCGCACCGTACAGGGCGTCCGCCGAGAAGAAAAGCAGCCGGCAGGAGAACCCGGCCGCTTTGAGAGGAAATCGATGTGTTTCAAATCGATGTATTTCGAGGTTCCGGCTTAGTTCAGGATGATGGTCATGACAACCATCACGATCAGACCGCCCGTCATCGGGATCGCCGTGCGGCGAACCAGAGCGAAGGGGCTGATGCCCGAGCAGCCTGCCACGGCCACGACCACGGCGGTAATCGGAGACATCACGCGGGCAAGCCCCGTCGAGAGCTGCATCGGCATGAGAAGCAGGATGGTCGAGACGCCGAACTGCTGGGCGAAGTCAGGAACGAGCGGAGCGAAGGCGAAGAACGGAGCGTTGCCGGACCCCATCACGACGCAGGAGATCGAGATGAAGGACACGACGACGATCATGATGGCGTAGGCCGGAAGACCGAGGTTCTGCGTGCCGGCAATGAGGTAGTCGATCGTGCCGGTGGCGATGAGGCCCTTGGCGAAGAGTTCGCCCGCGACGATGAGGGTGATCACCGTGGCGAACTGGCGGCCCATCATGTGGAAGAATTCAAAGCCGGTATTGAGTACGTCCTTGACGGCCTTGCGGGCGAGTTCGCAGCAGAGGGCGACCGTGAAGGAGATGAACATGGCGGTCGGAACGTCGAGCTTGACCGTGTCGATCACGAAGCGGTTGAAGACGATGAGCAGGACGAGCGGGATCATCGGCAGGAGACCGTACCAGGCGGGAGCGCCCTTGACGTCGATCTTTTCCTGCTTGGCGGTGGCTTCGTCGACCTCGTTGGCCTTGTCGCCGTCCTTGGCGTCAAAGTAGCGCTGCGTGAAGAAGTGCAGGGCGGCGACGGCGATCGTCACGACGATGCCGACGGGGATCTGGTACTCGACGAAGTAGGTCATCGTGTCCATGCCGGCCACCTGGGCGGCGTAGTTCGCGGCACCGGAGGTCGGCCCCATGTCAAGACAGGAGACCGTGGCGATGACGGCGGCGGCGGAGAGGCGGGAGGCGCCGAGACGCACGAGGACCGGGTAGATCGTGACCATCAGGAGCATCGCGAGGCCGGATGCGGACGGGATGAAGAGGTCGGCGATCGCGCCGATGATGTAGGCGAGCGAGAGCACGAAGTACGGCGAGCGGAAGATGCGCAGCGGCCTGCAGAGGTAGTCGGCCATGATGGCGGAGGCGCCGATCATGGACATGTACTTGGAGTAGCCGGCAGCCGACATGATCAGCAGACCGATGCCTGCGGTGCGACTCGACATCAGCGACGTGATGCACTTGAAGAGGTCGAAGCCGATGAAGCCCGTGCTGGCGACGCCCTTCGGAAGGATCTGGGCGCCGTTGGGCAGAAGCCCGAACGCGTCCATGGCGATCGAGCAGACGAGAAGCGTGAGGCCGCCGAAGAAGAGCACGAACTGTGCCTTCATCTTCTTGAGCAGGATGACCACCACCATGATGGTGACCAGAAGAGAAATGATGACGCCGACCATGGCTGACGTTCCTTTTGGTGTGTGTTGGTTCTTTTGGGTCCGGGTTGGAGGTCCGCCGACCGCCCGCCGCAGGTCACGGCGGGAGGCGGAAAGGGAGCGGACTGTGGGGGATTCTGAACCAAGCAGGACGCATGCACCATGTACCAAGGTTCAAGGACGAGGATTTTTTCGGCGTTCATAATGGTTCCGCATCAGGGAACGGCGCCCCTGGACACAGCCACTGTCCGGAACGCGTTCCCCTACTTCGACCACAACGCGTCCGCTTCCGGCAACAGCCTCCGTCCGGGTTCGGGCGCCCCCTGCAAACCAAGGGGCCACCATTCGATTCGTCAAAGGAGAATCTTCCATGGACAAGAAAGCCGCACTGCTCGAACGCTTCATGCGCTATGCAGCCATTTCCACCCAGAGCAATCTGAAGGCCGGCTGCGTGCCGAGCAACCCGCGTGAATTCGAACTCGCCGAAATGCTCGCCGGCGAACTTCGTGAAATGGGCCTTGAAGACGTTGAAGTCGACGAACATGCCATCGTCTACTCGAAGCTTCCCTCCAACCTGCCCGAAGGCACGAAGGCTCCGGTGATCGGCTGGGTCGTCCACATGGACACCGTCGACGTCGGCCTCTCCCCCGACGTCCACCCGCAAGTCGTCAAGAACTATCAGGGCGGCGACATCTGCCTCAACAAGGAAAAGGACATCTGGCTCAAGACGGCCGAACATCCTGAAATCGAACGTTACGTGGGTGACGACATCGTCGTCTCCGACGGCACGTCCGTGCTTGGCGCCGACGACAAGTCCGCCATCGCCAACGTCATGACGGCCCTCTCCATCGTCACGAGCCAAAACCGTCCGCACGGCGACATCCACATCGTCTTCGTTCCCGACGAAGAGCTCGGCGAACAGGGCGCCCGCAAGATGGACTTCTCCAAGTTCCCCGTCGACTTCGCCTACACGATCGACTGCTGCGAACTCGGCGAAGTGGTCTGGGAAACGTTCAACGCCGGCAACGCCAAGCTGACGGTCAAGGGCGTCACGGCCCACCCGATGTCCTCCAAGGGCGTCCTCGTCAACCCGATCCTCGTCGTGCACGACTTCATCAACATGCTCGACCGCGCCGAGACACCGGAATGCACCGAAAACCGCGAGGGCTTCGTCGTCCTCAAGACGATGCAGGCCAACCCGAGCCAGGCCGTCCTCACGATGAAGGTTCGCGACCACAACAAGGCCCTCTACGAACGCAAGAAGGAAAAGCTCGTGCGCGCCGCCGAGTACCTCCGCTTCCGTCACCCGAAGGCCGGGATCGAAATCGAGCTCTCCGACTCCTACGCCAACATCGCCGACGCCGTGCGCGACGACAACCGCGTGGGCATCGACTACCTCTATGACGCCCTCGCCACGGCCGGCGTCGAGCCCAAGACCACCGCCATGCGCGGCGGCACGGACGGCTCCTACCTCTCCGTCAAGGGCATCCTCACGCCGAACTACTTCACCGGCGCCCACAACTTCCACAGCAACTGCGAGTTCCTGCCGATGAAGTCCTGGGAAAAGAGCCTTGAAGTCACGCTCGCCATCATCGATCTGACGGCGAAGAACGCCCGCGGCTGATCTCTGCAAATGAAGTGAACACGAAGCGGCCCTGCTGTCATGCACAGCAGGGCCGCTTTCCGTTCAGAAGGTCTTCCTCCTTCGCCAACACGAGCAGCAGATGGAGGGCATGCTTCTCAACGACCTCCTGTCCGTCGACATGCGTCTTGCGCGCATCATCGACACGCTCTTCAGGGCGCGCGGCGAGTCCCTCTCCGAGCGCCTCAAGCCCGTGCCCGTTCCCGTGACGGTCCTGCAACTCGCAGAAATGGTGCATGCGGACCGCGCCTTCCTGAGCAGGATCCTCTCGAAGTGGCGTGAGGCGGAGTGCTTCGAGCGCAAGGGCAGGCGGCTCCTCTTCTCGCGGGCGATCTTCGACATCTGTTTGTGTCTTGAGGGCCGGGAGCGCCTGGTCCGTGCTCCTCATCCCTGACATCGAGTCTAGGCGGGTCCGAAGGCCCCCTCTGTGACAAAGTTCACAAAGACGTTTTTTTGCCCAGACCCGCCCCGCAGCCTTCCATAGACGGATCACCCTAAGCAAACCACCTGATGCACAAGCGAAGCCTTCCACGCTATACTATATCCGTTATGAATACGCAGATCCTCCTTCCGACCCCTTCCGCTCACCATCACCTTTGGTGGCGCTCCTTCTCTTTCTAGAGCGGGTCGGGCGAGCTTTGCCCAAATTCCAGTCCAAAAGACCCGCACTCCCGCGGGTCTTTTTGCATCAGGCGCACAGAAGCCCCGGGACGACGGACAAGACACAACGAAAACGTCCACAGAGGTTTCAACATGTTCCAAAGGCTCAACGAGCGCGCAAGGTCCTGCAGCAGACGATGGCAAAAGGAAGACATCCGACTCCGATCCGTCCTCCGACAACCATCACCCGACAGGCACCCGACATGACAACGCTTCGATTCCACGGCTCCGCCGCCGTCCTCCTTCTTCCGCTCGCACTCTTCGTGGCCGTCACGGCCAGGCTCTTCATCTCCGATGCCGCCTTCGACCTCACGGGCCTCGCAGCCGCAGGCGTCCTCACGCTCTTCTCGGGCTCGCTCCTCGCGAAAGCCCCGTCCGAATACTGGAAGGCCGCCGTGCGCGGGGCCTCGTCCGAGCTGACGGGCACGGTCGTGCTCATCCTGATCGCCTCGGGCATCTTCTCCGCCATGATGAAGGCCTCGGGCGTCGCCGACGGGCTCGTCTTCCTCGGAGGGATGCTCCACCTCACGGGCCACGCCTTCACGGTCTTCGTGCTCCTCGCCTCCTCTCTGATGGCAGCCGCCACGGGCTCGTCCATCGGCACGCTTCTCGCCGCCATGCCGATCTTCTTCCCTGCGGGCGTCGCACTCGGGGCGGATCCCACCATGCTCGCGGGCGCCGTCCTCTCGGGCGCCATCTTCGGCGACAACCTCGCACCCGTCTCCGACGTCACCGTCATCTCGTCGGTCACGCAGCGCTTTCGCGACGGCACACCCGCCGACATTGCGGGAGTCGTGCGCACCAGGCTTCCCTACGCCATGACCGCACTTGCCGTTTCCATGCCCGTCTACGCCTTCATGGGCGCTTCCCGCCCTGTCTCCGAGGCGGCGCTCTCGGGCGACGCGTCCGCCCTTCTGATGCTCGTCCCCGTCGCCGTCCTCATTGCCGTTGCGGTCAGGACCCGCGACGTGCTGATGGCGATCTCGGCGGGCGCTGTGACGGGCACGGCCACGGGGCTTCTCATCGGCCGCCTCAGCTTCGCCACAATCTTCGCGGCCGACGACGGCAGGCTCTCGGGCTTTCTCATCTCGGGCATCAGCAACGTCTCGCCCATCATCCTGCTGTGCGTCACGCTCTTCGCCTTCACGGGCATCGTACGCGAGGCGGGCGTGCCCGACATGATGGCGAAGGCCCTTGAAGCGGGTTCGGCGGGCCGCCCCTCCGCACTTCGCACCGAGCTCTTTCTCTCGGCCGCCACGCTCGTCGTGACGACGCTCTTTGCAGCCGTCACCTCCGCCTCCGTCGCACTCGTCGGCTCTCTCACCGACGACATCGGCCGCGCCTCGAACGTGCACCCGTACCGCCGCTCGCACATCCTCTCGGGCCTAGCGAACAGCCTTCCCGTCCTGATGCCGTTCTCGGCCTTCGTGCTCATCACGATGGCCGCCGTCTCGGGACTCGAGGGCGCGGCTGCCGTCACGCCCTTCACGCTCATGACCGCCGCCTTCTACCCGATCGCGCTCTTCCTCGTCTTCGGCTTCATGGTGCTCACGGGCACGGGCCGCATGATGGAAACGCCCGAACCCGAAGCTGCAGAGGCCAAGACTGCAACCGCCCTCTGAATAACGCCAGACATTCAGGATTGACAAACAGGAAACAGACGATGACATCTGACGACACGTTCGAACTCTACGACCTCGAGGTCACCGTTGAAGGCGACGAAAAGGACTTCGTCTGCCGCCACCATGCGGGACACGCGTTCAGGGTGGAAGGCGAGGACCTCGTCTTTCCCGAGGGCGGACGCTTCTCGATGTATGCGCTCGCGGCGCTCATCCCGCTACTGCCCGCCAAGGAACGCCCCACCTCCCCGAACGACTGGATGACGACCGATGCGCTCATCGCCTGTCCCGATCCCAACTGCGGAGCGAAGTTCAGGATCCGTCGGACCGCAAAACGCATCCTCTCGCACGCCGAATGCACCGTCGTGCCGCTGGGCGCAAAGGCCTGAGCGGTCCGGCAACCGTACAACCAGGAGTACATGATCATGACCCAAGCGCCCCTCATGGACCGAATCCACATTACTGAAGACTATTGCGTGCCGCGCGTCATCAACGGCGGCTGGCAGCTTTCCGCGGGCCACGCGCTCGAGCGTCCGCTCGACCTCGCCGACGCGTCCCGCGCCTTCAACCGCCTCATCGACATGGGATTCGACACCTTCGACTGCGCCGACATCTACACGGGCGTCGAGGACTTCTTCGGCGGCATCATCCGCGAGCGCCGGAAGGCGGGGCTTCGCCTGCCGCAGATTCACACGAAGTTCGTGCCCGACCTCAACGACCTCGCGAACGTGACGCCGGCTTACATCGAGAACATCATCACGCGAAGTCTCAGGCGCCTCGGCGTCGAGCGACTCGATGCAGTCCAGTTCCACTGGTGGGACTATTCGGTGCCGGGCATGGTCGACGTGGCGGGTGAGCTCGTGCGTCTTCAGGAAAAGGGCCTCATCCGCCTCATCTCCACCACGAACTTCAACGCCGTCGAGCTTCGAAAGCTCATCGACGCAGGCATCCCCGTCGCCACCAACCAGTGCCAATACTCGGTCCTCGACCGCCGCCCCGCCATGCGGCTCGAGCGCCTCTGCCGCGAGACGGGAGTAAAACTGCTCTGCTACGGCACCGTCGCCGGCGGGTTCATGTCCGAGAAGTGGCTTGGCGCGCCGAAGCCCGATCACTTCGAGAACCGCTCCCTGGTCAAGTACGCGCTCGTCATCGAGGATTCGCTCCGCTGGGAAGGCTTCCAAGCGCTTCTCGCCCTCATGAAGGAGATCGGCGATCCGCTCGGGCTTTCGATTGCGAACGTCTCGACGCTCTGGACGCTCTCGAGGCCCGAAGTCGCCGCAGCGATCATCGGCACGAGAAGCTCAAGGCACGTCGACGGGAACGCCGCGCTCATCGGCCGCACCCTGCCGCCCGAGGGCGTCGCCCGCATCGACGCCTTCCTCGCGGGCTTTCCGACGGTCGACGGCGACTGCTTCGACCTCGAGCGCCTCGACGGCTCGAAGCACCGCGCCATCATGCGCATGAACCTCGTCAACAGCGTCGACGGGAAGTGATTGCAGAAGGCAATTCCATTTGAGAGAGTGCCCCGACCGGCCATTCGGGGCATCCCCTACCTCGGAAGTTTGACATCCTCCCGAGTATGAATACCCGGGATTCCTCGTATTCGCGTCAGGACGCGAAGAAAAGGACGGTTCCCGCTGCTGACTTGTTGCCAAGTTCACTTGACGGGCGAACTGAGCCTGTCCGGCTCTTCTTTAGCACGTTGAGTGCACCTACGACGTCCGCGTTTTCAGTGTAGCCGCAAAGTTGGCAACCGAAATGCGCCTGCGTAGGTCGATTTGATGAACTCGTGTATCCGCACTTGGGACAAGTCTGGCTCGTGTACTTCGGATCGGCAAGGATGAGCCGTCCGCCGTCCTTGAACAAGGCCCACAGGATGGCCATCCTCATACCATAGGGCGCAACGCGTGCCAAAGAGCGGTTCAAGCCGCTCTTCTGCTTCACGTTCCTGCCCGGATCCTCAACCGTGCCCTTGGCCGATTTCGTCATGTTCTTCAACTTCAGATTTTCCATGGCCACCCATCCGTATTTCTGTGCGATGGTGTGAGCCGTTCTCTTCATGAAGTCCTGACGAATGTTGCGGATACGACAATAGTGCGTCAGAATCTGGTTCTTCAGTTGCCTGCACCTGCGACTCGGCTCCCGTTTGTCAAACGGGGCCGCCTTGCCCAAATCGGCCAGCTTCTTGCGGGCTTCCTTGTTGTGGCAAAGTTGCTTTTGAAGAACGGCAATTCGTTTCTCGTGCTTCTTGATGGATGAAACTTCGGGAAGCCCTTCTTATTGGACTTGAACTCATTGATGGATGCGCACTCATCCTTCAGACCTTGCTGAAGCGCTTGAGATGGCGCATCCTGAAGCCACAACATGTCGTCTTCCTGTTTCCAGCACGTGAGCTTTTCACAAAGTTCCGCATAGTTCAGAAACGGCAGATTGTGTTCAAGCCTCTGCTTCTGCAATTCGGTCGCCTTGTTCCAAACAAAACGCCGGCACCCGGTGGGCTTGAGCGAAGATTCGCGTTTGCTCCCGGGTAGGCATCAGTTCGAACTTGTAGGCGATATTGGCTTTCATGACTTCCATCCTACACCGTCCTTTTCGAGAACGCATGGTTCGTAGACAATCTGCGAACCAGAAGAGTACCTCTCATCCCATCGATTGAAATCGAGGGCTTTCTCGGCTTGGATTTGTAAGTTTGACCCGAAGGCTTGACCTTCCGCGCCCTGACTGGGCTTTGCCTTGAAAGCCCTTTCTCAAAAGGATTGCGCGGCACCTATAATGCATCTACGGCAGAGCCGGACCCTCGAAAGCACTACTGCTTTCGCATGACCTCCGCATCCCGAGAAGACCATTTTGAAGACGGGACGGAGTCCGCCCCTCGCATGCCTAATCAAGGAGACAACACATGGCCATGAAGACCTACGACTTCGCCTACGGGCGCGGTCGCAAAACCTTTACCGTTGAAGAGGACCGCGTTCTGAAGGTGGTCCGCACCGAAGAGTTCCCGCCGATGGAGGACATCAGGGGCGGCGTGCTCGAGGCGATCCGCCACCCGATCGGCTGCCCGTCGATCGAGGAGATCATCAAGCCCGGCGACACCGTCGCCTTCATCTGCAACGACCCGACCCGCGTCGCCAACAGCTTCGACTTCATGCCGGTGCTCGTCGACGAGATGAACCGTCTCGGCGTGAAGGACGAGGACATGAAGATCGTCTTCGCGCTCGGCACCCACCGCGCCATGACGCACGAGGAGATGGTCGAGGGCGTGGGCGAGAACGTCGCCTCCCGCCTCAAGATGTACAACAGCATCTGCACGAATGACGACGACTTCGAATACTTCGGCACGACCTCCCGCGGAACGCCCGTGCACATCCACAAGGAGCTCTGCAACGTCGACCACGTGATCCTCACGGGCACGATCGTGCACCACTACTTCTCCGGCTACGGCGGCGGCCGAAAGGCCATCCTTCCCGGCTGCGCCGCGATGGAGACCGTTCGCGTCAACCACAGCTTCATGCTCGACGAAAACGCCGCGCTCGGCCGCACGACGGGCAACCCCTGCTACGAGGACCAGATGGAGGGCGTCGCGCTCTTCGCCAAGGGCCGCTCGCTCTTCCTCTTCAACGCCATCCTGAACGCCAAGCACCAGTTCCTGCGCATGTTCGCGGGCGACTACATCGCCGCGCACAAGGAAGCCTGCAAGTTCGTCGACGAGGTCTACGGCTGCGTCATTCCGAAGCTCGCCGACATGGTGATCGTCTCCTGCGGCGGCTATCCCAAGGACATCAACGTCTACCAGATGCAGAAGACCATGGAGAACGCCTCCTGCGCCGTCAGGAAGGACGGCGTCGTGATCCTGCTCGCCGACTGCGAGGAAGGCTCGGGCTCCAAGGTGCTCGAGGAGACTTTCCGCCGCCTCAAGACTCCGGCCGCCATCAAGGCCGAGCTTGAAGCCAACTTCAAGATCGGCGCCAACAAGGCCTACGCCATCACGCGCCCGATCGAAAAGGCCCGCTACATCCTCGTGACGAGCCTCGACCGCCAGCTCGCGAAGGACATGCTCTTCACGGGCGCAGTCGACACCGTCGAGGAGGCCCTCGAAATCGCCAAGCAGTACGTGGGCGAGACGCCCGACATGATCCTGATGCCCGAAGGCTCCCTCACGGTGCCCCGCGTCGAATAAGGATCCTCCTGCGGCGGGCGTCTACGGACACCCCCGCACCCGACCGACTGCCGCCTGCCTGCGCCTCACCGGCCAGGCAGGCTTTTTGTCCAGAATCACATCCCGAGGCCAGCATGCCCGACAACATCCGCTTCGACATCGACCGCGACGTGCGCATCGGTTTGCCCGAAGCCGTCTTCTGCGAGGGCAAGAGCCATGACGCTCTCCTCTCGCTCCTCAAGCGCTTTGCGTCCGACGACGAGAAGCCCATTCTCTTCACGCGCCTCTCGGAATCCGTCTGGGCGCGCGTGCCCAAAGACCTTCGCGCCGCCTACGACTACGATCCCCTCTCCCGCACCACCTGGCACCGCACCTGCCCGCGCCATGAAACGGGCCTTGCGAGCATCGTCTCCGCGGGAACGGCCGACGCGTTCGTGACGCACGAGGTCGCCCGCACGCTCGAGTACCTCGGCTGGACCGTCCGCCTCTTCGAGGACTGCGGAGTTGCGGGCCTCTGGCGCATTCAGGCCGCAAGGGACGACATCAACAAGGGCGACGTGGTCGTCGTCTGCGCGGGACTCGACGCCGCGCTCGCAAGCGTCATGGGCGGCCTCACCTCGAAGCCCGTCTTCGCGGTCCCCACGTCCGTGGGCTACGGCATCGCCGAAGGCGGCCGCGCTGCGCTCTCGAGCTGCCTCGCGTCCTGTGCGCCCGGCGTTGCCGTCATGAACATCGACAACGGCTACGGCGCCGCCTGCGCCGCCGCCCGCGTCCTCACCCTGCTTGAATCCGTGCGCGCTGCGCGCTGACCGAGGAGCACCGACCATGTCCGACCTCTTCAACCACCCGATCCTCACCGTCCGCATCCATGCGGGCTTCAACGCCAACGTCTTCCTCGCCGGCCTCCTCGCCCTGACGGGCCAGACCGCGGGAACGGCCCAGGCCTACATGGCGCGGCGCTTCCCCGAAGTCGACGCCATCATCGAATTCGGCCCGCGCGCCGTCAACGGCATCCTCGGCCACACGCTCTCGATCAGGACGCCGCACGAGCACGTCCACAGAACGCCCGCCGACATCCTCCGCCACTATGAGGCGAGCACGCTCTCCGACGAGGCGAAGGCCAAGGCCGCCGCCATCTGGTCCGTGGTCGCGAACGCCGAGGCCCGCGTGCACGGCACGACGCCCGATCACGTCCACTTCCACGAGGTGGGCCGCATGGCGAACATCATCGCAGTCGGGCTCATCGCCGACTTCATGACCACGATCGATCCCGCCATGATCGTCGCGAGTCCCCTCCCGATGACCGACGGCACCGTCAACTGCGCCCACGGCGTCGTGCCCTATCCCGCACCCGCCCTCTACGCGATGCTCGACGGCGTTGCCGTGCGCCCCTGGTCGGGCGAAGGCGAACCCGTGACGCCCACGGGGCTGGCTGTCCTGCTGGGGCTCGGCGCGCGCTTTGGCGGCTGGCCCGAGATGGTCGTCACCGACCACGTCACCGTCTTCACGCCGAAGATCTTCGAGGGCGTCGCCAACGGCACGCTCATGGCCTTCGGCCAGCCCGTTCCCGCAGCCGAGTGAACGCCATGACGCCTGCCTTCGACGATCCTCGTCTTGAGCGGCTCGCCTCGAAGCTCTCCGAAGCCTCGAGCAACGGCGCGGTCACGCTCGCCTATTCGGGCGGACTCGACAGCCGCTTCCTCGCGTTCTTCGCAAAGCTAGCGGGCTTTCGCGTGAGGCTCCTGCACGTCACAGGCCCGCACGTTGCGCCCGCCGAGACGGCCGAAGCCGTCGCCGAAGCCAGAGCCATGGGACTCGAGGCCGAGCTCGTGCCACTCGATCCTGCGGACATGCCCGACCTCGCCGCCGCAGGACGCCTGCGCTGCTACATCTGCAAGCGCCACATCTTCACGGAGCTTCTCAGGATTGCCGGCGACGCCCAGCTCTGCGACGGCACAAACCACTCCGACCTCGCCGTCTACCGTCCCGGCCGCAAGGCTCTGGAGGAGCTTGGCATCCGCTCCCCGCTTGCAGAGGCCGACATCAGCAAGGACGAGATACGTTCGCTCGGCGCCGCACTCGGCTTTCGCAATCCGGGCCAGATGGCAAGGCCCTGCCTGCTCACCCGCTTTCCCTACGGCATGAAGCCCGCGTCGCGCGACCTGACGTTCGCAGCCGACGCCGAAGCCGCCGTCGAAGCCCTCATGAAGGAGGACGATCGGCTTCCGGGCCTGAGGTTCCGCTGCCGCTTCCCGGACGGCGTCAGCCCCGTGATTCATCTCGAGCGAGCTTCAGTCTCGCATGCAGAGGCACCGGAACTCCTTGGCGAAGGTCTCAGAAAGAAGCTCGGTGAGCGTGCGTCAGGGCTTCGCATCGAGCTTGTGGACGAGCTCTCGGGGTGGTTCGACCGGCCCGTCCGGAACTGAGAAAGACAGAGCACGACAAAGAACAAAAGGCAGCGATCCCAGGACCGCTGCCTTTTGTTTGGATTGAAACCTCTCGAATTCAGCTCCGGAAAAAGCATCGCCCCGGATTCCTTTCGGAATCCAGGGCGACTGGTTCAGTCAAACTGATGTTCTATGCGAACGGGCAGTTATTAGTATGAAAGCGGAAGCGCCGGAAACCAAAAAGAAAAAACACCCCCGGTAGG
>ERZ1106929.486-NODE-486-length-45071-cov-10.152857_pt1 | contig 45071 bp, 40 predicted proteins | sample MGYA00403662_ERZ1106929 | MGnify/ENA primary metagenome ERZ1106929 (study PRJEB35170, sample SAMEA104062442) | human gut metagenome | biome: human gut; feature: human-associated habitat; material: faeces | place: Denmark | collected 2013-02-20 ... | reverse complement strand
GGAGCTGCTACCCAGATTCGAACTGGGGACCTCATCCTTACCAACTGATTGGGAGGGTGAGGTTTCCTGCTTTCGGGTGCTTTTATGCCTTTTCCAGTCCGAAGGACCATACTCTTTGGCACACTTTCGCCCATTGGTTCCGTTGTCTCGTTTTCCCGTGTGGGTCACGGTGTGGGTCAACCCCAGCTATGAGGCAAAGGATGGACGAACCTCAGACAAGGGTGTGCCAAGGCGCTGCACCCTGTCCCGCTCATAGGTGACCCGGGTCACCTCTTCGATAAACGCCTGCTCTTTCGGTGTCGCGCTTGCCCAGCGCACATCGTATTTCCGACACATCCGGAAGAAAAGTGCATAGAACCGCTCCTCCTCTGGATATCTTCGGCAATACCACTCCGCATCAGACGCCGGGCGGTTGGTATTCTTATGATCCATACAGGCCACCTCCTCGCCTTAAGTCAAATATGTGAAAAAGATCCGCTTCGCGGCTTCGTCTGCGATCAGATATTTGGGTGCGGACGGTTGGAACATCGGAAACCGTACAGCACCAAAATCCCGCTCGTAATGCTTTGCCAAGGCTGTCGTTTTCGCCTCCAGCACGACATCTCCGGTCAGGCCGTTTCGATGGAGAGTTTGATGCCGTAGGCGATCATCAGCCGTCCAATCCCCGTATACTCCGGCTTTCCTTCATCCAATGTCGGATTGGACTCCGGGTGCGCCTCCATGTACACAATGTGAACGACCAGAGCGTCCTCAAGGATCTCATATGCTGCTAAAGCGATCACCGCATCCCCGATTTTTGCCGCATATCTCCGGAATTTCTCATCTGCAAAAAAACTCACTGGTCCAAGGTATCTGCCAAACAGGTTCTGCTTTCGTTAACTCAGCATCGTGCTGTGTCATCGGTACAATTATCACGGGAGTCTACTCACCCTGTCCGCCAAATACAAGGGGCTGGAATCGCATACGGCTCGCCTCGTAGTCAGTTTACGGATTTTTACAACCATCCCGTCCCCATATACGCCTGTCCAACACTTAGAAATTGCGCCAGTATTTAAAGGGGGTTCCCAGTATATCTCTTACTTCTCGAGCTATTTTAATCGGACGAATTTGCGATGCTGTTGACAAAGAGATCGATAAAAAGAAAATCCTGCAGCTCATCGCTCAGGATGTGGGACAGAAAATCACCGGCTAAGCTGATGGCTTGAATAAGGATCTGTTGCAAAATGCAGTGTTCAGACCCGGAAAGAAATTTTCACTCCAAAAAATTAGAAAAAACCGCAAGTTTTGAGACTTTATCTAACTTTTTCTTTGGCCTGATTGTTCAAAATTCTATTTTGCAACAGGCCCTTATTACAGACAAAGCCCCTTAAGGGTCTTGTATGATTACCTTATTTCTGCTTACTCCCCGTAAACAGGTCTGTAAATTCTTTTATGGTCATCTCCATGAGGGGCCCCTATTGTATATCATCAACGTCCCTGCCGATCAGATGACCAATGACGGCTTTACTGGCACACCGACCCTGGTACGCCGTTTCACAGCGTTCTGTCCCACAGGCATCACTTTCCACTTCCAATAGCATTTTTGCAGGGCGGAACCTTGTGAAAACAAATACCCCCCCAGTGGTAGAATCAAAGACCACTTGTAGAGCAGCCCCTGCCTATACTGAATCCACCTTCCTACACTCCCCCAATAAAACACCAGGCAGACCTCTGAAATAGAGATCCGCCTGGCTTGAGAAAAGGAAAGAGAGGGTAAAATTAGTTTGAATCAGGCCCTGAGCTTCTTCTGGTTGATCGGTGCCTGTTCCTTGGGGATGCGCTTGCCCGTTTCAGGATCCACATACCAAATGGCAAAACCGGTAGCGGCGTAAATCAGAGAGATGATGGGGACGATGTAGCACAAGAATACGTAAGGAATGTAATCGGTGTACAGGACGCCTAGGGTGCCACAGAAGTACACGGCGTTGGTGTGCCAGGGCATCAGGGTGCCACCCAGAGTACCGCAGTCCTCCATGGTCCGGGAGCACACATCAGGCGAAACGCCCTTTTCCCGATAGATGGGGCCCATCAGCTTGCCGGTGAGCACGTGGGACATGGACATAGTGCAGCCGATGGCACCGGACAGGTAAGATACGATCATGGTCGTACCCACCAGACTGAACACGGAGTTGACGTGGTGGATAAATAGGCCCAGGAAGTTGTGGAGAACGCCCATCTTGTCCAGCATACCGCCCAGGCCCATAGCAAAGATCATAATCATCATGATGCCATACATACTGGAGATGCCGCCTCGGTTCAGCAGAGTGTCGATCAGGACTACGCCAGAGTCCACGGAGAAGCCGTCTTTCATAGCGGTAACCACCTCAATAAAGGTGGAGTCCTGGGAAATCATGGCACAGATTCCGCCCACAATAGCACCCAACAGGATGGTGGGCAGAGCAGGCAGCTTGAACAGCAGCAGCACAACGACCATAATCATGGGAATCAGGGGAATAAAGCCAATGTTGAAAATTTCAGCCAGACTCTCCTGATAGGATATGACCTCAGATGGATCATAGTTGCTTACCGTCTGGCCACTGCCCACGATGGCAAACAGGATGGCGGTAATGATCAGACCGGGGATCGTGTTGTAGCACATGGACTTAATGTGTCCATACAGGGTACCGCCGGCCATGGCCGGTGCCAGATTGGTGGTATCGGAGAAGGGGGACATTTTATCACCGAATAGAGAGCCGCAGATGACCGCGCCAGCAATCATGCCGGGGGGAAATCCCATACTCAGGCCGATGCCCATACAGGCAATGCCGGCGGAGGCTGCGGAACCGTAAGATGTACCGGTCAGGGTAGACAGCAGGGCGCACAACAGAAGGGTGGCCGGCAGGAATATGCTGGGCTGGAGGATGTTCAACCCGTAGTAGATCAGGGTCGGTACGGTGCCGCCCAGAATCCAGGTGCCGATCAGACAGCCTACCGCAGCTACGATGACGACAGACTGGAAGCCGTCACGCACTCCCTGAAGGGCAAACCCCTCTACCAGAGACCAGTCGTATTTGCGGATCTTGCAATATAGGAACATGATTACCCAAGTGATGAACAGGGGAACGCCCAGATCCAGGCCGCCCCGCACACAGACTACGATCTCTGCGATGATAACGATCATCAGAATGATGGAATCCAGCATTGAGACCTGCATTTTTTCGGTTTTGTCTTCCATGGATGTTACCTCCTTTGTATCTCTCAGACTCCTTCAGCTTAGACTACTCTCACACTTTCCTCTCCGTATCTGTACCCGCGCAGCCATCGTCCTTTCTCTGCTCCTATGAATTTTGAGGGAAGCCGTTTTCATAGGTCTTTCCCCCAGTATGGTAAACCCGGCCCACCCGCTGTGTGATATGGGTGAACATAGCCAGGCGGGTCTCGCCCATCAGGTGGCCGATCTCCAGTCCGGAGATCCGGTTTCCCTTTCCATCCTCGCCGAAGAGGGTTACCTCGTCGCCGATCTCGCACGCTACGCCGGTCACATCCACGAAGCTCTGGTCCATAGCGGTCCCCACAAAGGGGCAGCGTTGTCCGGAGATCAGGACCGGCGCCCCCCGCATGGCAAAGCTGCGCACATAACCGTCGCCGTAGCCGATGCCGATGGTGGCGACTTTCGCCGGATGGTCCGGCTGGAAAAACCGGCCGTAGCCCACGCTCTCGCCGGGCTGAATGGTCCGGAGGTTGACAATCACAGTCTTCCAGCTGGCCGGCTCCTCCACCCCAACAGGATTCCAGTCGTCCTGCACAGAGGAGTAGCCCAGATAGAGGCTGCCCACCCGCACATGGGTGCACAGGGGATAGGCCTCTTTCAGCCAGGTGGTGGCGCCTGTGTTACAGCAGTGGATGAATTGCGGGGTGATCCCGGCGGCGTACACCTGCTCCAGCGCCGCTTGGAAGCGCTGAAACTGCAGACGGGTAAAGGCATTGCCCGCCCCGTGCTCCGCCACATCCGCGGTGGCAAAGTGGGTGAACACCCCGTCGATGACGATGTTGCCCAGACCCTTCACATAGTCCAGCAGCTCCTGCAGCTCCTGGCCCGGCTTGACGCCGATGCGGTTCATGCCGGTTTCGATTTTCAGGTGGGCCTTGACAAAGGGCAGGCCCCGCTGCCGGGCTTCATCGCTGAGCAGCTTCGCGTCCCGTTTCAGGAACAGCGGGATCTGGATGCCCCGCTCCACCGTATGGGGAATGGAGTAGGCGGGGACCGGCCCCAGGATCATGATCTCACAGTCAGGGCACCCGGAGTCCTGGATCTGAGCCGCCTCAAACAGGCGGGCTACCGCCAGAAACCGGACCCCGCACTTGCGCACCAGATAATTGGCCACCGCGGCGGTGCCAAAGCCGTATGCGTTGCTCTTGATCACCGGGAGCACGGTCAGACCGCCGGTGTACCGCTGTATCTTGTCAAGATTGGCCCCGATCTTATCCAAGTCAATGTCCAGCCGGCTGTTATAGTATGTAATATCCATTTGATTTCGCCGCCTTCGCTCTGTGTGCCGTGCAGAAGGGATTATTTCTGCAGCTCCTCGGCCAATTCCTTCACTCTGCGCAGGCCCTCCCGGATGTTCTCCTCCGAGGTCGCATAGGAGAAGCGCACATACTTGCCGGTCTTATCATCCAACCCCACGGCAGGAACGGTGGCCACATACTTCTCCTCCAGCAGCTTCTGGGCAAACTCAGTGCTGGTCATACCCAGGCCGGACACATCCACCATAATGTAAAACGCGCCGTATGGCTTCACATAGGACAGGCCAGGCACCTCGTCCAGCAGCTTCATAATCAGCTCCCGGCGGTTGGCAAAGGCCTGAACCATTTCCTCTACCTGCTTCCGGGTGCGGGGCGTATCCATGGCCTCCGCCAAGGCCACCTGAATAAAGGTGGGGGAGCAAGTGGTGGAATACTGGTGGGTCCGAAGGATCCGGGTGGCCAGCTTGGCCTCAGTGGCGATGTAACCCACACGCCAGCCGGTCATGGCAAAGGTCTTAGAGAACCCGCTGATCACAATGGCGTGATCCTTCATACCGGGGAAAGATGCCACCGAGTAGAATTTCGCTCCGTCATACACCAGGCGGCTGTAGATCTCATCTGCCAGAACCAGGAAATTATGCTCCACGGCCAGCTTGCAGATCTCTGCCAGGCCCTCTTTGCTGAACACGGCACCGGTGGGGTTGCTGGGATTGTTTAGGATCAGCATCTTGGTCTTGTCTGTGACAGCGGCCTTGACCGCCTCTACATCCACCAGGAAGCCCTTCGCCGGGTCCATAGGGATATCAATATACTGGGCGCCGCACATATTGACCAGGCACTTATAGGAGATGAAGGCGGGGGTCAGAACGATGACCTCGTCCCCCTCGTCCACAAAGGTCATGATGGTGTTGTTCAGGGCCTCGGCGGCGCTGCTGGTCACCAGGATTTCCGTCTCCGGGTCGTACTCTACGCCGGTCTCCCGCTGGATATAGTTTTTCAGAACATTCCGCAGGGCTGGATAGCCCCGGTTGGAGGTGTACTTAGTCTGGTTGTTGGTGATGGCCCGGATAGTGGCCTCTTTGATATCAGTGGGGGTATTGAAGTCGGGTTCACCGGCACTGAAAGGGATTACAGGCTTGCCTTCACTGCGGAGCACCGCAGCACGGTCCAGAATTGTGCGGATGGGAGAGGCCTCCACCTTCTCCAGACGCTTGGCGCCTACGCTCAGATCATAGGAACTCTTCATATATAAATACTCCTCCCTGTTTATCTTCTCTGGTTTTGATATGCGCTACGGTCTACAACGTCGGGCCACTCCTCCCCGAGGCAGACGGCCAGACAGCCCCTGGCGCACTGAACGGCCATGCGGTCTGTAGCCTCTCGGGTGAGAGCTGCAGAGTGCGGAGTACAGATTAGGTTTTTCGCCTGAAAAACCGGGTTGGTCAGCTCTGCCGGCTCTACGCTGTAGACATCCACTGCCGCACCCGCAATCACATCATGGTTCAATGCCTCGGCCAAATCTTTTTCGTTGACGATAGGGCCCCGGCTGGTGTTTATGAGCAGGGCGGTGGGCTTCATCAGGGCGAGCTCCCGGGCGGAGATCATATCCTTAGTCTCAGGCGTCAGAGGATTGTGGATGGTAACGATGTCGCACTCCCGAAGCAGATCATCCAATTCCGCATAGTACTGACAGCCAGCGTCCTCCACCTTCTTTCGATTGTGGGAGTGGCTAAATCCGGCTGTCTCCATCCCAAGTGCCTGGCACAGCTTGGCCACAATACGCCCGATGGCGCCCACGCCGATGATGCCTACTTTTTTCCCCTGAAGCTCAAAGGCCTTTTGGGCATCCCGAATCTTCCAGTTCCCCTGACGCAGCTGGGCATCCGCCTCCAGCAGATTTTTGGCCAGAGCGAACATGGAAGCCACTGTGTGCTCCGCCACAGAGCGATTGTTGGCCCCCGGTGTAAACACCACTGGGATCCCCAGCTTGGCGGCGTGTTCCACAGCCACGTTGTCATATCCAACGCCGGTGCGGCCAATGACCTTCAGCTTGGGACACTGGTCGATCAGCTCCGCCGGACAGAGCCCGACACGGATGATAAAGCCATCGGCGTCCTGAAGCTGATCCAAGTAGGTCTCTGGCTGGGCGGAGTTGGCCACATAGAGCTCTGCTCCACTCTCCTCCAGCACCGCCATCCCCGCCTGGCTCAGGGCATGGGTCAAAACAAGTTTCATGCGCTCTTCCTGCCTTTCCAGTGTGTCTTACTTCTTTGCCTGGTCGGAATAATCGTACCAGCCTTTTCCAGTCTTCTTTCCAAATTCGCCCTTTTTGAATTTTTCAATGACCAAGGGATCAGGGGCGTCAAAGGGATCATGGCTTTCAGCGTACCGATCTACTCGAACATAGTAATTCACATCGATCCCGGTCAGGTCCATCAGACGGAAGGGACCCATGGGATAGTGCAGGCCCTTCTCGCAGGCGGTATCGATGTCCTCCACGGTGGCGATCCCCTTCCTTAGCAGAGAGAGCGCCTCGTGGGCCACGGCAGCATTGATGCGATTGGCCACAAATCCGGCGATCTCTTTCTTCAGGACAATGGGGCTCTTTCCGGTATTGACGGCAAATGCGCGGGCTACCTCCACTGCCTCATCCCCAGTGTGGGGCCCCCGGACAATCTCCACCAGCTCCATCACCAGAGCCGGGTTAAAGTAATGGATATTCAGAAGCCGCTCCGGGTGCTCAGTCACATCGGCCAGCTTGGAACTGACGATATTGGAGGAATTGGTGCCCAGAACTGTGTCAGGCTTGCACAGTTTGCTGATCCGACCGAAAAGCTCCCGCTTGACATCCAACTTTTCCACAATAGCCTCGATAAGCAGATCTGCTTTGGCGGCAGAGCCGTCCACATCCTGGCTTACGGTAAAGTTGTCCTTCACCTGATCCACCTGCTCCTGGGTAAGGCGGCCCTTTGCCACACGTCCATCCAGATATTGATCGGCCCAGGCCTGAGCCTTCTCTACGGCGGCAGGAAAGCTATCGCACAAAATGACTTGATAGCCGGACGCTCGGCCCTTAATGGCGGTGTTCATAGCAATCTGCTGCCCCATGACACCTGCGCCCACTACCACGACCGTTTTGACATCTTCGATCTTCATAGTGTTGACTCCCTTCTATCTTGTATGTCCAAACCAACAGCTCAGCTCAATCCAGCCGTTCAATAATGGCAGCCATCGCCTGGCCGCCGCCGATGCACAGGGTGGCCAGACCATATCGTCCGCCGGTACGCCGGAGATTATGCAACAGCGTTACGATCAGCCGGGCTCCGGTACAGCCTAGAGGATGCCCCAGTGCAATCGCTCCGCCGTTGATGTTCACCTTGGCCGGGTCCAGGCCCAAGTCCCGAATACAGGCCACCGACTGAGAGGCGAAAGCCTCATTTAGCTCCACCAGATCAATCCGATCCAGGGTCATGCCGGTACGCTTCAGAATTTTTTTGGTGGCGTAATAGGGGCCGTAGCCCATAATAGCCGGGTCCAGTGCAGCGGTGGTAATATCCAGGATACGGGCCATAGGCTTCAGGCCGGTCTCCCGCGCCTTCTCCTCCCCCATCAACACCAGAGCAGCAGCCCCGTCGTTCAGCCCGCAGGAGTTCCCGGCTGTCACGGTTCCTCCCGGCTTTACAATGGAGCGGAGCTTGGCGAGCACTTCCATGCTGGTGTTGGGCTTTACGAACTCATCAGTGTCGAAGATGAACTCGTTCTTTTTTTCCTTCACATGGACGGGGACAATCTCCTCCTTGAAGTAGCCTGCAGCAATGGCGGCCGCAGCCCGGTGCTGGCTCTCCACGGCAAAGGCATCCTGCTCCTCCCGGGAGATGTGGAAGCGCTCCGCCACATTTTCTGCGGTGCGGGTCATGCTCAGTTCTGTGCCGTAGATGCTGGCAGGGGCGGCGGTGCTACCTGCCTCAACATTGGAGTCCACCAGAGTGTTTTTGTTGCCGCCCCAGCGGGTCCCCCGCAAATAGATGGGGGCGCGGCTCATATTCTCGGTGCCGCCAGCCACGATAGTCTGAGCCTGCCCGGTCCAGATCTCCATGCACCCACACAGAATTGCCTGCATGGACGAAGCGCAGAGGCGGTTCACGGTATAGCCCGGGACGGTCTCCGGCAGGCCGGCCTCCAAGGCGGCGCACCGGGCGATGTTCGAGGCCTCGGTACTCTGGCGTACCTCGCCTAAAATAACCTCATCCACCAGTTCGCCTGCGATCCCTGCCCGGGCCAGAGCTTCTTTGATCACCAGCGCACCCAGCTCATGAGCCGGAACACTTTTCAGGGCACCGCCGTATTTTCCAATCGCGGTGCGAACCGCTCCCATGATGCAGATCTGTTCCATATCTTATATTTCTCCCTTCACTTCACTGGTTGCACATTTCGTTCCATGCGCTTTTGCATTTTTATTTAGCATAGACCGTGCCAACTTTTCCATCAAAGCTGGCCTCAATGTTAAAATGATCTAATTCCCGGAAGATCCGCAGAGGATCACGAAGAAACCGCATCCTATTTCTTATCTAAATGAATATTTTTCATGAATAGAGGCCCAATTTTGCAGCCGGGCAGTTTGCATTTTCTAAGCCCACATTGTGCATTTGTGCAAGTCAAAATGTGCATTGCACATTATTGTGCAATATCTCAATTTCTGCACATCGCACTGACAATTCTGTGCAATAGTGAAGTGGCCTCCGCCAGCCCAGAAGGCCGCATTTCCTGCATCCCTCCATTTTTATATTTGATACAAAAACAGCAAAAAGGCTTAATTTCCCTGAAATCAGCCTCTTTGCTGTTGTTGTTTGTTATGGTAGCATAGTCTTTTTTGAAATACAATTGGCGTTTCTCCAAAACAGAGTTGGATGATACTTACTAAATAAGAATTTATAAAATATGATAAATCCACATGAATAGCAGGTGATTTTAGAATATTTATCTGGAGTGGATCGGACAAATCTCTTCTATTTTTGCCAAATCCGAATTGAAAACTTGCATTTTTTAGAGTGCACTTGAATTGAGTCCTCAGAAGCAGGCCTAGAATCTTTAAATATTTTTGCAGGAACAGGAAACATGGCATGAAATATGCTGATATGTATTGTAGGAAGTTTACCGCAATTGACTTGTGGTGCAAGGAGAGATCAGTATGGAATTTGAAAATGTACTCTATGAGGTGCGGGACGGGGTCCTGTATTTGACGCTGAACCGGCCGGAAATGCGCAATGCCCTTACGCCGGAGATGTGGCGGGATATCAGCGCCGCAGTCCATGCAGCCAAATTGGACGATAAGGTCCGGGTGGTCATTGTCACCGGTGCTGGGGACAAGGCGCTGGCCAGCGGAGCCGATATTCAGGAGCTCCACGATCGCTATTACATGGACCAGATGGCGGGGACTGCCACTACGGCCCTGCGGGATCTAGAGGACCTGTACAAACCGGTGATCTGCGCCGTTAACGGATACGCTCTGGGGGGCGGCTGCGAGCTGGCAGAGGCCTGTGACATCCGCATTGCCACCCGCCGCTCTAGGTTCGGCCAGCCGGAGATTAACCTGAGCATTATCCCCGGTGCCGGCGGGACTCAGCGCCTGGCCCGGCTGGTGGGAATTGGTAAGGCTAAGGAGCTGATCTATACAGGCCGCATCATCACTGCGGAGGAAGCTCAATCCATCGGCCTGGTGAACATCGTCACAGAGGACAGCCGGGAGGCACTGATGGCTGAGGCAGAGAAGCTGGCCCAGCAGATCATGTCCAAAGGTCCCAAGGCCCTGATGCTGGCCAAAATTGCCATCAACTACGGAACGGAAACCGATATCAATACCGGCTTGATGATCGAGCGCCTGGCACAGACTCTGGCCCTCAGCACAGAGGACCGAAAGGAGGGGACCGCCGCCTTCTTGGAGAAACGCCCCGCACACTTTACGGGCCGGTAAGCCCTGTGCCAAGAAAACAGGATCATGATATTTGAGGAGGTTTTACCGATATGAAGCCATTAGAAGGAATCCGTGTGGTCGATTTATCCACCATGCTCGCCGGCCCTATGACGGGCCGTATTCTGGCCGAGTGGGGAGCGGATGTGGTCAAAGTGGAGACCATGAACGGAGATGCCTGGCGTAAGCAGGCCGGCACCACCATGTCCCCCTGCACCTCTGACGCCAATCCCAACTTCGATATGCAGAATCTGAACAAGCGGTTTGTGGCTTTGAATATGCGCACCCAGGCAGGACATAACGTCATGATGAAACTGCTGGAACGGGCTGATGTGTTCCTGACCAACTTCCGGGTCCAGGCTCTGGAGGGGATGGGCCTGACCTATGACCAGCTAAAGGAGCGTTTTCCCCGTCTGATCCACGCCTCCGTCCTGGGCTATGGCTCCGAGGGGCCGGATAAGGACCGCCCCGGCTATGATTACACCGCCTTTTTCGCCCGTAGCGGCCTGATGGCTGATTTGGCCCCTGCTGGCGGTGTGCCTCTGATCCCGGTGGGCGGTATCGGCGACCACAGCGTTGCAGTTGCTCTGGCCGCCGGCATTGCCGCCTCACTGTTCAAGCGGGAACGCACGGGAGAGGGGGAGAAAGTAGATGTCTCCCTGCTCCAGTCAGCCACCTTCATTGGCTGCACCGGCGTACTGAACGGCTTCAACGGCCGCAAGCTGCCCCGGGACCGCTATGACTGCGGCCACGCTGGCAGTAATACCTACCAGGGCTCTGACGGCGAGTGGTTCTATTTGGCGGTTATTGATTACCGCCGCTTCCCCGAATTCTGTCAAGTGATCGGCCTTCCTGAAATCGCGCAGGATCCCCGGTTTAGTACTGTGGATGCGTACTATAAAAACAAAGCGGAACTGACCCACATTTTTGATAAGAAATTTGCTGAGCATCCGGTTTCTTACTGGCATGAACTGCTGGAGGAGCACGATCTGCCCCACGAGATCCTCCGCCACTTTAAGGATGTCCCCGACGATCCCCAGGTCCTGGCCAACCACTATATGTACCCCTATGAGTACAAGGACGGCACCAAAACTGTCTTTTCCAACGGCCCGGTTCATTTCTCCTCTATCAATCCCGCGGAGATCCCCTGTCGGATTTCCGGCCCCATCGGCCGGGACACCACTCAGGTGCTGAAGGAGTTGGGCTATACCGATGGGGAGATTTCTGCCATGTATGAAAACAAGGAGATTCGATAACACATCCGTATCCATTTGAGGAGGGATATTCCATGAGTGAAACCACTGCCGCCGCCCAGGGGGCTGCTCAGCCCCAGGCCGCTGCGCAACCCGCCGCCAAACCGAAACGTCCCAAGCCCAAGTCCATGCTGATGATTGGGGAGCAGACCAACGCCCTGTTTGAAAACGCCCGTCTGGCCAAAGAACGCGGTGAAAAAGTGGGCTGGTCCGCCTCCATCTTCCCCCAGGAGATTCCGGAGACTCTGGGTCTGAATGTGCTCTATCCGGAAAACCACGCCGCCGGCATCGCTGCCCGGCACCAAGCGGACCCCTTCCTGCAGGAGTGCGAGGGGGCCCTGGGCTATAACAACGATCTGTGCGCTTATGCCAAAGTAAATCTGGCCTATGCCTCCGTGCTCAACGGCGAGAGTGAGGTAGAGCTCCCCGACGGCGGGAAAATGGTGAAGCCCGACTTTCTGCTGCTCACCAACAACATCTGCAACCAGCTGACCAAGTGGTATGAAAATCTGGCTTATCAGCTGAAGATTCCGGTGTTCTTTATCGACACCTGTTATAATCCCTGGGACTATGTGACCGAGACTCGGGTGCGCTACGTCCGGGCCCAGATCGACCAGCTGATCCAGGACCTATGCTCCTTTACTGGCAAGACATGGGACGAAAGGCGCTTTCAGGAGGTCATGAAAATCTCCCAGCGCAACAGCGACCTGTGGGAGAAGGCCAACGACCTGCTCCATTATAAGCCGGCCCCTATTGGCGGTTTTGAGCTGTTCAATTATATGTCCGCTATGGTGTGCAACCGGGGCAAGACCTCCACCACTGCCATTCTGGAACAGCTCATCTCTGAGATGAATGAGCACATTAAAACCGGGACTTCCACCTACCCAGTGGAGCAGGAGTTCCGGGTATCCTGGGATGGCATCGCCTGCTGGCCCTATCTGAGCCACAATCTCCGCACACTGAAAAAGTACGGCATCAATATGGTGGCATCTAGTTATGGAAAGGCGTGGGCCATTGAGTACGAGGACTTGGACGGAATGGCCCGGGCCTACTGCTTTGCCTCCACCAACGGAGACAACGCCACTACCATGCTCTCCCGCCGTCTGGAGGCACTGAAGCGTTTTGACTGTGACGGCACAATCTACCACGTAAACCGCAGCTGCAAGGTCATGGACTGCCAGATGATGGAGGTCCAGCGTCAGCTGTCTGAGCTGGCCGGCGTCCCCTTCACCTCCTTTGATGGTGACCAGGCGGATTACCGCAACTTCAGCGAGGCCCAGTTTGAGACCCGGATCCAGGGTCTGGTGGAAGTGATGAAGCAGAACAAGGAGGCAAAACAACATGGCTGATTTTCAGAAAATTCTGACCCAGCTTCAAGCGGCCTGTGACCACCCCCGCGTACAGCTGGAGCGCTATTTGGCCCAGGGGAAGCAGGTGGTGGGCTGTTTCGCCCCCTACACCCCGGAGGAGTTGGTCCACGCCTGCGGCATGATCCCTATGGGAATGTGGGGGGGGCACACGGAGGTGAAGCTGGCCAAGAGCTATCTGCCCGCCTTTGCCTGCCCCATCATGCAGTCCAACATGGAACTAGGCCTGAAGGGCGCCTACCAGGGCCTATCCGCTGTGATCGTCCCCGCCCTGTGCGACACTCTCCGCTGTATGACGCAGAATTGGCGCTTCGGCGTCAAAGAGATCCCCATGATCCCCATTGTCTATCCCCAGAACCGCACCTCCCCTGCCAGTGTGGACTATCTGGTCAGCGAGTTTGAGACGGTGCTCACCATGCTCTATACCATCACCGGCCACATGATGAACGAGAAGGCCCTGTGCCGGACCATTGAGATCTATAACGCCCACAATGCCGCCATGCGGGAGTTTGACCGGGTGGCCAACCTCCACCTAGACCTGGTCACCCCCAGAGTACGCCACACGGTTCATAAGAGCGCCTTCTTTTTTGAAAAGGAGGAGCATACCGTCCTTGTGAAGTCCCTCACTCAGGCCCTGGAGGCCCTTCCAGAGCACCAGTGGACCGGGAAAAAGGTCATTTTGGCCGGCATCACCTGCGAGCCGGATGCGCTGTTGGAAATTTTTGAGAAAAACCACATGGCAGTGGTGGCCGACGACCTAGCCCAGGAGTCCCGCCAATATCGCACTGACACCCCAGAGCACGGCGGCGGACTGAGACGCTTGGCCCTCCAATGGAACGCCCGCCGCGGGTGTAGTTTGATCCACGAGCTGGGCAAGCCCCGTGGACCGATGATGATCCAGATGTGCCGGGACACCGGTGCCCAGGGTGTTGTCTCCTGCATGATGAAGTTCTGCGACCCGGAGGAGTATGACCAGCCCTACTATGAGCATGACCTACGCCAGGCCGGCATCCCCTGCGTGTCTATCGACATCGACCAGCAGAACATCAGCTATGAGCAGATCCGGACCAGAATCGAAACCTTTGGCGAGATGCTTGGAGCATAAACACGCTCTTTGCCCACAGATTCCGCGGGCAGAAAAAACAGGTTCCAATCTGGTTTTGGCTCAGAAATTTCCAACCTCCAGGGGCTTTTGCTTTTTTTGATTTTATGATATACCAGGTATATTATCTCTCTGGGAGGTGGGGATTTGGATTTTACAGCATTAAACCATGAGCTGTCGATCAGCATGATCCTGGACAATATTGACGCAGGCATTATGGTCTATGACGGCGCAGGAAACGTGGTCTTCGCCAATACCGTTATGATCAACTGGAGGAATATCCCCAGGCAGGACTACTTAAAAATGAATGTGCACGATTTTACTGAAGTGATTGACATCTGCGTCTTTGATTTGGTATGCCAAGAAAAGCGGCAGGTGAGCCGGCTTCAGTACTATCAGGATTATCAGAAGATCGGCGGTCCCACCCGGGTGCGTCTGGTGACTGGTGTCCCGATTTTTGACAGCTTCGGAAAGATCACCCATGTAATCACTATGCTTCAGGATATTGAAGACTTCCAAAACCGGTACCATACCCTTTTGAAGGAAAACAAGATTCTTCGCTCCAAAACCATGCCCATCAAGGCGGAATCCCAAGGAATTGTGGCTAAGAGTCCCGCTTTTCAGCAGGTGCTGAATGTGGCAAACAATGTAGCCCCACTGGATACCACAGTCCTTCTGTGCGGGGAGTCCGGCAGCGGAAAAGAGGTGCTGGCCCACTATATCCACGAGCATAGCGGACGCAAGGACAAGCCTATGATTACCGCTAACTGCGCCGCCTTTCCGGAAAATTTGATCGAGGCGGAGCTATTCGGCTATGAGAAGGGGAGCTTTACCGGCGCAAGCCGGGAGGGCAAGAAGGGGCTGGTTGCAGCGGCGGACGGAGGAACCCTGTTTTTGGACGAGATCAACTCCCTGCCACTCAGTATACAGGGGAAGGTGCTGCGCATGATCGAGGAAAAAAGTGTGCAGCCAGTAGGCTCTGTAAACGCCAAGAAGATTGATTTCCGTCTGATTGCCGCCACCAACCAGGACCTGGCCGCCATGGTACGGGACGGCACGTTCCGCGCAGATCTGTACTATCGTATCCATGTGGTTCCCCTGACGATCCCTCCGGTACGCAACCGGCCGGAGGATATTATTCCGCTGTGCCTGAGCTTTCTGGAGTATTTTTGTAAAAAGTACAATTTAAAAAAGAGCTTCTCGCCCCGGGTTCTGGAGGAGGTTATGCGCTACCAGTGGCCTGGGAACGTGCGGGAAATCCGTAACTTTGTGGAACGAATGGTGGTTACTACCCCCTATAACACTACGGAGATCGCCAGCATTCCCTCCGGTATGCTGGCATCCGAGCAGACCGTCGAGCCGGAGGCACACCCTCCGGAAAAACGCGGCTCCAGCAAGGTAACCAAAGAGAGCATCCTGGCCGCCCTGGCCGTCTGCCATAACCATCGGGCCAAGACTGCAGAATATCTGGGAATCTCCAGGCGTCAGCTCCAGTATAAGATCCGAGAGTACCATATCCCTTCCCGCTGCACCTATGATGAGGGTGAAGAAAACAGCACCAGCTGAGCTGCCGGGGAGTGCGCGACCGAGCGGGCAAATTTGTCCTGCATAGTAGGATTACAGCGAAAATCACCGATTCACCACTTCTTTCTCTGACATAAGGGGGAATATTATGGAAACGTTCTCCATCCCGTACGACACTTCCTCTGTGGAGTTGCACGTGTCCGGTGAAAACCTGGCCGGGGTGCTGACGGCCCGCACGGAGGAATACCGCCCGGAGCTGGACGAGGCCGCACTGGTCCTTCAGGCCCTGGAACACCCCATCGGGACGCCGCGCCTGTCCCAACTTGCGCAGGGGAAGCAGAAAATCACCATTGTCACCAGCGACCACACCCGTGCTGTCCCCAGCAGGATCACGCTGCCGCTCCTTTTGGAGGAGATCCGCCGGGGAAATCCCCAGGCGGACATCACCATTTTTATTGCCACCGGGCTGCACCGCCCCACAACAGAAGAGGAGCAACGGCGTATGTTCGGCAATAAGATCGTGGACCAGGAGCGCATTGTCATCAACAGAGCCTTTCAGCAGGAGGACTTCGCCTTTGTGTCTGCTCTCCCCTCCGGTGCGGAGCTTTGGGTCAACAAAGAGGTATTGAACTGCGACCTGCTTCTATGTGAGGGCTTCATTGAACCTCACTTCTTTGCCGGCTTCTCCGGCGGACGAAAGAGCATTCTGCCCGGCAGCTGCAACGCCGCCACCGTCAATGAAAACCACTCCTACCGGGCCATTGCCAGCCCCTTTGCTGCGGCGGGAATATTGAAGGGAAATCCCATCCACGAGGATATGGTGTATGCCGCCCGAAAGGTAAACACCCAATTTATTTTAAATGTGGCGCTGAACAGCCGGAAGGAGATTATTGCTGCCTTCTGCGGCGACCTGGAGCAGGCCCATGAGGAGGGGGTGGCTTTTGTCCGTTCCCTGGCCCAGTGTCTGCCTATCATGGGGGATATTGTGATCACCTCCAACGGCGGTTATCCTCTCGATCAAAACCTGTATCAGAGCCCCAAGGCTGTGGCCACCGCCCAGGTGTGCTGCCGAGAGAGGGGCGTCATCATCATGTGCTGTGCCTGCCGGGACGGTATCGGCGGTGAGAACTTCCAGCGGCTGATTACCTATGGAACGCCGGAGAAGATCGACTGGCTCCTTGCCGCTATCCCGCCAAAGGAGTCCATCTCGGAACAGTGGTGCGCCCAAATCTATGCCCGTATTCTGCGGAAGAATCCTGTGATCCTGGTCTCAGAGCTACCGCCCGATCTAGTGCGTCAGGCGAATCTGATTCCGGCTTCCACACCGAATGAGGCACTGAAGCTGGCCTATCAGATGGCAGGCCCGTCGGCTCAAGTCGTGGTAATTCCGGACGGAGTTTCCGTCCTGGCAGTACGGGAACAATAAGGAGGAACGCTATGCAGACGTCCAATTTGGCTCTAAAAGTGGATCCCCGTGATAATGTAGCCACTATCTTTGCCCAGGAGATCACAGATGGCGCTCAGGTAGAGGTTCGGGACCCCTCCGGACAGCGCCAGACCTTCTCTGTCATTGGCACAGTCCCATATGGACACAAAATTGCCCTGACCGATATTCCCAAGGGGGATCCCATTATCAAATATGGGCATATCATAGGGGCGGCCAGCCGCCCGATCCAGACGGGAGAGTATGTACATATCCATAATCTGGATGCGCTTCGGGGGCGAGGCGATCTGAACAAGGAGGGATAAGGGGTGCAAACGCTCTTTCAAGGCTATCGCCGACCGGACGGCCAATACGGGGCGCGGAACCTGGTGGCCGTGATTCCCAGTGTAATCTGCGCCAACGATGTGGCCCAGGCGATCTGCCGCCAGGTACAGGGCACCATTGGGTATTTTCATCACCAGGGGTGCTGTCAGCTTCCGCTGGATCTACGTCGGGTCACAGAAGTGCTGATCAATTTGGGGAAAAGCCCTAATGTGGCTGCCTCTCTCATCGTCAGCTTGGGATGCGAGGGCACAGACCACCAGCGGATGGTAGATGAGCTGCGTACCACTGGAAAGCCAGTCGAGATTATTCACATTCAGGAATTGGGCGGCACCTCTCGAGCAATCCAGGCGGGGATCGACGCCGCTCAGTCTCTGGTCCTTCAGGTATCTGGCCTTCAGCGGGAACCGGCTGATATTTCCAATGTGATGATGGCCATTAAATGCGGTGCCTCAGACACCACCTCTGGTATGGCTTCCAACTGCGTCATTGGCTATGTAGCGGACAAACTGGTGGATCTAGGCGCCACGGTGATCTTTGGAGAAACCACGGAATTTCTAGGCGGTGAGGACATTCTGGCCAACCGGGCTGTGGGCGGACCGGACGGGCCGGTTGGCCGGAAGATCTATGAGATCGTTGACCGCATGGAGCGCCGGGCCAAGTCTGTGGGTGAGGATATGCGGGGCGGCCAGCCGACTCCCGGCAATATTGCCGGCGGTCTGTCCTCCATTGAGGAAAAAAGCCTGGGAGCCATTGTTAAGTCCGGCCACCGCCCCATCCAAGGAGTTCTGGAGTACACCCAGTCGGCTCAGGGGCGGAAAGGCCTCTGGATTAAGGATTCCCCCGGCAGGGAGCCGGAGATCCTCACAGGGATGGCCGCGACCGGTGCCCAGTGTATGATGTTTTCCACCGGTCGGGGAGCGCCGCAGGGCTTCCCCTCTATGCCTGTGATCAAGATCTGCGGCAACCCCAACACCTATCAGCGCATGAGTCATGACATGGACCTGAATGCTGGCCGAATCATCACCGGTGAGAAATCCATCCAGGAAGTGGGCGAGGCGGCCTTTGCCCATCTACTGCGGGTCCTGTCTGGCGAAATGACAAAAAATGAAGCGCTGTCCTATTTCGGTTCAGTGGATATTTTCTGCCTGGGACCTGTTATTTAAAGCCCGCCGCGGCTGGGCGGAGACGATTGGCCAGCTTTCTTTATCAATCATTCGAAAAGGAGGAATTGTTGTGAAAACCATCCAGGAGGCCCGTGCCCTGCTACAGTCACAGCTCCGCGTCCATCTAGGCTTCTTCCCCACCCCTCTTCACAAACTGGAGGCTGTCAGCCGGGACACTGGTGTCAATGTATGGATTAAACGGGAGGACTTCTCCGGCATGACACTGTTCGGGGGCAACAAAATCCGGAAACTGGAGTATCTGTTGGGAGATGCCCGGGCCAAAGGGTGTGATACGGTCATTACCTTTGGTGCCACCCAGTCTAACCACGCCATGGAGACGGCCACCGCCGCCCGGAAATGCGGGATGGAGCCGATTCTATTTCTGGCCGCCCTAGTAGAACCCAAAAAGGAGGACATCCGGGCCAACCTCCTGCTGGATGCAATCCTGGGTGCAGAGCTGCATATCCTCCCCACCCTGCCGGGAGAGCTGATGGCGGATACATTTGTCCGCTGCCGCAGTCAGGTAGACGAGCGCATTGCCCAGCTGGAGGCGGAGGGCCACAAGGTCTATGAGATGCCCTCCGGCGGCTCTACTCCTGTGGGAGTAACCGGTTATGTGGACTCTTTTGTGGAACTGACCGCCCAGCTGCAGGAACGGAACGTCCAGGCAGACTTTCTGTTCACCAGCACCGGAACCGGGGGCACCTTGGCCGGTCTCAGCGCAGGCAAGGCGCTGCTGGGCAGCTCCATCCAGATCGTGGGCATCCAGGTCAGTCCCAAAGATCCAGCAGGGTATCCGAAACACGTAACCGAGCTGGCAAACGGAGCGCTGGCCCACATCGGCACGGAGGAGCGCACCGCCCCCGGCCAGTTTATCTGTGATTCCAACTATTTCACCCCTGGCTATGAGGTCCCCAGTCCGAAGGCCAACCTGGATATCCGTTATTTAGCCCGCAGAGAGGGGCTTTTTACAGACCCCGTTTATTCTGGAAAGGGCTTTCACGGCATGATGGAATACATTCGGGATGGCCGTGTTCCCAAGGGAAGCACTGTGGTCTTTCTCCACACCGGCGGCACCACCGCCCTGTTCAGCGAGGCAGAGATTGTAGGTGACTTGGCTGAATTTGAGTAAACGGCCCGTGCGGATACGCTGGAGCACCCCGGCGGGAGCGTAATACTGGAGGCTCCACGCAAGGCGAGGTTCTGAGCGGTTCGAATGTTTTCATGTACTGAAACAGCACCCCATTGGTTCAAACCTATGAAGCGTTGTGTGCTGTTCCGATAGGCACATGAAAAGATATCTTTGCGGGCATCTGGGGCCACCTCACCGGTTATAGATTTTTGGATACGACCTAGGCCTTGTTTGAAAAATAAAAGTTGCATAAGAGAAGCAGACATGCGAAACTAGAGGTACGAAACGCTATGAATTAACAATAGAACAATGAAAACGTGTCAAACCTCTTTTGCCGCTGGAAGGGACAGGAAAGCAAGGTTGACTTCGTAAGGATAACCGGACGATACTAATAGAAACTATCTGAAAAATTGATATGCTATAACAAAGAAACACCGGAAGGGCAGTCTACACCCTTCCGGCGTTTTTTGCATTGTGAGTTCTCTTACGATTCCATCAGCCAACGCTCAAATTCTTCCCGTGTCAGTTCCCCCGCCTCACACTCCGCCTTTTTCTCTCTGGCCTTCTCGCTCCAGGCGTAAAAATCATCCGCCGCCATGGTCCCGGCCTTCATCCGGGCAAAGCGCTTCTTGTACTCCCGGCGGTATGATTTGAATACCTCGTCCGTCGCCCGGTTCCGGTTCCACTGCAGAATGGAGGCCACCTGGCGGCAGGTGCGCCCCTTGGCATCGAAGGGATGATTGCAGTACTCCGCCGTAGAGTGCCCCATCACCGCAAAATACTTTCCGCAGTTCCGGCACACCCGCATCCGTACCTTTTGTTTCAGACACTCCCGAAGATGATAGTCCACCAGGTCAAACATGCGCTCCGGCAGCAGCACGTCCACATAGTGTCCGCTGGCAGTCTGCTCAAAGGTGACAGTCAGCGGCTGAACAGGAAACCACGGGATCGGCTTGCATCCCTCACTGAGGGTGATGCATACAGGTTTTTTCTTCGGCGCAGCATCCATGTCCAGCACATCTGCAAAGATCTCTCGCAGCTTTTGCTGCCAGCTCTGGATCTCTGCCGGGAGAGCGGCCAGCTCCGCACGAGGAAGCCGCGTCACCACGTCCGCAAATCCGTTCTCTGCGGCGTCCATCAGTCGGCTCTGCCACTCCAAACGAAACAACTCAAAATAGATGTGTACTTTCCCCAGCTTCATCAAAAGCTCTGATGCTGCTTCCACCGCCGCGTCTGTTCTCTGTTCACTGAGTACAGACAGGGCTCCGTCTAATTGTTCCAAAAGTGGGCAATAGCGCTCCTCCCCCAGATAGGTAAACGAAGTCAGACTTTCAGGAAACGGGATATCCTGCACCACCCACACCTCTGGTTCTTTCAAATCGTAAGTGTACTGATAGTACTCTTGGTTGTCCAGAAGATATGATTTGAACGAAAATCGATTCATACATGTCACCTCAAATTAGACCAAGTATTATATCTATTTTTATTTTAGACTTGACATAGGTGTAATAATCTGTTACATTGAGATGGGACCAATTTTAATTATTTTGTTTTTCATTAGTCTAATTTGAAATGGCCGTACTGTCAAGAGGAAAAACGAAACTGATTGGCAGAGAAAGAATCCGTCCAACCAATAGGAAAGTTGAGGTATCCTTGAAAACATCCGTCTACAAAAGTTACGACAACCTGCCGCTGTTCCTCAACGCAGAAACAGTGGGGAAGGTGCTTGGAGTGTCATCCTCCAGCGCTTACGAGTTGATGCACGAACCTGGTTTTCCCACCCTGCGCATTGGCAGCCGCATGGTGGTCCCTAAGGAACAATTCGTACAGTGGGTGTCCGCTCACACACAGGGAGGTGATTGTCAATGAATCCGCTTACGGTGCAGCGCCATCCGAGTACGTACCGGTTCCCGCTCCCGAATGAGATCTGGCAGTGGCACCTTAAGTCCGCCGCCTTCGCCATCCTGTCCTATCTCCAGTACCGCTCCTGCCGGAAGATCCACGGTGTGCCTGCTGTCCGGGAGCTGGCCATGCGCGCAAAAATGAGTATCCAAATGGCGGAGCGGCAAGTAGACGTTCTGGTAGACCGGGGACTCGTGACATGCAGCCTGCTCCCAACCTGGTCACCACTAAAAAACAGAAACTTTTTCACTCTGCCGGATGAACTCTTTTACCTGAACCTTGGTCACGGACCAATCACGGTCTATGCTTACTTACTCTGCTGTGAGGACCGCCGCACGCACCAGTGCCATCCCAGCTACAACACCATCGCAGATGCCGCCGGACTGTCCGTTAACACTGTGATGAAGTACGTCACCACATTGGTGGACAAACAGCTCATCACAATGGAGCACACCAGCTACATGGATGACAAAGGTATGAAGTGGAACGGCAACAACTGCTACACCATTCTGCCCATCCGTCAGGCAGCGGATGCGTTTTATCAAGAGGCAATGAATCGCCTGAAAGAGGATGTGGAACACCAGCGGATAGTGAAACTTTTACGGAAGTCAGAAAACAACGTCTAACCGCCTGTAACCCACCGTGTGCCCCGATTGTGGGAGGCGCAGAGTCCCTGCCCCTCCCAACGGGTACAGGCCAACGTGGGCCGGTTGTGGGAGGCGCTGCGGCAGCGGGCTTGCGGCCTTTTTCGGAGGCATTCCGGGGGACGAAAAAAGTGCAGGAAAAATAAAATCGCCACATCTCCCCGCAGTGCGGACTGCTGCCCGTGTCCGTCAGCGGCAACCGGCTGGAGGGACGGTTTTACCCACCTTCGGGTGGGGCAAGCAGAGCGTTTGGCTTGCCGCAAGCGGCTGCCAAACGCCTTTTTGCGGGCAGAAGCCCGCACCCACTTTTTCTGCTTCGCAGGGCCAATTGATAACTTTCTGATAACTCTGCCTGTTTGGTATGGCTATCCACAAAAATTTTTGGTATGTTGTCGTTCCCGAAACGGGAGCGGCGGCATACCAAATTTTTATGCGGAGGTGATGGAACATGGCAGTCCGAACCAGAAACCAGGTGATCGCCTTCCGGGTCACTCCGGCAGAGGCAAAGAAGATTCGGGAGAAGGTGCGCCAGTCTGGCCTGAGCCAGCAGGAGTACCTGCTCCAGGCTTCACTGAAACAGCCGATTCTTGTGATCCACGAACTCAAGCCCATCCTGGCGGAGCTATGCGCCTGGGGAAGAAACCTAAACCAACTCACCGTCCTGGCCCACACGGGTCATGTCCAGACGGTGTACCTAAAGGAACTGACGGATGCGCTGGGCAGGGCCTATGAGGCGCTGAACGGTCTGCTCACAGAGAAAGGGCAGGTGATCTCCTCTGGCGACTTGCAACTACATTAAGGAGCAGAAGCAGACGGCGGGCGCCATGGGGCGGGTGATCCGTTATGTGTCCCAGGAGAAAAAGACGATGGATGAAACCGGCCGCCGTTATCTCTCCGGGGTAAACTGTACGCCGGAGCTGGCACAGAAAAGTTTCATGGCTACCAAGAATCTCTATGGAAAGGCCGATGGGATCTTCTTCTACCAGTACGTCCAGTCCTTCTCACCTAAGGAAGAAGTCACGCCTGAAGAAGCGCACCAAATCGCTCAAGAACTGGCGGAGCGGTTCTTCCCAGGCTGCGAGGTGCTGGTGGCCACGCACATGGACACGGAACACCTGCACTCCCACCTGATCGTCAACTCGGTTCACCCGAACACCGGGAAAAAGCTGCACTTCACACCCAACACTCTGGAGCAGATGCGGAAGGTCAGCGACCAGCTCTGCGAGGAGCACAGCCTCAGCACCTTGAAGCCATACCAACAGGATCGGCGCACCCAAGGCCTGATGGCAGGGGAATACCAGGCGGCCAGCCGGGGAGAGAGCTGGAAGTTCCAGCTGATCATCGCCATCGAGGAAGTCATGAAGCGGGCCGGGACGCGGGAAGAGTTCCTGCGTGAAATGAACCAGCAGGGCTATCAGGTGCGCTGGGAGGAGGGGCGAAAGAGCATCACCTACACCACCTCCACGGGGAAAAAGTGCAGAGACGACAAATTGCACGAACTGAAATTCAGAAAGGAGCAGATGGAGCATGAATTTCGAATCCGGCAGCGAGCAGCGCAACAGCGCGCTGGACGCCCTGAAGCAGAGGCAGAAGGTGTCACAAACCATGCCAACCCTGACGGGCCAGCAGGCCAACATCCTCTACACCATGCCGCTCCAGACAGTGGAGCGGTTGGAGCAGGTCCTGCGGAGCACCCTGGCGCTCCAGGAGACTATCCGGACCGGGATGGATACTCTGGCTACCAAAAAGAGTCTGGAGCCGCTGGCCACGGAGGAGCAGCTGGCGGACTGGCTGGCGCGGGCCGACAAGATCCATCAGGAGATCTGCCAGGATCTGCGGCAGACGGTCTCCGAGATGAAGGAGGAGGGGAGACAGGCTGGGAAGCGGCGCGAAGAATTTATGAGGCGGCTCTCCGAGCTGGAGGAGCAGTTCCGCAGGAACTGGGACGAGGCCTCGGCCCGCTTCCAGGGCAAGATCCTCCTGACACTCCTGGCATCGGGCATCCTGTCAGCGGCGGTCAGCGTCCTGATGTGGCGGCTGCTTCTGTGACGGAGCATATCGTTCATCTGCTGGCCAGGCTGGAGGACAGCACTGAAGCGGAAGTCATAGACGCCACTGCCCGTCCCCGGCACGGCGACCGAAAGGCCCTGGCCAAGGAGCAGGCAAAGAAGATCGCTATGGGCCACAAGGCCGATGACCACGAGGAGGGACAGCAGATGGGTTGACAGGCAGCCAGGCCCCACGCCAAAAGCCAGTGCGGGGCCTGGCCCTTTTCAGCCACCCCCTCAGATCTTGCGCCGCTATAAAACAAAGAGAAGAACCTCCTCTCGAAACGGAAGGTAATACGCCGTTGGCAAAGAAAGGTCGCAGACAAATTGATAATAAATTGATAACTCTGAGCTTTTGATATGGCTATCCACGAGAAGGTGTGGTATGTTGTGTTGCTGCAAAGGAGGCGAGCAGCATGGCAAAGAAACGGGCCAACGGAGAAGGTAACATCCGCAAGCGGAAGGACGGCCGGTGGGAGGGCCGGTATACCGCCGGATACGATTCCAAGACCGGGAAACGGATCATCAAAAATGTGCTGGGCAAAACACAGGCAGAGGTCAAAGAAAAGCTAAAGAAAGCACTCGAAGAAACCAACGGTTTAGATGTCAGCAAGGCGGCGGATGAGTATACCGTGACAAGCTGGCTGCGCACCTGGTACGAGCTCTATGCCAAGCCCAATGTCCGCACCGCCACGGCCAACCGGTATGAGCTGATCATCGAGACCTACACCATCCCCCGTATTGGACACATTAAACTGAAGAAACTGACCACCCGGCACCTGCAGAAGCTCTACAAAGAGTTATTGGAGAGCGGCAGAATACATGTCGGAAAGAAGCAGAATAAGGGACTAAGCTCCACCACCGTCCACAGCGTCCACCTGATGCTCCATTGCGCCCTGGACCGTGCGGTGAAGGAGCGGCTCATCCCTCGCAATCCCTGTGAGAACTGCATTGTACCCAAGCCCCGAAAGCTGGAAATGAAAATCCTGCCCCCGGAGCATATAAAAGCCTACCTGGGTGCGGCAGAGGCCAGAAGACTGCTCCCAATGTTCTACCTGGAACTGGTCAGCGGCCTGCGGAAGGGAGAACTGGTGGCCCTGCGGTGGGATGACCTGGACATCCAGGGACGAACTATCTCAGTAAGTAAGCAGTATGTCCGCAATCCAGATGGGTCCCTGGAACTGACCAGGCCTAAGACGGAGAACTCCGTGCGGCTGGTATCCATCCCGCAGACCGCGGTGGACTTACTGATCCAGGAGCACTCCAAGCACCCGGACAGCCCCTACATGTTCCCCTCACCCCTCACCGGAGAGATGTACCATCCGGACAGCGTGGTAAACCTCCACAAGAAGATCCTGAAGGATGCCGGCCTGGAGCATCTCAGATTTCACGATCTCCGTCACACTTTCGCCACCACCGCCCTGCAGAACGGAGTGGACGTGAAGACCGTGTCCTCCATGCTGGGGCACTTCGACGCCGGTTTCACCCTGCGCACCTACACCCACGCCACTCGCCAGAAGCAGGACGAGGCGGCTGCCGCCATGGGCAGCTTCATGGAGCAGGTCCGATAAAGACAGAAAGAAAAATGCGCCGGGCAGGAAGAAGGACTTCCTGTCCGGCACTCTTGTGTCCATTGGTTCCGTTGTCTCATTTCAGCGTGTGGGTCACGGTGTGGGTCAGAAATTTTTGCTCACCCCACAAAGTAACTTTTTGCAACAAAAAATCCCCAAAAACCGAAGTTTTCGGGGATTTTTGGAGCTGCTACCCAGATTCGAACTGGGGACCTCATCCTTACCAAGCGACCCCAGAACTTTTTTCTAACTATTTTTGTCGCTTTATGGCCATATCCACTCCAAACCGCTTGCTTTCCGTCACTCTTTGAGAACATGGTTTCCACCTGCTCCGCCGCTCTCTGTGGCAAGTTGTGTGGTCAAACCGTTGTGGCAGTAGGTTTAGCGATCTGGCGGTTTGCACAAATGTGGTCAGAGTGCGGTTTTCTGCGTCGCCGCAGTAATGCACCGGCCTGGTTTTGGCAAGTCACCACAGAACTGCTTTTGCGATGGTGTTAACAATGATAAGCGCTGTAAAAAACATTTTAATCCTCATCATTCGGCCGCGCTATACCCATTTTTATCTTGAAAAATTTGATTGCAAAGTTCATGAAGTTAGAAGCAAATCAATATATACGATACTACCTTCAAAAAGTTAAGAGTTCTCGAGGAAAATTTGAGAGTATAAAAAAATTCTTTAAAAAACTGTCTCACGTATCATATCAATTAGCCTTTTCTCTGCACTTTTTTGAATGTTTAATTGATAAACAACTTGAGAGTATGTTTAAAGTTCTTTGTGGGTTGTTTAGTTTATTATCACCCAAGTGCTCACCTTGGTGAATTCCCAAAGTAGTCGCAATTCTGTCGCAATTATTTGCTGCTTAATTGTTGTCAAGACTTTGCAAACTATCTACCAGTCTTCATCTTCCCTTCGCAATACACCTTGTAGTGTACAACAAAGGTTACCTCCCACCCATCAAATAATTGCAATAATAAGTAGTCACATACCTACCGACAGTTTCTCCATAAAGTCATCATAAGATATCCATCGTACTCCCAGCGCCTCACACACATTTGGCAATTGTGCTGATCCTGCCTTATACTTTTCTTTGGTGACAACGATTGCTCCCAGTGCCTTCGCCTTTGTTGCCAAATACGCATCTGCAGCAGGCCTATTTTCGATAATATTCCTTCTGTGGATACTTTCACGCATTTTTGTGTCTTGAAATAAATCTCGGATATAGATTGATTCTACATTCGACGGGTTTAAGAATATTTCCCGCCGGTCATGTAGCCACTGATAATGCTCATTTTTCTCGTCATAGTGGCGAGTCAATTCATTATAACATTCATCAACCGAAAAAATAACCCCATCTTTGATTCCCTTTTCAAACCGTTCCCAAATCTCCTCGAATGTTTTTCCTCTCTTTGGGAAGTGCTCCAGCATTTCTCTAAAAATATTTGTATCCAGCAGGTAAATCATTACTTCACCCCCCGGAAATACACAGATTCCAGTTTAGGGAGATGATCCACTTTGCTATGAAGCATTTCACTGGCGCGATAACTATCTATTTTGCCGGAAAAATACTGGCTAAACACATCTCCAGTATACTTGGAACCAAGATAAGAAAGCTTGGTATAATAGTAATTTCCACCTGATCTTTCAGGCTTTTTTTGCTGATTACGAATTGCGTCACCATAAAAAGTTTCTTTTAGGGCGTTATAATCTGCCGGGGTGATGATTTTCATGGTGTACAACTTGTACATGATGGCTTCTTTGCTTACGGCATATAGTGAGGCTAAGTCAGCGATCCTCATCTCATCCAACGGCTGCTTTTTCAACTCCGTTTTAAAATCTTCCATGGGTACAAGAAACTCATTTGCAAATGAATCGCAGGCTTTTTCCACATGAGATTGCTGCTCATCCAGATAAATATAATAGTCATCCCTGATAATTTCTGCTCCACTGGTATTTGCAATCAAATGATACAATTCGTGAAACAGAGTAAAATTCTGTCGAGCAAAAGACATGGAGTTGTTGATCATAATGATGGGAAAGTAATCGTCGTTGAGACAAAGTCCTGAAACACTATTATCCTTAAATGCATCCTTGAAAACATAGATCCCTAACTCGTAAAATTTCTCCCGAAAAATTTCAAAGACGACCTTATCGCTGTACCGCGCTTTTTGAGCGGAGATTGGAAAGTCCATCCGATCTCTAAAATACTGACAGAGGGCCTCTTGCTCTGTAGGAAAAGTATGCCTCAATGCCAAAACGCTTTGACGCACCCCATACAATTCCTGGAGATCCATCTGGTAGGAACGGGCGGTCTCGAATGCCTGAATGATCTGCCTGCTCAGGCGATTAGACACCTCCCCAGGCAAGGTACGCAAATCCCCCTTGACATTGTCGATCTGCGGCGGTTCGGGGAAGAAAAAGAGAGCGCTTGGCTTATGGAGTACCTCGCTGACCTTTTTGAGTTTGGCGTAGGTTGGAAACTCCTCGCCATTTTCCCAGCGCAGATACCGTGCCTCATCAACGCCAATAGCAGCAGCGGTTTCACCGGGCGTCATATTATAGTTTTCTCTGGCCCAACGCAGGATTTGGCCATTCACACCAGTCAATACCTCTGCCATTATGCTTGTCTCCTTCCCTTAAATTTCCTGTATGTATATTCTTTTAACCTAATCCTTGAAGGTACTGAACAATCAGTGCCGCTGTTACATTGGCTCCTCCAGCAATCAAAAAGTCCTTCAAGCCGCTTAGTGAAGCGCGAATAATTCCCGGGGACTTTTTTTCAGCGATTTTGGTCTCCGCCTCGGAAATCAACTCCATTGCTCCCGTTCTATCCTCGGCAGATAGCTGCTCCTTAGCAAGCGATTCTCTGATTTTTTCCATAAAAGAATTTGCATTTTCATAATTGAAAGAAAGTGTATTGTAATCCCCGGATACTACTTGTGATTGCTTGATATCCCCATTCACAACTGGTCCATAGTAATTGTTAATTGTTTGAGGGATTCTTTTTGCCATAACTGTTTCCTCCTGACTAAACTGCATACCCTCGCCCAAAATGCCTTCTCCTTCAAGCCGAATTGTCCATTCAAGCAAACAGTTCTTCACTTTTTCAATAATTGTCTTTAGCAGGTGAGTGCTCACATGTAAGGCATACCGCATAGGAACTGGTGTACGGAATAAAGATGCGATAAGCTGCATTCGTTCTGCTGGAAATTCGATAAGAAAATTTGTTTCTGTCGATTCATTGTATAACTCTTGGAGTTCTCCAATAGACTGCCAGAGTTTTTGCTCGCATATCATTCTCTCTATTTCATCGTCATTTAGTTGTGCAGATATCCATCCACGATACGGATTGAAAGCTTTCAGAGATCCCTTGACTGTTCGATAATCGGGAATCTCTGCAACATCATTAGGCGGATATCCATTTAGTTCCGATTGTATCCACCCGTCGAACTCTTTCAGATTTAACTTAGATGCAATCAGATGCGCTCGGCGCAAGGCATTCAAAATATCACAATTGGACTCCATTACCTCGGCTTGTAATTTCAACACCAAGCTGTTGCCCATAATCTCATCACCTCATTCCACCCGGGCCTGGCCATTTATCAGCATGGGCAAGAGTCAGTCATGAATCATTTTCGGTTCATGGTTTTCTAATCTGGTCTTTATCTATGCATTATTCGTTCCAAAATCTGCAAACGCCAACCACACCTTCACTTTGTTTTCTCATATCCTAAAACACTTGCCGCTTCTGCCCAATTGTACTCTCCTTGTGAAAACTGCTGGTCACCAACTTACCTTGAAATATGCACACAAAGGCAAGTTTTTTTCTGAATGCGAATAGTTTATTCTTTTCAGCGTTTTTGCAACGGTGTCATCATTGATAGGCTCCTGTCCCCGCTCACTCCCCAAAGTAAGCATCCACCAACTCAGCGAGTGTCCCCTGCTTGGCCGCCTCCGCAGCATCCGCCTGGACAAAATTATGGTCGCTCTTTTGCAGTTCATCATCAAATCCGAGGATATAATTTGTGGCGATCAAATAAATAATCCGTGTCGGGGCCATGCCGTAGACCTGTTTCTGCAAAATATGACGGATGCGCTCTTTCCCGTCTGGGAATGCCGCCTTCAAGCCCTCACTCCGATAGAGCCGCTTGACGATCTCTGTAATATAGAGTCCTGATTTCATGTACAGATCCGCAAAGGTCTTATCGGGATCATCGAAGCAACCAGGATTATTTTCCTCCAGCTGGTCCACCATCATTGACACCACCCATTTGGGGGTGAAAATTTGATTGGTTTTCTGTGGCGGAATATAGTCAAAAATATCCTCATCCTGAGATTCATCAAAATAATTCGCAAGTTGCTGCTTCTTTTTCCATAACTCCTCGATGGAGTCGTTAAACACCACTTCGTCAAACAGATGGCCCTCAAAGTGCTGTGTCTCACCAGTTTCAGCATCGACATAATCGCCGCCATCCCGCAGGAAGCGAAATTCTTCTTTTGTAATTCCAGTCACTTCGAAGAACACATTTTCGTCCATATTCTCATCGAAGTTCGCCAAAGTACGGTGTTCGCCGCCATAGGCCATAAGAAAGCTGGGGATTGTGCGGGAGAATCCCCGCAGATGTGCCCGGACTTCTTCCTCGACGGAGCGTTTCTCCTGTTCTTCCTTATGCCGCTCCAGCCGCTCAACGACTTCCTGCGGCTTCTCCGCGATCGTTTTCTCCACAGCCGTCTGAACTGTTGCCATGAGCGTCTGCATAGCGGTATTCATATCCGTTTGATACTCCGTCTCCGCTTGCTGAACTTCTTCCTCTGTCTCAGCCTCCTGGCGCTTATTTTCCAGGCGGGTTCGGGCCAGCTTCTCCTGCTGGGCATAGTCATCGTGGATCTCATCAAAAGTCCGGTCGATCTCTTTCTCTATCTGGCGCTCCAATCTGCCCTGAGCACCTTTTTTGACGCCGTATTCTTCTATAGCCGGTGGCAGGATTTTCTCCTTGATGTTGCTTTTTATCGTCCCCGCAATATTTTTCAGCTGCTCATGGACCTCTGTATTCTCAGCGGTTGAAATCGCGGCAATCTGTGCCGTTACATCCTCTTTGATCTCCTCATAGATCTTCGGGCCAAACAGATCCTGGGTCTTTCCAATTACGATCTCCTGCGGCAGATTCACTTCCCCATGCTCGTCTACATGGACGGTATCCATTCCGTCCAGCTTTTGCGTATCCGCCTTTTTCCCCTCCTCGTGGGCGGGGGTCAGCTTCTCCACAATCTCCCGGACGATTGCGGGAGCTCCAAATACGTTGCTGATGTTGCGGAACAGGAAGTTGGACATAAAGCCGCGGCGAACCACTTCCTGACTTTTCAGTTTCCTGGGAATGGACAGCACCGAGGCCGCATCCAGTTCCACCATTTTCCCCTCATCGTCCTCGCCCAAGACGGGGAAGAAATTCAGCAGCCGCTTGATGTTCTCCTTCCGATCATCCGCCGTGCCCCGTCCTCCCACGGTATCCGCGGACAGGTTGTTGGCAAACTCATCGAAAATGATCAGCGTTCTGGCTGGGTCAAAGTCAAACACATAGGCGGTCTCTTTGCGGAATCTCTGCCCATCCCTGGTCAAGATGCAGGGATTTTGCGCCCGGAACGCCGCCTGCATATAGGCGGACGGACTCTTCATATTGCACAGCATCAGGACGCCGCTCCACTCGGGGATCGTGACGCCCACCGTGAGCTGCCCCACGGTGAGGGTGATCGTCTTCTCATGCTCCGCAATGGCAGACTTCACCTTGTCGATGGCTTTCTCCGCCTGCTCGTCATCGCTTCCCCGGCCGTCACCCACGGCGGCCACAATCTCATACTCGCCAAACACCTCGTCCGCTTCCAGCAGTTTTTTCAACGCGCGGACGCTTGCCACGCGGTTCAGATACCACATGGTATGGGACAACTCCTGCCGCAGCTCCGGCGTGGAAAAGGGATACTTCTCCTGGGTCGTCAGGGCGTGAAGAAATTTTTTGATCTCCTCCTCGTGGATGAGACTGCCCTTCTCATCGGTGGCGAAAAATTCGTTCAAGTCAAAGGCGTAGTCCACTGTCCCCTCCTCCTCGGAGAGGTCCAGTCCCTTCTCAATGCGCTCCCGGATCATGCCGGAGAGCTGATAGGTAAACATGGCCAGCCTGGGCAGGGGCTCATAGGGGTTTTCGTCCTCGCCATCCCAGCTTTCTTTTGCCTCCTGCTCATCCGCGTAGGACCAGTTGAAAATCTGCTCTTTGGAGAACTGCTCGCTGGCCAGGGCCTTAAACGGCGTACCAGATAAGTACAGCGTGTGCTTACGGTGAATCTTGCGGAATGCCCGCTCGGTACGCATGGTGTCCACGCCCTCCTGGGCCTCGTCCACAATGAGCAAATCGAACTCCAGCTCGCTCATCCACCGCAGCTTATCATACTCCCCGCCAAAGTAGACAGAGCCCTTCAGTCCCTGCAGGGATTCAAAGGCGACCATGCCCTGGGGCGCGTCATCTCCCTGACGCCGCACCATAGCCACATAGTCGTCCCTGGACAAGACCCCGGGGCGGCCCCTGAGCGCGTCTGTGTCGGACACAAAAGCAAATTCGCCCCGCCAGCCGATGAATTTGAAGAAATCGTCCGCCCAGGAGTTGGCGATGCTTGGGCGGTTAGTGACGATCAGCACCTTGGTAAATCCCATCTGCCGGATCAGATCGTAGGAGGTTAGCGTCTTTCCAAACCGCGGCTTGGCGTTCCATAAAAATTCCTCGCCGCCCTTTTCAAAATAGGCCCTGGTCATGGCCACGGCCTCCTGCTGCTCCTTCCGCAGCGCATAGGTCAGCTTCTCACCGTCCGCCGGGATCAGCTCCCGCCGGGCAAACCGGTCAAAATAATTGTGGGAGGTGGGACCGTCCACATGGAACCATTCTGTCCCCGGCGTGCGCTCGACCCCAAGAGTCGATTCCAAAAAGGAGTGAAATTCCCGGTCGGTAAAATACTCCCCGGAGCCGTCCTTATACATGGCGTTGTCCTGCCAGGCCAGGACATGGCGGATGTCCGCTGTGTGGGTCTGCTGCTTCACCCGCTGGGCCGGCGTCTGCTTCTCTGTGTAGCCGATCTTTGTCCAGCCGTTGTGGTAGACAACGCCCGGCGTGTTGTAGGCGTAGATCATGGGCACGACCCGTTTGAACGACTGTATCTGGACTGCCATCACGCCATCTCCTTCACATGGGATTCAATAAACTGAATCTCTTGCTCATCCAGGCCATACTTTTTGTAGAGCTGCTGGTCAATCTCCGGGATGGATTTGGACCAATCAATGTCGGACTCTTGGGTAAAGTCTTGGAGGGGGACATATTTCCACTTAGGCCCTGAATTGTGTTGTGTGATCTTTAGGATTCCCAAAAGGGTTCTTGTAAATTTGGATTTGACATACTTCAATGCCGCTTGTGCTTCAAATTCGCTCTCAAACGCGCCAATACTGATAAATGTCTGCGTAATGCCCTCATAAGGTTCTCCTAAAACTGGCTTACTAATAATTCTCGCTGGTTGCTCTCCAATCGTACCTGAGGCCCCATTTGCACTCGGCACAAATACTTTCCATTTTTTGAGATTGTCATTTTCTTCTACATATTTTGAGGAAATCCATCGATATTGCCGTTTTGCATTAATAATCCCCAAAATTTTAATGTCGTTTTCTTCTTCCTTTTCAATTTTGAATACTGGAAGCTTCTCAAAAGCGCTACTTACAATTCGTCGTTCCCGTCCTCCACTGCTAATTATGTCAGCACATTCCGGGTAGTCTTTATATAACATCTCTAAATCAAAGTGATTCTGTGGAATGATTATCTCCGTAATTCCTCCGTATTTCAAAAACGGTTGAATTTTTTCCTGGATGCTCCGCAGTTCATCATACGGTGAAAAAACTTCAATTGCGCCAAAATTTTTACTCGCGTCTCGATATGTAATTGCTATCCCGCCGTTAATATTTGTATTAGGGAAAATTTTACTGCTGTCCCGCTCATAAAACAGTACTTTTAGGTGTATATCCTCCATCATCTTTTGGTTCCAGGCTTTGGGCGTTTTCCCGGCATTAAATAAAAAACGTGCCGGAGTGATTAACTCCACTTTGTCTGAGATTTCGTAAACCGCATCCATAAAGGCATTATAAATTGGTCTATCAGAAGAACCCTCGATTTCCTCCTGATAGGGTGGATTCCCAATAATAAAGTCAAACTTCATAGCCTTTTTCCCCTTTACCGGCAGAGATAAAAATTCCACGCTCCCGCCGCCCGTCCAATTGTGTACCAGACAATGCGGTTGTTTCTTTTTGTCCTCGTCTCCGCTCTCCTCAAGCATTCCAAACAAGTCCATCTGCTGGAACTGCTCCTCCGGCGTTCCATAGGGAACCGTTCCGGTCAGCCCGTCCATCTGCCAGATGTTCCAGGTGATGATGTTTGCGATCTTCTCATATTCCGCCCTGGTTGGTTTCCGTTTCCACCGCTCCTGCAGGTACTCCTCAAAGGTCATCAGCAGGTTGACTCTGGCGATCAGCACATTGTCCCCCTGAAACTCATATCCATAGGTGGCCCAAAACGCCCGCGCCGCCCACTCCAGCCATTCTTTTTCTGTGTGGGTATTCTCGCCCACCACCCGGAGCTTCCGATCCAGCAGGCCGACCCGCTCCCGGATGGGGATGGCCTCGCCGGTCTCCACGTCATACCGGCTGACCAGATAGGGGGCTTCGCCGCAGGTGATCTCCAGCCGCCTGGAATCTACATAGCGTTCCCATTTCTTGCCCTTGGGAAACTCCACAGTAGCCGTCGGTGTCCCGTCTTTGAAAAACACCTCTTTCGCGCCAAACCACACCTCGTCCGCATAGTCGTTCATCATCCGGCACATCCACAGGGGGGTAAACACCTCGGCATGCTGGCGTGTCCGCGCCGATTGCTGCTCCATAGCCTTCCGCGCCCGTGTTTTGATAACAGATGCGTGTTCCCCTGTGATTAGGTCAGGGGTGATTTCTCCGTTATACTCATATCGCTCGCCAAGGGACGCATAGGCGCCGGTGGCCCACATGATATGCTGTTTTGTCGTCTTGTCGAGTAGCATCCCATCCAACAGCCCCAGGACATGGAGTTTCAGGATGTCGTCTTGGATATTGATGATCACTTGGGCCCTCCGCTGTTTCCCGCCCACGATAGGCCGGGAAATATTTTCAAATTCGCTGTTATTATAACATAATTCTCTCCATTCAACAACTGAACCTTTGTGTGGTTTCTCCATATTACGCCAAAAGGATAAGGGCCAAGGAAACGCCGAGCCCGGCGCATCCTTGGCCCTTATTTGATACTTCTTCAAAAAAGTTGAGAGTTCAAAAGCAAAAAGTTGAGAGTTGATTTTCAAGCCGAACAATAATATTGCTGTTTTTCACTTAATTCCAGTGTTTCCTGAATTTTTAGCCCAATTTTGTTCATCATTAAATTGAGAGAAAGTTGAGAGTACCTTGAGAGTTCATCCTACTCGATTGTATAGTATTTTCTGGGATCATTGGGAGCAGAGCTATGCTCCTCAACAGGCCCGCCGTTCGCTTTCAGCAGCTTCTTCATGTGTGTGACCAAGGTCTGCCTGGATCTCCCTGTATTCTCCTCCAACTGCTTCATCGTACACTGCCCCACATTGGCAATGTAGTAAACAATGTCCCGATCCAGGGGCTTCAGCTTCGCCCACTCCTCCACGCTGATGGATTTCAGCCCTTCCATCTTCCGCAGAGAGCGAGATGCAATGTTGTTCTTCAGAACCAGAAGCACGGTCTTTTTATTTGGCTCACTGAAAATAGGCGGCTCCAGGAAATAAGATCTCATATCCGTGTAGATTCGCTTAACGCCCTCGTTCAGCTCCCGAACCCACCCAAAGTCGGTCAGAACCCGTGCGATCAGCGGATTTCTGGAAAAGCGCGTGGTCTGGATATTTTCCACCGTGACAATGCTGGGCAGCCTTCCTGGGCTTAAAAACTCAATGCGGTCATCGTACATGGTCACACGGATATACTCACCGGAAATGGAGTAGTCCCGGTGGGTCACCGCGTTGACCAACCCCTCCTGCCATGCAAACTCCGGGTATTCCGGGATTTTTCGGAACTTTCCATCCTTCCCCAGCTGCTGGAACTCCCGCATCTGGCTGGCGATCAGCTGTTTTCCTTCTGTAATCAGACGGTGCAGGGGCTTCTCTATCGTGATGTCTTTTACCACATTGAATCCTGCGCCGACACCAGCTGTTGTCCCCTCGTATCTCAGGAAGCGAACTCTGGCAGAGGGCAGGAACTGCGTGGGGATCTTACCAAACAGAAGGATCGCGGCGACCGTGATCTCCCAGTTCTCCCCTTTTTGCTTGATGAGACCTCTGGCCTTCAAAATATCCAGCGGGCTGCTCACATTCAATCCTAATATTTTGCAGTATTCTTCGATCAGGTCGTGATCCAAGTCATCCAGGGAAGCGTCCTTCAAAACTTGGCTCTCATAGCTGCGAATCCCCTTGGAATATTCCAGCTCCAGCAACTGCTCTGTATTGAGTTTCCGGGAGGAATCGGCTACCCGCAGGTACGCCTCGCCGTCCCTGCATTTGATGACATCGTCCGGCATAGGAGAAATGTGGAACAGGAATACTTTCATACCCCCTTCCGATGCGATTATCTCAACCTCCAGCTCCGGAACTTTCTTCAGAAAGTCAAAAGGCACCTGACGCAGCACGTTTTCCTGGGCGTCGCTGATCCCGGTGATTGCTCCGTTGTCCTCGATCCCGACCGCCACCACACCGCCGGAAGCATTAGCCATAGCGGAAATATGATGTGCAATATCTCTCGGTTGGATTCTTGCGCTTTTTCGTTCAAAGTATTGGCTCTCAACAGAATGTCGGAGTTTCTCCCAAGTCAGCGTTGGATCTATTTTAGAAATAGAAGCACTCATAGTATCCCTCAATTCTTAGGCAGCAACTATATGCTCAAATTATACCGTCTCCGGAACTGTTTTGCAAACCGTTTCTGTCGCCTGATGGTTCATGGGCGCGCTTTGTTTCTGCTATAGCGTTAACAAAGATTACCGCCGGCAGGATGCTGTCCCGCCGACATATTTTATAGCTCGGCCAGTTTCCTTTTCAGTTCTTCATCCGTCAACTCTCCCCGCCCGGATTGCGCCAGCAATTCCTGGGCTTTGGCCACAGCCGCATTCCACTCATCCAGACTGATTTTCTTTCGATTCTTTCTCTGTTTCAGCCGGTTATATGCCCGATCATATTCGACCTGCGCCGGCGTGCGGCCGGCCCTGTCCCTGGCCTCCTTGCGGTGAGCTCCCACCTTTCGGCAGGTGCGCTCCGTCTCGCCGGGGGCGATGTTGTTGCAGTAGCAGGTGTTGTATCCTTCCGTAAGCAGAAAATATTTCCCACAGTTGCGGCACCGCCTCGGGGCGTTACCCACCGCCAGCCCTCGAAAGAATTCCACCTCCAGGAAATCCAGAAGGCTCGAAAATCTTGCCTGTTCCGCCAGGATAATTTTCTCCCCATCAGACGGAGACACCATCGGCACAAACCTTACCTTGAGCGGAAAGCTGTGATCCAGTTCATACGTATCTTGCCCCACGAGTTCTGCTGTTACCATGTCGCTATAGAACTGAAACATTCCCACCGCATAGGCCTCTGGATTTCTGCGGTCCAGGGGTTCAAAGTATCCCTCCAGCATCAGGGCTATCTGTTTTCGGAAAATGCGCAGAAGTTCACCTGCGCCTGTGATCGTGCGCAGATGCTCATCTACTTCTGCCTGCCCCTCAGGGGGTATCTGTCGGAGCCGGCTCCAGAGTTTCTCCAGCAGAAGCGCGTTCTGTTTGATTGGCTGGGACCAATCGATGTCCAGATCCCGATAGACCGGCAGAGCTGATACCAGCGTCCACACATCCCGCAGCTTCTCCTGGGCCTGATACACGGACTCCTCCGTGTCCTCCAGCCACACATTCCGCACGGCGTGATAGAAGTCCTTCATACCCTGGTCGATCCCGTCCAGGACTTCCTCTTCCAGGTTCAGAATGTCCACAACACACTGCCCGACAGGGTACTCCTGCTCCCGAACAAAAACACGGTCACCATGGAAAATCACTGTAAAATCATCCACAGCATCCAGAAAAATACGCTTTGCGTCAAATACCTCGTCTTCCATATATCCTCCCGCTTGTATCCGATTGATTTTTGGAATTTACCCGACCTGGCCCAAAACCATTGAACTGACATTCAGAGTTTGTTACCATTGTATCAGGTCGAGTTTCAAAAATCAATCTGAGGTACGTATGAAAATATCTATCTATAAGAGCTACGATGACCTGCCGCTGTTTCTCAATGCGGACACAGTCGCAAAGGTGCTGGGTGTATCCATCTCCAGCGCATACGAACTGATGCACGATCCTGGTTTCCCAATATTGAAGGTGGGCAGCCGCCTGGTGGTACCCAAGGAAAAATTTATAACATGGGTATCTGTACAGACAGGAGGTATTCAGGAATGAAGTACTCTCCCATAAAACACGATGTCAGTAAATACCGATTCGCTCTCCCCAATAATATCTGGACTCGAAACCTCAAGGCCCCGGCATTTGCGGTGCTGGCGTATCTCCAGTACCGGCACTGCAGAAGGTTCAGCAGCGTCATCACACTGGAGGAATTGGCAGAGGGCATCCGCATGAGCATTGAGACGGCGAAGGCTTGTGTCGAGACTCTTATCAATCATAAGCTGCTCACTGTCGACCTCGTCCCAATCCTGCCCAATATAAAGGGCGGCAAATTCTTCACCGTGCCTGATGAAGTGTTTTACCTGGGGCTGGGCCACGGAACGATCACGGTCTACGCCTACCTGCTGTGCTGTGAAGATCGCCGCACTCACCAGTGCCATCCCAGCTACAACACCATCTCAGCTGCCACCGGGTTGGCAGTCAACACTGTGATGAAACACATCAACAAACTGGCAGAACGGCAGTTCATCGCGGTGGAGCGCACCAGCTACATCGACAGCAACGGCTTGAAGTGGAACGGCAATAATCTCTACACGATCATGCCCATCCAACAGGCAGCGGATGCGTTCTATCAACGGCAGATAGACAAACTGGAGCTGGCAACGGAGCGCCAGCGTGTGGCCAATCTCCTGCGGGAGCGGGAAAGCCCAGCGTAACCGCCTGTGGGCCGCTGTGTACCCTCCTTGGGGACAGGGCAGAGTCCATGCCCCTCCCAGCGGATAGGGGCCGGATTTGGGCCGCTGTTCCCCCTCTTTGGAGAGGGGGCTTTCCCCATCCTGGGCTCTTTGCGGAGGACGAAAAGAAAAGCAGGATAAACGCCGGGGTCGCCGGTGGCGCCTTCGGCCGGTCACAACTGCCCGCAGTGCGGGCAGTTACGGGAGTTTTGGGTGTATCAAAAGTGGGGTCAAAAACAGGCGGCGGGGATCACGTTTGTGGTCACAATCCCCGAACTCCTACTGCCATAACGAAAAAATAGGGGTCACGCCCCGGAAAGGAGCAGTTTATGGGCAAAAAAGAGAGATTTGCTTTTTATCTCACCCCGGAAAAGAAAGCCATCCTGGAGCGCCGGTATCAGGAGGACGGAAGCCGGAGTATGACCGCTTTCGTCGAGCGGGCGGTGGACTTTTACCTGGACTACCTCAGCGCCAACGACGCCGGCCTTTTCCTGCCAACATCTATCAAATCGTACCTGGACGGACGGCTGGGACAGCTGGAGGAACGTCTGTCCTCCCTTGCCTTCCGGCAGGCGGTGGAGCAGGACATGGTGGCCGGTATCCTGGCGGACGCCTATCAGTTCAGCGACGAGGATCTCCGCCGTCGACGGGCGGAGAGCGTGCAGAACGTGAAGAAAACCAATGGCCGCATCTCGCTGGAACAGCGGGTGCGGGGAGCCTGGGAGGAGGGAGATGAGTGGCAAGACTGATCCTGAAAAGCCCTTATCTCAAGTGCGATGGCAACAGTTCTGTCAGCGGCTACCTGCGGTACATCGGCACAAGGGAGCGCGTGGAACTGCTCCCGGATGACCGTCCGCCAACCAGAAAGCAGGAGCAGTTGGTCAGCAAACTGGTGAAAGATTTCCCGGAGACGAAGGAGCTGGGCGAGTATTTGGACTACAAGGACAAGCCCACCAAGGCCAATGCCTCCGTATTCATTACCAGGGCGCTGGAGGAAAACTGGCCGGCGGTGCAGCAGTCGGACGGCTACATGAAGTACATCGCCACCCGGCCTCGCGCGGAGCGGCTTGGTGACCACGGGCTCTTTGGGGACGAGGACGGTGTGGACTTAGCCAAAGCAATGGAGGAATTAGACCAGTACACCGGAAACGTGTGGACACACATCATCTCCCTGAAGCGGGAGGATGCCGCCCGGCTTAGCTATGACAATGCTAAGGCGTGGATGAATTTGCTCCGGGCCAACCGCAACGACATTGCCGCCGCCATGAATATCCAACCGAACCACTTCCGCTGGTACGCTGCCTTCCACGATGAGGGGAAGCACCCCCACGTCCACATGATGGCGTGGTCAACGATGCCCGGTGAGGCATGCCTGACACGGGACGGCATCCGTAAGATCAAATCAAATTTGACCAACCAAATCTTCAAACAGGAGATGCTCCACACCTACGAACAGAAGTCACAGTCACGGGACGAGCTGGTGCGGGAGACGCGGCGGGCCATCCGACAACTCACCCAAGAGATGTCCCGGAGCATTTGCACAGAGCCAGCCATCGAACAGAAAATGGCGCAGTTGGCTGAACAGTTGGAAACTGTTAAGGGCAAAAAGTCCTACGGATACCTGCCCAAGTCTGTCAAGAAAACCGTGGACGAGGTAGTGGACAGGTTGGAAGATATACCAACGGTGAAAGCTTGCTATGCCCAATGGTGCGCCCTCCAAAGCGAGGTGGAAAGCTACTACCACGACAAGCTCAGAGAAAAGAAAAAGCTGTCCCAGGAGAAGGAGTTCCGACGGATCAAAAACGCTGTCATCCAGGAGGCGGAGTGCATCCGCATGGGGGATATCACCTTCGAGGACGCTGACCTGGCCGGCCATGACGAACCGGAACAAGTGCAGGGCGAGTCCTATGCCTGCTGGGAACTACGGCAGATCATCCAGAACGAAGCCATTCCTCTGGCAGACCGGGACTGCGCGGCGGAGGAGTTGGAGCGGCTGGCGGAACGAGGAGATGCTCACGCCCAATACATGATGGGCCTACTCTACCGGGATGGCCCTCTGCTGATTCCGGACAGTCGAAAGGCAGAGTACTGGTTCATCCAGGCGGCAGAGCATGGTCTGCCAGAGGCACAATATGTCCTTAGGCAAACTGCTTCTCTCTGACGATCTCGAAGTCCATGACCCGGACGATGGCATCCGCTGGATGAGGCAGGCTGCGGAAAACGGGAATCACTTCGCCGCTTACCGGCTGGGCAAGGAGTATTTGACCGGCGAGGCGCTGACTAAAGATACTTCCAAAGCGGCAAAATGGTTCACCCAGTCAGCGGAGGCGGGTAACCAGTATGCCCAGTATATGCTGGGCAAGTTATACCTGACGGGGCAGGGAGTGATTCACGACCGGACCCAGGCGCTGGACTGGTTCAGCCGTTCCGCCGCCCAGGGAAACCAGTACGCACAATTCTTCCTGGAGCGGCAGAGTGGCCTCCGTCCACCCTCCGTCATGCTGGCGGTCACCCGCCTGCTCTACCACATGAGCCGGATCTTCGAGGATCACTCCCTGCCTCGATCCAGCACCGGCCTCCAGGTAGACAGCAAACTTCGGAGAAAGATTCAGGAAAAGAAAATCGCTATGGGCCACAAACCGGATGACCATGAGGAGGCGCAGAACCAGGGCGGCATGGTCATGGGCGGGATGTGAGCACCACAAAAATTACGGCACCTAAAACAATAGGAAAGCCCTTGGAGCAAGAAGGCCAGGCAAAATGATAATTTTCTGATAATAGTTCGCCGTGCCCCTGGCTATTTCCTGTTTCTGTGGTATGTTGTGTTGCTGAGGAGGGATGACCAATGACGACCAATCAAACCCCAGTCCAGCGGTGCCAGTACTGCGGGAGCGACAATCTGGGCCTGGGCTGGCAGCACGGAGAGGCGCTGGTGACCTACAAGAAGCACGGACTCCTGGGCAGCCGGCTTCGCTATCTGATCTGCCGCCGCTGCGGGGCTGTGGTGTATCAATGGGTGGCAGAGCCTCACAAGTTCCCGTCTATCAAGTGAGTCCCCCAGAAATTGCACCGCAAATCAAAGATAAACTCTGGAGGTAAGAAACATGGCAAAGCGAAGACCATCCGGGGACGGCATGGTGCGCAAGCGGGAGGATGGCCGCTGGGAGGGCCGGATCGTAGTGGGCCACAAGAGCAATGGCGACTCAATCTTCCGGTATATCTACGCAGATACCCAAAAGGAACTGACCGCCAAACTCCGGCAGAACATCGACGCCTATCAGGGAGTGGACCTGACGGAGGAGAGCAGAATGACGCTGTCAGAGTGGCTGGACCGCTGGCTGGAGCAGATGGCACTCACCCTGCGCCCCGGCCCCCTGAAACGGTACCGGGGCGACATGGACCGCCATGTCAAACCCCGCCTGGGACAAAAGAAGCTCACGCAACTCACCGCTGAGGATCTGCGGGAATTGTACCGTTTCCTTCTGGAACAGGGGCGAATTGCCCCTCGCCCCGGCCAAAGCCCCGGCCTCTCTCCCGCCACCGTCCGCGGTATCCACGCCGCCCTCCACCAAGCCCTCCAAGCGGCAGCAGATCAGGGGCTGATGCCCAACAACCCCGCCAAACAGGTGGACCCGCCTAAAATCACCCACAAGCCCATGAAAATTCTAAACGAGGCGCAGGTGAACATTTTTCTGGAGGCGACGGATCGGGACCCGATTTGGCGGGACTTCTTCTACACGGAACTCACCACCGGTCTGCGGCTGGGTGAGATCTGTGGCCTCATGTGGAGCGACTTCGATGGGCGAAAGGGCACCCTCAGCATTTCCCGTACACTGCGTAAAGAAAAAGGCGGACGGCTGGTGGCCGGGGACACCAAGACCTACGCCGGGACCCGGACCATCCTCCTGCCCACCAGCACGGCGGAGCGGCTGCGGCTGCGAAAAAAGACTTCCTACTCCCCTTGGATCTTCCATGACCCACTTCGCCCGGAAACCCTGCTGAACCCCGGCACCGCATACCGCCAGCTGAAAAAGGTCCTGCAGGAGACCGGACTGCCTGAACTTAGATTTCACGATTTAAGGCACACCTTCGCCACCCACGCTCTGGCCAGCGGAGTGGATGCCAAGACCCTATCCGGCATCCTGGGCCACACCAAAGCCAGCTTCACCCTGGACACCTACACCCACACCACCGGGGATATGCAGAGGCGGGCGGCGGAAATCGTGGGCGGCTTCCTGACCGACTACTTAGGAGAGGAGATGGCCCCGTGGCAAAACGCAGAAAACACGGCGACGGCAGCGTCCGTCTGAGAAAGGACGGCCGGTGGGAGGGCCGAGTGGTCATCGGCTATGACGAAAAGGGCCTGCCCAAAACCAAAAATGTCCTTGCTAAGACAAAAACAGAATGTGTGGCAAAGCTGAAGGCCCTGCGGGAGAGACTGGAGACTCCCGCCCCTGAAGTTCCAAAAGCAGGGCTTTCCCTGGGTGCTTGGCTGGATCATTGGTACCAGGACTACAAGAAAGCGAGTCTCCGTCCTAACACCCAGATGTCCTATGAACGGCGGATCTACCAACACATCATCCCCGCCTTGGGCGGTATCCAGCTGGACAAGCTGACCACCGGGGACATCCAGCAGTTCTATACCCATCTTAGGCAGAATGGCAGATTGCTGCGCACAGAACTCTATGGAGAGGGTCTCTCCGACCAGACCATCCGGGGCATCCACACCACCCTCCACGCCGCACTGGACAAGGCAGTGGAGGAGAAACTGATCTTCCGCAACCCGGCGGACAGCTGTAAACTTCCGCCTGTCAAGGGCAGAGAAATGAAGGTTCTGACTCCGGAGGAGATCCAGCGGCTGCTGATCCAGGCCAGGGAGGACGGCTGCTACGAGCTGCTTCTCTTGGAACTGGCCACTGGCCTGCGCCGGGGCGAGATCCTGGCCCTCCAGTGGCGTGACCTGAATCTCCGGACCGGCGCCCTGCGGGTGGAGCGGCAGGTCCACCGGGTCAAGGGAGAACTGGCAGTATCCCCGCCCAAGACCAAGGCGGGGAACCGGACGGTACTCCTCCCTGCCCCGGTCCTAAACGTGCTCAAGACCTACAAACAAGCCGTCCACTCACGGTGGATGTTTCCCTCCCCTGTCAAGGAAGACTCCCCTATGGACCCGGCAGCCGTCCGGAAGCGGCTCCAGACAGTATTGGAGCGGGCAGAGTGTAAACGGCTGCGATTCCATGACCTGCGGCACACCTTCGCTACCGCCTCCCTGGAACACGGCATGGACATCAAAACGCTGTCCACCATCATCGGCCATGTGTCCAGCACCACCACCCTGAACACCTACACCCACGTCACCGATGCCATGCGGCAGAACGCGGCGGACAAGATCGACCAAGGAATCGGGAGAGCCGAACCGAAACCCAGGCAGGAAGCGGCACCCCAGAAACCAGCCCCCAGCACCTTCCAGGCCCACAAGGGACAGCGGCGCAAACCGGGCACCGGCTGTGTCAGCCAAATCAACGACCACCTGTGGGAGGGCCGTTACTCCCCCATCTTCAATGGCCAGCGCATGGCCCGGAATGTCTACGCGAAAACGGAAGCCGAGTGTGAGAAAAAGCTGGCAGAACTGATCTGGGAAATGAAGGCGGAGATCGCCGCCGGAAAAGAGCAGGCGAAGCAACAAAAACCGGCAAGTTGAACAAACAGGCCTCCGAGGGCAAAGCGCCCCCGGAGGCCCGTCTTTTTCCTGTCTGTGGCTGGTTCTGTGGTCAATAGCAAATGGAAAAATTTAATATTTCAAAAATTGTTGCGAATTTTAGAAGAAAAGGCCGCTTTTCAAAAGAAAAGCGGCCTTTTTGTGGAGCTGCTACCCAGATTCGAACTGGGGACCTCATCCTTACCAACTG